>OFHJ01000451.1_pt1 | contig 15830 bp, 30 predicted proteins | sample 1522001 | NCBI WGS metagenome assembly OFHJ01 (sample SAMEA2464838, study PRJEB22497) | soil metagenome | biome: Grassland; feature: Farmland; material: Clay | place: Australia | collected 2013-02-01 | depth 1.2 m | reverse complement strand
CGACAACGTGAGCCTGGAGGTGGAGCTGATCACGCCGGTGGCGATGGAAAAAGGGCTGCGCTTCGCCATCCGCGAGGGCGGCCGCACCGTCGGCGCCGGCACCATCGCCGAGATTATCGCCTAGCGGCGAGCGAGGACGAACATGATACGCGAGCGCATCCGCATCCGGCTGAAAGCCTACGACTACCGCGTCCTGGACCAGTCCACGAAGGAAATCGTGGATACGGCGCGGCGCACCGGCGCCGAGATCGCCGGGCCCATTCCCTTGCCCACGGCGATCAACCGTTTCACCGTGTTGCGTTCGCCGCACGTGGATAAGAAGAGCCGGGAGCAGTTCGAGATGCGGACACACAACCGGCTGCTGGATCTCATCGAGCCCAGCCCGCAGACGATGGATGCGCTGATGAAGCTGGATCTTCCGGCCGGCGTGGACGTGGAAATCAAGGCCTTCGGGAAGGAGCACCGGTAGCCGCAACGCCGGAAGCGGGACGCGGCGCCGGCGGGCGGCCCGGGAGAGACGACATGATGAAGGGAATTTTGGGCAAAAAGATCGGCATGACCGACGCCTACGGCGCGGACGGCGCGGTCGTGCCCGTGACGCTGATCCAGGCCGGCCCGTGCGTGGTGACGCAGCGCAAGACCGCGGCCAGCGACGGTTATGAGGCGGCGCAAGTGGGGCTGATCGAGTTCGTCAAGCCCAGCCGGCTGAGCAAGCCGGAGCGCGGCGTCTTCGAGAAGCACGATCTGCCGCCCTGCCGGCTGTTGCGGGAATTTCGCCTCCTGCCCGGGGACGGCGACGTCAAGATCGGCGACCGGGTGCTGGTGGACGTGTTCCAGGAACGCGACTACGTGGACGTAGTGGCGGTCAGCAAGGGCCGCGGCTTTGCCGGTTTCGTCAAGCGGCATCATTTCGGCGGCGGCGCGGCCAGCCACGGCTCCATGTTCCACCGCGCGCCGGGCTCCATCGGCGCTTCGGCCTTTCCCTCCCGGGTGCTGAAGGGCATGCGGGCGGCGGGCCACATGGGCGCAGCCCGGGTGACGGTGCGCAACCTGCGCGTGGTCACCGTGGACGCGGACAGCAACTTACTGGCGATCAAGGGCGCGGTGCCCGGGCCCAGCGGCGGTTACGTCTGGATCCGCGCCGCTCTCCAGCCTCCGCGGCAGCGGCGGGGCCACGCCGGCTCGACCACGGTGGATCCGTTGAAGGCGTCCAAGAAGCGGACGGGAAAGAAATAGCAGCGCCATGGCGACGATCGCGATTCAAAACCTGAAGCAGGAAACCGTGGGCCAGTGCGAGCTGGCGGATGCGGTGTTTCTGGCCCCGGTCAACGAGGAGCTGCTGTGGGAGGCGGTGCGCCATTTCACCGCGGCGCGGCGCAGCGGCACGCACAAAACCAAGGGCCGCGGCGAGGTCAGCGGCAGCGGCCGCAAGCTGTGGCGGCAAAAGGGCACCGGCCGCGCGCGCATCGGCTCCGTGCGCAGCCCGATTTGGCGCCACGGCGGCACGGTGCACGGGCCCCAGCCGCGCAGCTACGCCTGGGAGATGCCGCGGAAAAAGCTGAAGGCCGCGCTGCGCTCCGCGCTGGCCGCCAAGTTCCGCGACGCGGAGCTGGTCGTGGTGCAAGACTGGACACTGCCGGCGGTCAAAACCCGCCAGCTGCAAGCCACGCTGTCGGCCTTTGACGCCGGCCGCGGCGCGTTGCTGGTGGACGCGGCGGCGGAGAACCGCAACCTTTACCTCAGCGCCCGCAACCTCCCGAACGTCGAGTTGCTGGCGCCGTCGCAGGTGCATCCCTACCACCTGCTGCGCTACTCCAAAATCATTCTTTCCCAGCCGGCGCTGGAGGTATTGCAGCGCGCCGCGCTGCCCGCCAGCAAGCGGGCTCCCGCCGCCTAGGAACAGGAACCGGCCATGCGCAACCGATATCAAATCATCCGCCGCCCGATCATCACGGAAAAGGGCCTGGCCGTGAAGGAAAACGGTCGAACGCTCGTGTTCGAGGTGGCCCCGAACGCCACCAAGGTCGAGATCCGGGAAGCCGTGCAGGACATCTTCAAAGTGAAGGTCGAGAGCGTGCGCACCATGGCGCTGGCGGGCAAGGAACGCCGCCGCGGCCGGTTCAGCGGCTACAAGCCGGATTGGAAAAAGGCGTATATCAAGCTGCGCGCGGGCGAAAAGATGCCCGAGTACGGGGAGAACGTCTAGCCATGGCCATCAAGACCTTCCGCCCCACCACGCCGACGCGCCGCTACCAGACGGTCAACCGCAGCGAGGATATCTCCCGCTCCCGTCCCCACAAGCCGCTGGTCGAGCCGCTGAAGAAATCCGGCGGCCGCCGCGCGCAAGGCGACCTGACCATCTGGCACCGCGGCGGCGGCCACAAGCGCCAGTACCGGCGCATTGATTTCAAGCGCGACAAGGCGGGCGTTCCCGCCGTGGTGGAAAGCATCGAATACGATCCCAACCGCAGCGCGCGCATCGCCCTGCTGAAATACCGCGACGGCGAGCGCCGCTACATCCTTCAGCCGGCCGGGCTCAAGGTAGGCGCGGTGGTCAACAGCGGCCCGGGCGCCGATATCGTCACCGGCAATGCGTTGGCGATGAAGGACATTCCCCCTGGCACCACCCTGCACAACATTGAGCTGCGCCCCGGCAAGGGCGCGCAGATGGTGCGCTCGGCCGGAGGCTCGGCGCAGTTGATCTCCAAGGAAGGCGCCTACGCCCTGCTCAAGCTGCCTTCCGGCGAAACGCGCCGTGTCCTCGCCGCCTGCATGGCCACCATCGGCGCGGTGGGCAACGCCGAACACGAGAACGTCACCTACGGCAAGGCGGGCCGGGTCCGCTGGCTGGGGCGGAGGCCGGTCAACCGCGGCGTCACCATGAACCCGGTGGACCACCCGCACGGTGGCGGGGAAGGCAAGACCAGCGGCGGCCGCAACCCGGTCACCCCGTGGGGCCAGCCGACGCGCGGTTACAAGACCCGCAACAACAAGCGCACCGACCGCTTTATCGTCGGGCGGAGGAAAAAATCCTAATGCCGAGGTCGGTCAAGAAAGGGCCATTCGTGGATGCGCCGCTGCTGAAGCGCATCGTGGACCTGAACACGCGCAACGAGAAAAAGGTGATGAAGACCTGGTCCCGCCGCTCTACCGTGGTGCCGGAGTTCGTGGGCCATACCATCGCCGTGCACAACGGGCGCAAGTTCATTCCTATTTACATTACGGAAAACATGGTCGGGCACAAGCTGGGCGAGTTCGCCCCCACCCGCACCTTCAAGGGCCATGCCTCCAAGGCGGCGGCGGAAAAGACTGCGGGGGCGCGCTAGGCGCGGAGCAAGCATATGGAGAGCAGAGCCGAATCGCGGTTCGTGCGGGTTTCGCCGCAAAAGGCCCGGTTGGTGGTGGATCTGATCCGCGGCCGCCAGGCGGGCGAAGCGCTGGAGTTGCTGGCGGTGACGCGCAAGCGCATCGCCCAGGAAGTGGCCAAGGTGCTGCGCTCCGCCATCGCCAACGCCACGCAGAAGGACGATCAGCTGGACGTGGACGACCTGAGGGTAGTCCGCGCCTACGTCAACGACGGACCGCGGCTGAAGCGTATCCGTCCGGCGCCGATGGGACGGGCTTACCGTTACCAGCGGCGGCTGGCGCACATTGCCGTCCATGTCGCCGACCGTGCGCAGCCCAGCCTGCGCCAGGAGATCGAGCCTCCCGCCGCCGCGGAGCCCGCCGCCACGCCACCGCCGCGGCGCAAGCCGGCGCCGCCGGCGCGGGCCAAAAAAGCAGCCGGCAAGCCGGCGGGACGGGGCAAAACGGCGCCGAAGCGCCAACCCGCGGCGAAACCCAAAGCCAAGAACGCGGCCAAGCCCAAGGCCGGCGCCGCCAAGCCGCGGCGCGGCGGCGCCGCCAGCAAGCCGGGCAATAAGAGCGGAGGCGGCAAATCGGGCAGCTAGAGGCCCGGGAAAGCAACGCATTTATGGGACAAAAAGTTCATCCCTACGGATTTCGGCTCGGGGTCGTCAAGCCCTGGAAAAGCCAGTGGTTCGCCACCAAGGACTACAGCCGCCTGCTGCTGGAGGACGTCAAGCTGCGCGACAACTTGAAGGGCCGGCTGCGCGCCGCCGGCGTCAGCTCCATCGAGATCACCCGTCCCGGCAGCAAGCTGCGCGTGGTGATCCACACCTCCCGCCCCGGCATCATCATTGGCCGCAAGGGCTCGGAGATCGAGAAGCTGAAGGCGGAGTTGCAGAAGGCCACGCAGCGCGAGGTCTTCATTGACATCCAGGAAGTGCACAAGCCGGAACTCGACGCCCAACTGGTCGCCGAATCCATCGCCCTGCAACTGGAAAAGCGCGTCGCCTTCCGCCGCGCCATGCGCAAAGCGGTGGACAGCGCCATGCGCTTCGGCTGCAAGGGCATCAAGGTGCGCGTCTCCGGCCGCCTGAATGGCGCCGAGATCGCCCGCTCGGAGTGGTATTTGCAAGGCCGCCTGCCGCTGCACACCCTGCGCGCCAACATTGACTACGGCTTCGCCGAGGCCCGCACCACCTATGGGGTGATCGGCGTCAAGGCCTGGACCTACCAGGGCGAGATCCTGTCGCGGCGGCGGCAGACGCCCGCCCCGCCCCGCCCGGCCGTGGGCGCGGCGTTTTAGCTCGGCGAGGAGAATGCAGTCATGCTGATGCCGAAAAAAGTGAAGTTCCGCAAGCAGCAGCGCGGGCGCATGGCGGGCAAGGCCTGGACCGGCGGCGAGCTGGCCTTCGGCGACTACGGCCTGAAGGTGATGGAGCCGGGCTGGATCACCGACCGCCAAATCGAAGCCGGCCGCGTGGCCATGACCCGCTTCGTCAAGCGCGGGGGCAAAATCTGGGTCCGTCTGTTTCCGGACAAACCGGTCACCAAGAAGCCCGCTGAAACCCGTATGGGCAAGGGCAAGGGGGCGCCGGATCATTGGGTGGCGGTGGTCAAGCCGGGCCGCATCCTCTTTGAGATGGAAGGCGTGCCCGCCGACCAGGCGCGCGAGGCGATGCGCTTGGCCGCGCACAAGTTGGCGCTCCGCACCCGCTTCGTCGGGCGCCAGGAGGGCCTCTAGGAGATCCGCCATGAGCAAAGCAATGGACAAACTCCGCCAGATGGGCGACCCCGAGCTGCTGGCCCGGGAGCAGGACAGCCGCGACCAGTTGTTCCGCCTCAAGTTCCAAATGGCGATGGGCAACGCCGAGAGCCTGAAAAAGCTGCGCGAATTGCGCCGCGACGTGGCCCGGGTAGAGACCTTGCGCACCGAGCGCCGCCTGGCGGCGGCCGCCCAGGAAGGAAAGTAGGGAAGTGATGGCCCAGACCTCCGCACCTGAGACCCCGAGCCGCGGTCGCCGCAATGAAAAAATCGGCGCCGTGGTCTCCAACAAGATGGCCAAGACCATCGTCGTCGAGGTGACGCTGCGCACCGCGCACCCGCTCTACCGCCGCGGCATCACCAAGCGGCGCAAATTCTACGCCCACGACGAGCGGCAGGAGTGCCATATCGGCGACGTGGTGCGCATCGCCGAAACCCGCCCGCTCAGCCGCCTGAAGCGCTGGCGGCTGGTGGAAGTGCTGCGCCGCGGCGCGCAGCTGCCCACGCGCGAGGAGTTGGCGGCGGCGGTCGGAGAAGAGGAGCTGCACCGCGACACCCGCCGGCGGCGCGCCGCCGGGGAGGCCGCGCCGAACCCGCCGGAGGCGGCCCCGGAGCGATAACCCATGGTCCAGATGCGTTCCATCCTCGACGTCGCCGACAATAGCGGCGCCCGCAAGCTGCAGATGATTCTGCCCCTCGGCGGCCATACTGGCCTGCGCGCCGGCCTCGGCGACGTGGTCACCGCCGCGGTCAAGGAAGCGAGCCCCGACGGCCAGGCCAAAAAGGGCACGGTGGTGAAGGTCGTCATCGTCCGCACCCGCAAGGAACATCGCCGCCGCGACGGCACCTATATCCGCTTTGACCAGAACGCCGGCGTGCTGATCAATGACGCCGGGGAACCGGTTGGCACCCGCGTCTTCGGTCCCGTCGCCCGCGAGCTCCGCGACCGCAAGTTTTTGAAGATCGTTTCGCTCGCCCCGGAGGTTCTGTAATGCCCGACATCCGCAAAAACGACACCGTCCGCGTCCTCGCCGGACGCGACAAGGGGCGGCAGGGCAAGGTGCTGCGGGTGTTCCCCAAGGAGCATCGCGCCCTGGTGGAACACGTGATGATGGTCAAGCGCCACACCCGCGCCAACCCCGATAAGCAAATCAAGGGCGGCATCGCCGAGCATGAGTCGCCGATCCATCTCTCCAACCTGATGCTGGTCTGCCCGGAATGCGGCCCCACCCGCTTGACCCATGGCGTCAAGCCCGAAGGCGGGCGCTTCCGCAGCTGCCGCAAATGCAAACGGAGCCTGGACTAGGAGAACCCCATGGCCGCGAGACTGCGCGAGAAATACAACCAGGAAGTCGCCCCGGCGCTGATGGAGGAGTTCGCCGTGGGTAACCGTATGGCGGTGCCCAAGCTCCATAAGATCGTCGTCAATATGGGCGTCGGCGAAGCCACCCAGAACGCCAAGCTGATGGATGGCGCGGTGGCCGAGTTGGCCGCCATCTGCGGGCAGAAGCCCGTCGTCACCCGCGCCAAGAAGAGCATCGCCGCTTTCAAGCTGCGCGCCGGCATGCCGGTCGGCGCCTGCGTCACCCTGCGCGGCGAACGCATGTTCGAGTTTCTCGACCGGCTGGTCAATGTCGCCCTGCCCCGCGTCCGCGACTTCCGCGGCGTTTCGTCCCAGGCTTTCGACGGCCGCGGCAATTACACGCTGGGCTTGCAAGATCAGCTGATCTTTCCCGAAATCGATTATTCCAAGGTGGACAAGCCCAAGGGCATGAACATCACCATCGTCACCACCGCGCGCAATGATGACCAAGGACGGTCGCTGTTGCGCCGCCTGGGCATGCCCTTTCGCGCCGCCTGAGGTTTTCTATGGCCACCACAGCCCGTATCGCCAAAACCCGCAAGCGCCTGAAGTACGCTATCCGCCAGCGCCGCCGCTGCCGTCTCTGCGGCCGTCCGCGGGCGGTGTTCCGCAAATTCGATCTCTGCCGTCTGTGCTTCCGCTCCCTGGCCCTGCGCGGTGAGATTGCCGGCGTCACCAAGGCTAGCTGGTAAGGAGCATTTGCAGCCGTCCGGCCGCCCTGCCTCGGGCGCGGCCGATCGCAAAGGAATGAAGGCATGAGCTTAACCGATCCCGTTGCCGATCTCTTAACCCGCTTGCGCAACGCCGTGCGCGCTGGCCACCCCAAGGTGGATGTGCCGGTCTCCAAGCTGAAGCTGGAGATCGTCCGCATCCTCAAGGATGAGGGCTATATCGCCTCCTATAAGATCAATGAGGAGGGCGTGCGCTGGCCCGAGCTGCGCGTCTATCTGAAATACGGCAGCGGCGAGCAGCCGGTGATCACCAACTTGCAGCGTATTTCCAAGCCCGGCTGCCGCGTCTACGTCGGCCGCCGCGACATCCGGCCCGTGCTCGGCGGCATGGGCATCAATATTCTGAGCACGCCGCGCGGCGTCATGACCGGCCGCGAAGCCCGCAAGATGGGCGTGGGCGGCGAATTATTATGCGAAGTTTGGTAGTGAGGTTTGGTAGCGAGGCCCGCAGCGAAGCCTAAGCCACCCGAGAGCGATCATGTCCAGAATCGGCCGTAAACCCATCCCCGTGCCCGCCGGCGTCAAGGTGCAGCTCCAGCCGGCGGCGGTTTCCGTGCAAGGCCCCAAGGGTAATTTGCAGGTGGACCTTCCCCGCGGCATTACCGTTCGCCAGCAGGATAACGTCCTGCTGGCGGAACGGCAGAATGACTCCCAAGCCGCTTTTCACGGCTTGGCCCGCAGCCTGGTGGCCAACGCCGTCCGTGGCGTCAGCCAGGGCTTCAGCAAGGACTTGGATATCATCGGCGTGGGATTCCGTGCCGAGCTGAAGGGCAAGGCCACCCTCGTGCTCACCCTGGGCTTCAGCCACCCCATTGAATATCCCGTTCCCCCCGGTGTGGAAATCGGCGTGGACAACCGCCAGACGCATCTGACCGTCCGCGGCGCTGATCGCCAGCGCGTTGGTCAGGTGGCCGCCGAACTCCGCTCCCTTCGCCCCCCCGATCCCTACAAGAACAAGGGCGTGCGCTACACCGGCGAGCGGCTGAAGAAGAAGGTCGGGAAGACGGGAGCGAAATAAGAGGACGCCATGTTTGTCACCGAATCCAAGAATCACCGCCGCCGCGCCCGCCAGCAGCGCTCCCGCCGCCGGCTGCGCGGCACTCCGGAGCGGCCGCGTCTCACCGTTTTCCGCTCCTTGCGGTTCATCTACGCCCAGGTGGTGGACGACTCCACGGGCCGAATTCTCGCCGCCGCCAGCAGCCGCGCCGCGGGCGCCAAGGCGCCGGCCGCCGATAACCTCGCCGCCGCCCGCGCCGTCGGCCAGCAAATCGCCGCCGCCGCCAAAAGCGCCGGCATTGAAGCCGTGGTCTTCGACCGCGGCGGCTACGTCTATCATGGCCGCGTTCGCGCGCTGGCCGAAGCCGCCCGCGAGGCGGGATTGCGGTTTTAACAAGGACTTCTGCCCATGCCCGTCATTCGCCAGCGGCTCGACGCCAATCAATATCAGCTCAAGGATCAGGTGGTTTCCATCAACCGCGTCACCAAGGTGGTGAAGGGCGGTAAGAATCTTTCCTTCAGCGCCTTGGTCGTGGTCGGTGACCCCAACGCCGCCGTCGCCGGTTTCGGCAGCGGCAAGGCGAAGGAAGTGCCGCAGGCCATCCGCAAGGGCATTGAGGCGGCCAAGAAGAACCTGATTCGCGTCCATCGCCGCCAGTTCACCATTCCCCACCAGGTGTTGGGCCGCTTTGGCAGCGGCCGCGTGCTGCTCAAGCCCGCCGCCGAAGGCACCGGCGTCATCGCCGGCGGCGCCGTCCGGGCCGTGATGGAGTCGGCCGGCATCGCCAACGTGCTCACCAAGAGCATCGGCACCACCAACCCCCATAACGTCATCAAGGCCACCTTCGCCGCGCTCAGCCAGTTGCGCGACCGCGAAGCCGTGGCGGCTTCCCGCGGCAAGGCCGCGCAGGAACTCTGAGGTCGCGATGAGTCCCAAGAAATCCACTCCCGCCGCCCGCGCCACCCTGCGCATCGAGTACTATCGCAGCGCCATCGCCTGCTCCTGGCGGCAAAAAGCCGTGGTCCGCGGCCTGGGCTTCACCAAGCTGCGTCAGGTCGTGGTTCGCCCCGATGATGCCGCCATCCGCGGCATGGTCAAGAAGATCCCTCATTTGGTCCGCATTTTGGACGCCCAATAGACGCCATGAATCTCAGTCAAATCCGTAAACCGAAGGGCGCCACCCACCCGCGCAAGCGGGTGGGCCGCGGCATGGGTTCCGGCCACGGCAAAACCTCCACCCGCGGCCATAAGGGCCAGCGCTCCCGCTCCGGCCATCGCCTGCTCCGCGGCTTTGAGGGCGGCCAGATGCCCATCCACCGCCGCTTGCCGAAGCGCGGCTTCCACAACCCATTTTCCAAGCGCTGGGCCCAGGTCAACCTGTCCCGTCTGGAGGAGTTGGGAGTGGATGCCGTGACCCCGGAGCTGTTGCTCGAGCGGCGCGTCGTGCGCCACGTCCAGGATGGGGTCAAAATATTAGCCGGGGGCGAAATCACCCGTCCCATCTCCGTTACCGCTCACGCCTTCAGCCGTGCGGCCAAGGAGAAGATTGAGCGGGCCGGAGGTAAAGTCGAGTTGATCGGCTAAGCCCAGGCTGCGCCCGATACGTAGTGGTCTATGTTTAAATCCATCGCCAATATCTTCCGGATCCCGGACCTGCGCAAGCGGGTGCTGTTCACCTTTTTCATTTTGGCGATTTACCGCCTGGGCGCGCACATCCCCACCCCGGGCATCAATACCGCGCTGCTGCAACAGTGGTTCAAGCAGAACGCCGGCACCCTGCTCGGCTACCTGAATATGTTCAGCGGCGGCAACTTCAGCAGCCTGACCGTCTTCGCCCTGGGCATCATGCCCTACATCACCGCCTCCATCATCTTGGAGTTGATGACGGTGGTCTGGCCCTATTTGGAGAAGCTGCAAAAAGAAGGCGAACTCGGCCGCCGCAAAATTACCCAGTACACCCGCTATCTGACCGTCATCCTGGCCGTCTTCCAGGGCCTGATGATCGCCTTCACGCTGATGAAGAGCACCTATCAGGGCGCGGGCTTTGTCCGCAATCCCGGCGCGTTTTTCATCTTCATGACGGTGTTGACGCTGACCGCCGGCGCGGTCTTCGTCATGTGGCTGGGCGAGCAGATTACCGAACGCGGCATCGGCAACGGCATGTCGCTGCTCATCTTCGCCGGCATCGTGGTCGGCCTGCCCAGCGCCATTGGCGGGCTGTGGACCAAGGTGGCGACCTCCGCCTATGGGCCGCTCACCGTCCCCGCCGTCATCCTGCTTCTCATCTTCATGGTGGCGGTGGTGGCGTTCATCGTCTTCGTCGAGCGCAGCGAGCGCCGCGTGCCGGTGCAATACGCCAAGCGCATCGTCGGCCGCAAGCTGATGGGCGGCCAATCCACCCACCTGCCCATCCGCGTCAACAGCGGCGGCGTCATGCCGGTCATCTTCGCCGCCTCCATCATGACCTTTCCGCAGACGTTCAGTCTGCTGCCGGCGGTGAAGAACAGCCCCTTGCTGTCCCACGCCTTCGGCGCCCTGGCCTTTGGCCGCCCGCTGTATTCGCTGATCTACTGCGTAGGCATTATCTTTTTTGCCTATTTTTACGTCTCCATCATCTTCAATCCCGTGGAAGTCGCCGACAACATGCGCAAATACGGCGGCTTCGTCCCCGGCATCCGGCCGGGCAAGAACACCGCCGAGTATCTGAACACCATCCTGACCCGCATCACCCTGGTCGGCGGCATCTACCTGGTGTTGGTGTCGCTGCTGCCGCAGTTTCTGATCGCCGGCACGCAGTTGCAATACCTGCCCGGGTTCCTCGGCTCCTGGTTCCAGAACGCGCCCACGTGGTTCTTGAACGGCTTGAACGTGAACTTCTATTTCGGCGGCACCTCGCTGCTCATCGTGGTCGGCGTGGCCATGGATACGGTGCAGCAGGTGGAGGCGCAGTTGATCATGCGCCACTATGAGGGCTTCACCGCCCGTTCCACCCGCATTCGCGGACGGCGCGCCACGTGGGTCTAGCCGCTGCCGTTCCGGCCGTGGCGGAGGTGGTCTCCGGCGGTTGGGTGGTTCGTCCTTGGCCCTTCTCCGCACCCATGTCTGAGCCCTTCGCCGCCCCCGCCGCACGTTCCCTCGGCCCGGTGATCCTGCTCGGCGTCCCCGGCGCGGGCAAAGGCACCCAGGCACAGCGCATTGTGGCCCATTACGGGATTCCCCAAATCTCCACCGGTGATATCTTTCGCGCCGCGGCGTCCACCCCTCAAGGCAAGGAATTAGCCGAATACATGGAGCGCGGTGAGCTGGTGCCCGACCGTCTGGTCTGCGCCATCCTGGCTCCCCGTTTGCAACAGCCGGATTGCCGTCAGGGCTTCATCTTGGATGGCTTTCCCCGGACCGTTCCCCAGGCGGATTGGCTCTTGGCGTTCCTTTCCGAACATCACATGAGCGGCGCCCGCGGGCCGATTGTCGTCTATCTAACTGTCGGCTATAATGATCTATACCGCCGTTTGGCCGGAAGGCGGACGTGTCCCAAGTGCGGACGCATCTACAATGACTTTTCCCAGCCGCCCCAGCGTCCAGGTTTTTGTGACCTGGACGGGGCCCAGCTGGTGCAGCGCCGTGATGATGACCCCGCGGTCATTCGCGAGCGCCTGATCTCCTACGAGGAGCGCACACTGCCGTTGATTGAGCATCTCCGCCGCCGTAGCTGCTTTCACCAGATCTACGGCGCCGACCCCGTCGCGCGGGTCACGGAAAACGTGTTTTGGGCATTGGAGTCGTGCCGGGACGGCGCCGCATGATTCCTTGCCGTTCGCCACGCGAATTGGAGCGCCTTCGCCGCAGCGGCCTCGTCGTCTATGAGGTGCTGCGCGAAGTGACCGCCGCCGTGGCTTCCGGCGCCAGCACCTGGGACCTGGAGACGGTCGCCGACCGCGCCATTCGGGAGCGCGGCGCCACGCCCGCGTTTCGCGGCTATCGCGGCTATCCCTGCGTGCTCTGCGCTTCGGTCAATGAGGAAGTCGTCCATGGCATTCCCACCCGCAAGCGCGTGCTGCGCACCGGCGATGTGGTCTCGCTGGACTGTGGCGTGGTTATGGATGGATATTACGGCGACTCCGCCACCACCGTCGTGGTCGGCGGCGAAGCCGAGCTGCCGCCCGCGGTGCAGCGCTTGCTCGCCGCCACCCGGGAGTCCCTGGCCGCTGGCATTGCCTGCGCCCGGCCGGGCAAGTTTTTGGGGGACATCTCGCATGCCGTGCAACGGCACGTTGAGGCCTCCGGCTTTAGCGTCGTGCGGGAGTTTGTCGGCCATGGCATCGGCACCCACCTGCACGAAGAGCCGCAAATTCCCAATTTTGGCGCCCCCGGCGCCGGCCCCAAGCTGCGCGAAGGCATGGTGCTGGCCATCGAGCCGATGGTCAATCAAGGCTCGGCGGAGGTGCGCGTTTTGGGGGACGGCTGGACGGCCGTCACCGCCGACGGCGGCTGCTCGGCGCATTACGAGCATACCGTCGCCATCACCAAGGAGGGTCCCTGGATTCTGACTCAGCCCTGAACTCCGCTCCCGGTCCCCGCGGGGCGCCGGGTGGTGGCAGGGCCGGAGTGGAATATGCCCGGCTATGAGTAAGGAAGACGCCATTGAGGTCCTAGGCACGGTGCTGGAGCCCCTGCCCAACGCCATGTTTCGCGTGGAGCTGGAAAACAAGCACCAGGTGCTGGCCCACATCAGCGGCAAGATGCGCAAGAATTTCATCCGCATTCTGCCCGGCGACCGCGTGGCCATTGAGTTGTCGCCCTACGACCTCAACCGTGGCCGCATCGTCTACCGCTACAAATAGCCGGCCACCAGGCCATCGCCGTTTTCAGGAAACGTTATGAAAGTCCGTGCTTCCGTCAAGAAAATCTGTCCCAAGTGCAAGCTGGTGCACCGCAAGGGCGTCGTCCGCGTCATTTGCGAGAACCCGAAACACAAGCAGCGGCAAGGCTAGCCGCCGCCAGGAGTCGTCATCATGGCCCGTATCGCCGGTATTGATCTTCCCCGCCACAAGCGCGCCGAAATCGCGCTGACCTATATTTATGGCATCGGCCGCGCCCGTGCCCTGTCGGTTCTCGCCCAGGCGCAGGTGGAGCCCGGCAAAATGGCGGACGACCTCGGCGAGGACGAGGTCAACCGTATCCGCCAGGTGCTGGAAGCGCAGGGCGGCGTCGAAGGCGACCTGCGCAAGGAAGTCTCGGTCAACGTCAAGCGCCTGATCGAGATCGGTTCCTATCGCGGCCTGCGCCATCGCCGCGGCCTGCCCGTGCACGGCCAGCGCACCCATACCAACGCCCGCACCCGCAAGGGCCCGCGCAAGGGCACCATCGCCAACAAGAAGAAGGCGTCCGCGAAAACCTAGTCGCCCGCCCTCGGCTCGCTAACCCCTAGCCCCCGATCTCCGCAATCACCATGGCCAAACCCGCAGCCAAAGCCACCGGCAAGAAAAAGAGCTTCAAGAAGCGTGAGCGCCGCCACGTCCCCACCGGCGTCGTCCACATCCAGGCGACCTTCAATAACACCATGGTCACCATCACCGACCCCGACGGTCACGTCATCGCCTGGTCCAGCGCCGGCGCCCTGGGCTTCCGCGGTTCCCGCAAGGGAACGCCCTTCGCCGCCGGTCAGGCGGCCATTCGCGCCGCCGGCTTGGCGCGGGACATGGGCATGCGCAACGTCGAGGTGCGCGTCAGCGGTCCCGGCTCCGGCCGCGAAACCGCCATTCGCTCCCTGGCCACCGTCGGCCTGGAAGTGCGCTCTATCAAGGACACCACCCCCATGCCTCACAATGGCTGCCGCCCGCCGAAGCGGCGCCGCGTCTGAGCGGGGCGGGAATTTCTTTAAGGATCGAACGGAGAGTTAATCCATGGCACGTTATACCGGCCCCGTTTGCCGCCTCTGCCGGCGGGAAACCATGAAGCTGTTCCTGAAAGGTGAAAAGTGCTTCTCCAGCAAGTGCCCGGTCGAGAAGCGCGGCTTCCCCCCCGGCCAGCACGGCAAGGACCGCCGCCCCAAGATCGTCGGCTACGGCTTGCAGTTGCGGGAAAAGCAAAAGACCCGCCGCATCTACGGCCTGCTGGAGCAGCAGTTCCGCGGCTATTTCGAGAAGGCCGCGCGCAAGCCCGGCGTCACCGGCGAGCTGCTGCTGCGCCAGCTCGAATCCCGCCTCGACAACGTCGTGTATCGCCTCGGTTTCGCCGCCTCCCGCGCCCAGGCGCGCCAGTTCGTCCGCCACGGGCACATCCTGGTGGATGGCCGCCGCGTGGACATTCCCAGCTACCAGTTGCGCGAAAACCAGACCGTCGTGGTGAAGGAAGCCAGCCGCCAGAATCCCCAGCTCCTCTCCGCCCTGGACTTCGCCAGCCACCAAACCCTGCCCTCCTGGCTGGAGCTGCGCCGCGAGGAATTCGCCGGCCGCGTGCTCGGGCCGCCCAAGCGTGAAGACGTCAACCTGCCCATTCAGGAGCAGATGATCGTCGAGCTTTATTCAAAATAATCTGGTTTGTGAAAGATGACAGTGCTGGAGGCTGCGGTTGCGCCTCCCGGGAGGTAAAGGCAATATGCTCTGGAAAGGTTTTCAAAAGCCCAAACGGCTTGTGTGTAACACGAATACTCTGACCGATAAATACGGCCAGTTCACCGCACAACCCTTTGAGCGCGGGTTTGGAACAACGATTGGCAATGCCCTGCGCCGTGTTCTCCTCTCGTCGATTGAGGGTGCAGCCATTACCGCGGTTAAAATCGAAGGGGTCATGCACGAGTTTTCTTCCATCCCCGGAGTGGTGGAAGACGCCACGGACATCATCCTCAGCCTTAAGCAGATTCCTTTGAGGATGAATGTCGAAGGGCCGAAGACGCTGATACTGGAAGTCACCGAGGCCTGCGAGGTGACTTCGCGTATGATCCGGGAAGACGCAGATGTGGAAATCCTGGACAAGGACGCTTATATTGCCACGGTTAGCGAAGGCGGCAGTCTGCGGATTGAGATGCGTGTGAAGAACGGAAGGGGTTACGTTTCGGCTGAAAAGAACTTTGATGAAGACCTGCCGATCGGCTACATCCCCGTAGACTCCGTGCACTCGCCGATTCGCAAAGTCAACTACGCAGTGGAAGCCGCCCGTCTGGGACAGATGACGGACTATGACAAGCTGACGCTTGACGTTTGGACCAACGGTGCCGTCACTCCGCAGGACGCGATTGGCCTGGCTGCCAAACAAGGCAAGATCGCCAATCCCCATGACCAATGCCGCCGCAGAAAAAACAATCGCATAGATTAAAAACAAGGGAATGACTACCAATGCGATCAAATCAAAAACCACAGCCTGAAGGGCTTGAAAACGCACATAGCCCGATCTGTCTTTGTGGATTGCCAGGCGATCAATGCCGCGGCCAGTCCAAAGAAATGCGAGCTGGCTGAAAATAGCCTCTCGTCAGATGTGGGTTGTGTATATGGCTGCATCATCGAGTCACCTCGTCGCTGATCCAATTTTACCAATGGCTGTGAAGAATTAGATCCATGGAATTATACTATCGCAATGATTCTATATTTTCTAACGAAACACTTAACCAATCCATATCTATAATTCCTTTAC
>OFHJ01000450.1_pt1 | contig 15887 bp, 11 predicted proteins | sample 1522001 | NCBI WGS metagenome assembly OFHJ01 (sample SAMEA2464838, study PRJEB22497) | soil metagenome | biome: Grassland; feature: Farmland; material: Clay | place: Australia | collected 2013-02-01 | depth 1.2 m | reverse complement strand
ACCTTCCCGTCCGTGGGTTTACATAATTGAGCGTCGAAAGACTCACCCAGATTCGTTTGCCATTCGCAGTGCGAACATTCAAGTCGAAGTCCGGAACCCTTATGGCGCGACTGGCACCCTCCGACACACTGCAGCGCTGGTGACAGACTCTGGTGCCCAGGGCTCCCTTCCCGTCGAGCAATTCAAAACAACTCTTTCCGCTTGCCTGTTTCACCGTGAATCCAAACAGCTCGACAGCGGATTGGCTCCAATAGCAGATCTCACACCCATCCCTCAGCGCGAACGCCGCATCCGACGTGCTTTCAAGAAAGTCAAAGAGTTCCTTTTCTAACATGTGGGCCCTCTTCCTCAACTCCCGGTGGTTACATTGTCGTCGCAAGGACCATACGTTGATCCAGGTAGCTCATAAGGCCATCGAAAACGCATATGCGGCACCACACCATCGAGAATAGACTTCTGCGCATCCTTTCATCCAGAGCCTCACAAATTTCTTGTGATTGCCTCATCACCATGTTGGTAGACCGATTCGCGGGGTCTAGATCAGATCGTTCAGCACTTGAACGTAACTACCCTCTGCGCAGCCGCGGCAAAAACTCTGACCATCCCGAATCGTTTCGCGCTGGTTGAGAATTTCTTCGCCACATGCGGCGCAGTTTACTCGAATGCCGGGCCGCCCGATCAGAGCTTTCATGTCAATCCTCAAGGAAATTGCTGATGCAGATAGGAGTTCCCAGGTCGGCATCAATTGGTACGCTTCCAACTGGGCTTGCCACCTGTTCGGAGCTGTGGGCGCGTAGTGTTTGGCGGCTGCACGGCATTTTGGACTGGGCCAGATACGAACTCCGCGACCCGTTTTTGTGTCCACGATGGTAGCAGCGACCTTTCCATAGTCCATCACTCTCAGGGTACGATGACCAACCGAGCACCCGGTTGCCACCGTGACGCCATCTACAAAACAGCCATCGGTTTCGACAAGAGTGTAAAGCCGCTTATCATGCTGAGGCAGTTTCGATCCAAGCAGTTCTCCTGCACATAGGCCAATGCGCACCCCCAGGACTTGCCGTGGACATAGGTGCCTGTGCATTGTGTCCAATTCCGCCAGGAAAGGCTGAAGACCAGGAACAGAGCTTGTCGGATTCGTCGGCGTAGTTGTCATTTTCCAATACCCTGGAGTGAGTTATTCCCCTCTAGCGATGTTATATCTGCATGGATGTGGGCGTTGTGCAGAACTTCTCTGAAGTTCTACCGGTCGTCGAGAATCCCGCATCCGGCCAGGCATTCGACTTGCTCAAGGCAATCATGAAGGCTCTAATTATGGTCCTATCGCCTCCTTACAAACTGGTGAATCAAACCATAGAACGTCAGGCCCCATGCTCCCAGGGCAACATAAACAAAGACCTGCGGAATAACATAGAGAAACGGTAGATGCATGACTTTCACCAGTTCGTAGGTGCAGGCAGTGTACATTCCCAGTGGAAAGACCGCGCCCCAGAACAGCGGATCATAGGTCAGGGGGAATCGCATGTACACGTGTCGCCAAACCCCGAGAATCAGCAGCATAGGGATCCACCAAGTTGCGGTGGCCCAGAAGAACATCGTAAAGCCCTTGAGAAACGGGAGCATTTCATGGAGAAATGGGGCATGCGGAGCCGCCAGAATGAGTAAATCGCCGGCGAGCGTGGAGATGGCGACGGCCCCCATGTTGATCCAGTAAGGAGGGCTTAGGTCTCCTGGGTGCATTACGAAAAATGTATAGCGGTAGAAGATCAGCGAAATGAGCCAGACATAAAGCATGCCACCGCCGAGCCACATTGCGAGTGCGAAGAAGAGCATGGCATCGGCATTAAGACCCGAATGCTGTGCAAGTTGCGTGGAGACGATCGAAACCGATTGCGTGGCCACGACGGCTACAAGCCATCCGCCGTTCAGGCCCTCGGTGAGGGGCGGTTTTTCTTGCTTGATGGTCAGTGCCGAGAACACGGTATAAGTGAAGGTCACCCACATCGCGATGCCAAGCACCCACAAGGCGGCCGCGATTCGCGGCAAGGAATAGACAACCACGCACTGAGCCGCCAGTACGCATGTGCCTGCTACCCATGTAAAGAAGCCCACACCGCGCGCATGGTCCGCCAGGTCAGCGATGAACGCGCGAGAGTAGCGCACAGCCCGGCGGATCATCAGTGCCCAGAGCGTCAGGTAAAACACGGCATTCAGCAAGAACAGGGCTATCGCAATCTCGTGCATACCCAGCAATTCGCTGGCGATCGAAACGATCCCCGTGGCCATGACCAACGCAAAATATGCAGGTTGGGGATGCCGGCTGCGCTCCTCTACACCGCCAGCTACCTCCGCGCGCCCGGGGCCGACTACTTCCCGGTTGAGCGGACCCGCGATTGCATTACCCCTAGCTGGCGTGGATGACATCAGCTCCTCCAGTCCACTGGACACGTCGGTGCGTGCGATAGCATGGGTACGGATCTGCATATCTCGAAATCTAAGAACGGACTCTGATGCTGATTCGTCATGGTTTCAGTGGGTTAAATGCTTCCGGGCACGTTCACACCACGCTTGCGGTACAGCACATAACTTCTCGTCAAATAGGTGATGGGCAGGCTGAACACGTGAACGAGACGTGTCTAGGGGAAGGCAGCAAACAGACCGTAGGCTGCAAGGATGTGCATTTTGAAATACCACGGAACGGACACCATCAACGAGGGATTCGGATGCAACAGCAGGACGCCGCGAATCCAGGGACTGATGCATGTGCGGTAATCAAATCCGCTGTGCGCGGCGGCATTGCTCGCCGTCGCGAAAATGCCGGTCATCACCATTAATGCGAGAAAAATGAGAGCAATGATGTCACCCGCACTGCTGGTTTTGCGTATGCGCGGTAGTTTGAACCGGCGATAGCACAGAATCATCAGTCCCGCGAGCGTTGCCAGTCCGGCAGCGCCACCCATGACGACGGCGCCCATGTGATAGAGCTCGTCGCTCACGCCCAAGGCATGATAGACCCCGATTGGGACCAGGAGTCCGGCCACGTGGCCGAAAAACACGAAGATGAGACCCCAATGAAAGAGAGGGCTCCCCCATTTCAGCAGCTGCTTCTCAAGGATCTCGCTGGACTTGGATGTCCATCCGTATGGATTTGTCTTGAACCGGAATAGCGTGGTCACGATGAAATGAGTGAGCACGATATACGGCAGGACGAGCCACAGCAACAGTGCAGAGACATTCATCGGCCCGCACCCACTAGAGCAACAATATGGGATTCCGATTGCATGATCTCGATCCCTTGCCGAACAGCCCGCAAGAGATGAGCATATGGACTCTCGATTCGCTGCAGCGCTTTCTGGAGCTGCACAATTCGATCGGCATAGGGAAATATGACTCGACCAGCGGCCTCAGCGTCGGCATGCCCGCAGAATTCCAGAACTACCGGCAGATAGTCCGGCACCTCCGTTTCATTCAGATCGAAGCCCCCCAGGGCGTATTGCTTTTTCAGATCAAGCAGTGCCGGTCCGCGTTCTCGCTCTTCGCCATAGTCCGCATAGGTCAGGTACAGATTTGTCTTTTTCCCAAAGTCGAAGATTCGAACGTAATGATCCCATCGCTGCTCCTGATCGAAGGCATCCATAGCTTCCAGGAAGCAGCGAATTCCGTCTGCCATGGGGTGCGAAATGGACGGTATAGCCTCCTTAATCTCGCAGGCTGTCTGCATCCAATCTCCGTCCGGGTAAGCGAGCAGGCATGAAATCCATTGGAAGCCGGTTTGCGTTGTCCATTTGTTCGATTGCATATTCATCGCCCTTTCGCCCTTAAGAGAAGCCGCATGCTCCAGGGCCGCCGGCAAAGTCCAGTCCGCAGGTGCCCTGCTCGGCCATCAGGCTCATCGCCGTTTCCTTGTGTGCCGCGGGAATAACGAAGCGATCGTTGTATTTCGCGATCGCCAGCAGGCGGTACATGTCCTCTACCTGCGTGTTGCTCAGTCCCACTTCACGCAGTCGCTGCTGGCTTGGTTCCCTGTTCAGATTCAGCGCGCGCATGTGGCTGCGCATGGCGGCCATCTTTTTCAGCGCGCTGCGAATAACGCTCGTATCGCCGGCTGACAGCAGGTTGGCCAGGTATTGAATCGGAATCCGCATGTTATCGATGGCGCCAAAGATATCATCGGCCTGCGCTGAGCTGCCTTTGCCTTCAAAGAGATTCATGATCGGACTCAGAGGCGGCACATACCACACCATAGGCATCGTTCGATATTCGGGATGCAGCGGCAGCGCAACTTTCCAGGCGACAGCCAGCTTGTAGATTGGGGACTTCCGAGCGGCTTCCAGCCAATCCTCCGCGATGCCTTCCTTCCGGGCTTCCGCAATAACGTTGGGGTCGTGTGGATCGAGGAAGATATCCAACTGGGCGGGATACAAATCCTTTTCATCCGGCACAGAGGCTGCTTCACGAACCTTGTCGGCGTCGTAAAGCATCAGACCCAGGTAGCGGATCCGTCCCACGCAGGTTTCAGCACAAATGGTTGGCAAGCCTGCTTCGATACGCGGAAAACACAGTGTGCATTTTTCCGCCTTGTGGGCCTTCCAGTTGAAATAGACCTTCTTGTACGGACAACTGCTGACACAAAACCGCCAGCCGCGGCAAGCAGTCTGGTCGACCAGAACTATGCCGTCTTCGTCCCGCTTGTACATGGCGCCCGAGGGGCAGGCCGACACGCAGGGCGCATTGATGCAATGCTCGCAGATGCGCGGCAGATACATCATGAATACCTGCTCGAACTCCATCCGGACCGATTCCTCAATGCCCCTCATGTTTGGGTCCTGCAATCCGGTGAGGTGGGCGCCCGCCAGATCATCCTCCCAGTTAGGGCCCCATTCAATATCCATGTTCTGACCGGTGATCTGCGACTTCGCGCGGGCCACCGGCTGATGCTTTTTCTCGGGACTGGTGGTCAGCGTTTCATAGTCGTAATTCCACGGCTCGTAGTAATCGTCGAGCGTCGGCTGATCGGGGTTGTGAAAGATGTTCACCAACTTATCGGCGCGCCCGCCGCTCTTCAACTCAAGCTTCCCGTCCTTCAAGGTCCAGCCGCCTCGATATTTTTCCTGGTTCTCCCATTCCTTTGGGAAGCCGATGCCCGGCTTTGTCTCGACATTGTTCCAATACATGTACTCTGCACCCGGACGGTTGGTCCACGTATTCTTGCAGGTCACACTGCAGGTATGGCAGCCGATGCATTTGTCGAGGTTCATGACCATCCCAATTTGTGCTTTAATCTTCAATCCAGTCCACCTTTTTCATCTTCCGGATGATCACGTTCAGATCGCGCTGATTGCCTGTGGGGCCGTAATAATTGAAGCCGTAACTCAGTTGCGCATAGCCCCCGATCATATGGGTTGGCTTGACGTGGATGCGGGTCGGGCTGTTGTGGGTACCGCCCCGCGTGCCGGTCAGCTTTGTCCCGGGCACATTGATGGTGCGGTCTTGCGCGTGATACATGAACGCCATACCGCGGGGGATGCGATGCGTTACGACGGCGCGAGCCACGACGGCGCCATTGCGGTTGAAGCATTCGATCCAGTCGTTGTCGGCAATGTTGACCTCGTCCGCATCGTCCTTATTGAGCCAGATGGTCGGCCCGCCGCGGAACAAAGTCAGCATCGGCAGCGAATCGTAATACATACTGTGGATCGACCACTTGTTGTGCGGGGTCAGATAGTTGAGCGTGATTTCCTTGCCTTCCACGCCGGGGCGATTCGACGGATGAAACGGTGTGTGCTTAAGAATGGGTTTGAACACCGCCATCTGCTCGCCGAACTCAATCATCATTTCGTGATCGACGTAAAAATGTTGCCTTCCCGTCAGGGTGCGCCAAGGAATCCGCTTTTCGACATTCGTTGTAAACGGCGAATATCTCCGGCCACCCTTTTCGGAGCCACTGAACGCCGGCGAAGTGATGACGGATTTCGGTTGAGATGTAATCGACTCGAAAGTCATCAGCTCTTCGCCCCGGTCCACCGCCAGGTCCTTCAGCGGCAACGAAGTCTTCCGCTCCAGTGCTTCCCATGCCTTCAGAGCCATCTTTCCATTGGTCGTGGAAGACAATGTCAGGATCGCTTCCGCCGCCTGCCGATCACTCGTGATATCAGGACAGCCCTCAGCGACGCCCTGGTTTCGCACAACACCCAGCACTCCCTTTAGCTGTTCGTACTCCTGAGCGGCTGACCAACTAATTCCCTTGCCACCATGCGGATTGTTGGCGATGCCTGGTCCCAACGAAGTCATCTTGTCATAGACCGCCGCGAAGTCCCGTTCGACGACGTGGATGTGCGGCATCGTTTTGCCAGGAACAGGCTCGGTCTCACCCTTCTTCCAATCCTTGATTCGGCCCTGCTTCTGGGCTAGCTCGTCAGGTGTGTCGTGCAGCAAAGGCGTAGACACAACATCCCATTGCGGACCATCGAAATGCGTTTTGGCCATCGCGGAGAATCCACGTGCAATTTCCTTGAAGGCGTCCCAGTCGGAGCGCGATTCCCACTGCGGACCAACGGCCGGGTTGAACGGATGCACAAATGGGTGCATATCGGTGCTGCTCAAATCTGACTTTTCGTACCATGTGGATGCCGGCAACACGATATCGGAATAGAGAGGACTGCCGGACATGCGGAAATCCAGCGTCACCATCAGGTCCAGCTTGCCCTCCGGAGCCTCATCGCGCCACTTCACTTCCTCGGTATTCAGCCCAGTGTCCTCGGCGTTCATCAGGCCGTTGGAGGTTCCCAACAGATGCTTGAGGAAATATTCATGTCCCTTGCCCGAGCTTGAAATCAAGTTCGCTCGCCAGACATACAGTACCTTGGGAAAATTCTGTGGATGGTCAGGGTCCTCAACTGCAAACTGCAGTTTGTTATTCCTTAGCCGATCCACTACGAAGTCGGCGATAGCCTGCGGCGAGTCAGCACCCTGCCGTTTTGCCTCCCCGGCCAGGGCGATCGGGTTCTGATTAAACTGCGGATAGGAAGGCAGCCAACCGAGTCGCGCCGCCAGCGCATTGTAATCGGCGTAGTGACGGTATCGCGACTTCTCCACCAGCGGAGAAACCAAGTCGTCGACCGGCGTTTCCTCATATCGCCATTGGTCCGTGGCGAAGTAGAAGAACGAGGTGCCGTTCTGTTGACGGGGCGGGGCCGACCAGGGGCGGGCAAAAGCGATGTTTGCCCAACCTTCCGCTGGTCGCAATTTTTCCTGGCCCACATAGTGTGCCCAACCGCCGCCGTTGACTCCTTGCGCGCCAACCATCAACACCAGGTTCACAATGGCGCGGTAAATGGTGTCGGAGTTATACCAATGGTTGATTCCAGCCCCCACGATAATCATGGAGCGCCCCTTGGAGTCGATCGCATTCTGCGCGAACTCCCGGGCAATGCGCACGATCAGATGCCGATCCACCCCTGTGACCCTTTCCGCCCACGCTGGCGTGTAGGGCGCGACGGCCTCGTAATCCGGCACGGCCTCCCCATCGAGCCCTCGGCTGACACCGTAATTGGCCAGGTTCAGGTCAAAGACCGTTGTCACGTAAACACTCTGTCCGCCTGCGTCAATCTTCTTCACCGGGAGCGGCTGGCGCGTCACGCCTTTGCCATCGGCGTCAAAATACGGGACATACACACTCGCGATCTCGTCATGCACTCCGAGTACTGTCATACGCGGCTGCACAGGCTTGCCGGTCTCGGCATCCTGCAGGTGCAGGTTCCACTTCCCCTCGCTTTCCCAGCGCGAGCCGATGGTTCCATTGGGAATGACCAACTGCCCGGAATTATCATCGAACACCACGGTCTTCCATTCCGGATGCCCAGACGATTTTCCCAGATCCTCCGCGGACAGGAACCGGTCCGCGACAAACCCGTCTCTATGCGCCTCGAGCGTAACCAGAAAGGGGAAATCGGTATTTTCACGGGTGTATTGATAGAAGTAGTCCGTCTGCTGCTCAACATAGAACTCCTTCAAGATGACGTGCCCCATGGCCATCGCCAGCGCGCCGTCCATGCCCGGCTTCACCTGCATCCAGTGGTCCGCAAATTTCACAAATTCTGCATAGTCGGGACTGACGGAGACTACCTTGGTTCCCTTGTAGCGGGCCTCGGTCATGAAATGGGCGTCAGGCGTGCGGGTCATCGGCAGGTTCGACCCCCATACCAGCAGATATCCGGAATTGAACCAGTCACTGCTTTCCGGTACGTCCGTCTGATCGCCCCACATCTGCGGAGAAGACGGCGGCAGATCCGCATACCAGTCGTAAAAGCTGAGTAAGGGCGCGCCGATAAGGGACAGGAAACGGGCCCCGGAGGCATAGCTCACCATCGACATGGCCGGGATCGGTGAAAAGCCGAAGATCCGGTCCGGACCATACTGCTGGATCGTATAGATATTGGACGCGGCAATGATCTCGGTCGCCTCATCCCAGGAAGTGCGCACAAGCCCGCCTTTGCCGCGCACTGACTTGTATCGGCGGGACTTTTCAGGGTCCTCCACAATCGAGGCCCAAGCCTGGACTGGATCACCCAATTCCTTAAGCGCTTCCCGATACATCGTCAGCAACGCACCGCGGATGTAGGGATATTTGACGCGCAACGGGCTGTAAAGATACCAGGAAAAACTGGCACCACGTGGACAGCCGCGCGGCTCGAACTCCGGCATGTCCGGCCCGGTGGAAGGATAATCGGTGTGCTGGTTTTCCCAGGTCACGATGCCGTTCTTGACAAAAATCTTCCAACTGCAGGAGCCTGTGCAGTTCACGCCGTGCGTAGAACGAACCACCTTGTCGTGCTGCCAGCGATTCCGATAGCCGTTTTCCCAATCCCGGCTGGCTGGCGATACCGCGCTCCAGCCCCCGGAATAAGTTTCGCGTTTCGCGAAATATTTAAGCGGTTTTTTCAGAATCGAACGTTCGTCTCCCATCAATTTACCCCAGTCCCGCCACCGCGCAGCTGCGTTCATCTACACCAGGAAAATTCGAAATCGACCTATGCCGATTTCTCTTCCTTGACTGCAGAATCAGTCCTTTAGCAGTGGCCAGCGACAAAACCTGGTCACTGTGAAAAGACAGCCCGTACAGGCGAGGAATACTTCATCGCCCATGTATGACACGGTAATCATGTCCAGAGAGCTGCGCAGGGACTTATGTCACAGGCAGGGCGGCAAATTGGGCTTTTGGAGAATGCAGCTTGGCATGCCCAGGCGGATGGTGGCGATGTCGGCAAATATGGGAGCCAATGTATTGCCGATCAGCGGCAGCAGAGTCCTTCCCACAATCTGCCGAACGGAGTCAGCCGCCCGTCCTTATGGAGAAGGCGACTCAGAATGACTGGACGAGCAATTCGAATTCTCAAAACAGATCAGCCAGGCAGGTGCATTCCATAGGCCTTCACCTTTGACAGCCGTCTCGCAATGCGGCGATTGTCGCCGATGACGATTGAAGCCCTATCGTTCCTCTACCTGCTCATAGGGCAGCGTCATCCGCCGCTCCAGAACCGAGTTCAGAAGCTCCGAGCGATCTCCATAGGTTGCGGAAGAGAAGAGGTCGTATTCGTAGGGGCGTATCAGTTCATCCGAGCCAACAGCTTCCGCCGAAGCATAGGACAATCCTTCGTTCCAAGTGAAACCCACATGAGGTGATACGTAACCTGGCAGCCCTCGTTGAATTTCGTTGAGAACGCTCTGGGCATCGACGACACTCACCTTGCGCCCGGCCATCTGCGCAGTGGTCCAGACAGCCTGCTGGTCCACCTCACCCGATTGTGTGCCCCTCGATTCGCCGAATTCAGCGCGAACCTGAGGGCTTTCTCCAGTAAAGCGGCCAACACCGTGACCGACGATAAGGGCCAGCTCCGCAATGATCTCAAGGTCAGAACGAACCCCGGGAATATCCGCAGCCTTCTGAAGTGTCTGAAGATCACCGCAAGTATTTGTGAATGTGCCGGATTTCTCATAGGCAGACGCTGAAGGCAATACGATATCAGCCGCCGCAGCGGTCGCCGTGAGGTAGATATCCTGTACCAGGAGACTGGATTTCCCAAGCTCCTCCGCTGCAATCAATCCGTCACCAACAGGATCAGCACCTACGACATACAGCATTGGAAGGGTTCCTGCCGCTGCTGATTGCAACATCTGATAGAGGTTCAATCCCTGGGTCGTGGGGATCTCCGTTTGCCAGAATGCCTCCCATCTTTCACCGCGTGTTTCGTATCCCGGAAGCCAATCCGGCAGGACTCCCATGTCAGCAGCACCACGAGAATTGGGACCATCGCCCAGACAGATGAATTTGGCATCTGGTAATCGGCTTCCAAATGCTATCAGGTCCCGAATAGCGTCTCCGGTCAACTCCGAGCCGAAGACGATCACAACTTCGCCGGCGTGTTTTATGGACTGAGTGAGGTTCGCCAACTGATCCAAGTCGAGTGCGATATCGGTCTTGCGCGAGCTGCGACCTTCCTCCTTGAGCACCCGTACGGCTTGACCTTCCAACCCCGGCGGTATCTGAACGAAACTTGACGCTTGGCGACAAAGCTTGATCTCCCTGGAATTGATCACAAAGAGCTTGCCGCCGTTAAGGCGGACGTTGTTTCTGATCTGCCACGCAAGAAGCGGGTGCTTGTAGGTCGGGTCCGAACCAATGAGCAAAATCGCTGGCGCAGTCGCCACCTCCACCATACTCGCCGTTGAGACGCCGAATTCGTGGAGCGCACTGAAGAAGGTGGAGAAATCCGCTGTTCTACGATGATCGATATTGTTGGTCTTCAGCATCGTTCTGGCGAACTTCTGCAGTAGATAATTCTCTTCATTTGTGGTGTGATTCGAGCCGATGACTCCGATCCCGCCGGCAGACTCGCTTGCGCTCTTCAGCATCCTTGCGGCTTCGTGTAATGCCTTGTCCCAGGAAACAGGCCGAAGCTGCCCGTCAAGCCTCATCAATGGGCTTGTCAAACGATCGGGACGGTCCACAAAATCAAAAGCGTAACGGCCCTTGACGCAGAGAAAGTCTCCATTGATTCCACTCTTGTCTCGGTTTGTTCCACGAAGGATGGTCAATTTACCGTCCAGCGGGCGCACACCCAAGGTAGTCGTGCAACCATCCCCACAATGCGCACAGGTTGTGGCTACGTGCTTCATCTCCCACGGGCGTGCCTTGTAGCGATACGGACCGGAGGTGAGCGCGCCCACAGGACAAATGTCGATGCACATTCCGCATTCTTCACATTCAAGATGATCCTGTTTGTTGGGCACAATGAGTTGCGAGGAATTGCGATTGGCTATTCCCAGCGCCGATACGTCCATTCCCTCGCCGCAAATCCGCACGCAGCGATAACACATGATGCAGCGCGGTCGGTCAAAATAGACGACGCGCCACCATTGTTCTTCATCCCGATGATTCTTGAGATCAAACAGCTTCGACTCTGACGCTCCATAACGGAATGTCGAATCCTGAAGCTCGCACTGCCCGCCGGCGTCGCAAACCGGGCAATCTAAAGGGTGGTTTGCCAGCACGAATTCCAGCATCGCCTTGCGGCTTTGTCGCACGACATCGCTATCTGTGGTGATCACCATGCCATCGGAAACCCGGGTCGTGCATGCCGTCTGCAACTTGGGCATCCTGGCGATCTCCACCAAGCACATGCGGCAGGCACCCTGAAGAGCGAGCCCAGGATAATAACAGAACGAAGGAATCTCGATTCCCACGGATTTGCACACATCGATTAACAGCGAACCGGAGGCTGCCCGGATACGTTGCCCGTCAATTAGGAGCTCAACTTCGGGCATGGGGATCACTATCTCCTATAGATGATTCGAAACGGCGACGAGGCAAAGCGTCGATTTGCGTCCATACACAGCGGGCAATCCCCGCGCCGGCAACTACATCTCGGCTGGTGACGGGCGATTGCTTGCTATGGTCAGGAGAAATGCCGACTCTTCCAATGCCTCAACGTCGTGCTCCAATCCTGCCTGGAGGGCAAGAACATCTCCTGACGCCAGTTCGCAAATCTCCTTGTCGCTTATATACAAGCGAATTCGACCTTGGATTGCTTGGATCGATATAGACCCTTCAGCTCGGTGCTGAGCGATCCGGCTGCTCTTTCTCATGAGCGTCAGGACCACGCGCAAATCCTCATGCTTCACTAACGTGGCCGAACTTCGCCCGGTCGGCTGAGCCCAGGTTGACGCCACTCTCAACTTCTTCATCTCCTCTTGAAGATTGAATCGAATAGCGGCGTTGGCCAGTTGGGGTAACTTCTTCAAGGTGTCCTGGTAAGTCGCTTGAGACTCATTCGCGGCAGTATCAGTCATATCTTAATCATCCTTTCCGGCGGCGACCGGTTACTCATACCCAAAAATTGATGGGGCCCATTACGGCTGCGTGCTCGACCATAGTGTGACACTTGAACGACGGGGTAGCGCTATAGGATATTCGTCCCGTTAGTTAGTACGCTTGTACCATGGATCGCCGATTTATGATTTGCTAACATTCCGGTCCTAAGATAGTTCCTTGCCGTAACACCCACACTACACCTGTTCCGGGAGAAGCCATGCGTGCTGCGGGTAAGCGTCCTTTGTTGATCTCAAACGGGTGGATTCAGGCCGCCCTGATCGTCGTGCTCACAGGGTTCTGCATCATGGGCGTGTTGGCCTACTACAACTACGCCGACGAGCCGCCGATCCCGCAGGTCGTTAAAAATGCCAGCGGACAAGTGCTCTTCACGCATGCAGACATTGTGGCTGGGCAGATGGTCTTTCTGAATGAGGGCCTGATGGAATATGGGTCGATCTTTGGGCATGGAGCCTATCTGGGACCCGACTTTACGGCGGATTACCTCCATCGTGCCGCTCTCGACTGCATTCAATTCTATGGAGGCGACTCCTCTGCCAGGGAAAAAACAATTCAGGATTTCAAAACGAACCGATACGACCCTAAAACCGGAGTCCTGGTCTACACCGATGCCCAGGCGAAAGCATTCCAGCAACTCACGGCTCATTACGCGGCGTTCTTCGGCAATCCCACCACACGGTTTGGGCTAAGGCCGCACGATATTAGCAATCCAGAAAAGATCAAGCAGCTCACTGCATTCTTTAGCTGGTCGGCATGGGCTGCGTCCACGAAACGCCCCGGCGACTCCTACTCCTATACCAACAATTGGCCTCCGGAGCCGCTCGTGGGCAATCACCTTACAGCCGACGCCATCCTGTGGAGCATGCTTTCTCTGGCGGCCCTCCTTTGCGGCACAGGTCTGCTCTTCGCTTCCTTCGGACGCTGGAACATTCTCGGGTGGCATGGACGCGAGCAACAAAGAATGACCTTCCGCCCTCCAGACCAGGTAGTTCTGACACCGGCTCAACGAGCTACGGCATGGTTCTTTTTTGTGGTGGCCGCATTGTTTCTAATCCAAGTGCTTTGCGGCGGCGCCACGGAACACTACTGGGCTGACATACAGAGTTTCTTTGGTTTCAACCTCGCTGTCATCCTGCCATTCAATATCGTCCGCACCTGGCACATCCAGTTGGCCATTTTCTGGGTGGCTACCGCATTCCTCGCCGCTGGAATTTTTCTCGCACCGATGATTGCTGGACGTGAACCACGCGGTCAGAAGTTGCTCAGTTTCGGACTTCTCGGGTCGCTGGCGATCGTGGTTGTTGGCAGCATGCTCGGAGAATTCGCCGGCATTCAGGGTTTCGTCCACAACATCTGGTTCGGCGACCAGGGCTTCGAATACCTGGACCTGGGCCGCTTCTGGCAGATACTGCTTACGATCGGCCTCTTCTTCTGGGTTGTGATTCTCTTCCGTGGACTGCGCGGGCGTCTCGATTCCGAACACTTCGGAAACATGCCCTGGCTTTTCTTCTTCTCCGCGCTCTCGATTCCTGCCTTCTACGGAATTGGTCTCCTCGCAAATCCGCACCAGGATTTCACCACTACCGACTTCTGGAGATTCTGGGTCGTCCATCTCTGGGTCGAAGACTTTCTGGAGCTTTTCACTACAATTCTGGTCGGGTATCTCTTTGTCTTGCTCGGCGTAGTCCACGAGAAGACCGCTCTGCGAATGATCTACCTCGACATCATTCTGTATTCCGCAGGCGGAATCGTGGGAACGATGCATCATCTGTATTTTTCTGGAGAACCTGCGATCCACATGGCTTTGGGAGCGTTCTTCTCCGCTGGTGAGGTGATTCCATTGACATTCCTCACCGTCGAGGCTTGGAGCTTTCTCCAACTCGGTGCTCACCAAAGTTCAGAGGCTAAAACCCCGTTCCCTCACTATTGGGCAGTCATGTTTCTGGCAGCCGTCGGATTCTGGAACTTCCTCGGAGCCGGGGTCTTCGGCTTCCTCATCAACCTGCCGGTGGTGTCTTACTACGAAATTGGCACACTGCTGACCGCCAATCACGCACATGCCGCCATGATGGGCGTATACGGAATGTTGTCTGTTGGGTTGGCAATGTTTTGCCTGCGCTACATCATTCCCGAAAAGCACTGGTCGGACAAAGCGGCTCGCATCAGCTTCTGGTCCCTGAACATTGGTCTGGCATGGATGTGCTTCGCCACGTTATTTCCCCTCGGCATACTCCAGCTCTATCACTCAATCGACGTCAGTTATTTTGACGCGCGCACTCTGAATTTCATCAGCGACAAGACCAATGCCATCCTGCAATGGTTACGCCTTCCCGGTGATGTTCTGTTCATCGTGGGTGGTGTATTACCCCTGCTTTATCTCACCGTGTTGGGGCTGCGATACCGCAAGGAGGGCGAAGTCACAGAAGAGCCCAAGGAGATTCTCTTCACTGAAACCATAGTGGTTCCGGAGGAACGCTGAGCCATGCAGGATGTGTCCGTCAAGTTTGTACTGATGCTGAGCTATGCTCTGGTTCTGGCGGCGGTGGCGTTTCTTCTGGAGAGGGCGGCACGTCACACTCACAAACGCTCCCTGCGCATCAGCACAGTGGGATTTACCTACCATCCTGACCGTGACATATGGCGCTGCCCGGAAGAACAACACCTTTTTCCTGTCTTCACGGACTGGACTAAAAAAACGGTGGTTTATAAGGCTCCAGCTTCTGCTTGCAACACGTGCAAGCGCAAGGAATCCTGCACCGACTCCAACGATGGCCGCCGGGTCGAACGGCGGCTTTCCGGAGATCTCGAATATGGCATGCAGCGCTTTCATCGCGTCTTCTCGATAACGCTGCTGGTCTTGGCTAGTCTGCTTTTGGTTATTGATATGTTTGTGCCCGCGGGAATCTACCCAAGGTTAGGCCTGACAGTCGTTCTGCTGGTGTTTCTCACATCCTTGCAACGGTTGGTCAGGTCGCTCTTGCATCCTTCTCCCAGTGCTTTGGAGAGCATTCCGGGCCATGGAGAGCCTCAACTGAAGCTGAACAAGATTCGTGCATCCAACAAATGAATATTTTTGCTAAACCAGTCGGCAACGAGAACGCATGGGGCTTAAGGAAAACTGGATAATCTGAAACGTTGGCCCCCGCCCCAACTGAGCTCGACCAGAACAAAGCGGTTGAAGGAAGGAAACCTGCCATCAATGTGAGAGGAGGAGACAAGATGGAAATACCGACACAAGCCAGGATTGCCGCTGGATCCATGGCTTCGCCTGGCGAGTCACCGCGGAAGGGCCAAATCCTCCGCGATTTTGCACTCAACTCCCTGCGCGGTCCGGTAGTTCGTCTCGCCGACTATCGAGGCCGGTCTGCTCTCATCCTGATTCTGAGTGACGAGCGTGAAGAGACCAGGCAGTTGATGCGAGACGCAGCCGATTCTTACGGCGAACTGAGGGCCAAGGGCTTCGACGTGCTTGTAGTTATGCGCAGCCCGCGCGAAATAG
>OFHJ01000449.1_pt1 | contig 15907 bp, 9 predicted proteins | sample 1522001 | NCBI WGS metagenome assembly OFHJ01 (sample SAMEA2464838, study PRJEB22497) | soil metagenome | biome: Grassland; feature: Farmland; material: Clay | place: Australia | collected 2013-02-01 | depth 1.2 m | reverse complement strand
CTTTTCTTCCGCCCACTGATCATCACCTGCGATTAACCGTATGTGACGCCAGTGGTGCCCCGGGTTGAGGAGGCGGTTCTGGGAATCGGGACCTTCTGTTCCTGCGCGATAGATGTCTGGCATGCCATTCTGCCACCCTTGAACGATGGGGTCCAACAGGCGCCATGCCCACTCGACTTCATCGAATCGTAGAAAGTTGGTGTGATCACCAGACAGTGCTCCCAACAGGAGCTCCTCATAGGCCGTTGTTTCAACTTCACCATCATGCAGATAGGGAGCGTGCAACGGCACGAGATGGGCCGCCATCTTCGGCCCGGGAATCTTGGCATTGGCTAGAAGCGCCATCAGCTGCCGCGGCTTGATGCGGAATATCATCCAGTTGTCGTGAAGACTGACGCCATCCGGAAGCGCTCCGGGTGGGCGCCGGAACTGAACGGCAATCTCCGAACAGTTGCTGGCTAACCGTTTCCCGGTCCGGAGATAGAACGGAACACCCTGCCACCTCCAGTTGTCGATCTCCATCCGAAGCGCCGCGAAGGTTTCGGTCTTCGAAAAGGGAGGGATGTCCTGTTCCTGCAAGTAGTCGCTGTAGATCGTTCCCCCGACTTCCCCGGCTCCATACTGCCCCCGCACGGCATGTGTGAAAATCCGGGCTTCGTCAAATCGCTGGATCGAACGCAGAACTTCGACCTTGTGGTTGCGCATAATCTCAGCGTCCCAAGTCGATAGTGGCTCCATCGCCGTAAGACTGAACAGCTGCATAAGATGATTCTGGACCATGTCCCGCAATGCCCCGGCATCATCGTAATAGGCGGCCCTACTGCCCACCCCGAGCGTTTCAGCGTAAGTTATCTGGACCTGCTCGATATGCGCGGAATTCCAGATGGGTTCCAGAAATCGGTTGGCGAACCGAAACACCAACAAGTTCTGGGTTGTTTCCTTGCCGAGGAAGTGATCGATACGAAAGATCTGGCTTTCCTCCCAATAGGCATGCATTTGCTGGCGCAAAGCCACGGCACTCTTAAGGTCGCTTCCAAAGGGTTTTTCGACCATGAGGATGCGTCGGCCGCCTCCCTCTGCTCGGCTATATCCGGCTTCACCGAGCGCGGTGGCAGCCTGGCCAAAAACCGACGGGGGCAGTGCGAGAAAAAAGATGGTATGCGGCAACAAATGTTCGGCAAGCTTCGCGAGGCCGGCAGCGTCCAGATCGCCCGACACATAATCCAATCGCGGGTGGAACGCGTCCCAATCACTCTCGCTGAATTCTGGCGCAAATTGCTTTAGCCCATCGTGAATGTGATCGCGAAACCTGTCAGCGCTCCAATCCTGGGGCGCAAAACCGACGATTTTGAAATCGGGCGCCAGCCCGAGATGGTGCAGCCTAAACATCGCGGGCATCAGCAGTCGTTGCGTCAGGTCGCCCGTGGCGCCAAATATAACCACTGCGGTATCTGCCATTATTGACTCCTAGTATGGTCTCCGGATCGACGACCCGGCTGTCTCCCTGCCGTTCATCCGGCGCAGGAGTTGGACCGGATCGACATCCATCGGTTCACTGTCGACAAGAATATCCGCCACTACGCTGCCGCGAAACCTGCGCTTTGACCGCGGCATGACCGTCAACGTTCGTAGCATACTGCTGCCGCTGGTTAACGGAGTTTTCACTGGTCGCGGACCTCCCTTGAACGGCCGCGACTCATATGCAGGATTCGCGGTACTCGAAGAGGCAACGGCTGGTAAAGAGTTAACGACATTCCCTGATTCGGGGTTCGGAACCAAGGATACACTCCAAGCCGGTCATGGTGAATCAAATACGGTTATGCGCGCCCTGCTCGGAGGTGAACGACCCACTCCATGAGCTGCGCGTGGAGAATCAGCCTCCCTGGTCCGCATCATCGCCGTCGGGGTCGGCCCTCGCGAAATGAATCGGAACTTGACGATTCAGGAAATCCCGAACTGCTACTGCGGCTGGAGTTTAGCGATTGATAAGAGAAGCCATTTGGTGCCGGCATCGCGGAAATGCACTTCTGCACGCGCGCCCGAACCCGCCCCGTCGAAAGCCAGGATGGTTCCTTCACCAAATCGGGCGTGCCGCACAGTCTGGCCAAGTCTGTAACCATCTACGGCCTCTTCGCGAAATCGCGGCGAAGTCTTCGCGGAAAATCCCCGAGCCGGTCGCAGGATGCCTACCCGCGGGCGCACCTCGGTCATGCAATCCGAGGGGATCTCGCGCAGGAACGGGGATGGTGCGCCGACCTGCTCGCTACCGTGAATTCGACGCGTTTCGGCATGGGACAGGTAGAGCTGCTGTCGGGCGCGGGTTAATCCCACGTAACAAAGCCGACGCTCTTCCTCGAGGTTCCCTTCATTAACAGCTCGGCCATTGGGAAACAGACCGTTTTCCATTCCCACAAGGAAAACCACCGGAAATTCCAGCCCCTTAGCGGCGTGCAGGGTCATCAGTTGCACGCAATCCGATCCAGAATCAGCCTGCTGATCGCCCGCCTCAAGTGCCGCCTGGGCCAAAAATGCGGTCAGCGGGTTCATTGCATTCATCTCATCGCCGGCACCGGGTTCCGCAAAATGGACGCCGCGCCCATATTCAACCTCAAAAGCCTGGCAGGCGCTGACCAGCTCGTCGAGGTTCTCAAGCCGGGTCTCCGCTTGCTCCGTCTTCTCCTTCCTGTAGTGCTCCCGCAAACCCGCCGACGCGATGACAGCCTCCATACGATCCGCCAGCGATCGTTCTTTGGTAGCCTCATCAAGCGCATCGACAAACTCGAGAAATCCCCTAACGGCTCCGGTAGAACGGCCCAGCGCACCACCACCGCCGACAACCACCGCGCGCGCCGTATACCATAGCGAATGCCCTGCTTCCCTTGCGAGCGGCCTCAAACGTTCCATGGTCGTAGCTCCGATTCCGCGTGCAGGGGTGTTCACTGCGCGCTCGAAGCCGATGTCATCATCCCTCGACGCTAAAAGCCGCATGTAGGCAAGCGCATCCTTGACCTCAAGGCGCTCAAAAAAGCGCAGTCCACCATGGATTCGGTACGGCAACTGGTGACGAACCAACGCCTCTTCAAGCACGCGTGACTGGGCATTCGAGCGGTAGAGAACCGCCATGTCGATGCAGCGCCCACCCTGATCCCGATGATGCCGGATGCGGTCGCAAACAAACTCGGCTTCATCGGTTTCGCTAAACGCGGCGTAAAGCTGTATGGGGTCGCCGCGATCGCCGTCGGTCCACAACCTCTTGCCAAGGCGTCCGCTATTGCGCTCAATCAATCCGTTTGCCGCCTCGAGAATGATCGCAGTTGAACGATAATTCTGCTCAAGCCGGGAAATCTGCGCGCCCGGGAAATCCCGTTCCGCGCGCATCATATGCTCGATACGCGCGCCGCGCCACGAATACACTGACTGATCGTCGTCGCCCACTGCAAAGAGCGCACCGGTCTCACCGACAAGCAGTCTGAGCCACGCATATTGAAGTGTGTTGGTGTCTTGAAATTCATCTACCAGGATGTGCCGGAATCGACGACGATAGTGATCTCGCAAGTCACCGTTGTCGCGACAAAGTTCATAGACTCTCAGCAGAAGTTCGCCAAAATCGACCAGTCCGGCCGCGCTGCAAGCCGACTCATATGCCGTGTAAATACGCACATATTGGCGATGATTGAAGTCGCCCCGATCCTGAAGATCCTTGGCGCGGCGACCCTCTTCCTTGCTGGCATTGACGAACGCGCACGCGCTGCGTGCCGGCCAGCGGTCCTCGGGGAGGTTCAGCCCACGCAGCACTCGCTTGATCAATCTGAGCTGATCGTCGGCGTCGAGAATCTGGAAGTTTTGCGGCAGGCTCGCTTCCTGCCAATGGAGCCTTAAAATCCGGTGGGCGATTCCGTGGAAGGTCCCGACCCACATGGACCGCGTCGGCAGCGCGAGCAAACGCTCGATCCGCGTGCGCATTTCGGAAGCCGCCTTGTTCGTAAATGTAACCGCGAGAATCGAATGGGGCGATACCTGCTCAGCGGCGATCAGCCAAGCAACGCGGTGGGTCAGCACTCGCGTCTTTCCTGAACCGGCCCCCGCCAGCACCAAGCGGTGCTCAGGGGGTGCCATTACAGCGTCCCGTTGGGCCGAATTCAAGCCGCCAACCAGCCGGTCTAGGTCCGTGGTGGGGATATTCACATCAATCATGGATGCATTTTACCGGTTACGCTTATGCAAGCGGACCTCAACTTGAAAGCCCCGCCCGTCATTCCGACTTCTGGCGGCGAGTTCGCATGTTGATCAGCTCGACGACGAATGAAAACCCCATGGCGAAGTAGATATATTCCTTCGGAACCTCAAAACCAAGCCCTTCGCCGATCAGCGACACGCTGATCAGAATTAAAAAAGAAAGCGCCAAGGTGCGCACTGTAGGATGCCTATCCATAAAATGTGTAACCGGGCCTGCAAAAAACATCATGGTTCCGACCGCGGCCATAATCGCCGCAATCATTACGGGGACATCGCCGGTCATCCCGATCGCGGTAATCACTGAATCCAGGGAAAAAACGGTATCCAACAACATCACCTGCACAACTACGGCCGCAACACGACCGGTTGCGCTCCGAGCGGCCATCGGCCGAACGCCGTTTCCCTCAATCTGGGCATGAATTTCCAGCGTCGTCTTCGCCAAAAGGAAGATACCGCCGCCCACTAAAACCAGCTCTCGCAGCGACAGCCCGAAGCCGGACACCGTGATCAGCGGGCGGGTAAACCGGGTCATTCCGACAAGTACAAGCAGAAGGAGGATCCGCGTGCACATGGCGCCAGCCAACCCGAGAACCCGGGCACGGGGCTGCTCCTTTGAAGGGAGACGACCGGTCATGATCGCGAGAAGCACGAGATTGTCCACCCCAAGGACGAGCTCCAGCGATGTCAGCGTGAGGAAGGCGGCCCAGGTCCCCGGATCGAACAAGGCGTGCATAGTGATGGCGCGATTAGAACAGCTTTCATCATAAAGGCTTTGCTGGAGGATTTCGTTTCGCCAAAAGGGGCGCGCTGCTGCCTTGCGTATTCCTGCGTCTCAGCTAATCCGGCCGCGATCGAACTCTGGCGGTTACACGCTTGGGGAATCCCACCCGTGACACGCAATGGCAGCAGCCTTGGTCAGTGTCCTGTGTTCTCGTCGGCGGGTCTTGGCGAAAAAGCCAGCGCGGCCGAATTGATGCAGTAGCGGAGACCCGTGGGGCGCGGTCCGTCAGCAAACACATGGCCCAGATGGGCGCCACACCGGGTGCAGCGGACCTCCGTCCGTATCAGGCCATGGCTCGAGTCTTCCAGAGTAGCAAGGGGCGCCCCGGGAATCGGCTGACAGAAGCTCGGCCAACCCGTACCGGAGTCAAATTTTACCTTGGAGTCGAAAAGCGCGGCACCGCAGCAAACGCAGTGAAATACGCCATCGCGGTGGTCGCCCCAGAATGCACCGGTGAAGGCGCATTCGGTGCCACCCAATCGGGTTACCCGGTACTGCTCGGGAGTCAAATCGGCCCTCCACTGCGCATCGCTTTTGTGGAATTCAGACATCAGTTTTTTCCATTCACATCCCTGTAACGTATGCGGCGTAGTCTTGTTCTCGGAAGAACCTTCCTCTCGAATTTAGCCCGGCCCGCGCTGGGCTTCCTTTTTTCTATACCCTAAAGGTAACCCTAAATCCGATTCCCTGCATTTACACGCTGAGGCAAAGCGTGTGCATTACAAAACGATTAGCGCTCGCGCGCAAACGGCCGCAATTTGCGGCACAGGGGCCGTGAAGCCGAGGCGGGTCGGGCGTTTGACGCATGGCAGTCTATGCGCGCGGCATCAATCCTTTACCGATGGAAAAAGGCGAAGTAATCCCGCGTAGAGTACCGGGGCGAGCCACAAGGACGAAAAGAGTGCGAGGGTCAATCCGCCCATTACCGCAATCGCCAGAGGCCTAAGAAGATCCGTACCTCGCCCGACACCGATGGCGATAGGGAGAAAGCCAAGCACGTCGGCCAGCATAGTCATCATGATTGGCCGTACACGAGCGTGCGCCGAACGCGCTACCGCAGCAACACCGACGGCGCGCGTCGGATTACGACGGGCCAGGGAAAAGATCAGGATCACGTTGTTAACAGCAATGGAAAACACCAGCAGCACCCCCAGAAACGCTGTGCTATCCAGCGGTGTCCCCGTGATTCGCAGCGCGAAGAAAGCTCCTGGCGACGCTACGGCGATACCGATAAGCGCGGCCAATGCAGGACGTTGCCCGCCAAACTGAAAACCCAGCAGAATCAGTAGCACCAGCAACGCACCACCCAGAATCACCCCCATCTGTTGAAAGCCCCGGCTTTGCTGTCGATAGTAACCGCTGATCTCGGCTGTAATACCCACCGGCAAGTGTACGGCCGCGATCAGTGCGCGCACTCGCGCGGCGGCGGCCGCAAGGCCTTCACCAGGCTTGGGAGCCATCCACAGATAGGCGTAGGGGACCAGATTGTCATGGGTGACGTACGGCACAGCGCCCTCCATAGCCACTCTGGCGACTTTGCGGAGGGGAACCCAGCCTCCGTCGGGCAGGCGAACAGGGTAATTGGCCAGGGTCTGCGGCGCCACGCTGCGGTTTGCGCCCACGGTTACCCGGATTGGGAGAATCTGCTCACCCCGGAGCAGGAAGCCGGCACGTTGACCCCAATAGCCGTCGCGGACTTGGCCTGCGACCTGCGCTGGATCGAGACCAAGCAGTCTGCCCCGGGCCCGGGGCGTAAGCACAAGCTCGGGGCCTGCCGACGGCGATTTAAAGACTGTGTTCTCGAAGTGGCCGCTCGCACGAACCCGTTCCTGCAGCAGATGACCGTAATGATGCAGCAAAACCGGGTTTTTGCCGAACAGCATCACCGACAGAGGTGAAAGGGAGCCTGAAAGGTTCTCCAGTCGGTTGCTCATGATTTGATGCAGTTTCAACTCGATGAGACTGGGATCCGCCGCCCGGAAGGAACTGCGCAGAGCCTGCATCACGGCGGTCGTGGTTCGGCGGCGGTAAGGTTTGAGGATCACCGCCAGATCCCCCTTGTTCGAAGTGGAGCGTGAGTTCGCGAAGCTGCGGCCTACCATGACGGAAACTCGTGCGACCGAGGGATTGTGCGCCGCCACAGCGGCCAGGCGCCGACCGACAGAGAGGGTTTCAGCCGAAGAGGTACCCACCGGCGTGCGAAATGGCACCGCGACCGCGCCTTCATCCCACTGGGGAAGAAAAGCGGTGGGAAGACCCCATCCTGCGATCAGACCTCCGATGCTCAGCAGCGCCACGGTCGGCACGGCTAGCCAGGGCCGACGCAAACCTATACGGAGCAGTCGGCTGTACCGGAGATGCAAGCGGCGCGCCCAGCGCCATTGTCGCTCCGTTCGCTGCGGCCGCTGCGCTAGCCAGGCAGCCAGCACCGGCGTCAGACTCAGGGCGACAAGTTGTGATACTAGCAGCGCGATCACGATAGCCAGCGCCATATGCCGAAACAGAAGGCCAAGAGTGCCCGAGAGGAAGACCAGCGGCACAAAAACAACCGTCGAAGTGAGCGTGGCAAAGGTCATTAGGGGCAGAATTTCCGCGCACGCGGCGAGGGCCGTGTGCCGGCGACTGGCCGACGGAGCATCGGGAGGCAAACGTCGCAGACCTCGCTCCATAACCACAATGGCGTGATCAACCAACGCGCCCATGGCAGCCGTTATGCCGCCCAACGTCATGATATTGATGCCAAAACCCAGCATATGCAGAAAAACGAAAGTCCCGGCCAAGGCCAGAGGCACTACAAGCAGGGTTGCGAGCGCACTGTCCAGTCGACGCAGAAACAGCAGGACGGCTAGCCACGCAGCAGCCGTGCCAAGAAGGAGAGCAGTCCACACGTCATCGAGGCTGTGACGGACAAGGTGACTGAAATCGTAAATTCGAACCAAATGGACGTGCGCTGGCAGTCTGGCACGGAGACCCTGGATCCGCGACTGCACTTGGCGTGCCACCGTCACGACGTTCGCACCGGCCTGCGCGGACACGTCGACAAGCAGTGCGTGGCGGTAACCGGAAACGGCCGCACCGATGATTAGCGGGGGCGGCCCGATATGCACGGCAGCCAACGACGAGAGCGAGATCCCTTCGCGATTTCCATCGGGGCCTCGTGGTCCGAGCGGAAGTGTCAGCTGACCCAGCGCCGTAGGATCAACCGGCCTAGGTTGGTTGATCACGATAAATTGCTGGTGAAAAGCCCGGATCAGCCCGCCGTAAAAGGGGCCCTGCGACTGGCGCAAGGCGGTAATAACGGAGTCGGCACTCAGATGATGCTCGGCCAACCGCTGACGAGACAGATCCACCTCGACTTGAGGCCAGCCGCGGCCGATCGCACTGACCTGATAGACGCCACGTACCGAGAGCAGCGCTGGCCGCACAGTGAACGCAAAAAAAGGCCTCATGTCGGCGCTGCCGATCCGGTCGGATACTAGCGCGTATTCCGCGAAGGGTTTGATATGGGGCGTCATCAAAAGGACGGTCATTCGAGCGCCCGGCGGCAATGGGACCTGGGCCAGACGCGCCTCCAGCATCAGATACGCGATGCGGGGATTGGTGCGGCTGTCGAAGTAGACATGGATCTTCGACAAACCAACCCCCGATTGCGACCTCACAAGACGTACGCCGGAAACGCCCTTGGCCACCTCTTCCAAAGGTTCGGTAACTTGAAGCAGCATAAACTTGACGGGCAGATTGGCGTCGCTTACGAGTACGGTGACCCGCGGAAAATCCACTTGAGGGAATACGCTACGCGGCAGAGCGGCAAGCGACAGCCAGCCGGCGGCAAGCAGGCTCAGCGCCGCCAGTATCAGAGTGGGCCGGTTGACCCAGAGGTAATCGAGGTAGCGTCTCATCGGCCGCTAAGGGACGTGGCCGCTTCAACGGTTACAGCGGTCTTATCCGATACGGCACCAGCACCCTTGACAATAACTGGTTCACCGGGGTGCAGCGCCCCCCGCAGCCACACATAATGCCTATTCACATGTAACACCGTCACCGGTACTGGATTTGCACGGTGACCGCCAAGGACAAAGACACGGGCATGGGAGCCTCGCATCACCAGCGCCGGGCGGGGAACCCGCCAACCGTACCCTGAGGTGGTTGGCAGGTCCACCCATAGCCATTCACCCGGAAGAAATCCTCTGTCAGAAGGCCGCAAAAATATTTCTACAAGTCCGTCATTGCGAGCACTAACACCGATGCTGATCACCTCGGCGCGTTTTTTCGGCTGCCCATCCATTTGCAATCGTGCTAATTCACCAGCATGAAGCAGGCCCGCTGCTGACGGGGTCACGAAAGCGCGCACCCAGACCCGGCTGGCACCTCCCAACCTTATTACCGCAGTCCCAGCGGTGACTTCCGTCCCCGGGACCACAAGGTAGTGAACGGTCCCCGATACCGGTGCGACCAAGCGGGTCTGGCTGAGCGCGAGTTCGAGAGCGTGGAGTCTGTCCTGATCGACAGCTACGCGGTTAGCCGCGCCCTGGAATGTCCCGCGGGTCAGAAGCCGCTGTCCGTAGAGAGCCCGATCATGCCCTAGCATGTCGTGAGCCAGATGCAGACGGCTTCTGGCGGCCTTGATCCGCGCGGCAAGATCAGGCGGGATGACCCGACCCAGAAGACGGCCGGCTTTTACGTAACTGCCTTCAGGCAGAGGAAAGCGCCCGACGCGTCCGGTCACCGATGTCCGGAGTATCGCCCGGGAAAGGCTGCGGACTTCGCCAAGCACGCGAACGTGTGCCTGCCAGCGCATCCGTTCGGTATGGACGACGCTCACAGGGTATCCCGCCCAAGCCTGGTGAGTCATTGACCATGCGAAAAAAAAAGCAACAAGTAGCAGGGAAATACGATCTCGCCTGAAGCGACGCCTCGAAACTAAGTTCATTCAAAGGCCCCTTACAGGGAGAATACGTTGCTTACAGACCGATAAATAACGACTGAGTTCCTTGGCAGAGCCGTTCGGTTCGATCGCCCTTCGCGGACCAGCGAATACCGGGCGCTCGATTGCCAAGCCGGTGCACGCGGCTTAACGCTTGGCGCACACTTTCGTCGCCGTGGCGACACGGTTTCCGCTAATAGCGATCAGCAGCCAGCACTCCACCTTGCCGACCGCCGGTTTCCGCGGTGTCGGAAAGCGCGCGCAATAGCTTTTTTTCGGCGCGGGCCCTTTTGGCATGACAGCGGCTTGCGAGAAAAACTCGTAAGCGTGCGTCCGGGGATTAGCAGTGGACGCTGATCGGCCAGCATCGACCAGCCATTGTGCCTCTGTCCACCAGCGGGGGAAGAAAAATGAAAACGTCTATTTTCTCTTACTAGGTGGTCGCCTCGCTAAATGTCCCTACTTTCCTATACAAAAACTTGAAAAGATCTGCCCCAGAAGATCCTCAGTGGTAAAACTTCCGGTAATCTCACAAAGAAACTGGTGCGCCAAACGCAGTTCCTCGGCGGCCACTTCCATCATCATCCCATCGGACAGCAATTCAACAACCCTTTGCAGATGTGAGTGCGCCCGTCGCAGGAATTCCAGGTGTCGCGAACGCGCTGAGAACAGGCTCTCGTCCGGATTTTCAAGCCCGGCCAATTCCTTGAGCTGATCGTGTAAAGGCGCGAGACCTTCGTCGGTCATTGCCGAAATGCGTATATGACGGTTGTCTCCCTCAACCCAACGTCGTGCCGGATACCCGGACAGATCGCATTTGCTGTGAACGAAAATACGTTGGGTTTCCGCAGGCACGGGATCCAGCAATCGCGAATCCGTCTCGGTAAAACCTTCCCGATCATCAAAAAGGTAGAGAAGTGCATCAGCCCGAGCCATCGCGGTCCGAGCCCGACGGATCCCCTCAAGCTCGATCGGATCCTCTGTCTCCCGCAAGCCTGCCATATCCACGAGAGTCACCGGAATCTCGTCGATTAGGACGTGCTCGCGGAGAACGTCTCGCGTCGTTCCAGGCCGTTCTGTAACGATCGCAGAATCCGCTCCAGCCAACCGGTTAAGAAGAGTCGACTTACCCACGTTCGGTTGGCCCGAAATGGCAACTATCATGCCGTCACGCAGGCGGCGTCCACGGCCCGCTATGTCCAGCAATGCCAGCAGGTGCCTATCTAAATCGGCAGCGCGCCGCTGTAAATCGGCATTAGATGACCAATCGATATCCTCATCCGCGAAATCCAGCGCCCCCTCCAATCTGGTCCGAAGATCGATGACCTCGGTTGCGAGCTGTGTTACCTCCCTTGAAAATTCGCCATCAAGGGAGCGTTGTGCGGCGCGAACCGCCGCTCCGCTTGCCGCGTCGATTAGGTCAGCGATCGCTTCTGCCTGCGTCAGGTCGATTCGGCCATTCAGGTACGCTCGTTCACTGAACTCTCCAGCACGCGCCGGACGTGCCCCCGCAACACAGGCCGCTCGCAGGAGCAGCTGTAAAAGAACGGGGCCGCCATGAGCATGGAGCTCGACGACGTCTTCTCCAGTAAATGACGACGGGCCCTCAAAGAAAAGCACCAGGCCCCGGTCAACTACCGAATTCGTAGCGTCGCGAAAATGTCGAAGGGAGGCGACCCGGGGCGGCGGTATCGAATCAACCAAGCAACTCGCAATCGCACGTGCGCGGGGACCCGAGAGCCGGAGAATCCCGACTCCGCCTCGGCCTCTCGGCGTCGCGATGGCCGCAATGGTCTCAACTACCGGATCGATCATATACAGCCAATCGCCCCTGGCTGCCGACTCAACGGTGTGCAAGGCCCTCTTTCTCGAGCCGCCTAGTAATTACCCACTGCTGGGCTATGGTAAATGTGTTGCTCACAACGTAATACAAAACCAGCCCGGACGGAAAAAACGAGAAAAAGCCGGCTAGCCCTATTGGCATGACACTCATAAGTTTCTGCTGTGTCGGATCCATTGTCGCGGTTTGCCCGGAAAGCCGCTGTTGAATCCACATCGTGATGCCATACAGGACCGGCAGCACGTAGTAGGGATCCGGCGATGACAGATCCTTGAGCCAGAAAATAAAGGGGGCATCCCGCAGCTCAACACTCTCGATCAGCACCCAATAGAGCGCGATAAACACGGGGAACTGAAGAACCAGCGGCCAGCAACCGGCCAACGGATTGAAGCCCTCTTTCTTGTAGAGCTCCATCATCGCTTTGTTCAGCCGTTCCTTATCGTCTGCAAACCGCTCCCTTAGCTCCTTTATTCTCGGGCCGAATTTCCGCATCTTTGCCATCGAGCGATATTGGGACTCCGACAGCTTGAAAAACGCGCCGCGCACCAAAAGCGTGAGCAGGATAATCGCGACACCCCAGTTGCCGCTAAACTTGTGAAACTCTGATAACACCCAGAAAAGCGGCTTCGCGACCGGCGTTAAAAGGCCGTAATCCTCCGTCAACCCCAATCCCGGAGCCACTGCATCCATTCGACCCTGAAGTTTCGGTCCAATGTAAAGCGTAGAATCGAATTTAAAGTTCGCGCCCGGCTTAATCTCCGCAATCCCGCCTCGAACTTGCGTTTGAAGCAACCCACTACTGAACTGCTTGGCGCTGAAAGAAACCTCCTGTCCCGGCTTCGGGATGGTAACGGCGATAAAATACTGTTGAAGCATGGCCAGCCAACCACCCGCCTGTTTCGCGCTGAACGGGTTTTTTTTCAGATGCCCTAAGCCGATCTTCTTAAAGCCGTAATTGGTCCCATTGCCCTTCTGCTCATAAACGCCGACGCCAAAGAAGCTCTCAGCGAATTTATGCGGCTCCCCCACCTGAACGTCGTTGCGCAGCCAGATCTCGTAGGGGCCCGCCTGAAGCGGATGGCGAGTGTGGTTGGCGATCGTTTGGATCAGGTCGACCGCATAGCTTCCGCGGTGAAACCGATAAATCGCATGTACCGTATAACCTGCCGGATTTTCATAAGTGAGCGGCACCTCCAGTACCTTCTGTTTAGGCGCCAGCACATAGCGACTCTTCGCCGCCGTGTATACGGTGTCAGGACTGGTTACTGGCGTCTTGACACCCGAAAAACCCTGGTGAAACACCAGGAACGGCCTGCGCGGACCAGCGGAACTGCCATTAACGAACACTAATTTTTTCGAAGGGTTCGTTTCGCTTACGGAATACTTTTCCAGAACCACTCGTTGTAACCCACCACCAAGCAGATTGATTCGTACATGCAACGTGTTGGTTCGCACGCTCACGTACCGAGAAGACGCCGAAGCGATCGCGCTGGGCCGCTCTTCCGAAGGTAATGCAGGCGCAGCAAGCGGCGTCTGCGACACCGTGCTGGCGCTACTGCTGGACATGGATGCCTGCCGCCCATAATTGGCCTGCTGGCTACCCGCACCCTGCGCGCCTGGTCCGTACTCTTTCTGCCACGCCTGATAGCCAAAGAATACGATCACGGCGAGTACGGCAAGAAACGCGAAGCGTCTGGTTTCCATCGGCTAGTGAATTGTCCTGTGGATGTGCCTGGGAACCGGATCCACGCCACCAGAATTCAGCGGATGACAACGCACTAAGCGCCGGACCGCCAAAAGCGTTCCCTTTAAAACGCCGTGAATACGTATGGCTTCGATCGTGTACTCAGAACAACTTGGATAAAACCTGCATCGAGGTCCTAGTAACGGACTGATCATTACCTGATAAACATGGATTATTCTGATGAGTATGTATCGCACCTTGCATTCACTTTCCGCCAAAGCCGATCTAGCGCCGTCCGAAGAGCCGCATTACTTAGCTTCCCCGTCGACCCGTTGAGATAAAAGACGCAGTCCACCCCTTCAAGTTCCTGCCTCCGCCCTCGAAACGACTCGCGTACCTGACGCTTAACGCGGTTACGTTCCGTAGCGTGGCGAGCCAGACGCTTGCCAATCGCCAACCCAAGCCTTGGATACGACAACCCATTGCCCACATAAACCAATGACAGCGGCGGTTGGTGAATACGGCGGCCCTTCGAAAACACTCGCTTAAAATCGGCTGGATTCCTTAAGCGTAGCGGCCTTGGCAAATTCGCCGCGGATGTCACTAACGCTAACGACCGATAGTCAGTCAGGGGATCAGTCGGGCACGTCCCTTCGCGCGCCGTCTGGACAATACATCACGGCCGCCTTTGGTGGCCATGCGTGCGCGAAAGCCATGCGTGCGCTTGCGGCGCAGGTTATGCGGTTGGTAGGTGCGTTTCATGAGGATAACTGATCAGCTGATGGCAAACGCGTATATTACTTTGCTGCCGTCAGGGTAGGCAAGAATTTTTACTGGGTGGTAGGGTGCTAGCGAAGCACGACGCCTGCCGATAGACTGCCAGTGCCATTCCAAATGAAAAACCACACCACCGCTCAGCACGCAGAAGAACCTCCACACCCATGACCAATTCTGAGGACATTTGGACCCCTTGCCTGAAACGCCTCGAAGCGAATTATTCTGAACGCGATATCAGTACCTGGATTCGGCCGCTCCGAATGGTGCGCAGCGGCGACCATGTCACCCTGCTTGCCCCCAACCGGATCGTACTTGAACGGGTACGCGCCGAATTTTCTGAGCCGCTCCAGCGTGCGCTCTCGCAGGCCGCCGGATACGACTTGATCGTTAATATTATGATCGGAAGCGCGCCAGGAACGGAAAAGCGGTCCGGCGAGCCCGATGGCTCGGGCGACGAGAAGCAGGCCTACAAGACGGGGGTTTCTGGCGGCCAGACTGGAGCGCGGCTTAACCCAGATTACACCCTAGATTCGTTTGTCGAAGGAAAGTCCAATTCACAGGCTCGCGCCGCAGGGCTTCGGGTTTCCGCCAATCCGGGCATCGTTTACAACCCATTGTTGATTTACGGGCAGTCTGGATTGGGGAAGACCCACCTTATGCACGGGATTGGAAACACGATTACCAGTCAGCGCAAGAACTCGCGAATTGTTTACGTGGGTGCCGAACAGTGGTTCAACCACATGGTCTCGGCAATACGTTACGGACGTCAGGCCGAATTCAAAAATTTCTATCGAACGGTCGATGCGTTACTGATCGACGACATCCATTTCCTCGCGGGAAAAGAACACTCTCAAGAAGAATTTTTTCATACCTTCAACGCCTTAATCGATAGCCATCGACAGATCGTTTTAACGTGTGATCGATATCCGCGTGAGCTTGACCGTTTGGACGACCGTTTGAAATCACGTTTTACGTGGGGTTTGTCGGTGCCAATCGAGCCGCCGGATTTCGAAATGCGCGTCGCAATTCTTCTTAACAAAGCCGAGCACGTTGGAGTTCGACTCCCGGAAGATGTTGCCATGCTTATCGCGCAACGTATCCGCACCAACGTCCGTGAACTCGAGGGTGCTCTGCACCGACTCAATGCGTCCGCACAATTAACCGGTAGCGCGATCACTCCTGAGTTCGCTCGGATGTGCCTTCGGGACATGTTTGCATCCTACGAACGACAAATCACCCTGGAAGCCATCAAGCGAGCTGTATCCGTGCATTTCAAGGTGCGCGTCAACGAGCTCAACTCATCCCGACGAAACCGCTCCCTGGCGAGGCCACGACAAATTGCGATGTCTTTGGCCAAGGAACTCACACAGCATAGTTATCCCGAGATCGGCGATGCATTTGGGAAGGATCATACGACTGTTTTACATGCCTGCCGGAAAATCGCCGACCTGCGAACCACTGACCCTCACCTTAATGAGGATTACGAAATTTTGTTGCGCAACCTAACCAGCTAGGTGATGGGTTTGAAATCTGTGGCAAGACACGTGGATAGTCTGTGTATAATCGGTTGGGTTTCAGGGGATTAAATTTTATCCAGAGAATATCCAGTCTTGGTGCAGTGACGCCCCACAGGTTTGGCATCGAGGTATTGATAATATGTTATTG
>OFHJ01000448.1_pt1 | contig 15913 bp, 13 predicted proteins | sample 1522001 | NCBI WGS metagenome assembly OFHJ01 (sample SAMEA2464838, study PRJEB22497) | soil metagenome | biome: Grassland; feature: Farmland; material: Clay | place: Australia | collected 2013-02-01 | depth 1.2 m | reverse complement strand
CCTCGAGGCGGCGGGTCGGGGTCTCGGCGACCAGGTCCGCCGCCTTGGGCGCGATCTCGAGAACCAGCTTGTCGCCTTTCGGCACCAAGCGCATGGCGGCAAGCGGCGCCGCGGTGCCGCCGCTGATGGCATGGGCGAAGCGCAGGCCGAGGCCGATGGCAAGCGCGCGGCGAGCCTCCTTCTGGTCGATCAGCAGGCAGCCCGGCAGCGCTTCCGCGCCTTCGAGCGAGCCGCGGTAGCGGGCATAGACCGCAAGCGCGACGAAGGCCCGCGCGGGATGGTCGAAGGCCGAGAGTGGCGCGAGAAGAATGCGGCGCGAGGCCAGGTCGGCGCGATAATCCGGACTAACGCGCCACGAAATATCGCTCAGCAACGAGGCGGCGAGGCGGAGCCGCGCCGTCGCCGCGTCCTCGTCGGGGAAGGCCGGGGCGAGAAAGCGAAACAGCTTCTCGCCATGGGGACCGAAGCGGCTCTCGCGCAAGGCCAGCGCGCGGCAGGCGGCGAGGAGCGGGTCTTGCCGGCGCTGTTTCGACGACAAGGCGGCATACCACAAGCCCTCGCGCAGGCCATGCGCGGAAAAAATCACATCAGAGGGCGCGAGCCGCGCGATTAGGCGCGAGAGCACGAGCGCCGCCGGCGACAGAATTTCGAGCCGCCGCGGCGAGACGCCCGGAATGCCGGCTAGCGAGGTGCCGCTCTGGCGCGCGAGAAAGCGCGAGAAGTCGCGCAGCGCCGCGGCCGCAACCTGGTAATGATGGATGATGTGCAGCGGATATCCGGTTTGCGCCATATGGATGCGGGCGATCGCGCGCCACGCGCCGCCAACCAGATAGAGGCTGCGCCCGCGCGCCGCCTCGAGCCAGTCGGCGGCGGCGAGCGCTGCATCGACGATCTCGGCGCGTTGCTTTGCGGCCACCCCCGACATGCGGAACGGCCCGAGCGGCAGCGTCACCGAGCGGCCGGTGGCACCGGCGCCGATCTCGATCAGTTCGAGCGAGGCGCCGCCGATATCGCCGACCACGCCCGCGGCGTCGGGGATGCCCGAAAGTACGCCCATGGCGGAAATCCGGCCCTCGTCCGCGCCGGAGAGGACGCGCACGTCGAGATCGGCCCGCCGCTTGACCGCGGCGACGAAATCGGCGCCGTCGGCGGCCTCGCGCACCGCGGCGGTCGCCACCACCTCGAAATGGCCGACGCCCATTTCCTTGGCCAGCGCCGCGAAGCGCGACAGCACCGCGAGGGCGAGCTTGACGCCGCTCTTGTCCAGCCGGCCGGTGGCGTCGAGGCTGCGGCCGAGACCGCACAGCACCTTTTCGTTGAACTTCGGCACCGGCGCGCGCGACGGCCCATCGAAGACCACGAGGCGGACCGAGTTCGAGCCGATGTCGATGACACCGAAGGGACGTTCGAAATTCGTGGTATGGATGGGGCGGCGGGAAAGGCGGGTTTGGCGCGGCATCCGGCGCTCAGGTCTTCCGCGCGCCCTTGGACGCCGTTTGGGCCGCGAGCGCCCGGCCGCGCCCCGACAGGCTCGGATTGGTCATGAAATAGTGCTGCGCGCTGAAGGCACGGCGGCCGGCCGCGACACGGTGATAGAGGCCCTCGCCGTCGAGCGTCCAGCTTTGCGCCTCGTCCTTCAGGTTGGCCACCATGACCTCGTTCAAGACCTGCTGGTGCACCGTCGGATTGAGGATCGGAACCAGCGTCTCGACGCGGCCGTCGAAATTCCGCTGCATCCAATCGGCCGAGGAGATGAACACCTTGGCCTTGGGCGAGGGCAGGCCGTGGCCGGCGCCGAAGCAGACGATGCGCGCGTGCTCGAGGAAGCGGCCGACGATCGACTTCACGCGGATGTTCTCGGATAGGCCGGGAATGCCGGGCCTGAGGCAACAGATGCCGCGCGCCACGACATCGACCTGCACGCCGGCCTGGCTCGCACGGTAGAGCGCGTCGATCGCCGCCGGGTCGGCGAGGGCGTTCATCTTGGCCCAGATCGCCGCCTGCCGGCCCGCCTTGGCGTGGGCGATCTCCTCGTCGATCATGCGGATGATCGAATCGCGCAGGCCGTGCGGCGAGATCGCGATGTGCAGCAGCCGCTTCGGCGCGGCATAGCCGGTCATCAGGTTGAACAGCGCCGTGGCGTCGTGGCCGAAATCCGGATCGGCGGTGAAGAACGACAGGTCGACGTAGCTTCGCGCGGTAATCGGGTGGTAGTTGCCGGTGCCGAAATGGACGTAGGTGCGAAGCTCCTCGCCTTCCCGCCGCACCACGAGCGACACCTTAGCGTGAGTCTTGAGTTGCAGGAAGCCGAACACCACCTGGACGCCGGCCCGCTCCAGATCGCGCGCCCAGCGGATATTGGCGGCCTCGTCGAAGCGGGCCTTGAGCTCGACCAGGGCGGTCACCGACTTGCCCGATTCGGCCGCCTCGATCAGCGCCTTGACGATCGGGCTGCCTTCGGAGGTGCGATAGAGCGTCTGCTTGATCGCCACCACCGCCGGATCGGCCGCGGCCTGGCGCACGAACTGCACCACCACGTCGAAGCTTTCGTACGGGTGATGGACGATGATGTCCTTCTGGCGGATAGCGGCCAGGCAGTCGCCGCCGAAATCGCGGATGCGCTCGGGAAACCGCGGCGTATACGGCGGAAACCGAAGCTCCGGGCGATCTTCGACGATGAGCTGGCTGATCTCGGCGAGGCCGAGGAGACCTTTCACCAACACGACGCGGTCGGCGCTCGCCTCAAGCTCCTCGATGACGAAGCGCCGCAGATCCTCCGGCATTTCGGCGTTGACCTTGAGCCGGATGACGCTGCCGCGAAGCCGCCGCTTCAGCGCGGTTTCGAACAACTGCACCAGATCGGCGGCTTCCTCCTCGATCTCGATGTCGCTGTCGCGGAGGATGCGGAACAGCCCGCGCGCCATCACCTCGTAGCCGGGGAACAGGCGGCCGAGAAACAGACCGACCAGTTTTTCCAGGGCGATGAAGCGGATCGCGGCGCCCGGCAGACGCACGAAGCGGGCGACTTGGCTCGGCAGCGGCAGGAGCGCCTTCATGGCGTGGCCGTCCTGCGTGCGGCGGAGCTGGAGCACGAGGGCGAAGCCGAGATTGGGGATGAACGGGAACGGATGCGCCGGGTCGATCGCGAGCGGAGTCAGCACCGGGAAGACCTGGCGCAGAAAATACCCCTCGATCCATTCGACTTCGTCCGCCGTCAGGTCCTCGGCCTCGAGCACCGCGATGTCGGCCTTGGCGAGTTCGTCGCGAAGCTCCCGCCACGAGCGTTGCTGTTCAGCCATCAATTCGTTGGCGCTGGCGTCGACCTGTGCCAGTTGCTGCGCCGGCATCAGGCCGTCCTGGCTCGGAATCTCGATCTTCGCCTTTACCTGGCCGACGAGGCCGGCGACGCGCACCATGAAGAACTCGTCGAGATTGGTCGCCGAGATCGACAGAAAGCGGATGCGTTCGAGCAACGGATGGTTGGGGTTGGCCGCTTCCTCGATGACGCGCCGGTTGAACGCGAGCCAGGACAGCTCGCGGTTGATGAAGCGGGCCGGATCGTCCAGTCCCGGAGCCGGGACCGGACGCGATTCCGCCGCTGACGAAGGTGTGCCGCTCGCGGTCATGATCTCTGCGGCGTCTCCTTTCGTCGGCTAGAAGGTGCCCGGATAGGCGCCGCCGTCCATCAGCAGGTTCTGGCCGGTGATATAGCCGGCGTGAACGCTGCAAAGGAAGGCGCAGGCGGCGCCGAATTCCTCCGGCGTGCCGAAACGGCCCGACGGATTGTTCGCGGCGCGGTTCTTCGCTTCCTCCTCGGGCGTGCGGCCGCTCGCCTTGGCCTGCGCCTGGACCGTGGCGCGCAGGCGGTCGGTGTCGAACGGTCCGGGCAGAAGATTGTTGATGGTGACGCCGTTGCGCACCGTCTTCCGCGCCAGCCCGGCGACAAAGCCGGTGAGGCCGGAGCGCGCGCCGTTGGACAGGCCGAGGATGTCGATCGGCGCCTTGACCGCGCCCGAGGTGATGTTGACGACGCGGCCGAAGCCCCGCTTCATCATGTTGTCGACGGTGGCCTTCATCAGTTCGATCGGCGCCAGCATGTTGGCGTCGAGCGCGGCGATCCATTGATCACGGCCCCAATCGCGGAAATCGCCGGGCGGCGGGCCGCCCGCGTTGTTGACCAGGATGTCGGGCGAGGGGCAGACGTCGAGCGCGGCGGCGCGGCCCTCGGGGGTCGCGATATTGCCGGCGGCGATCTTCACCGTGGCGCTGGCCGTGGCCTGCTTGCGAAGCTCGGCCGCGGTTGCCTCGAGCGCGTCCTTGCTGCGCGCCGTGATCACCACGTTGACGCCCTCGCGCACCAGCGCCAGCGCGCAGCCCTTGCCCAGGCCCTTGCTGGCCGCGCAAACCAGCGCCGTCTTTCCGGCGATGCCCAAATCCATCAGTTTTCTCCTCGATTTTCGTCCGGCGTTTCCGTCTCGCGATCATGCAATAATTGCCGAACCAAAGGAATAGTAATGGCGCGCCGTTCCGCCAGCGCGACGCGGTCAAGCGCCGCCACGATCTCCTGCACGGCGGCGAAGGATCGCTCCATGCGGCTCAGGAGATAGAGGATGACCTCTTCCGAGACGCGAATCTGACGGTCGGCGAAGGTCTTGACCAGGACGGCGCCGATCAGGGCCTCGTCCGGCGGCTGCAGCGCGACCGCCGGCGCGGCGAGAAGGCGCGAGCGCAGATCCGGCAGGCGCAGCGGCCAGCGGATCGGCGCCACCCTCGCGGTCAGGAGCAGGAAGCGTCCCGCCTCCGCCATCATGTTGTAGAGATGAAACAGCGCCGTCTCGTCGACGCCGCGGTCGGGGTCCTCGATCACCAGCGCGTGCTTGGCCAGCGTCGGCAGCGCTTGGCCGGCCAGCGCGTCGGCTTCGAGCCGCAGGGCCCCCGAGCGTTCCCGCCAGGCCTCGGCCAGATGGCTTTTGCCGGCGCCTTCCGGTCCATGGATGACGAGCGCGCGTTGCGGCCACTCCGGCCAACGGTCGAGCCAGGCGACTGCCGCGGCGTTGCTCGGCGCGACGAGGAAATCCTCGCGCTTCAGCGCCGGACGATGGCCGAGCTCGAGCGGAATCTGGCGCGCGCTCAACGTGGCTCCCGCGGCCCGCCGTGCTGCTTGTCGCCGCGATAGAGGTCGCTTTCCAGATAGCGTCCAATGGTGAAGCGCGTCAGCACGCCGATCACCGCCGCGACCGGTACGGCAAGCAGCACGCCGACGAAGCCGAACAGCGCGGCGAAGGCAAGCAACGCGAAGATCACCCAGACAGGATGCAGCCGCACCCGGTCGCCGACCAGCTTCGGGCTGAGAATATTGCCCTCGAAGAAGCTGCCGATCGCGAAGGTGGCGACGACCAGGACGACGGAAAGATAGTTCGGCCAGAATTGCACCGTCGCGACGGCGATCGCGGTGACGAAGCCGAAGAATGTGCCGATGAACGGCACGAAGGCGAAAACTCCCGTCAGGATGCCGATCAGAAGCCCGTAATGAACCTTCAGAAGGGTCAGAGCGAGGCCGTAATAGGCCGCCAGGATAGCGCAGACGATCACCTGGCCGTGCACGAAGCCGGCGAGAACGTTGTCGATCTCGCGCATGTTGGCGCGAATGACCGGCGCCTGGCCCCGCGGCAGCCAGCCGTCGATGCGGTCTACCACCTGGTTCCAGTCGCGCAGCAGGTAGAAGGCGACGACCGGCGTCACCAGCAGCAGCGAGATCAGATTGACCAGCGCGAGGCCGCTGCCGACCAGCCCGCCGAGCGCGCTCGCGAGCCACGTGCCGGCCTCCTTCGACAGGCTTCCCGGCAGCGCGCCCTGAAACAGCGGGCCGAGAAGCGGCAGCAGCTTGTCGCGGAACCAGCCGACGATCGCGGGCAGGCCGCCGGCAAGACCGGCGATCTGGTTCTGGATCGTCGGCACGATCAAGACCAGCGCAAGAACGAACGCACCGAAGAAGACGACGAGAAGAAGCGCGGCGCCGAAGCTGCGCCGAATGCCCTTGACCTCGAGCCAGTTGACCAGCGGATCGAGCAAATAGGCAATCGCCATGCCGGCGACGAACGGCAGCAGCATGCCACGCAGCAGATAGAGCAGGAGAACGAGGGCGGCGCCGAGCGCCGCGAGGCCAAGCTTGTTGCCGGTGGTCATGGCGCCGCCTCCGGCCACCCTTCGCGGAAAGCCCGGCGGGCGGCGGTCATGGACGTTCGCTGCTGGCGGGCGGCAGCGCCGGCGCGAGATGCGGCGTCGGCTTGGCCCCGGCCGGGGTGTTGGCCGGGGCGTTTTTCGCGCCGTCCGCCGCCCCATCCGCCGCTGGGGGGGCCATCCGTTGCAGCGCCCAATAGCCGTTCTGGTCGGCAAGCTTGAGCCGGCGTTGGGCGAGGGTCAGCGCGAGGCCTTGGGTGGTGCCGAGATAATGCAGCGTCACCTCGGCTTGGCTGCGGGTAAACGAGGTGAGGTTAAGACTTTGGATCGCCGGCGTGTCCTGCAGCTCCTGCTCGGTCGCGAGCCAATCCTTGAGATTGGCGAAGGAAACCTGGAGGCTCAGCTCCGCCGGATGGTTGGGATCGAGGAGGGTCGCCTGCTTCCAGGTTTGCTCGAGCGCGCTCGCGGTCTCGGCGACCGCCTGGCTGAACAGATCGGGGCCGGCCGCGCCGGTCACGGTCAGCGTCGGGGGCGTGCCGGTGTCCTCGCCGTATTCGTGGAGCCGGATCGAAAGGCCGTTCGTGGTCGCAGTCGCAACGGCGACGGCGACGCCGCCGGCGTCATAGCGCTGCGCGATCTTGGCGAGCTTCGCCGGGTCGCCCGCGAGCGCTGCCTTGGCGTCGATCGTGCCGACATCCTCGATATCGCCGAGCGGCACCGAAAGCGGCAGCAGGCCATAGCCTTCCGGCTTCTGGCCCCAGGCCGTGCGCCAGGGATTGGGATCCGACCACAGCACGCTGCCGCCGGCGCTGGTGAAGACCGGGAGGATGAGCAGCGGCGCTGCCGCCGACTCGGAGAACGGGATGTTATCGCCGCTCAGCAGCGCCTCGACGTTGTCGCCGCGAAAACGCACCGTGAGCTTGGCGATATAGCGGATCGGCGAGGTGTGCTCGTCGCCGATCTCGAGGCTTCGCACCAGGGTCTCGAGCGTCTCGTCGTTGATCTTGGGAAGCGCCGCCCAATCGCTTTTTCGTGTCAGCCGGTGCAACAGGATGCTGTAGGCGTCGCGTTGGCCCTGGCTGATCGCCTGCAACCGGGCGATGGCGGCGCTCGCGGCGGTGACGTCGACCGGGACGTTGGCGACGGTGAACGGATCGGCAAGCGCCGCCTTGGCCGGTGAAATCGCGGCCAGGGGAAGCATAAGGAACGCCGCTGAGGCGGCCGCCAGACGGAAGAACGGGGACATTGCAAAGCCCGTCGGATTAAGTATGGTTTGCCGCGTCGCAAATCGCTGCGGCAGCATATCCCAGCGTGGGGGAAGCCATCAACCGGGGTCAGACCTATAAGGGGGCGGGTGTCGACATCGACGCCGGCCAAGCATTGGTTCGGGCGATCCAGCCGCTCGTCGGGGCGACCCGGCGCGCCGGCGCGGATACTGCCCTCGGCAGTTTCGGGGCGCTTTTCGACCTCAAGGCCGCGGGGTTCCGCGACCCCATCCTGGTCGCCGGGACGGACGGCGTCGGCACCAAGCTGAAGGTCGCGCTGGCCGCCGGGCGGCACCGGGGCATCGGTATCGATCTTGTCGCCATGTCGGTCAACGATGTCGTCGTCCAGGGCGCTGAGCCCTTGTTCTTCCTCGATTATTACGCCACCAGCCGGCTCGATGTCGGGCTCGCGACCGAGGTCATCGCCGGCATCGCTGAGGGCTGCCAGGCTGCCGGCTGCGCCCTGATCGGCGGCGAAACCGCGGAAATGCCCGGCCTATATCAGGCCGGCGACTACGATCTTGCGGGCTTTTGCGTCGGCGCCGCCGCGCGCGACGCGCTTTTGCCGCGCCCCGGCATCGTCGCCGGCGACCGCCTTATCGGCCTCGCCTCGAGCGGGCTTCACGCCAACGGCTTCTCGCTCGCCCGCGCCATCGTCGCCGCGGGCGGCTTCGCCTATGACCGGCCGGCGCCCTTCGATTCGGCAGTCGCGCTCGGCGAAATTCTCTTGGCGCCGACCCGGATCTACGTCAAAAGCTGCCTCAAGGTGCTGCGCGACATCGGAGTCAAGGCTTTCGCCCATATCACTGGCGGCGGCTTGGTTGACAACGTGCCGCGCGTGCTGCCGCCGGGTGTCGTCGCCGAGATCGCCGCCGCGAGCTGGCCCCGGCCGCCGCTGTTCGCCTGGCTGCAGCAGGCCGGCGCGGTGGCGCCCGAGGAGATGGCGCGGACCTTCAACAACGGTCTCGGCATGATCGTCGTGGTCGCCGCGGATCGCCTGGAGGCGGCGATGGCCGATCTGCGCGCCTCGGGCGAGCAGGTCTTCGAAATCGGCCGCATCGTCGCCGCCGCGGACGACAAGGTGCCGCCCTCGGTCGCGCTTTCCGGCATGGCGGAAGCGTGGCACGGGTGAAGGTCGCGGTTCTGATCTCGGGCCGCGGCTCGAACCTCGAGGCGCTGATCCGCCACGCGGTGGCGGCCGATTTTCCGGCCGAGATCGCGCTCGTGATCTCGAATGTCGCGGGCGCCTTAGGTCTTCGTCATGCCGAGGCGGCAGGCATCGCGACCCAGGTCATCGAGCACCGTGGCAAGGAGCGCGCGGCCTTCGAGGCCGAGCTCGATCGCGCACTGCGGGCGGCCGACGTCGAGCTGATCTGCCTCGCCGGCTTCATGCGCCTGCTCACCGGCGAGTTCGTGCGCCGTTGGGCAGATCGGATCCTGAACATCCATCCCTCGTTGTTGCCGGCCTTCCGCGGTGTCGACGTGCATGAGCGGGTGATCGCCGCGGGCGTGCGCTTCACCGGCTGCACGGTCCATTTCGTCCGTCCCGAGATGGATGCCGGGCCGATTGTCGGCCAGGCGGTGGTCCCGGTCGCTGACGGCGACACTGCGGAAACCCTGGCGGCCCGCGTACTCGAGGCCGAGCACGCGCTCTATCCCCTGGCGCTTCGCCTAGTGGCGGAGCGACGGGCCGAGGTGATCGGCGACATGGTGCGGATTCGCGACGCCCGGCCGCCGGACTTCGGCTTCCGCCTCAATCCGGCGCGCTAAATCGCGGCGTCGGGCGCGGTCGCGCCCGACCGCATCAGTTCATTCGACCGGAATCGTGCTCCCGGTCAGTAGGAACATCGCACGGGCATGATTTCGGGTCGAATCGACCCAAAATCATCGTGCGCTAGCCGACGATTTCGATCGCAGAAAAGAAGAACGCGATCTCGATCGCGGCGTTCTCGATGCTGTCCGAGCCGTGCGCGGAATTGGCCTCGATCGATTCGGCGAAATCCTTGCGGATGGTGCCGGCGGCGGCCTTCGCCGGATCGGTCGCGCCCATGACCTCGCGGTTTTTCGCGACCGCGTTGTCGCCTTCAAGGACCTGGACCACCACCGGGCCCGAGGTCATGAAGGTGCAGAGATCGTTGAAGAAGGGGCGCTCGCGGTGGACGGCGTAAAAGGCCTCCACCTGAGCGCGGGACAGCCTGAGGCGCTTCTGCGCCACGATGCGAAGCCCAGCCCGTTCCAGGCGGTCGGCGACGGCGCCGGTCAGGTTGCGACGGGTGGCGTCGGGTTTGATGATCGAAAGCGTACGCTCGATAGCCATGACGGTTCCATATTCTCTGGCGGACGGGCGGCGTTATAGTCCGTCGCTTCCCCTTCTGTCCAGCGCGGATCGCCGCCGGCACGGCCGGCTGTCGGCCCTTTGGAATCGCTCGAGCCATTTCCGCTTGTCCCGTCCGGCGTTCCTTTTATGGTTGGGGCAACCGCCGCGGGCGGCCGAGCCCCGTTCGCGGCTTTGTCACCGCCCATCCTGCCTCGCGATCTTTTTTCAGGAGTCCGAATATGAGCGAGCGTTACCAATCCTATACGCGCATTTCCTTCGACCGGCCGGCGAACCGGGTTTTGCGCATGACCCTGAACCGGCCGGAGAGACTGAACGCGCTCGACGCGGTCGGGCACAAGGAATTGACCGAGGTGTGGCGTGAGATCGACGCCGATCCGGACGTCAGCGCCGTGATCCTGCGCGGTGCCGGGAAGGCGTTCTCCGCCGGCGGCGACTTCGACATGATCGAGAAGAACATGACTGACTACCAGGCGCTTTGCCGCACCTGGAAGGAGGCACGCGACCTCGTCTACAACATCATCAACTGCTCGAAGCCGATCGTTTCGGCGATTCACGGCTCGGCGGTCGGCGCCGGCCTGGTCGCGGCGATGCTCGCCGACGTCTCGATCGCGGCCAAGACCGCCCGCATCATCGACGGCCACACGCGACTTGGCGTTGCCGCCGGCGATCATGCGATCATTCTGTGGCCGCTGCTCTGCGGTATGGCCAAGGCCAAGTACTATCTGCTGCTGTGCGAGCCGGTGAACGGCGAGGAGGCGGAGCGCCTCGGCCTGGTCTCGCTCGCAGTCGAGGAGGCGGAGCTTCAGGACAAAGCGCTCGAGATCGCCGAGCGTCTCGTCGCCGGCCCGCCGAGCGCCATCCGCTGGACCAAATATGCGCTGAACAATTGGCTGCGCATGGCCGGCCCGACCTTCGATGCCTCGCTTGCCCTTGAGATGATCGGCTTCACCGGGCCCGAGCCGCGCGAGGGCCTGGCGGCGCACCGCGAGAAGCGGAAGCCCAATTTCGATCCCACGTCGCCGCTGTGATCGCGACGACGGGGCTTTAGCGCACGATGGGCGCGGCTCCGATGAGCCAGCGCCCTAGCGCCGACCGGAAGCGAGCTTGACCGCTTCCGGCCGCGCTCTGAGCCGCGTCATGGCGACGATGCCGAGTATCGGGCCGACGGCGAGCGGCATGAAGGCATAGCGCCAGCCGATCCGGTGCACCAACGGCGGCAGCAGGTGGACCGCGCCCAAGGTGACGAGAAAGCCGACGCAGGTCTGCACCGTCAGCATGGTGCCGACGATCTCGGGTTGCGACAGCTCGGCGATACTGGCCGAGAACTGCGCCGAATCGGCGATCACGGTGATGCCCCAGACGAAGGCGAGGGCCAGCACGGCCCACGGGCTCGAACCGAACAGGAAGCCGATCGAGAGCGAGCAGGCGGCGCTCGCGGCCATCGCCCAGGCGGTGAGCCGGGTGCGGCCGATGCGGTCGGCGATCAGCCCGCCGCCGACGCAGCCGATGGCGCCGCCGATGCCGATGGCGGTGAAGGCGGCGAGCGGCGCCCAGAACGCGGCGCGCGGCCCGAGCGTCGCCCGATAGCTCGCGGCGATGAAGGCGCCGAGCCAAGTCCACATGCCGAACAGTTCCCAATTGTGGCCGTAATAGGCGAAATTGGCGAGACGGAGCGCCTTGTCCCGCCAGGCGAGCAGAACGAAGCGCGGGTTGAACGGCGGCATCCGCCCGTGATTCGGCCCGAGCGCAACGAACGCCACCAGAACCGCGGCGGCGAAGGCGAGACCCGAGGTCAGGGCGATGGTGGCACGCCAATCGGCGCCGCCGAAGGCATCGAGAAGATGCGGCGCGGCGGTGCCGAACGTTAGCGCGCCGATAAGCAGGCCGAGCAATAGGCCCATGTCGCTGCGGCCGCCGTCGCGGCTGCCGTTTCGGGCCCAGGTCGCCGCCATTTTGACGCCGATCGGATAGATGCCGGCGACCGTGGCGCCGGTGACGAAGCGGCACGCGATGGCGCTGGGCGCGGCAGGATTGATCCAGAGAAGAAGCAGATTGCTGGTGGCTGCGATCACCGCTGAGGCGGAGAAGAAGCGCCGCGGATCGAGCCGGTCGGCAAGGCCGAAAAAGGCGCTGACCATGGTGCCGACGACATAGCCGAGCAGTACGCTCGAGGTGAGCAGCGACTGGTCGAGCCCCGAGAGGCGATAGCGGGCGACGAGTTGGGGCAGGATGCCGGCCGCGGAAAACCACGTGCTCAGCGCGCCGATGGCGCACAGCGCGAGCAGTGTAAGGGCTGCCGGCTTGCTGGCGGCGCGTGGCCGGTTCAGGCGCAATGTCCAGACGCTCCGCGACGCCGGGCGGGGCGCTCCTCGGCACGAGAGCGGCCGGCGGCGAAGGCCGCGCGCGTCGTCGACGGCGGCGCGGCCTTCTCCTGGTTTGGCTTGCTCAGGCGACCTCGAACAGGCCGGCGGCGCCCATGCCGCCACCGACGCACATGGTGCAGACGACGTATTTCGCGCCGCGCCGCTTGCCTTCGATCAGCGCGTGTCCGACCATGCGCGCGCCGCTCATGCCATAGGGATGGCCAATCGAGATGGCGCCGCCGTTGACATTGAGCTTCTCCATCGGGATGCCGAGCCGGTCGCGGCAATAGAGCACCTGAACCGCGAAGGCCTCGTTCAGCTCCCAGAGGTCAATATCGTCCATCTTGAGCCCGTGGCGCTCCAGGAGCCGGGGCACGGCGAAGACCGGGCCGATGCCCATCTCGTCCGGCTCGCAGCCGGCGACCGCGAGGCCGCGATAGATGCCGAGCGGCTTCAGGCCGCGCTGCTCGGCGAGCTTCGCGTTCATCACCACCGCGGCCGAGGCGCCGTCCGAGAGCTGGCTCGCGTTGCCGGCGGTGATGCAGAAGCCTTCGCCGCGAACCGGCTTCAGGTTGGCGAGGCCTTCCGGCGTCGTGTCGGGGCGGTTGCCCTCGTCCTTGGCCAGCGTCACTTCTTCCTCGAGGACCTTGCCGGTCTCCTTGTTGGCGATCAGCTTGACCGTGGTTATCGGCACGATCTCGTCGTCGAACTTGCCGGCGGCCTGGGCGGCGGCGGTGCGCTGCTGGCTGCTCAGGCCATAGGCGTCCTGCGCCTCGCGGCTGACGTTGTAGCGCTTCGCCACGGTCTCGGCGGTGTCGATCATCGGCATGTAGATCGCCGGCTTGTTTTGGTCGATCCAGGCGTTGTGGAGGGGATGGGCGTTCTGGGGCTCGTTCTGCACCAGGCTGATGGCCTCCAGGCCGCCCGCAACCATGGCGGGCACCCCGTCGACGATGACGCGCTGCGCCGCCATGCTGATCGCCTGCATGCCGGACGAGCAGAAGCGGTTGATGGTGACGCCCGAGGTGGTCACCGGGAGGCCGGCGCGGATTGCGATCTGGCGCGCGATGTTGGAGCCCGTCGCGCCTTCCGGGTTGCCGCAACCCATGATGATGTCTTCGATTTCCGCCGGGTCGAGCCCGCTCCGGGCGACCGCCGCGCGCACCGCATGGCCACCGAGATCGGCGCCGTGGGTATTGTTGAAGGCACCGCGGTAGGCCTTGCCGATGGGCGTGCGGGCCGTGGATACGATAACTGCATCGACCATTTTTTCTCTCCTTGGATCACGAACCGGGGTAATCTAGCCTTTCGTCGACAGCGACAAAAGACATCTTCCACCAATGCCCGATTGGGGCCGGCGCCGGGACGCGCCGGGCCCGGACGGCGATGTGAAATTCCGCCATGGACCAGAGAGACCACACGCTCGCCCGGGGGCCTTTCCCCGATCGCCCCGCGACCCTCCGGCCCTTGACCGTGCGCCGTTTCGGCGCCGTCAACTGGGTCGGGCTTGGCACCCTCTATCTCAAGGAGGTGCAGAGATTCGCCAAGCTCTGGGGCCAGACGGTGCTGGCGCCAGTGATCACGACGTTGCTGTACCTCGCCGTCTTCACCTTGGCGCTCGGGGGCGCCGGCCGCCATGTCGGCGCGGTGCCCTATCTCGAGTTTCTCGGCCCCGGTCTGGTGATGATGGCGGTGGTGCAGAACGCCTTCTCCAACACCGCCTCCTCGATCCTGATTTCCAAGGTCCAGGGCAATATCGTCGACGTGCTGATGCCGCCGCTGACCGCCGGCGAGCTCACCTTCGGCTACGCCATGAGCGGCGCGACGCGAGGCATTTTCGTCAGCATCGTGGTCGCGCTGTCGATGCTGCCCTTCGTATCGCTGCCTTTCGCTCATCCGGTGGCGATCGTGGTCTTCGGCGCCGTCACGTCGCTGCTGTTCTCGCTGTTCGGCCTTCTCGCCGGCCTCTGGGCCGAGAAATTCGACCATATGGCGGCGATCGCAAATTTCGTCATAACGCCCTTGGCCTTCCTCTCCGGCACCTTCTATTCGATCGACCAGCTGCCGCCGGTGTGGCGCACGATCAGCCGCGCGGACCCGCTTTTCCTCGCCATCGACGGCTTCCGCTACGGCTTCATCGGCCAAGCCGAAGCGCCGGTGGTGGCCGGCGCCCTGGCGCTGGCGGCGCTCACGGCAGCGCTTTGGACCGCCTGCCTCTATCTCGTCCACTGCGGCTATAAGCTCAAGGCCTGAGCGCCTCGGCTGCGCGGCGTGACCGGGCGACCGGGCCGCCGTCACGCTTGCCGCGCCGATTCGCCAGTTGACATCGGCGGGGCGGGTGTTGCTACCTTCTCCCTTTTTCCGCAGCGACTTGATAACGGCGAGAGCAACGCGCGGGTCATCGCTGAACAGCCCGCGAGGAGACCACCATGATTCCACCCGTTCTACCGACCTATGCCCGGGCCGACGTGGCTTTCGAGCGGGGCGAAGGCGCCTATCTCTATACGGCGGAAGGCCGCCGATATCTCGATTTCTGCGCCGGCGTCGCGGTGGTTTCCCTCGGCCATGCCCACCCCCATCTGGTTGAGGCGTTGACCGAGCAGGCGAAGAAGCTCTGGCATACCTCGAACCTCTATCGCATCGGGGGCCAGGAGCGGCTTGCCCGGCGTTTGGTCGAGAACAGCTTCGCGGACACGGTCTTTTTCTGCAATTCCGGCGCCGAGGCGATGGAATGCGCGATCAAGATGGCACGCAAGTATCATGCCGCGAGCGGGCATCCCGAGCGCTATCGCATCATCGCCTTCGAGGGCTCGTTCCACGGCCGCACCCTGGCGACGCTGGCCGCCGCCGGCAATCGGAAATATCTCGACGGCTTCGGCCCCGAGACACCCGGCTTCGACCATCTGCCATTCGCGGCGCATGACGAGGTCGAGGCGGCGATCACACCGGAAACCGCGGCGATTCTGATCGAGCCGGTGATGGGCGAGGGCGGCGTGCAGGTGGTGCCGCCGGCCTGCCTCAAGGGCCTGCGCGAAATCTGCGACAAGCACGGCCTGCTGCTGGTTCTGGACGAAGTGCAGACCGGCATGGGCCGCACCGGCCGGCTGTTCGGCCATGAATGGGCCGGCATCGCGCCCGATATCATGGCGCTCGCCAAGGGCATCGGCGGCGGCTTTCCCATGGGCGCCTGCCTCGCCACCGAGCGGGCGGCGGTCGGCATGACCGCCGGTAGCCACGGCTCGACTTTCGGCGGCAATCCCCTGGCTGCCGCGGCCAGCAACGCGGTGCTCGATGTCATGCTGGAAGATGGTTTCTTCGACAACGTGCGGCGGACGGCGGGCTATCTCAGCCAGCGCGTCGCCGCGGTCACCGGCAAATACGACAAGGTCTTCGCCGGCATCCGCGGCGAGGGGTTGCTGATTGGGCTCAAGTGCAAGGTGCCGAACACCGACGTCGTCGCGGCGCTGTTCCGCCGCGGCCTTCTGACCGCGCCAGCGGGCGACAACGTGGTCCGCTTCATTCCGCCCCTGATCATCGGCACCACCGAGGTCGACGAGGCGGTCGGCCTGCTCGAGGCGGTGTCCGAGGAGCTTTCGGGATGAGCGTGACGCCGCGTCATTTCCTCGACCTCGATCGGCTCGACAAGCGCGCGGGGCGGGCCATCCTCCACCACGCGCCGGCCATGAAGCCGGCCCCCCCCCGCCCCCGCCGGGGGGCGCCGGACGAGGGCCGGGGTTCTCACCGCCGGATTACTGGTGTGGTCCTCA
>OFHJ01000447.1_pt1 | contig 15919 bp, 18 predicted proteins | sample 1522001 | NCBI WGS metagenome assembly OFHJ01 (sample SAMEA2464838, study PRJEB22497) | soil metagenome | biome: Grassland; feature: Farmland; material: Clay | place: Australia | collected 2013-02-01 | depth 1.2 m | reverse complement strand
CCTCAGTACAGTGCCAGGGAGCGCTCGGAAACCGGCCTGGTTCATTTCAAGCTCGCCCTGGATCCGCACGATGTCATTTGTGGTCAACAAACCGCTCCGATGGACGGCCTCGAAACCGACACGCAGGGCGTGGCTGTAGCGGGCAACTTCCTTTGCTGCCGGACTGCCGTCGTCGTCCAGCGCGACCGACTCGCGGAACAGCTCATCGTTGGTTGTGACGATGTTTTCGATCTCTGAACTGTCCTTGGCTTCCTGCAAGCCAAGGGTCGTGATCAGAATGGCCTGGTTGGGCATGGAGGATGTCACGCCTTTGAGTTCAGCCAAGCGCCGATGGGCGCCGACCAGCTGCTTGAGCACGGCGGGGGATTCGAACTGCGCCGGGTCGAGGTGTGTCAATGGTCGAATGGAAGTCATGTTTGGCACCCGTCGCGTATCATATGTATAGATAATATGCGTTTTCTATACATATAGTAACGGACGTGTATACATTTAATGTATTCCCTGATTGCGAGCCTCACATCACGTTTGCGTGTTCTTAGATTAAGTGACTTGTTAAGAGTCCATGTTTATGGGCATGGACCCTACTTATGCGTGCCGTTAGATACCTGCACGGATCTGCGAGGCGTTCCTGGTGTACATGCGCCGCGAAGGGCACCACATCACCCGCGCCCAATTCGAGGAGAACCTGGCCGCGTAATTGGCCAACCGGCTGTTTACCGGGGACATCGGCCCCCTGCTATCCGGCGGGCAGGAATGGAACATGAAGCGAGCGGTCGTCGCCGTATCCAACCAACTGATTGCCCGACTGCCCGGCAATCCGTGGGCGCCACTTTCAACCGACTAACCACTCATCAACACGGAGGCTTTCTTGCACCGGGCCTGGCATGGGCGATGATGAAACTACCAAATGATTTCATCAAAGGATGCACCTGGAGGTCGGCCCAGAAAGATCAGCCAGCAGTAGCCACGGCTAAGCCGGTGAACGTAAGTAAGGATCAAAGCGTTGGTGGCTACCGCAGCCAAACCTCTGGCGGTGGCTAAGCGCATAAGGGGTGCGAAGGCCGGTGGTAGGGCGACCCAGTCCAAGGGAGATGCCGCCTAAAATGACAAACGAGATGCTGATGGCTGATATCCAGATAGCCACCCGTCCTCTCCGGCGAGCACATCGCTTCAAGATCGCAAATTGCGATCTTAGAGCCCGACCGAGCGCCGTGGTCTGGACCGGTCACAATTTGTGACCGGTTCCCGAAGGCAGCGTGATCCGCTTTTATACAACGGCGGAAACGGCTCGCCTCCAGGAGCCGCCCCATCGGCGTCACTGCCAACCTTGACGATCCAGGTTAATCGCGGTTGCGGGCGGACGGTGATGGGTCTAATGTATGCAATCACTACTACCCCGGTGGCTTCGGCTGCCGGGCGCGGGGCCTCCTCGAGAGGCCCCAGCTTATTCTGGACCCGGCCGAGGACGGCAGAACAAGGTCAAGGAATCGTCTTCGCTGGCGGAGCCACTGCAGCCCGCCTCGTCCTGCACACTGGCCTTCGACCCGCCATCGGGGAGAGATGGATGAACCATAAAAGCAAACCACCGGGCACCGACAATGTTCTGATGGACCTTGGCTTCGACGACGCCGAAGCACTGTCGACCCGGGCCGCGCTCGCCCTTCGACTCAACGCCCTGATCGACCAGCATGGCCTCAACCCGGCACAGGTATCGGCACTCACCGGCCTGACCCAACCGGAGGTGTCCCAGGTGCATCGTTACAAGCTGCAGCACATTTCGCGGCAACGGCTGACGAAGGCACTCGGATCCCTGGAGCCGCCGGTCGAAAAGCCGGTGTAGCATTGACCGATGGACGTCGAAAAAATCGCAAGGGCCATCGAAGCCGACGCCGGGGAGCATTTGCCGGGTCTGCGTCAGGCACTGAAGGAAGCCGAGGCGCTGAGGGCAGCCAAGACGCTGAAGGAAGTCGAGGCGCGGGGAGGCCGGGTGACGACACCGGATCAGTTGCGGGCACATCAGGCTGTCGGCGAGCGCGCCTCGTCGCGAAGGACGAAAGCAAAGCATTGATGGCCGGCATGCGATTGGAGGTGTGTTGTGGCAAGCAAAATCGTTGAATCCCTGCGCGGCGACCTGGCCGCCCTGCATGAAGCGGGGGCTATCAGCAAAGCGGCCCTGCATGGGTTCGGCACGTTCTGTCCTCCGCCGGTACGAGCGTTCCGCGCCGACGACATTCGACGGCTGCGCGAGCGGCTGAAACTCGGCCGTCCCGTGTTCGCACGTCACCTGCACACGACCGCATCGACCGTACGCAGGTGGGAGAAGGGCACGACCCATCCGTCCGGGCCTGCTCTCAAGTTGCTGAATATCCTTGCTGACAAGGGCCTGCGGGGGATTCTCTAGCGGCATGATCGACGCGCAGACTGTTTGAGGACTTTCACCATGGACATCCGACCCATCAAGACCGACACCGATTACCGGAGCGCCCTTCGCACGGTCGAGGCGCTGATGACCGCACAGCCAGACACCGAGGAGGGCGACCGCCTTGATGTCCTCGTCACCCTGATCGAGGCTTACGAACGCATCCATTTCCCGATGGATCTTCCCGATGCGGTCGAAGCCATCAAGTTCCGGATGGAGCAACAGGGACTGACTATCGATGACCTGGTGCCGGCCATCGGTCGCAAGAACCGGGTGTACGAGATTCTGGCCCGGCGCCGACCGCTGACCCTGCGGATGATTCAGGCACTCCGCGAACGGTACAACATCCCTGCGGAATGCCTGCTCAACCAGCACTCGGGGCGCAAGGCCGCGTGACGTCCGGCACCCGTCAAGGACATGGCCATGGAATACACCTTCACCCTGAAATACCGGCTCAGTGACCCGAACCCGGACACGGATGCGCTGCTGGAACGGCTGGCGAAGGCGGGTTGCACCGATGCCCTGATCGGCATCGGCAAAGTGGGCCGACTCGCACTGGAGTTCTCGCGGGAGGCGCCAAGCGCTTTGGAGGCCATAGCAAGTGCGCGGTCGGACGTGGAAGGCGCCATTCCCGGTGTCGAGCTACTGGAAACGGCATGGCATTGACCCGAGACTTCAGACTGACCTTTGCCGAACGGGTGCAGCGCGAGCCGGAATTTGCGCAGGCATTGCTCGATGAGGCTGCCACCCTGTTTCGCACTGGCGAATCGGATGTGGCCCTCCAGGTGCTACGCGATCTGGTCGATGCAGTCGCCCCGGGCCCACGGGCGCTGGCCGCGCATTACGATGCCCCCAGTGAGCGCATCCTGGTTCAACTCAGCTCCGGGGTCGAGCTGGCCTTTCCGGTGCGGTTGACCGAAGGGCTGGCCGGGGCCGACCCGGAAGACCTGTCCGACATCGAGATCTCTTTTGCCGGACAGGGGCTGCACTGGCCGAAGCTGGATGCCGACCTCTATGTGCCAGGGCTGATCCGGGGCCACCTCGGCACCCGGTCGTGGATGCAGCGTATTGCTGCCGAACTGGACACGCTGAAATCACCCGGGGGAAAAGACCCGGACGGAGCAACATGAGCGCCAGCACGCTGCAAATGGCGCAGACAGGACAATGCGATGAGTCACAAAAACCTACCTCAAGGCACCGACAATGTTCTGGTGGACCTGGGCTTCGACGACGCCGAAGCACTGTCGGCCAGGGCGATGCTCGCCCTCCGACTCAACAACCTGATTGACCGGCATGGTCTCAGTCCGGCACAGGTGGCCGCGCTCACTGGCCTGACCCAATCCGAGATATCCCAGGTGCATCGCTACAAGCTGCAGCACGTATCACGGCAACGGCTGACGCTGGCGATGTCATCGCATCGTGCCTCACCTTCAGGACGCGATCGAGGCGACCAGTGAGCTGGGCTGAGTGAATCCCGGCTAATGATGACGCTGCTACTAATTGGCGGCTGTTTGACTACTAATTAGCGGACGCCAAACTCCTAATTAGCGGGTTTGTCCATTCTTCATTCACCCACCCGGAAACTTCCAACGAGGTACACCCCATGGATCGGATGTACCCGCGCTTTGTAGAAATCCGGGCCGTCGTGGCGAACGCGCTTTGTCACGCTGAGACTCACTGAATTCCCGCTTCAATCGCAACGCGAAGAATAACCGCGGCATTAAGGTCACAATCTGTGACCTTAAAAAACCACGATTGCGACAGAGGCGAATTTGAAATCGCATTTTGCGATATCAAGTTGGACCGGTGCCGTTAACTTTTCGCCGAAGTCCAGAACCGGACGCAAATTGCGACCGGTGCCCAAAAGCACAGCGATACGTATTTTCCGCCCTATGCTTTCACCGAGCATGGTGCGATGCAGACCGCCGACAATCCGGCATACTGTTTTCAGAAGCGCTAAACAATGACGCCATGGCACCTGTTCTGCATCTTCCGTACGTTGGGCGCCATGGATGTTCTTCCAGGCGCTGAAGGTCAGGCACTTGATGTTGGCCCCGCGTGCTTTTCCTGCCATTCCCTTAATCGCTCATCCAGCGCGTCGGTCCCGTCCGAGACCGGCTGCGCGGGTAAGGCGGCAATGCGTTCGACTTGGGCGGTAATGTATTCACTCACGTCCATCAGCAACGAAAGTGTTGTTCGCCGATCGGTCAGCCAGACCCGACTCTCGGCACCGGCGAGGAAGCGGGACATTTCATCGACGAATCCTTCGAGTACATCCTCTCGCGCCAGTTCACCCGCACGCTTTTTTAGCCGGTCGATGAAGGGGCCGACCTGGCCACCCTCAGTCAGGTGGTAGTCGTTGGCCTTTTGCCACACCCAGTCAATCCTTAAGGCGGCGCCACGGTCTTTGAGCCACTTGATGTCCCAGATGTCCCGCGCCTTGATGTAATTGCGACCTGCCAATGCGACGATCTTGTCCGCCAGGATCTCCGCTTCACTCGAGACGTTGAGCATGACCGGCGCCCCGGAGACGCCGAGCGCCTCGTCGTAGAGGCTGCGCACGACCTGGGGGCGGGGGTCATAGGCGGGCACGTCGACGACCTCGATGTTGATCCGGTGCACCTGTTGCCGGCTCGGATCCGGATCCGCGATCGTGACCCGCGCGGTCCAGCGGTGCACGGGGATTTCTTCGGCGGTCGGGCGCCGATCCAGCGGCGTTCTGGGGTCCTGGATTTCAACACCGAGCCCGTATTGGCGTTCCATGTGGGCCTGCAGCAGCCCCTTGAACTTGTCGAAGTCGTCCTGCACCAATGGCGCACTGTGGACAAAGTCCAGATCCTCGGAGTAACGGACGTTTCCATAACACAGCGACAGGGCCGTCCCGCCCTGGAAAACGAGCTTTTGTGCAAGCGGGCTGGCGGAGATCGCCCGCAGGATGTCGGTGTGCAGGATCGCCTTGATGATCGTGTTTTGGAGTTGACCATCGCGACCGGCGAGCCGCTGCGCCAGCTCCCTGATGTCGTTCACATTCCGTTGGGTCATTGTGCAGTCTCCACCATGCCCAGGTTCCGTTTTGCATGGCGCAGGTCTCGAAGGGCAAGGACTTCGTCGGCGACGAGCAGGAGACCGTCCGGACCGGGTGAGGTATGCGCCATCAGGAACGGCATCCGTTGCTTGGTGTGGGTAAACTCTACCGTCCCGTAGGCCGTTTTGAATATCTGCGAGGTGCCGGTGGTCATCACTGTGAGGTGATTGACTGGCATTTGCGAGATCACGCCCAGATCGCTCAGCCGGGATTCCAGGGAGAGATAGTTGAAGTCATTCGGCTTGAGGTAGGCCACGATCGCCTCGAGACGCCTCGCCGGCGCAGACCTGGCGCGTTCGTTGGCGTAGAGGCCCTTTCGGACGGCCCGGAGGATGCCATTCTCAACGTGCCGGCGCAGGCTCGCGTTCAGGGAATTGTCCGATTCCCTCGGGAACAGCACGCGCAGCATCGGCGTGGAAAACAGCCAGAGTTTGTTGCGCGTGTCCTGTTCATCGAGAACGGCGATTAATTCGGAAGCTTTCATGGCTTTCAGTATAGACCAACGGCATCAATATGTACCGTTAGTCTATACTAACTAGCGCCAATGTGCAGCCAAAGATAGAGTCGAATCAGCCCGCCAATCAGGAACATTCCATCAATTTGCCAAAATGACCGAACAGTTCCTTTGGCGCCGCTTGCCCGGCTGCGTTGGCGACGTCAATCAGAGAGCTGACGTTCTGCACTTCCAATACCGCTCTCGCCCAAAAGCTCGAAAATCTGGCGCGTAAACCCAAGGATCACGACGACGCAATCAAGGCCGTCCTTTTCAACGCTGCGTGAACTGATGAAAGTGCCCGCCTCAAAGAATCGTCCGACCGGATTCACCGCCGACCTCGACGATCGGGGCCGACGCGGTTGCGTGCGGATGCGGGCTTTGCTCGTATCCCTGAAACCGTTAATCGCCATCGAACGTGGTACGCCATTGACTTACTACGCCACTGGTGTAGTCTATCCATAACGTGATCTTCATCGAGACGCCCATATTTACGGATGCCATCCAGTCCCTGATGCCCGACGAGGCGTATGCCGATCTCCAAGGGCATCTGGCGGAACACCCGGAGGCCGGCGCGCTCATCAAGGATACCGGCGGCTTACGGAAAGTTCGATGGGGATTGTCAGGCGCGGGAAAACATGGCGGTGTCCGCGTGATCTACTACTGGCGGGTAGCTGAGGATCAGATTCTGATGTTGATGATTTATCCAAAATCGGTACAGGATGACCTGACCCCGGCACAGAAACGGAAGCTGCGAGTGATCGTGGAGAAATGGTGATGGACAACAAGGTATTTGGCCGCTTGCTGGAGAGCGTGCAGCAGGGAAACGAGATCCTGCGCGGTGAACGCGCTCCGTCGCGTGAACTGACCGTGGATGCAGACAACGTACGGGCCATCCGCGAAGCCACGGGGTTAAGCCAGGCCCAGTTTGCGCGGCTGATCGAGGTCAACGTCGGCACACTGCGTAATTGGGAACAGGGTCGGCGTGTGCCGACCGGCCCTGCGCGGGTGCTGCTCAAGGCGCTCAAATCCCGCCCAAAGGCCGTAATTCAAGCCTTGAAAACTGCCGCCTGACTCACGCCGCAGCCCACGACCGCTCAACGAGCCGACTTTCCTCCCGGATTGCTCCGGGACCGCTCCCTGCCACAACGCCAAAAGCTCGCTGAGCGTCTTGCCGAAATCAAACGCGGCAATGGCGGTGCTGCCTACGGTCGAGACGACCGGATCATCGATCCAGTGGTCGGGCAGCCTGACCCCGTCCACGCGCGTCCCTTCGATCGCGCCCAGGACCACCTGATTTGGCGCAATACCCCACCAGCGCATAGAAAAGACCCACTTTCCAGCCGTAGGGGCTGCGTCCCGCCCTGCCTCCGGCAGGGGCGAGCTTCAGCGCCACCCGTCCGAACGTCGCGCCTTGATGGCGTCGTCGGAGTGGCTCGGCAAAACCGATGGGGCGCTGCGGCATTTCCAGACGTCTGACCAGTTCCCGCCGGAACTCCGCCTTGCCGTTTTTGCGGGGGATCGACAGGACGGTCGCGACGAGCCGGGCACGATCGATGCCGGCAACCCGCAACACCTCGCGAAGGCTGTCGACTTCATCCGCGGTCGAAATCTCCAGATGCGCCGCAGAGCGGCTCGAGGTGCCGTACACAGCTTCCACGCGGGCAATGAATGCCGGGTCGGCAAGCGCAGCCGCCATCAGGTATCCCTGCAGCAGCAGGTCCAAGCCATGGCAGTAGGTGTTGACCGTTTCCTGGGGATCGATATGCCCGGCCAGTGCCGCCACCTGGAACAAGGCCTGCCAGGGCGGCAGGTCGTCCCGAGGTTCATTTCGCCAACGCACCTGCGTGCCGAGCAGCCGGACGGTCGTCAGCGTCACGAAGCTGTGGCGCAGGTTGTGAAAATCCAGCGTGCCGGTGAGGTGGCGCCCGATTTCCCGTTGTCGCTGTTCGGCCCAGCGGTGAAACAGGCCGAGCTCGTCGGCATCGAGCAGGTGGTACATCGGGCTTCGCCGGTTGGAGGCCGGCCTTGAGAAAATTGTCAGCACGATATGGCAATGCCGATGCTCCCAGGAGGCATCGACCACCGGCAGGCAGGGTTCGAGATCAGCCAGCCGCAGGTTCAGATGATCGGTGTCGGAGCGCTCCCGCAGGGTGGCGATTCGCCTTTGCATCCGGCGGAGAAGTCGGCTTCGAGCGCTTCCCGCCGTCGGGCACGGGCCGACCGGCGCTGCACGATTCCGCCCTGGGCGCTGAGGGGCGTGGAAGCGGGTGGACCCTGCGTCACCGGGCGAGTCCCCCGATGGCGGCCCAGCCGAGTTCATCGAGCAGATCGGTGAGCGGCCCGGCGATGGCATCGCGGACATCCAGTGGGCTCAGGCAGGAATAGCGCCCATAGGCCTCCTCGCCAAACCGGCCATGGCCCAGCCATGCGTCCACGACCAGGCCACTGACTTCATGTTCGCGCAGGTGCGTCCGCAGGTAGTGACGCTGGGCATTGGAACGGAAGCGGTAACCGGGGTGGCGAAATCGCTCCAGCGACGATGGGGTGACTTGGCAGGGCTGGCCGTCGTCGATGAAGAACAGCCAGCCAGGGGATGCGGCCCGAAGGCGGGAGAACGCCGAATTGTCGAGCAGCCGTTGCCGATGTCGTCCATAGTGGTGCAGTTGCTCCCGGAGCACCGGGGCAATCCAGAGAACCCGCGCATCGGCATACTCATCGGCATACTCATCGCCATCCTTGTCGCTGACGGTCAAAAATCCGGCCTGCACATCGGTCAGCCCGAACTCGATCGGATCGCGAATGGCGCGGATTCCCGTCGCCCACGGCGTCATGGTGACCGTGTAGGCCGTGTAGGCGTTATGAAACGCCACCAGATCCGTGGCTTTCGGTCGCCCCCTGCCGAGTCGGGGGATCGATGTCTTCAGCGCACCAACGGCGACCTGCACGGCCTCTGTCCGGGGGACTCCCGCGCTTCCGACCCGTTCATCGTTTTTAAGTAAGGTCTTCGGTGCAGGGAACGACACCGGGGCATGCTCCGTCGTCAGGTCACACAGGCGTCTAACCCACTCCGTATAGGCATGCACCAGGTACGCCGTCTTGGGCGCGTAATAGTAAAGCCGTGCCGCACAGCCGCGGGGATCATGAGTCGCGCCCAGCAGGCTTCCGACTGCCCGGTCACTGCTCACATCGGACAAAAACCGCGGAATGAAATGGGCGATCCGGGGAATCGTCAGGCGGGTACGATGGTGTCGGTTCAGCTGGTTGAGGATCTCCCTAAGGACGGCCTGCCAATGGTCGACCTGCCCCTGAAAAAGCGGACCGGTTCCCTGACGGGTGCCGCGCTCGAGCAGACGATCGATAACCGGTAGTCCATGGGGAAGGGGCAGCATCAACCAGTCGCTGACGGGTTCATAAAGATGCGCATCCCCGGCGTCGGGCTGGAAGGCTGCCTCGGGGGGAATGATCTGCCGACGCCACTCCGCATCACGGAGAACCAGCCAGGGGACTCCGGGATCGTCCGCGGTGACGTTCGAATGCTCCGCGGCCATCTGGATCTGTTTCACGACGCTGAAATCGGCGCCGATAAAAAAGCTCACGGCCGTGAACTGCCTGGCCAGCTCCTCTTCCGCGTTATCGCGGGAGGTCGAGGTGAACCAGGAGAGCAGGGCCTGCAGATCGTGCAGCTGCAGTCGATCGCCGCTCGTGGGCAACTGTTGTGCCTGTGTCGCAATCGCCCTGGCGCGGTAGGAAGCGCTCCGGAATTGAGAACGGATCGATCGGTCACGAGCCGATGCGTCGTGGGACACGGAGATGGCCGCGTGCTGCGGAGGTTGTCTTTCACCCTGCGGGGCGGCCCCTGATCGGATTCTCACCTGACGGTCCTGTAAAGGCGCGTCGGTTTCGATAACCACCGGGGCCTCTGCGGTAAAACTTTCCGGATCCTGCTGCGGATGCCTGACCGATCGGGTCGAACGGGTGGTGGTTACCCGCTGAACGGGTTGGCGGTCTCCAGTCGCGTAGTCGATCAGCCGACGAATGGCATTCAGGCGGTCACGGGTTTCGTTGTCGAGCGGGTTATCCACGAAATGCCGGTCGCGATCGCAGATCGACGACAACCGTTCGGCAAATGCGGCGAGTGAACCGACCCTTTTGGCAGCCTCGGACACGAATCGGTAGAGGAGGGCTGTTTGTGCAGCTGCCGACAGGCCAGGCTCGCATCCCGGCGGCTCGAATAGAAGTTGGGGTTAAGGGCGATTTCGGAGCGGAGCGATGAACTTGCAACGAGCGCCAGATGTACCAGCCGGAATGGCCTGGGATCCCAATCCTTCGGCGGCGGAATGCCAAGGGCATAGTAACTCGGGGTGACTGTTCAGGTATCCATAAAAGGCGCGTTCGGGATCGGAGCGACCGACATCATGCGTTGACCCGGCGTCCGCGATGTCGACACCGAGGTCGGCACATTGCTCGGCGGACCCGTCGAGGGCGCGGAGCAATTCCTCCGGGAGTTCCTCGAAGGTTCGGGCTAATTCCTGCAATGCCGCGAGGGACCGCATGACCTGCTGCTGCCCCGGCAACTCCGTTTCCCGGGTCAGCTGACTCCTGCATTGTCTGTGTTATTACACTGCTAACTACTCTCCGAAGTGGATCCAGAATAAGCACCTTATAATCGGCAGGTTACACGCGCCTGGCGAAACAAAAAGGGCTTTTCTTAACGACGGTGTCGAGCACCAAGAGATTCCACCGCGTCCATCTGGCTCCCTTACAGCGCCTCGGTGGCACCCATTATTTTCGGTCGCATCTCGAAGGCCTTTTTCTTGCGCTGCCCATAACCATGTGGGACGAACTGAACACAACCTCTCCAATTTTCAGGATCGACAGATGTCGGTTATCGTGAACAACCTTTGATGTCCTGAAAGGGGAACAGGTATGGTCTTTCGCTCTGCAGAGTCGCTACGACAAATGAAGTCAAGCATCCCGATTCCGATGCTTACCGCCTACACCACCCCCGTCGCCCGCAGCCTTGAGAAAGCAGGGATTCCGGTGATCCTCGTGGGCGACACTGTCGGGATGGTGGAAATGGGGTTCGATAGTACCCGCTATGTCACCCTTGAGCATATGCAGTACCACATCGGCGCAGTACGACGGGGCGCACCGAACACGCACATCATCGGCGACCTCCCGTATAAAAGCGAGGAGGATCCGGAGACGGCATTGCAAAGCGCGAATCTTCTACTTGAGGCGGGTGCAGACAGCATCAAGCTCGAGGGCCCGAAGTACGATGTCATTCGTTATCTCACTGCAAATGGCGTCTATGTTGTTGGCCACACCGGACTGACGCCCCAAACTGCTACCAACTTCAGACAGGTCGGTATAGAACCCGCCGAGGCGGAGCGTGTATTGAACGAAGCCATCGGTATCGCCGAGTCCGGCGCCTATCTGATTGTACTTGAGCACATTCCGGACAAGTTAGCCGCTGCTATTACCAGGTCTGTCACCATACCTACTATCGGCATCGGTGCCGGCGCCGCATGCGATGGTCAAGTGCTCGTGATAAACGACGTTATCGGCCTCGGTGACAAGTGGCCCCCCTTCTCTCGCCAGTACGCCTATGTTGGCGACACCATTGTCAACGCCGCCAAAACATTTGCCTGCGAGGTCAGCGAAAGAACCTTCTTGTGATATGAAAAAATGCCATTGGACCGGCGTTCGCTGGAACGCCTGATGTTTGGTCGACCTGACGATGCCTGCTTGTCAAATTAACGGTGCATCACCGTTGCCGAGCCCGGCGCATCGCAGCAAAACGTCAAGCTCATGCTTGCACTAGGCAGCGGCCTTGTATTGGGTTGCCCTTGGCAAGACCAGCCACGATCTCACTGAAGTCCCGGGATTGAGCTCCCGTACGACCAACAAGTACCTGGACATCTCTTTGCAAAACTTGGTGTCGAGACACGCGCCATCGCAACAGCTGCCCTTACTTGGCTAATCGATCCTAAATTGTACCGCTCGTCGCGCCTCGCGCGTTTTTACGTCAATACACTCCATGAGACGGCCAATATGAACCACGGTGCGTTCATGGATTCCCTTGCCGATCACCTCGATCTTGTCACGTACGCTCACCGCGAAGATGACCCGCCGGCCTTCGACTTCCGTCACTTCCGCATCGGCAGTCACGCATTGCCCAACGGGGGTTGGCGCGATGTGCCGGACGTCGACTACGGTACCTACCGCGCACTCGTCCGCGTCGAGACATTCACGAATTGCGTTTAGCGCCGCACTCTCCATGGCGCGGACCATTATCGGGGTTGCCAATACTGGCGGGGGTACAGCGTCCTTGAACTGGTTAGCCAGATGTCGTGGTTCGACATTGAAGGTGAATCGTCCCTTTGTCCCGACCATCACGGTACGCATTGCTCGTCTCCCATTTCGGAATCCCACTGCACTGACTATATACCCCAGGGGAATGGTCGACTAAGGCTTTGCTTTATCGGTACTTATTGAACTTACGTGCAGCCTTTCGACGCGTGCACCCGACGCCAATCGATTTCGAAGCACATCGAACGGGGTTACCTCTAAGATCCCGCGAGCATCACGCGAATATCCGAATAACTTACGTTCTTGCTCTTTATGGAGGCATTCACCATATCCATCCTATGTAAGCGTCTTTAGGACCGTAAGCGAGATGGGGTTGGGCGCCTGTTACCACTCCTTCGACGCCCTCCGAAGCGGATAGAAGGCAATTTCACTAATCGCTTATGGAGCATCGGCGAGAAGGCCAGCAACAACTTGGAAGGCGTAGGCATGCGCGCCGGGCCACTTGCTGTCACGGTGGCCGGCCACATTTAGTCGCCTGATCCGGTGGTCGTTTACGAATGCTTTGGCTAGGTCGATCGCCTGATCAGCCGGGATCCGTTCGGCGTCTATGAGCTTCAAAGGCCGACACGCCTTCAGGCAGATTTCAACCGTTCTCGCCGTACCCCCTCGAGTTCCAATCGGTTGAGAACCAACGAACCGTCCGCATCCACGACATTTCGGCAGGTGCGTTCATCATATCCACCAACGTGCAGAAGAGCGACAGGATAGCGAGACGCGATAACACCCGCCTCGTTGCGCCGGTCGGCAGGGCACCAGCCCCTGCAGGGCACCCCAACGGCCAGTGCGGCATCGAGCGCGCCGAGATCTACCCCTGTTTGCCCGCCGGTCATTACAATCAAGCTGGACATGTTCTTAGATTACCGCTTGACTCGATCTTGTTGCCCCTATTGACGCCATTTAATCGTTAGGGGCGTAGGTCCGCCTTGTACGTTCTCCATTTTCGTTCCCATGAAAAAAGAACGACTGCCTGCTCGGCCGTATCAAGCAGGCACTGATATCTGCCGAAGGTCAAACGCACTCAAAACAGGTGCCCGCCAGCTGCTGCTTCGGTATTGTTGACAGCAGGCATCACGTACGGGTCGGAATGCCACGGCTCCTGCAGTGGATCTGCACTCGAGCGGAATCCTTGCCACAACTCCATTTCGCCGACCCACTTTTGTGGGGTCGGAGCTATACCTCTATAAATCGGCCTGCAGCCACGAAAAACAGCCCGCCGCGAGTCCGGAGGCCGCGTATCTCGCGCATCAGATCCATGTATTGGAGTATCTGCGGCCGGTAACGCTCCGTATTCTCCGCGATCAATCGGTCAAGCGCCTCACCCGCCAGCGGTGCGCCGCCAGCCTTGTAGTCAACGACCCAGCACGTGTCATCCTCGACGTAGTAACGATCAATGACGGCGCTGATCCAATTCCCGTCGATAAACCCCGTAAGGTGGTATTCATTGCCTTCTTCTTCCCGACGACGGATGATGTTTCGCCCGTCTTCAGAGGACAGCGTGATGCGCACCAGATCCAAAACACGCCTTACCGCTCCATTTAGTTCGGGCTCCGGCATGCCGCGGCGCCGCAACCCAGCCCGCATCGGTGGAACAATCCGATCCAGCATTTCCTCGAAGCGGTGCGCCAGACCGCGATTCAACAGAAAGGCGATGGTTTCGTGGTAGGCCGTGCCCGTCAGGCGCTCAACCACGCCCGCTTCCTCCGTGGGTTGCTGCAGATCGCCGCGCACCGCGAGTTCGCTGGGTCGCAGGGTGCGCGCCACTGGCGGGACATAGGCAGCCCGTGAGGCCGGGCGTTGCCAGTCCAGGCGGAGCCGGGGAGTCACCGGGCAGCGCAGGTCGGAAGTCCGCAGACGGCGGTTCGAAAGCGGAATCTTCTTCGGATCCACCGTCGCGCCCAGCGCGGGCCACAGGGAATGCAGCAGCGACCCGCTATGCGGATGCGGGTTCACGCTGTCCTCCACCGTACAGAACAGGTGCAGGTGATCGCGGGCCCGCGTGCATGCAACATAGAGCAGGCGCAGCCGCTCGAAATCCGCCGCCCGGTCGTTGAGGCTGTTCACCAGTGCATAGAGCCGCTTGTGCCCCTCCCCACTTCGGTAGCCCGGATTAGGAATCATCAGCATCCCTTCGCGGGTGTGGCGATAGGCCAGCAGCGGCTTGTCGTCGTTCCGGCCCTTGCGTCCCAGGCCAACCAGCAGCACGGTATCGAACTCCAACCCCTTGGCACCGTGCATGGTCATGACCTGGACTGCCCCGGACTCGCCCGCCGCGTACAGTGCGTCGAGCGCGGTCAGGAATTCGCGGAGATTGGTCAGGCTGCCGCCGACCAGGTGCTTGCTCAGGAGACGGAATGTCGAGCGGACATCCTCGGCTTCTGCCGGCGTCACACAGGCCGGACCACCCAGCCCAAGCCAGACCGCCGTGGCCAAGTCATGCAGGTCGGACACCAGGTCGGCATCGGCCAGCGCGGTATCCAGCACTTCCAGCAGGCGATGCAGGCGCGCCCTGCCCTCTTCACTGATGCCTGAACCTTCCAGATCCACCCGTTCGCGGATGGCAGCCAGCCAGCTGCCGCTGGTCCATCCGCGGGTGATGGCCAGCAGGTCGGCATAGGACAGGCCCACGAAGGGGGACCGCAGGAAAATGGCCCAGGACACCCGGTCATGGTCGTGCCAGAGAGCGCGGATCAACCCGACAACATCACCCACTGCCGGGGTCTTTGACAGCGGATCGATATCCTTGCAGGCGGTGCGAATCCCTGCAGCCTTGAGTGCGGCCATCGTCTCGATAACGTGACCGCGATTTCGTGCAAGGACCGCAATCGACTGGTCAGGCCGCTCTTTCAGGGCCTTCTGGATCACCGAAACGATCTCGGCTGCCTCGTCGTCATCGGAGGCGCCCCGGTACCAGTGGGTCTGAACGGACCCGCCCTGGTCACCGCGCACGGACAGGCTCGGCTTGTGGGTAACGCTACCGTTGTAGGCGTCAGCCACCGGGGGGAAAACGCGCGAGAACGCGTCGTTGCTCCAGTCGATGACGGCGACATCCGAGCGGAAATTGCGGCTGAGGGTGACGTTTTCCAGCGGGACCGCCCCGAACTGCCCGGAATCCCACATTTCCATGAACAGCCGGACCTCGGCTTCACGGAAACCGTAGATCGACTGCTGCGGATCGCCCACGATGAACAGGGTACGCCCGTCTCCGGGTTCCCAGCCCAGGGTCAACGCCGACAGCAGTTCATACTGGGCGCTCGAGGTATCCTGGGCCTCGTCGAGCAGGATGTGCCGGATCTGATAATCCAGGCGCTCCAATAACGGACTGGTGCCTGATTCGTCGCCGAGCGCCGCCAGCGCCCGCCGCGCCACTTCCTGGAAGTCGATGCCGCCGGCGCGGATGAACGCCAGGTTGAGATGGGCCGCCAGCTGGGTCAGCGTGAGTCCGACCTGCTCGCACAGTTCCTGGACCGGACCCAACGACTCAATCGGCGGCAGTTCGCGGATCTCGTGCAGGGTTTCGACCAGGACATCGGACTGAGGTAGTTCGCCC
>OFHJ01000446.1_pt1 | contig 15936 bp, 17 predicted proteins | sample 1522001 | NCBI WGS metagenome assembly OFHJ01 (sample SAMEA2464838, study PRJEB22497) | soil metagenome | biome: Grassland; feature: Farmland; material: Clay | place: Australia | collected 2013-02-01 | depth 1.2 m | reverse complement strand
GGGACAACCTCACGACCAGCCGGATCTGGGGGAGCTACTATTACCGGCGCCAGTACGGCGGTCAGCTCGGGTGGTTCTCGACCACCGGCAGCACCGATCACCTGTTGTATCCGGCGAGCACGCCCGGGGGCTGCGATCTCGTGGACAACGGCCCGTTGAGCTGCGGCGTGATCACCAGCGCCAACGGCTCGCCGGACACCGACGGTCTGATCGGTCAGGTGGATTACCTGCCCTGGCTCAATGTGAAGCTGGTGCTTCAGTACACTTATTACAACAAGTTCAATGGAGCCGGCAGCAATTATGACGGACTCGGCCGCAGCGCCTCCGACAATAACACGCTGTACTTCATGTTGTGGTATGCATTCTGAGGTGGGCCATGAGGATCTATAGTCTGAAATCCTGGTTGTATCGTGGCCTGCTCGCCGCCTCGGCGGCGGTGCTTGCCGCGGCGAGTGTCCCGGTCCTGGCGCAGGGGGTGTACACGCCGCCTTCGCAGGCGCGCGACCTGGCCATCGGGGTCTGCGGCACCTGCCATGGCGTCGACGGCAACAGCAGAAATCCGATGTTCCCGCGCCTCGCGGGCCAGAAGGCGTGGTACATCGAGCAGCAGCTGAAACAGTTCCGCGACCACACCCGTGGCGACCCCTACGCGGTGGCCTATATGTATGGCATGGCGGGAGACCTGTCGGACGCGACCATCGATGCGCTCGCCCAGTACTTCTCGCACCAGAAGCCCGGTCCCGGCAAGTCTCATCCGGCGGCCGTGATCGCCGAGGGGAGCGAGATCTACCATCACGGCATCCCCTCGCAAGGCCTGCCGGCATGCGCGGCCTGCCACGGACCGCAAGCGCTTGGCAGCAAGCAGTTTCCACGCCTCGCCGGCCAGCATGCCGAGTACATCCTCAAGCAGCTCGCCTCGTTCCAGAGCAACATGCGCAACGTCGCCATCATGCACGGGGTGGCTTCGACGCTGCACGATGGACAGATGAAGGCGGTGGCAGACTACCTGGAATCGTTGCCGTAACAACCCCCGTCACGGCGCGACGCCGGCCGCTTAAGGCCGGTGGCTATGCGGGATCTGTGGTGCTCGTCACGACAGGTCCCGTATTTTTTTCTCTCCAGAACGTCAGTTCGAGGCGCCGCGCTCGATCTCGCGCAAAAAACTCCTGATATCGCGCGCCGAGCATTCGCCGGCGGCGAGCATGGCGCGCAGCAGTGCCTCGAGGTGTGTGCCCATCGCCTCGACCAAGACCCGCGGTGGGTGGCGCGCGAGACTCATGATGAGCTCATCGAGCGCATCGATGCATTCCTCGATCGGCTCTTCGCAGCGTACTGTGGCGGGCGGCATGCAACAGCTCCTCGCAATCCAGAGGCGGCCGCCAGGATAGCGGCCCGCGGGCGCGTGGGTGTGCGCGGTGCGCATATCTCTGCAAACACGCACGCAACCGCGATTCCAATCCCCGCGGGGGTTCCTAGACTTGAGACCGTGCCATCGGGGCACGGGCTTTCAAGGGGACCCTCACATGAACAGCTTCACGCTCACCGCCATCGGCAACCTCGCGCGCGATCCGGAACTCACCGTCAAGGGTGAGGTCACCTACGCCAGGCTTTGTCTGATCGGCAACGATTACGCGGGCCGGGACGAGGAGGGCGCGGAGCGGGAGATCACCACCAGCATCTGGTTCGTTGCTTTCGGCGCTCTCGGCGAGGCGATCGGACACAGCGCGCGCAAGGGCGATCAGCTCATTCTCGAGGCGCAGGTGCGCGCGGACAACTGGACCGACAAGCAGGGCGAGCGGCGCTACCAGTATTCCTACGTCGTTCAGGGGTTCAGGTTCGGCGCTCCGGGCAGGGCCCGGCGAGAGGAGCGCTCGGCCGCCGCCGAGGCGCCGCAGCCGCTCGCCGCGGGCGCCTGAGGCTCAGCGCCTCGTCTCACCCTCCCGGGAGCCGCCATGATCCGCACCCTCGCCATCGTTGCCCGTCCCGTGCTGCTTGCCGCGGCGCTCTCGATGCTGCTCGCCCTGGCGCAGCCCGCCCTGGCCCAGGCCTCGCCATTCCTGACCGGCGCGACCGCGCTCGAGAGCAACATACTCGCCTGGCTCACCCCGATCGCCGTCATTCTCGTGATGGTGCTCGGCGCCATGGCGATGGCGAACCGCGTCTCCTGGGGCTGGTGCATCGCGGCGATCCTCGGCATCGCCATCGCTTTCGGCGCGCCGCAGATCGTCTCCTGGGTCCGCGGCATGTTCGGTGTCTGAGGCAGAGCAAGCGCCATGACCGATGCAGCGTACGCACTCACGGCCGATCCGCTGTTCGTCGGTGCGACCCGGCCGCCGATGCGCTGGGGTGTCACCTACTCGGCGCTGCTTGCCAACCTCGTGTTCACCCTGGAGACGTTTCTCGTCACACGCAACCTCCTCACATTGCTCATTGCCCTGCCCGTGCACGGCGTGAGCGCGCTGTTGTGCGCGCGGGATGCGCGTTTTTTCGATCTGGCGCTGCTGTCGGCACGGACACGAGTGCCCGCGTGGTTCGCCAACCGGCGGCGGTGGCGGGCGGTGAGCTACTCTGCGCTGCCTCTGGACCCGCCGGATGCGCGCGGCCGGCGGCGCGAAAGCCCCCAACCGGTGTGGTGGGAGTGCTGCTCACGGGAGCAACTCCCATGCTGATGGCGCTGCCCCCGGCGCTGCGCCGTGAGCTCACGGCCGAGCGCTATATTCCCTACAGCGCGCACGTGGCTCGCGATGTCGTCAGAACCGTCTCCGGGGATTATCTGCAGGTGTTTCGCCTCGGCGGGGCGAGTTTCGAGAGCGTCGATGCCGGGCAGATCAACCAGTGGCACGAGCGGCTCAACGTCCTGTGGCGCAACGCGGCCGATCCGTCGGTTGCGCTGTGGACGCACATAGTGCGCCGGCACGAGAGCGCTCCGCCGCCCCCCGTGGACGAGTCCGGCTTCGCCGCGCGGCTCTGCGGACGCTACCTCCGGCGCCTCTGCGCCGAGCGGCTCATGGTCAACGAGCTGTATCTGTCGGTGTTGTATCGACCGTCGGCGGGCCGCGCGCGCCATCTGCTCTCGCGGGTCCTCTCGAGGGCGCAGCCGGCCGCCTCGCGCCTGGAGCTCGCCGATTCGCTCGAGGCGTGCGGGCGCCTCGCGCAGACCCTGCGGGCATCGCTCTGGCAGTACGAGCCGCGGCCGCTCGGCTGCTACGCGGACTCGGGCAGATGGTATTCATCGCTGCTCGAGTTCCTGGGGCTGCTGATCAACGGCGAGGCGAGCCGCGTGCCGCTGCCGCGCGGCCCGTTGTGCGCGGCGCTTGCCACCACGCGGCTGTACTTCGGCAACGAGGTCATCGAATACCGGCCGCCGAGCGGCGCGCGCGCGGGCGGCGTGCTCGGCATCAAAGAGTATCCCACACCGAGCGTGCCCGGCATGCTGGATGCGCTGCTGTCCGCACCGTTCGCCTTCGTGCTCAGCCAGTCGTTTGCGTTCCTGACCAAGGCGAGCGGCCAGGCGCTGCTCACGCGCCAGATCAACCGCATGGCCAATGCGGGCGACTTCGCGCTCTCACAGGCCGAGGCGCTCGCGGAGGCGCTCGATGCGCTCACCAGCAACGAGTTCGTCATGGGCGATCATCATCTGTCGCTGCAGGTGATCTGCGAGGTCGATGCGTGCGAGGAGGCGGATGTCTCAGGAAGGCTGCGCACTCTGGAGAAGCACCTCGCCGAGGCGCGTGCCATGCTCGCCGACACCGGCATGACGGTGGCCCGCGAGGACCTCGCGCTCGAGGCGGCATTCTGGGCGCAGCTGCCGGGCAACTTCGCGTTCCGGCCGCGCAAGGCGCCGATCACTTCGCGCAATTTCGCCGCGCTCGCGCCGTTTCACAACTACCCGGCCGGAACGGCGGCGGGCAATCATTGGGGTGATGCGCTCGCGCTGCTGCAGACGCGGGCCCATTCCGCCTATCACTTCTCGCTCCATGCCGCCTCTGCCGCCGGCGGCCGGGCCGATACCGGGCATACCTTCATCTGCGGCCCGACCGGCTCGGGCAAGACCGTCCTGGTCGGCTTCCTGGTGGCGATGCTCGCACGCTCGGGCGCCACCCAGGTGGTGCTCGACAAGGACCGCGGCCTCGAGATCCTGGTACGCGCGCTGCGCGGGCAATACCTGCGGCTGCGCAACGGTGAGCCCACCGGCTTCAACCCCCTCGCCCTGCCCGCGGGACCGGCGCACCTCGAGTTCCTGCGCGAGTGGCTGCAGCTGCTGGCGCGCCCCGGCGGGGGGCGGGGGCTCTCGGCGCGCGAGCGCGAGGATCTCGAGCAGGCGCTTCGCGGGGTGCTCTCGCTCGCGCCCGGGGCTCGGCGCCTCTCGAGGCTGCTCGAGTTCCTCGATCCGACCGATCCGGAGGGCGTGCACGCGCGCCTGGCGCCCTGGTGCGAGCAGTCCCGCGGAGAGTATGCGTGGGTGTTCGACAACCCGGCCGACTCGGTGGTGCCCCGGCTGTACGGAGCGCGCGTGTTCGGGTTCGATGTCACGGACTTTCTCGACAACCCGCGCTGCCGCGCGCCCATCACGCTTTACCTGTTTCACCTGGTGCGCCAGATGCTCGACGGCAGACGGCTGGTGTGCTGGATGGATGAGTTCTGGCGCCTGCTCGAGGACCCGGCCTTCGAGCACTTCGCCAAGGAGGGGCCCAAGACGTGGCGGAAGCTGAACGGCGTGATGGTGCTCGCCACCCAGAGCGCGAGCGACGTGCTCGGCAGCAGCATCAGCCGGACCATCATCGAGCAGACGCCGACCAAGATCTTCTTCCCGAACGCGGCCGCCGCCGACGAGGAGTACAGGCGGGGCTTCGGCCTGACGAGCCGCGAGCTCGCCCTCATCCGCGATGAGCTCGATCCCGGTGAGCACGCGTTTCTCGTCAAGCAGGGTCATCAGAGCGTGGTCTGCCGGCTCGATCTCACCGCCCTCGGGCCCGAGGTCGAAGTCGTCTCGGCGCGCGCCGCCGGCCTCGAGCGGCTGGAGCGCCTGATGCGCGAGCGCGGCGCCGATCCCGACACCTGGCTCGATCCGTTCCTGGCGTCCCGGGCCGCAGGTCCGGGCGCCGTCTGAACCGAGGGGCATGTCATGAGCAAGACCGCTCTGTTTTCCATCTCGCTTCTGGCGCTCGGTCTGGCCGCGCGCGCGCATGCGCAGTGGGCGGTGATCGATGTCGCCGCCGTTGCGCGCCTGAGCGCCGAAGTGCAGACGCTCGATGAGGCGCTCACGACCGCGCGGCAGACCCTCGAGGACACCCGGCAGCAGCTCGCGGCCATGACCGGCGATCGGGGCATGGAGCAGCTGCTCGGGAACGTGCGGCGCAATTACCTGCCGACCGACTGGGCGCAGCTGTCCGCGGCGCTCCAGGGCGCGAGCGCATCCTACGGCGCTCTCTCCGGGAGCGTGCGAGAGGCGCTGGCCGAGGACGCCGCGCTCAGCCCCGCGCAGCTCGGTGCGCTTTCTCGTCCCGCGCAGGCGCAGATCCTCTCGGACCGGCGCGCGGCGGCGCTGCTGCAGGGGCTCACCCGCGAGGCGCTCGCGAACTCCAGCGGCCGTTTCGCCTCGCTTCAGCAGCTGATCGAGGCGATCGGCCGGGCGCACGACCAGAAGGCGATCCTCGATCTCACGGCGCGCATCGCCGCCGAGCAGGCCATGCTCGAGAACGAGCAGACGAAGCTGCGCGTGCTGTTTGCCAGCGCGCAGGCCGAGCGCTGGGCGGACGAGGAGCGCGCGCGCGAGCGCGCCATCGCCGCCCAGGGCGACTTCGCGACGCGCTTCCAGCCGACACCCTGAGCCGCGGCGACATGGGCTTTTTTGAAACCTTCTGGACTTGGCTCAACGGCGAGCTGGCGAGCTACATCGGCTCGAGCACCGCCCGGGTCGCCGCGGCGCTGCAGCCCGCAGCGATCGCGCTCGCCACGGTGTACGTGATGGCGTGGGGCTACCTGATGCTCACCGGGCGCATCGAGGAGCCCTTCGCCGCCGGCCTCAAGCGAATCGTGACGCTCGCCGTGGTGCTCGGGGTGGGTTTGCATCTGTGGCTGTACAACACGCTGCTGGTCGACACCTTCTACCGGGCCCCGACCGAGCTCGCCGCCTACGTGGTCGGCGCGCCCGATCCGGTCAAGACCCTGGATGTCATCTGGAACCAGGGCGGTCAGGTGGCGAGCCGCCTGTACGACAAGAGCGGTGTCTGGTGGGGGGATGTCGGTTTCGAGCTCGCCGGGGCGGCGGTGTGGCTGCTCGTGGGCCTGCTGTGCATCTATACCATGTTTCTGCTCGCGCTCTCGAGCGTCGCGCTCTCGGTGCTGCTCGCCCTCGGGCCGCTGTTCATCGTGCTGTTTCTGTTCGATGCCACCCGCCGGCTGTTCGAGGCCTGGATCGCCCAGCTCGCCAACTACGCACTCATCACGATCCTGACGGTGATGGTGGCCGCCCTGATGCTGCACCTGGTGGCCTCCTATGCGCGCCAGACCGCGGCCCTGGGCAGCGCGATCGACACCGTGGACGCGCTTGATCTGCTGCTGGTGACGGTGTTGGTGTTCCTGTTCATGCGCCAGATCATGCCGATCGCCGCCGGGCTGGCCGGCGGGGTGGCGCTTGGGACTTTCGGACTTCTCGGCCGCACCCTCGGGTGGGGCGCGCGAGCGGTCGCGTTCAACGCGGGCGAGGCTATCGCGCCGGGCTCCGCCGCCGTCGGCGCCCCGGCCGTCTGGGCCGTATGGGAGGGGGCGCGGCGGCTGCGCTCCGTCGCCCGCAAGTGGGGGCCGCGCGCCGGTGGCGCGGCTCAGAGCGCCTCGACCGGCGAGTCCCGGGACTGAATTGCGGGGTTTCCACGATGAGGTGCTCGATGAAACGGCTTCTCGTCTGCGGTGCGGCACTGATCCTTTGCGCCTGCGCCTCCGGTCCGCGCTGCGATACGTCCCTGACGCCCGTCAATGCCCGCAGAGTACGCGGGGCCGCGGGCAGGGCATCCGGTGTCTTGGGCCACCGCCTTGCCCGGCGTGCCGTGCGCGGGGGCCGATCGTGAGCGCCGATGCGCCGATCGAGGCCTACCTGCAGGAGGCCGCCTCCTGGGATGACGATCGCCTCGCACAGGCGCTGCGCGGCGCGCGGACCGCCTGGAAAGTGGCGGCCGCCGCCTGCCTGTGCGTCGTGGCGCTCGCCGTGGCGCTGGCGTCGCTGGTGCCGCTGAAGCGGGTGGAGCCGTTTCTCATTCGCGTCGACAGCCGTTCCGGCATGGTCGATGCGGTGCCCATGTATGCCGGGCATGAGGCGTTCAGCCGCGCGGTCGCACGCTATTTCCTGGCCCATTACATCGCCGTTTGCGAGCGCTTCGACTTTGCCATGGCGGCAAGCGACTACCAGCAGTGCGGCGCATTCAACTCCGCGCGGCTGAACGCGGCGCTCTACGCGCACTGGAGCCGCGCCAATCCGCGCTCGCCGCTCAACACCCACAAGGACGGCAGCAGCGTGTCGGTGCGTATCGAGTCGGTGAGCTTTCTCGAGGGCGCCTCCCGCTCGCCGGCCCTCGCGCAAGTGCGCTTCGAGCGCAGGGTGAGGGCGCAGGACGGCGCGCGCGGGACGGCCACCCACTGGATTGCGACGCTGCGCTACACGTTCGCCCGCCCGCCGCGCGATCCGCGCGTGCGGCGCTGGAATCCGCTCGGGTTCGAGGTGCTCGATCTCGAGCTCGAGCCGGAGGTGTTGGGTCCGCCGCGGCATGCGCCAGGGAGCCGCCCATGAGCGTCCTCACACGCGGGGCCGCATGGGTCTGGCCGCTTGCGCTGCTCGGTGTCCTGTCCGGCTCGGCCGCTGTGCGGGCGGCGGGTTCGAGGCCCGCCGGGCCGCGGCCTTCGCCGGCGGCGGGAGCCCCCGGCATCCCGGCGCGGCCTGTGCCGCACGATCCGCGGATTCGCGTCGTGGCCTACAGCGCCGATCGAATCTATCGCCTGCACGGGTATGCCGGCTACCAGATCGATGTGCAGTTCGCGCCCGGGGAGCATTTCATCGGGGCAGGCGTGGGCGATACCAAGGGCATCGAGCTCGCCTCGGCGGCCAATCACCTGTTCATCAAGCCGAGGACCGCACACGTGGCCACCGATCTGTCCGTTCTCACCAACAGACGCGCCTACCTGTTCGATTACACGGCCAGTCCCGGACCTCCCGGGCGCGACGATCCGGACGTCATCTACACGCTGCGCTTCGAATATCCCCGCACGGCGGCACGGGCAGGCACCGTCGCGCAGCGGCGCGCCCGGATCGCGAGCGATCTGCGGGCGGCCGAGCGCTCCGCGCCGCGCAACTACGACTACTGGTATTGCGGAGCGCCGTCGCTGAAGCCGCAGGCCGCGTGGGACGACGGAGTCGAGACCTACCTCGTGTTCGGGTCCCGTACGCAGCTGCCCGCCGTCTTCGTGCGCAACGCCGATGGCAGCGAGTCGCTGGTGAACTTCGACATGCGCGGCGCCGACATGGTCATCCAGCGGGTGGCGCGGCGCTTCGTGCTCAAGCGCGGCAAGCTGACCGGGTGCATCGTCAATCGAGCCTTCACCGGCTCGGGACGGCGGCTGGCCTCCGGGACGCTCTCGCCCGATGTCTGGCGCGTTACGCGAACAGCTGCGACGGCCGGGGCCGCGGACGTGCGCGCCACGCCCGGGGCACGGCCGTGATCCGCTTTCCCTGGACCGGCCGGCGGCCGTCCTCGCGGGGCGAGGGACACTCGGGACACGAGAGACACGCGCAACGCCCCGCCTGCGCCCCCGCGCCGGGGCTGGTCCGCGGCGAGCGCGGTCACACCGTGGCAAGCCGCGCACGCTCGCTGCAGTCGCGCCTCAACGGCGTGTTGGCGGTGGGGCTCGCGATCGGCGTCAGCCTCGTCATGCTGGGGTGGTACTACGCCGAGGCGCTGCATCGCATCGGAAAACCTGCTCTCAGTACCGAGACGCAGCCCGCCGCGGGAGGCAGGACGCTGCCTGCGCTGGGTCCTGTCACCTTCCCTCATCCGGCGCCCGTGTCGCAACCGGCTCGCGCCGCCCCCCGGCCGGCGGTCGCGGCCACACCGGCGACGCCGCTGTTGCCGGTGGAGCCGGCGATGGCTCGCGCCGCGCAAGCCGGCGGGGCTTCGGCACGGCTCCCGCAGCGGCGCCGTGCGCTTGCCCGCCGCCTCTCCGGTGCGGTGTTTGCCGGGGCGGAAGCGGGCACTTCGATGCCCCGCGCGCAGGCGGAGCCCAGTGTCACGGTCCCTGCCCAACACTCCACGTATTCCGGCTATCCGGCCCGGCTTGCGCGCGGGGGTTCCGGCCGTGAGACCCTGAGTGCGCTCCTGCGCCCCACGACCCAGCCCGCGACGCGCGCCCGGCTCCTGCCGCAGCAACGCCTGCTTCTTCCCAAAGGCGCCTTCATCGATTGCACGCTGGAGACGGCGATCGATTCGACGCTGCCGGGCATGACGACCTGCATCACGGCCACCGACACCTTCAGCGCCGATGGCACGGTGGTGTTGCTCGAGCGCGGCACGGAACTCATCGGGGAGACCCGCGGCCAGGTGCGCCAGGGCATGGCGAGGGTGTTCGTGATCTGGACCGAAGCGCGCACCCCCTCGGGCGTCGTCGTTCAGCTCGACTCGCCGGGCACGGATGCGCTCGGCCGCTCCGGGTTGACCGGGAGGGTCAACCGGCATTTCTGGCAGCGTTTCGGGGCGGCGCTGCTGGTCTCGACCATCGACGCGGGGGTGCAATCGAGCCTCCAGTCCGGCAGCGGCACGGTCGTGATCAACCCGACAGCGTCCGAGGAGGTCATGACGGAGGCCCTTCGCGGGACGGTGGACATCCCCCCGACCATCACGGTGCCCAACGGAGCGCGCATTCAGGTGCTGGTGGCCCGGGATGTCGATTTCAGGTCGGTGTATGAGTTGCTTCCCCGCTCCTGAGGCGGCGCTCCCGAGCCCCGGGACCGCGGCCGTTCCGGAGCCGGCCTCGGCGCTGGATCTCACGGTGCGCGCGCTGCGTCCGCTGCTCGATCGGCCCGGTGTGACCGAGCTGTGCATCAACCGGCCCGGGGAGGTGTTTCTGGAAAGCGGCAGCGGCTGGCGGCGCGAGCCGCTCGCGTGGGCGGACTTCGAGTGGTGCCGGCGCTTCGCCCGGCTGGTGGCCAACTACACCCGCCAGCGCGTCGACGCGGTGACCCCGCTGCTCTCGGGCGCGCTGCCGAGCGGAGAGCGGGTCCAGATCGCGCTGCCGCCGGCCACGGCCCGGGGCTGTGTGGCCATCAACATCCGCCGCCCCGCGCAGCTGCCCTGGTCGGTCGGGGAGCTCGCCGGCCGGGGCACCTTGCGCGACACGCGCCCCGCGGGAGAGGCGCCGCGGGAGGCGCAGCGGCAGCTGCGCTCGCTGCTCGCGGCGCGCCAGTACGAGGCGTTCATGCGCCTCGCGGTGCGCAGCCGCTGCAACATCCTGGTGTCGGGCCCCACCGGGTCCGGCAAGACGACCTGGACCAAGGCGCTGATTCGGGAGATTCCCGCGGACGAACGGCTGATCACCATCGAGGACGCCCCGGAGCTCGCCCTGGACGCCCATCCCAACCACGTGCGGCTTTTCTACAGCAAGGACGATCAGGGCCTCTCGAGAGTCACGCCGAAGCAGCTCCTCGAGGCATGCCTCAGGATGAAGCCCGACCGCATCCTGCTCGCGGAGCTGCGCGCGGAGGAGGCCTTCGACTACCTGCGCAATGTCAACTCCGGACACCCGGGCTCGATCACCAGCGTGCACGCTTCGAGCGCGTCGCTCGCCTTCGAGCAGCTGACACTGCTCGTGAAGCAGAGCCCCGGTGGGCGCCAGCTCGCGCGGCGCGACATCCACAGTCTCCTGCACCTGCTGATCGACGTGGTCATTCAATGCGGGCTCGATCGGCACCGGCGCTGCATCAAGGAGATCTGGTACCGGCCCGAGGGCGGGGGAGGCGCCTCCAGAGGGCTTGCGCCGAGCGCCAGGCCGGTCCGAGCCGCGGCCGACGACGGGGTGTCGGCGGGATGAGCGGCGCGCAGGTGCTGCTCGGTCTGACTCACGGCGCCTCGGGTCTGGCCTTCGCCTACGGCGGCGTCCAGGCGCCCATGTGGATCGCCATGGCGCGCGGCCGCGCGGCGCTCGATCGGTGGCTCGCCTCGCCGCTGCTGGCAGCGCCCCTGATGCTCGGCGCGGGCATCGCAATGTCATGGGTGGCGCCCGCGCTGCACGCGGCGAGCCTGGGCACCGGTCTCTCGTATGCCCTGTCGAGCACGGGACTGTGCGCCGGGCTGGGATATGCCGGTGGACGGGTGCTCGCCGCGGCTCCGGCAGCGGCCCGGGAGCAGTACGTGCGCGGCGCGGTCGTGCGGCAGCGGCCGGCCGAGCGCGCCGATGCGCAAGATGCCCGTGCAAGAGGGCTTGCCCGCCGCCGTGGCGCGGCGGCGAATGTCCGGGGCGAGGGTCTCACGCTCGCGGGGGTGCCGGTGCCGGTGGCCGACGAGAGCAAGCACTTCAAGCTGATCGGCGCCACCGGCGCGGGCAAGAGCACGGCCATCCGCGAGCTGCTCTCCGGGGCGCTCGCCCGCGGCGATCGGGCGGTGATCGCCGATCCCGATGCCGGCTACCTCGGGCGCTTCTTCGATCCGCGTCGCGGCGATGTCGTGCTCAGTCCGTTTGAGCGCGGGGCGCGCCGGTGGGATCTGTTCGGGGAGATCACCGACCCCTACGACATCGATCAACTGGCGCTCGCGCTCATTCCCGACCACGAGGGCTCGGATCGCAGCTGGCGCGGCTACGCGAGGACATTGTTCACCGCGGTGACGAGCCAGGCCCGCGAGGCGGGGGTGTCGGATGTGCGCGAGCTTTACGATCTTCTGGTCACGGCCGGGCGCGATGAGCTCAAGGTGCTCGTCGGGGGCACGCCCGCCCAACCGTTCTTCGACGAGCACAACGACCGGATGCTCGATTCGATCCGCTCGGTGACGAGCTCCGCGGTGGGCGCACTGCGCCACGTGGCCGGCCAGGACGCCGAGCCCCTGTCCGTCAGGGGCTGGGTGCACTCGGGCGAGGGGACGCTGTTCATTCCCTATCGCGCCGGGCAGATCGCCTCGCTGCGCTCGGTGATCTCGGCGTGGATGCGGCTCGCGATCTTCGAGGCCATGAACGGGCCCGAGGGCGGGCGGCCGCTGTGGTTCGTGGCCGACGAGCTCGATGCGCTCGGGGCGATCGATGGCCTGAAGGATGCGCTGGCGCGGCTGCGCAAGTTCGGCGGGCGCTGCGTCCTCGGGTTTCAGTCGATCGCGCAGGTGTCCTCGACCTACGGGTCGGGCGAGGCGCAGACGATCGTGGAAAATTGCGCCAACACGCTGATCCTGCGGTGCTCGGCCAGCGAGCGCGGCGGCACTCCCGAGTTTGCATCCCGCCTGATCGGTGAGCGCGAGGTGGTGCGCCTCACGCGCTCGAGGTCCAAGCGTCCCGGACAATGGCGCGCCTCGATCACCGATTCCGAGCACCGGCAGGTCGAGCCTGCGGTGATGGCCTCCGAGATCGAGCGGCTCGCCGACCTCGCCGGCTTCCTCAAGCTCGCCTCCTCGCCCGATTGGCGGCGAGTGGTGCTGCGAGTGCCCGAGCGCGAGGCGCAGCGCACCTGCGCCGCCCCGCCGGCGGGGTCAGCGCTCGAGCAGCCGGCGCTCGGGACTCAGGCGGCGAGCGGGCGCTCGGGAGCGCGCGAGGTGTTGCAGAGCGAGGCCGGACCGGTGATGGGCGGCGCCGGGGGTTGGGAGCATGGCTGAGAGACCGGAGGCCGACCTTGGCATGCGGGCGGGGCTGTTGATGGAGGCGGCCCAGGCGCAGCAGCGCCTCGGCGAGGAGTGCCTGCAGCGGCTGCAGGCGCATCTGCGCGATCTCGATACCGTTGTGCGCGATGAGATCCGCCACACGCTGACCGAAGCGCTCGCGGGGCTGGTCGAGGAGACGACACAGGCCGCGCAGGCGCTGCGGCGCCTGCAGCATGCGGCGAATCTGCGGGTGTTGTGCTGGACCGTGGCGGTCGCCGCCACCAGCGCGGCCGTGGCGCTCGGGGCGATGTGGCGGATGCTGCCCTCGCCAGCGCGGATTGCCGCGTTGCGGGCGCGCCGCGACGCCCTGACCGCCGACATTGCGCGCCTCGAGAAATACGGTGGGCGGGTGGACCTCGGACGATGTGGCAAGCACGGCAGGCTTTGCGTGCGCGTCGATCGCGACGGGCCCGCCTACGGCGCCGATGGGGATTTCCTTCTGGTGAGGGAGCGCTGACCGTGGCCCCCTGGATGCGTCACCTGAGCCCGTCGGCCGCACGCGCAGGCCTTGCCGGACTGATTGCGGTGCTGTTGCCGGTCCTGCTGCTCTCACGGCGCTCGGGGTCGCGCGAGCAGCACCGGCGTGGCACGCGAATCATCGACGGACGCCGGGCACAGCGGCGCAGCGCGCGCCTGAAGCGCCGGGGCGCGCCGATCGTGACGCTGGCCGGCGTCGCGATCGCGCCCGCGGAAGAGACCAAGCATTTCAAGCTGATCGGGACCACCGGCACCGGCAAGTCCACCGCCATCGGCGAGCTGCTCGGCGCAGCGCTCGCGCGCGGCGACCGTGCGGTCATCGCCGATCCGCACGGCGCCTACCGGGCGCGCTTCTTCACTCCCTTGCGCGGAGACGTCATCCTCAACCCGTTTGAGCCGGATTCGCCGAAGTGGGATCCGTTCGCCGAGCTGCTCGCTCCGGGCGATGCCGAACAGCTCGCCGGGAGCCTGATCCCGTCCACCGAGGACGCCTCGGGCCGCGAGTGGCGCGGCTACGCGCGCACCTTTCTCACCGCGGTGCTCAAGCGCTGTCACGAGGCGAGCGCCGATGCCGCCGAGCTGTGGCGGCTCATCGCCGTGGCCGAAAGCCCCGAGCTGCGCTCCATCGTGTGCGGAACCGCGGCGCAGCCGTTCCTCGAGCCGGAGAACGCCCGCATGTTCGGCTCCATCCGCTCGGTGGCCGCCTCCAGCTCCGCCGCGCTGGAGCACGTCGGCTCGCAGCGCTCCCGCGCCTTCTCGGTCCGCGATTGGGTGAGGGAGGGCCGCGGGGTGTTGTTTCTGCCCTACCAGGCCGGACAGATCGCCGCGCTGCGCGCGGTCATCGCGGCCTGGGTGCGTCTCGCGGTGTTCGAGACCCTGAGCGTGCAGGGCGACCGGCGGCTGTGGTTCGTGGTGGACGAGCTCGATGCCCTGGGCGCGATCGACGGCCTGAAGGATGCGCTGGCGCGGCTGCGCAAGTTCGGCGGGCGCTGCGTGCTCGGGTTCCAGTCGCTCGCGCAGGTGTCGGCCACCTACGGCCCGGCCGAGGCCCAGACAATCGTGGAGAACTGCGGCAACACGCTGGTCCTCAGGTGCTCGGCCAGCGAGCGCGGCGGCACCTCCCAGTTCGCATCGCGCCTGATCGGCGAGCATCAGGTGGTGCGCCGCCTGCAATCGAGGGGCCGCGACGGACTGGGCGCGTTCGGCCGGGGCGCGAGCGGGGCCCGCCGCTCGCTGCACTTCAGCGAGCAGCACGTGATCGAAGCGGCCGTGCTGGCCTCTCAGATCGAGCAGCTGCCCGACTTCGCGGGATTTTTGAAAACGGCCGGCTCGCCGGCGTGGCTCAAGGTGCGCTTCGGACGGGCGCTTTGAGGACCGGCTGCAGGCTCCGGCGCTCGCTCGCACATGGCCATCTTTCACATGCAGATCAAGACCGTTGCGCGTTCGCAGGGGCGCAACGCACTGGCTTCGGCCGCGTACCGCGCCGGTGAGCGGATCCGCGACGAGCGCACCGGGACGGTCTACGACCACCGCAACCGCCAGGACGTGCTGCACAAGGAGATCCTGCTGCCCTCCGCACTCGAGCACGCCGGCGCCGGTGCGCAATGGGCCCGCGACAGGTCGGCGTTATGGCACGCCGCGGAGCGCTCGGAGCATCAGCGCAACTCGCGTGTGGCCCGCGAGTACATGGTGGCCTTGCCGGCGGAGCTGTCGGCCGCCGAGCGCGTGGCGCTGGCGAGAGCATTTTCCCGGCAGGTCGCGGACCGCTACAACGTGGCGGTGGACCTCGCGGTGCACGCGCCGCGCTCGTACGGCGACCCGCGCAACTTTCACGCTCATCTGCTGACGACCACTCGCGAGGTGACGGCCGAAGGGCTCGGCGCCAAGACCGGCCTCGACATGCAAGGCACCGTGCGCGCCGAGTTGGGACTGCCCACCTCGAGGCAACAGTTCAATGCGCTGCGCGAGCGATGGGCCGAGCTCGCCAACGAGGCGCTGCAGCATGCGCGCGTCCCGCAGCGCATCGAAGTCCGGCCGCTCGAGCCACGGGGCGATGCGCCGGCGCACCGTCGCCATGAACGTGCACAGCCCCTTGAAAGCCTCCGGCTCCAGAGTTCCCGCATGCTCGCCCGACGCCCCGAGCGCATCGCGAAACATCGTGCTCTTGAGTTTGACGGCCTGCACGTAGCGCTCGATGCCGCCGTGCGGCTCGCACCCGGCGGTCAGGCGCGCCAGACTCGCCTCGAGCCGCTCGCCGCTGAGCTCGAGCCGCACCGGCTTCGGCTGCGGTTGTGCGTTCGGTTTAGCAAGCCAGCCCGCCACGCGCTGCCCCTCAGGCGCTCGCCTGTGCCGGGCGCACCAGCGCCAGCGCCCGGGCGGCCGCGGCGTGGCCCTGCGCGATGGAATCATCGATCGTCTCGGGTCCCGTGGCCGCACCCGCGACGAACACGCCCGCGACGGCCGTCCGGATCGTGGAACTGCTGGCCGAGGCGGGTGTGCCCGCGGGCGTCATCAATCTCATCCTCGGCTCGGGGTCGGAGGCCGGCGACGAGATCGTCAGTCACCCCGCCGGGCGCGCCAT
>OFHJ01000445.1_pt1 | contig 15986 bp, 15 predicted proteins | sample 1522001 | NCBI WGS metagenome assembly OFHJ01 (sample SAMEA2464838, study PRJEB22497) | soil metagenome | biome: Grassland; feature: Farmland; material: Clay | place: Australia | collected 2013-02-01 | depth 1.2 m | reverse complement strand
CGTTGATGAGTGCCAGTTTCTCTTCCGCTTTCCAGTATCTGCGAGTCATTTCCCCCTAGAACCCCCCTATATATACTTTTCTATTACTATAAGCCAATGTTGTCCAATTATTTAAGGGGCCAGCACAGGATTAAGAAATATTTTCGTTTCTGGAATTCCCATCGATATCAAATCCTGCAAGGAGCTTTCAGACTCTGTCACAAAAGCGCATCCTCTATAGAAGATTCTATACCCCCTCTCCATCAAGGTAAGAAAACTCGCCAATATTCTGTTCACCTGTCCTTTCAAGGTTCTGGAATGCCGGTGTCTGAAATATACGATGACAGGTTTTCTAGTGATGAGTCTTGAAAACCAAGGCATTGCATGGCCCATGTCATCAATTATGATATCATAATCTTGGCGCATAGTTAGAATGTAAATTATAGATGCTACATGCACAATTAAATTCCCACCAATTCTGCTTATTATTATCCCATCAATTAACTCTTTTTTTGGGCTTGCAATAGGTCTAGGAGTTATCCAGTTTACTTTATGACCATCGGCAACAAGTCTCTTACCAACTTCATATATTGTTAGTTCTGCACCACCGGCTCTCGGGTGTCTTATATCACGATGGGACAGCCAAAGAATTTTCACTCTTATCATCGCAGAATTGACCCGACCAATTATTAATTTTCTATGAGATTACAAAATACTATTTTCTTATCAGGCAAACAGATTATCTCATCTCGGGGAGTGTGGAAGGTGCGTTGCATACGGTGTTCTGCAGGAATCATTAATAATAGACAGAATATGACTGCATAATGAAAGTTGCGATTGTGCTCCCCGGACCATTATCATTCAGAGGAGGTGCTGAGGTCTGGTCAGTCGAGGTAGCTGATCGGTTAAGAAGAAAAGGATGGAAAGTCACATTCTTTTTGCCTGAGGTTTCAGAAGAAGATGTGAGAATTGCCAGAGATCACGGCGTTAAAGCTTACAAATCGCTTATTTATAATTTTCTCAAACACATTAATAAGTTAAACTTCTTTCCTCCTATGATACCATACAACAGAGAACTCGACAACTTTGACATCGTATACACCACCTCAATGCAGCCTATCAGAATTCTCATGAAATGCAAGACCAAGTTGATAGTCGGTACACACGATGCTTTTCTTTCAAATAGAAAACTAGGGATAGATTCATTCCAGACAATTTCTAGACTTGCCATGAGAGTGTCGGGGGCAATGTTATCTGTCCACGCTCTGAGCAAGGTGGTAGAAGGTAAATTCAATCTTCCGAAAGAAAGGTTTTTTACTGTTCCAAATTTCATCCCCGGTGCTAAATGCAATGTAATGGACACCAACGAATTCAGGATAGTCTTTTTAGGTAGAGTGGAAAAGAGAAAGGGTGCAGACGTACTTATCAAGATATCCAATCTCTTTAAGGAGAAGCCTGGTTTTTACATAGACATAGCGGGTTCTGTTCCTCAGAGTTACATTCCAATAATGAATTCATTGTCTAAAGTTTCAAACATAAGGGTTTTAGGTAGGGTGGGAGAGTACGAGAAGTTCAAAATTCTTCAAAATTCCTCTCTACTCATCTTTCTTTCGAGCCGAGACGTCTTTCCGTTTGTTATGCTCGAAGCCTTATCATGTGGTTTGCCAATTGTTACGACCTGGAAATTCGCAAAAGCCTCTTTCCAAACTTATGGAATAACGGAGTGTAAACCCAATGTAACTGATATTGAATCTGAAATACGAAAACATCATAAAAAATGGTCACAGGATAGGGGAAATTACTTTGATGTTAAGAAAAGGATACAGTCAGAAGCATTTCGAAAGTACGATAAGGAAAAGATCATGGAAAGTATATTGGATATGTTCATCAAGGGTTGTGAACGAGGGTCCGAATGAAGGACAAAACACTCCACTCTATGAATTTAGCAGCTTGACAGAAGCCCATTCGGATACTGATTAGAAGTGTTTGATCTGGCATCAATTACTTCCAAAGTAGTAGAAGAAGCCGATTGAAGGAGAACAAAATGCAGTCTAAAAGTAAGTCTATCGACAGTTTTAAAAGCAGCATCTCAACCTTTATCAAAGAGGATTTCAAACTAGACAAGAGAACACTGATAAACGCTACACTTTCATCAGTCTCTCTATCTCTGTTCTACATTGGTCTTATGCTTTTTTTCAGTCATGGAAGATTATTCTTTGGTGGAGATAACGCTGGTTTCTACAACGTTTACGATTTTACCCTAGATCCAACCACTGCCTCTTTCTTTTACTTCATTGGAAACGTTTTGGGAGGGTTCAACTTTTATGCTGGTGACTACATTGCACTTTTTCTGATAATGTTTATGATACTATTCCTTTTCTATAACTTAACCAGACTGATTGTATTCGATGCACTTTCCCCAAGAAACACTAGAATCGCGTCTGTAATTTCTTCATTCTTCTATGTAGTTGGCCCTTCGTCAATAACAGAAGCCAGATACTCATTCGCCGGAAATATTGTGAGCCCACATCTGATATTCACCGTGCTATTCTTCATCGGAACCGTCATGGTGATCAGGTCAGACCGCAGAGCGCTGCTAGGGATGGTTCCGTCACTTATTCTTATGGGAGTCGGCTTTGCATTATCACTCCCTAAATTTCCAAATAACATTAGAATAGCAGTCATTCAAACTCTTATCTTCGTTATGATATATTTATCGTCTGCTCTTGTCAGGAAGTTGAGATTCCCGAAAGAACGGGGTTGGTCTTGGGCTGCAGCAAAAAAATTTGCAGCCTCAATCATATCAATCTCCATCTTCTCTTTTTATTCCTTTCTCCCCGTCTTTAGAAACTTATCGTTCTATATGGGAGTTGCAGATTCAGGCGCTTCAGCTAATGCATACTTAGGTTTTTACACGGGGGAGTTTAATACGATTCACAACTCACTGAGATTATTTGGAAACTGGTTGTTTCCCTACACTTCATATCACGTCCTCTACATCGGGAGTAATCCAATTGCCCTAGCCTCTTATCTATGGCCATTTCTATTCATCGTATCATTCGCTGTTGTTTTTAAGAATAGGAAGAACCTTGTTCTGCCATCACTCTTGCTGCCAGCAGTCATCATGTTTTTCTGGTATAAGGGTGGAAATCCTCCATTGGGAAGCTTGTGGTGGGACATCAATTCTTTTCCACCTCAAGGGTATCAATTCATTCCGCCGAATTCCTTCAGTTTCTACATTGAACTGATTTACTATCCTTTTGTAGCTTTCGCAGTTGTGTTCATATCTGGATGGGGGGCTCGGAGGATAAAATCATTCAAAAGAAGGGGATACATGAAGTTTTCCGTGATAGCTGTGATAGTCGCTCTTCTATCTTTCTCTATGTTGCCAATATTTACGGGAGAGGCTGAAACTCAACCATACAACTCTTCCATAAACACTACATTTCATGTTCCGGCAGGCTATTCTTCTGCAAGGTCGTATCTTATCCCCAAGAATGGACCAGTGCTATTGTTACCACAGACAGGGACATACTTGAGCACTGCTTGGAACTATACAGGTTCCGCATCTTTTTATCAGCTCTACTTCTCCCCAGTTAAGCTGATTAACCAGTTTAACTACGGTGGTGATTACATTTCATCCGCAAACAAGAACGTGTACTTCAACATAACACATCCAGTTGTCAACGTGAACAACACTATTGAGGTTAGCTCTAACTGGGCGAATCTGATGATCAAAAACAATGTGAGTTATATTTTAGTCGACGAATATATTAATGAACCATCGTCTTCCGAAACCTATGTTCACACTGCCATTCATTTCTTGTCAGATCACAATGTAACCCAAGAAGTGAAGTCGTACAAGGAGCTGACCCTGTACAAGGTTAACTCCGCAGCATTGGAAAAGTTTGTTTAGTTGATTCTTGATACTATTTGGCCAAGAAGTTCATTGGTAACATTACTCCAACTATAATGTTCTCTCACGTATTCGGAGGCCTCCCCCCTCGTTGCTCTTATGGCGCCTATATTATCGGCAGCCTCCTTAAGCCGGTTGAAGACAGCCTCGGAGTTGTGGCTCGCAAAATGAAGATATCCACGTTCTTCTAAGTCCGGGAAAAATCCTTTCATCGATTCATCCAGTATCGGATAGCAGCCGCATGCTACAGATTCAAGGACGACAAGGCCAAAATTATCACACTGAGATGGAAAAAGGAAAATGTCAGAAGAATTGTAATAACTAACAAGCTCGAGTATTGAAACGTTTGGGTAGTGTTTTACCCAGTTATACCTTCCTTGTTCCAGAAGTTGCTCCATCTCTCCGGAACCTATCACTGTTAGCTCTACGTCCACAGAGTTCCTCAACATATTGACGGCTTTCAATACTATATTCGCCCCTTTGCATGGGAGCATTCTCCCGACATAAAGCACTTTTATTTGAGGTTGGTTTGATTCGTCAGTCAAAAGACAAAAATTCTCCGTATCTATGCCGCTTCTAAGGACAAAACTATTTTCTTTCTTACATTTGGGCAGATATTCAAATCCCCTTTGCGTGGTGGCATGGAAGATGTTGACTCTTCTCCATACGAGATTATGCCCCACAAGAAAATTTTGAATTCTTCCGGCTAAAGATAGTGTATTTGGTTGCCATTCATGCAGTGTTCCAATAACGACGGTTTTATTCGAACTCACATATTTGCTGAACCCGTTATGGAACAGATAGACTATATCGCTATCTGATAGTTGACTCTTAAGGCGTTTAACTGTACCTCTTTCTAGTATTCTTTGCAGAAACGCGCGGTACAAGATTATGGAAAATAGACTGTTCCTATCCTTGTACCTTTTTAGTCTCTCCTCATAGTCAGGAAAGTCCAATATTGTCACTTTTTCCCTGAGGTCATCAATTATGCTTCTATTGAGCCTGATCCTGTCATAATAACCTGTTTGAAGAATTTGAATATCAAAAATTTCGAAATAACTTTCAGGGATTGAGAGGATGTAATTTATTAAAGTCCTTTCCCCCCCGCCACCCAGTAAGAGATTTGAGTTTATGGCTATTGATATCTTTAGTTTATCGCGCTGGTTCATCATTCCGCACCAAAATTATCAGGTTATCTCAGTCTTGGCACGCATTAAGTCACTCTTTGTATTTATATTGTAGCTTTTCCCCTTTAATGGAACTGCATACGCAAAGTTTTCACTTGCCAGAATCCCAATGGTGTCTGTGATTTCTTTTTCGTTTCTTTTTTCTGAAACCGGGGTTCTACGAATGTAGGCAAATATGTCACGAGAAAAAATGTAAACTCCTGTTCCACGATAAGAAGAAATAGGTTCTTTGGGCTTTTCGGATATGTACTCTATTTTGAGGTCGCGATCAAATTTTAGTTCGCACGTCCTCTTTATCACATCCATATCGTCTTCACACACCGTTCCAGTTACGGCCTTTGCCTTCCTCTCATCAAATACTTCAAGGAGTTCTCCGAGGTTTTCCGCAATATCTATTTCGTCGCCTAGATGAACCATAAAAGGCTCTTTGGGCAGATATGGCTCAGTCAGGAGTATGGCTTCTGCAATTCCACCAAGTTTATCCTGTCTTATGAAGGTTACATTCAGATGGGGGTATGCATTTTCAATAAATTCTTTGATCAAATGCTCTTTGTAATTTACAACGACAAAAACTCTACTGATGCCAAGACTAACAATGTTATCTATAACGTAACTGAGTATTGGCCTATCCCTTACCGGAATTAAGGGTTTAGGAAGCAAGTCTTTGTAGGGTGATTCAAGTCTTTTTCCTCTTCCAGCTGCCAAAATAACTGCAGCGTTGATTTCAAATGAACGTTTTTCCATTTCAATCAGTTCTTAGGAAACTTAATTTTCGTCGTCCTATAAAGTTGTACAGCTCGAAGTAGTGATGTAAAGGACTCGACTATTCCAGAAAACAGTGGCCTATTCAAATGAATTTTAGGTTTAATCCGGATTATAGTGCTTGCAGCGTCGTAGAGGAGAAAAAAAGGTACCCGGCTTTTTCTCCATCTTAAAAGGAAAACATAGTTGTTCACCCGCATGTTGAATTTCAGTTCCTTAAGGTCCCATCTACCTTCAATCTCATCGGATAAAGAGAACGTGGAAGCACTCCCGATATGTGACAGAACCACATCATCTTCATAAAAAATCTTGTAACCAGCTAATCTAGCTCTCTCGCAGATATCAGTATCCTCCGATCCCATCATAACATAACTCTCATCTAAAAAGCCAATTTTTCTGAGCATTCTCGCATTCATCAAAAAGAATGCTCCAACAATGTAGCCATCCCCAGAGATGAATCCAGTTCCTCTGGAAGTTACGGGTTCAAACCCGCCATATTTTGCGAGCCTAAGTCCCGTGTATTGGGTCCGCCCTTCGGTATCTACCAGCTTGCAACTTGCTATACCAATGGAATCATTTCCTTCTATGGGGTCCAGAAATCTGCTCAACCAATTTCTGTCATAGGCGATGATGTCATTACTCATCATCACTACGTATTCGGCATCTGGAAAGTTACCGAAAATGTGCTCTAAACCTCTGTTATTGTTATAGGACCAACTGATATTGTCTACAGTAAGAACATGTACTGTTTCGAAGTTTTGTTCTACATATTCCTTCGATCCGTCACTACTCGAAGCATCCACGAGAACGACATCAAGATTGGAGTAGTTGGTGCTGCGTAGATTATCCAGACATTGCTTCAGGATGGGTTCATCTTGGTACTTTATCAGAAGGCCGTTCCAGTTTAGCACTAGCACGACGACCCTAGGACTCCTGCTCCGTATATTTACTTGTTCTAAAGTTTCCATGAGACGGGTAGATAAACGTTTACTACCATTAAAAATTCTCGTTACCATGGATTTTCAACACCACACGTCCTTCAGAAATAATTTTTTATATTTGCTACCTTAAGGATTTAGAATGACCGAAAAAAGGGAATTACTGTTGAGCCTTGATGCGAAGGTCTCAATTGCTGAAGCTGTTATTGAAGACGCATTCTCACATTACAGAAGGCCCGTTGTTGTTTGGAGTGGCGGAAAGGATAGCACTGTGGTGTTGAATCTTGTGCGATCTGTCTGTGAGTCCAGAGGTATGAAGATGCCGCCCTCTCTATTCATCGACCACGGTGACCATTATCCTGAGACTCTTGAAATCTTGAATAAGGTCAGCCGAGACTGGAATTTCAAAATAATATTTGCAAGGAATGATGACCTGTTGAAAAGTCTTAAGGATGGCAGCATTGAAGTTGCAGATCTTAATGAGGAAAACAAGCTAGAGGTCAAGAGGATAGGCTTCGAAGGAGGTGAATTTGAGTACTCTCTGGAAACTGACGTGGGAAACCACCTATTGAAGACCGTCGCTATGAACAACACAATAAAGAGGTACAGATTCGATGCACTTTTGACTGGGGTTAGGTGGGACGAAAACGATGCGAGGGGCAGTGAGGTGTTCATATCACCACGGGATGAGCCACCCCATGTACGAGTTCAGCCAATATTGCCCATGCTTGAGAAGGATATCTGGGATTACATTTTCAAGAACAAGTTGCCCATACACCCTAAATATTACGAAGGTTACCGCTCAATAGATGGGATACATGATTCAAAGAAGGTCTCTGATAAGCCAGCATGGGAGCAGGATCTCGACCAAACAAAGGAAAGGGCTGGCAGATCACAAGATAAAGAAGGAATGATGGAAAAGCTGCGGGCTTTGGGATACATGTGACAGAACCGCCAAACATAGTTCTCGTTGTGCTTGATACATTGCGGAGGAGCACACTCTACGATCAGATTAACAGTACTGTGGCCTTCAAGAAGATTGCGAACGATGGTGTACTGTATGATAACGCCATTTCCCCGGCGTCTTGGACAGTACCATCCCATGCGTCTATATTTTCTGGACTATACCCCTCCGAACATGGAGTCCACAGAAGGCAGGAAGAAGGTGTAATGGAGAGCATGGATAGGGCACATAGTATGAAGGACACACTTCCAGAGAGGATGTATTCAGCTGGTTATGAGACCACTTCACTTCATGCGAATGTTCTCCTTTCAGGAGGTAGTGGCTTCGATGTCGGATTTGACAACTGCCTGTCGATAGGTCCATTCGAGTGGATATCTGCAGCCGGGAAATCTATTAAAGATATCCTGGGAGATGTGGATACTCAAACTAGCGCTGCGTTGAAGCACCTTATCTTAAATCTTAAATTTGACGAAATAAGGAAAATCCTCTCCATCAACAGTAGCCTTAGAAAACAATTGAAAGCGAAGAATTTTCCAGTGGATAAGGGTGGGACTGATATTGTCGAAACTGCTACTACCTATCTCAAAAACTCACCATCCTTTGTCTTCATGAATTTCATGGAGTCGCACGGGCCTCACGACAGACTCCCTTCCAATGTTTTGCTATGGGAAAGAAAACTCACCAAGAGGACCATAGAGGACTATACTGGAGATAGACCCTTCAAAGGTAAAGAAGTTCAAAGATATAGGAGAAGTTACCATAACTCTGTCCAAGTGATGGACACCCAATTGTCTAAGCTCGTCCGAAAGTTGGAAGAGAAAGACCTGTATGATGACACGCTGCTGGTGATTACTTCCGACCATGGTGAGGCATTAAAAGAGAATAAGTTTGTGGGTCACGGAGTATTCCTGCATAACACTCTAATAAATATCCCACTAATGATAAAGTACCCTCAGTCCAAGAAATTCAAAGTAGAAAATGGATATCAGACTACAATAGATATGCGCGATTTTTTGACTGTTTGGTCAAATGGTAATAAGATCCCATTTCCTTCAAGAGATGTCGTATTCTCTGAAGAATTTGGTTCTGGACATGACGGCCTGTCCCGTGTAACAGATGGACGGATTGATAACGTTGAGGACCTCAACGTCAAGAGGAAGGCAGTGCTAAAGAATGGGATCAAGCTTGTTGTGGATGGAACAAGAGGGATAGTTGAAGAATTTGAAGTTGACGGAATAGCTACCAGTCCCAAAGAACGCAGGGAAGCATCATCAGACCTCCTAGAAGAAATGTCTATTTTTACCGGAAATGAAGATTTTATTGTTCCAGGAAATTAAAATCTTATAGGTTAAGGGACTGAACCATGTCATTCCTCATTTTTCACCCTCACGGATAATGTAATGAAGCATCTACGGGTACAATTATCTGGTAAAAATGATAAACCTCACTATCTCAAAGTATGAAGGTAGGTTCAAGGTTGAGGACATCTCCTACATCGCATTGGAGTACCATATTGCTGGTGGTAATGAATACACCGAGGAGTACCAGTTTGAAAGCTACAGCATTGAAAATGAAACGGCAAAATTCTACTTATGTGAAGAAGATGAGCCATTCTGCGTGGTCAGGTTTGACTGTATGGTCTTGAACGGTACTCGATACAATGAGGCGTAGTTTTACACCTACATTTCTCAACGGTTCACGCTCGGAACTGCACATTGAACTTCAACAAAAGGCGGACGGGCTGGTTCTGATAGAGCAAGAGTGGGACAATCGTTCTTACGCCGCTACTCCTGCACTTCTGAGATAACGATGCCTTGTGAGAACATGATTCAGCCCGATATTGCTCCACCCTGATGCTTCAGTTACTCTGAAATTTCAGCCACAATCTCATCATGGATATGATTGCGTTGCACAACTCTATCCTGATCTCAGATGGAGTGATGGCTTCCACATAATCACGACCGTTCTTGAGTGACTGCGGTACCGAGGACACAGAGACCATGGCGATAGATACTGGGGTGTCTTCTTCTGTAGGGTACTCTACGTTAAATTTATCATGAATACTAATGGTGCCGCCTCCTGCAACCGTAATCATGCCTTCATCGATTTGTCTTTCAAATGCCTTACTCGCCTTCTTTCTGATGTTTTCTTCTAAGGTCCTCCGACCAGCCTGATCCATCGCTGGGCGGAACCACTCCGGCACTGAATCAGATGTGTTCATTATCCTCATTATTATCGTGATACTGTCTCCAGACATTTCTTCAAGAGTCTCCTCAAGCTTATCCGCATCCTTTCAGCAGCTGTGAAGCTTCTGAAGTTCAGCATTTTCAGGAAAACCGGATGGAATCCCTCCATGTGAAATGATTACATCGTAGCGTGATACTATTTCAAACAGGATCTTGAAGACCTCGTTCGCCGCCTTCCTGTTCTTATTGCTGTTAAGGGAAACATGTATTACGCCCTCCTCCTCCGGAATGTTTGCGCCTCCCTCGAGAAGGTATCCTGCATTTGAGCCAGCAGACCTGAAGACCTTCCTGATGCTCCTCCCGAGGGTGATGCCATCGTTTAATTCGTCACGAATCTTCTTTAGCTCGGGGTTTCCTGAAACTAGATTGTCACGTTCACTCTCAAGGGATTCAATCCTCTTCTGAAGGTCTGAGATCCCCCTACTGTAATCGGAAACTACACCTAGCCTCTCAAGGGCATCAGCGGCCCTATTCTCAGCCTCCTGGTATTGGCTGTTCCTAAAGTCCATTGCGTCGGACAGTTCGTCGCGCTCGGCCTTCAAAGATTCTATCTCCCCCTCATACTCTTTCTTCTCTAGGTCCAGGGTGGCAATCTCCTTCACCCATTTCTCCTTCTCCCTAGTTCTATCCCATTCTAGTTTCTTCAGCTCTTTGCGTGCCGTGGCAACCTGTCCATTGACATCACGCAGCTCATCTTCATGCGCCTCCATGTTCCGGCAATATTCAACGAATCTCTTCACGACGTCGGATTCCTGGACGCCCGAAGACCTCATTTTATTGGCCATATGCCTTATTCCGCTGCTGTTTACACCATGGTTAGACAGGTATTTCCAGTCCTCTACAAGCGACCCCAGCTCCTCATGAGTTAGGCCATTCTTGTCCCCCACCACGTTCATGTACTTCATGCCGGACAGGAGGCGGACATCGTATCCCATGGCCTTTGCATTGTCTGAAAATTTTATCAGCTCCTCACCTTCTATGTGATGCCTGGACATGAATTCTTCAAGTTTTGTCACCCTCTCAACGGTATCATTCTTATCCAGTAGCCTTTTTTCAATGTCATTAAGGGACTGTTGCTTCTCCCGGATACAGCCTTTGAGTTCTGAGTATTCTTCCATACCTTTCCTGTTCTCCTCCTTCCGTTTCGCGTTCTCCTCTGTCAGCCTTGAGTTCTCAGACTGAAGATCTCTCAGAAGCTTCTTATCGTCATTGATCCCTTCATTAGCAGCACGCACATCCTCAGCCAGCTTGGAAGGCGTTATCCCCGACAATGCAAGCTCGTGGATGACCGAGAACAGCTCACTTATAACTGCAACAGGCTCCCGCTGGTCCTTGAGGAAAAGAAGTATCTTGTAGTATGGCTCTGAATCAATACCGAGGTCTGAGACTATCCCCTGATGCGTGAGGGCTTCTTTCACACTCTCTAGGGGGATGCCATTCTCCTTGGTGTATCTTGATAGCTCGATAAGCTCCTCCTCGAGTGGCACGGCGTCACTGAGGGCTGACAGCTGGTGACTACGCCATCTATTGATGTAGTCCTGCACTGTGCTCTTTGCCTTGCCGGTCTTTTGAGTTATTTCTCTTACTGAAAATCCCTGGATATGAAGGGATATTATTTTGGCTATTTTTCCATAAAGATTAACATCAAAATTATTCATATTAAGATTGGGCTACACATGGGCTGCCACTGTGTAGCCACTTTTTCACTAATTTGTTTGGCCACACGCTCTATTACTGCGATAAACAGACTTTTCCATTTTTCCGGAAAACGTCCCACGCAACTTGCCTTTCATACATCCACTCTTTGATGTCCAGCTTGGGCAGCTTTTTCAGAGTTAAACTCAAACAGGAGGGGTAGTATGGTGAGAAACCTCGTGGAATCTTTTGGGATTCTGCAAGGACACTTCTGAGTTATCAAATGGAGAAAACAGAAATTTCCCATGATCTTTCATCACATTGAAATGGGATCGATCAGCCATGATCCGTACGCTCGGACATCAACACGGACAGTATATCGGACGGGGTTCCGGACATGAATCCGGACGATCATGAGTGGATATTCATGCGCTACCGGACACCTATATATTTAAGTATTTCTCAAGAGGAATATTTTAATCACTGTGTCTCTTTATCCCTCTATTGAGGATAGCATACGTGGGTGACTTTCTCGATCACGGTAGGGGCCTTAATACGGTGGGAGCATCGATAGTGTTTCTCCTGGCCCTGAATGAGGAGGTGGAGAGCATTGATGTATTCTGTCCCTATTCGGACAAAGGTTCCCACGTAAAGAATCATCACAAGAAAATCAGGGTCATTGAGACTTATCGGTATGGTGACGCCCTATCTGTTCTGACCTTATTCAAGATAAGGAGAATTAACTACGACAGGATTATTTTCAACATACTTCCGACCGGTTTCGGTTCCACATCACTCCCCAATCTATTCGGCCTTCTCGTTCCCATCACCATGGCCGCCATTTTTCGCACGCCTGGCCTGAGGGTCGTCTACCACAACTCAGTGTATACGAACAATGTCGCGCTTCTTGGTTATGACACCTTCTATGATAGAGTTAGGTCTAGGGTCTTAGGTTTTATTGAAAAAGCGATGTTCAAGCTCATTGATACCATTGTGCTAGTAGAGCTTTATAAGAAGGCGATTGACGAGAGGATTGGCTTAAACCGTGTGAGATATTCAAGTGGCAGGTATCTTGAGGCGATTCCCACCTTGTTCTTAAATGATCTACTAGATACTGTTGAATTTCAAAACAAGAGAAATGATGATGTTCCAACGGTTCTCTTGCACGGCTTCTGGGGGCCACAAAAGAACCTAAGAGCTGCATTGGAAGCGTTGTCAAAAATTAGTGATGAAGGACTAATATTCAATCTTATAATATCAGGAGGGATCAATAAACACTTCCCGTTATACGAAAAGCAGTTCATGAAAATTATAGATGAATTCTCCGATATAATTGGTAGCTACTTAGGATATATTGACGAAAAGAAAATTTTGTCGCTTTATACGAAATCTGATCTGTTGATACTTCCATATAACACTCCTGGCGGCCACTCTGGAGTACTAGAACAAGCAATATTCTTTGAAGTTGAAACTGTAGCAATAGATTTTGCTGAGTATAGAGAACAGGCAAATGGATTAGAATTTGTCCATCTTTGCAAAAGGGATAACCTACAAGATGCAATAAGAACCGTTCTGATGTATAGAAGGAATAGGTACAGATTAAGGATTAAACGAAAACTTGATGAGGTGTTAGACAACATCGACATACTGTTGCAAACTTAAATGCTTTCTAAACACCGTTGCCCTTTTCCCAGAGATCAGCAATCATGGAATGATAACTTTCTGTCATCAGTTCTTCGTCGAATGACCTCTTTGCTTCAATGGATATGGTTGTCTTTAAGTCAAAATAAGCTTTTTTATCCTCGTCCCAAAGATGATAATATTCAGATATTGTTTCGGCTAGCGTTCTGGGTCTGAATGAGGAGACCTTCCCGAAAATTCCATTATGTTCTACTATATTCTTTGGCCCATCAGCAGGAGACGTTACTACTGGTAAGCCTGAAAAAAGACCCTCTACAACAACGATCCCGTAAGGTTCAAGGTTGGAAGTCACAATCAACAAGTTTGAATTATGAAAAGCATTCAGGCGTTCGATTTCCGTAACAAAACCCAGATAACTTGAATTTGGAGGCAAATTGTTTAGCAAATGTTTATCTTTTCCGGTCCCAATTACGGCGAATTGAATATTTTTGTCTATCTTATAAGTCATTTTTATGGTTTTTTTCAATCTTTTAATTCCTTTACTTAGATTTTCAATTCTTCCGGCAAAAAGGACCGTAAAACAGTCGTCGTTTCTCTTAGGTTGATAGTGCGATGTTTCAACACCGTTTTTGATTTTAAAAATTTGATCGTCTTGCACACCTTTCCTTTGTAATATGGATTGGATAGTTTCCGAAAAAAATTGTACATATATCAAGTGATTCTTTTTCACTTCTGAAGCAAATTTTGAAAGACCATTCCTCATTACAAGTTGATGCGCCAGTACAATAGGGTTTAGGTGGATTTTTGGTTCCATAGCAGTTCCATGAAGGCAAAAGACCACTTTCGATCCAACACTGGCTATTTTTCTCATATAAGACTTCGAAGGGAATCGCCTGAGGAGAACCAAAGATATTGCCCGGATGTCAAAAGCAGAAGGGTCAGGTAACGATTGACCAAAGAAAAAGGGAGCTTTCTTAAAGGTAATTTGATCTATGTCAAAATTAATCATTTTACTAACTTCCTCTTCGCTTATGCGTTTTACATTTTTAGAATTATTAGGCTCGTAATATGTAACTTTGTAGCCTTTAGATACGAGATAGTTCCCTATTTTTGCAGCTATTCTCTCTCCTCCTCCGAAGAAAGAAAGTGGGGCCTCCGAATAGATGTTTACACTTGGTCTAAAATCCTCATGCATCTAACATACGATGTTAAAGGACGTAATATAACTTAAGCTACTTAACTGTTAAGAAAATCATATCAAACACAAAGAGGTAGGTCATGTGCAGAGACTGCTGTAGAATTGATCAGAGTCCTACTGATCGTGCAAATCCTCGATCCTCAAATACTTTCTCCTAGTGATCCATTCTTCATTCATGTCCATTAGAATGGAACCTGCTAACCTGATCAATGCTTTCTCAGATGGAAACGCACCAACCTTCTTTGTGCGTCGCTTGACCTCATAGTTCAACCGCTCCATCATGTTTGTTGTCCTTATCCTGCGCCAGTGCTGCTGTGGACAGGACTGATAGTTGTACAGTGAATCCGACCATCTATCGTACATCTCAGCAGCTCTGTCCATCCCATTATCGATCAAGGCCTGCTGTGCCAGTGGCATGAGTGAGGGATTCTCCAGTGATTCCTTCACGATAAGTGAGACTGATGACCATCTTTTCCTGGAGACCTTCTTCATCAGATTCCTGATGAAATGCACATGGCAGAACTGCCATGATGCACCTGGAAATGATCGGAGTACTGCTTCCCTGATTCCTTTATGGCCATCTGATATCACCAGCTCTAATCCTCTCAGTCCCTTTCCTTCAGATCATCGAAGAATGACTCATAATCTATCTCAGTTTCAGAATCGTACAGTCTTGCGCCTAGAATTTCACGATATCCATCCTCTCTCACACCGGCGGCTATGTACAAGGCCATGCTTCTGTACCTTGAGTCCTGGCGTACCTTGATGTATGTGGCATCCACATACATGTACATTATCGGCTGTTCGATGGGACGCTCAAGGAATTCCTTCACCTTTTGATCCAGATCGGAGGAGAGTGATGAGACATAGGACGGGGATACCTTCCCCGCTCCCAGGCTCTCAACAATGCTCTTCACTCTCCTTGTTGAGACACCCTGTATGTACGATTCTAGGATTGCTGATTCAACTGCTCTCTCGACTCTGCTGTACCGGTTAAATACCTGAGTTTCGAATGGAAACTCGCGTATCTGAGGCTTCTCCAGAGTGAGATCGCCGTCCGATGTCTTCAGTGATCTCTTCCTCTTGCCATTCCTGTGTGCTTTCCTCTGCTCAGATCTCTCGTACCATTTCGCCCTGATCTGATCCATCGCTTCCCTGTCCATGACTTCGTTCAGAAACCACTCGATCAGCTGTTTCTTGCCTTCTCTGTTGTCCTTGAGGAAACCTCTAATTAGGTCCTCCACCATGTTCAATTGGTCCTGCATTTTTGGGTCAACTCACATCCAAATCTTGCAGGACCCTTTTCAATTTTTACAGCAATTCACGCACACCATCAAGAGGTAGAATTCTCTGTGTGAATGATTATACAAATCCATCTGTTTTAAAGTCTTGATAGTGTGTTGCATAATTCCCCTGTATAATGAAATACAGGGGAACGATTTGTTGTTATGACACCACAACAAATCACTGCAATAGGCAATAGAAGCACAAGAAGATATTGGGTTGGTTCTAACCGAAGG
>OFHJ01000444.1_pt1 | contig 15988 bp, 13 predicted proteins | sample 1522001 | NCBI WGS metagenome assembly OFHJ01 (sample SAMEA2464838, study PRJEB22497) | soil metagenome | biome: Grassland; feature: Farmland; material: Clay | place: Australia | collected 2013-02-01 | depth 1.2 m | reverse complement strand
GGTAGGCGCTCACCGTGGCGGCGAAGAACTCGAACGATTGTTCGACCCACAGGTGCACCACCCACCAGCGCCAGAAGTCGGTGATGGTGAAGGACTTCTCGATGCCCGTGAGCGGGATCATGCCGAATGCGTACAGCAGCGCGATATTGGCCGTGGAGGCCCACAGCAGATGCTCCAGGCGGATGCGTCCCGACCAGAAGGCACGCGTTGCGGTGCGCACCGCCGCTCGGCTCGGCCACAACGCCCGGAACATCAGCGCGCTCCAGATACCCAGGCCCGCGAAGAAGCCGATCTGCCAGGCCCGGCCGAGCTGGATGTAGGACAGTCCCTGCTGCCCGAACCAGAACCAGCCCTGGTGCATATAGCCCATGATGTCGAGGTAATTGCCGGCGAGCGCGCCAACGACGATCGCGACCGTCACCCAGAAGAGCGCATCGACCAGCCACGCCTGGCCCTTGGGCTCGGCACGGCTGATGGCCGGGGCGAGAAACAGCCCGGCGCCGATCCAGGAGAGGCCGATCCACACGATCGGGGACTGGATGTGCACGTCGCGCAGGAAGTTGAACGGCAGGAACCGGTCGACCGGTATCCCGTAGAAGCTCGTGCGGTCGGTGCGGCTCGTCGCCCACCCGAGCAGCGCGAAGGTGACGATGCCGACGGCGAGCAGCGTCCACTTGAGGACGGTGCCGGCGCGGTCCTCACCGGTGGCGGAGGGGGAGCTGTCAACAGTCATGTCGTCTCTCCTGGTGCGATGTCGGGCCCGGCGCGCCGGAGCGAAAGTATCTCGTGATACGATAGTGTCGGTCGGCGCCGGGGGGCACCGGCAATACGTAGTAGTCCGGACCCGGACCGGGGACACACCCTGTGGTCTGACAGTCGGCTCAAGAGGCTCTCCTCGCGGCCGAAGCGGGCGCGGAGAGGGTAGCGCCCGGGCGCTCTCGCGCTCCTTGATGCGGGTCAAGCGGCCCGCGGGGGCCGGGCCGCGCCTAGGGCTGATGGCAGGCCGGGTTGCTCTCGTCCGGGCAGCCGCTGCCTTCGAGCTGGATCGTGGCGTGGGCGATGCGATGGCGCTCGCGCAGCCGATCGAGCATCTCCTTGAGCACCACCGGGTGCTCGGCGCCGGCCTCGATCGTCGCGTGCAGCGTGATGACCGGCGCCTCGCCGGTCAGCGACCACACGTGCAGGTGATGCACGTCGCGGACCCCGGGAAGGCGCTCCAGGTCGCGCACCAGGCCATCGAGGTCGAGCGCCGGCGGCGTTCCCTGCAACAGCACGTGTCCGGCTTCGCGCGTCAGCCGCCAGCCCGAGCGCAGGATCAGCAGCGCCACCAGGATCGAGAGGACGGGGTCCGCCGCTCGCAGCTGCCACTCGATGATCGACACCGCGGCGAGCGCGGCGGCCCCCGAGCCCATCAGATCGCTGAGCACGTGAGCGCGCGCGCCGCGCTCGTTGAGCGAGCGGGCGCCGGAGAGGGCGATGAAGGCGGCGAGATTGGCCGCACCGCCGATGAGGGCGATGACGAGCATCAGCCGACCCTCGACCGCGGGCGGGGCGATCAGGCGCCGGATCGCCTCGGCCATCACCCATACGGTCAGCGCGAGCAGCATGAGGCCGTTGGTGTAGGCGGCGAGGGTCTGGTAGCGGCTCGCGCCGTACGTATGGCGCGTGTTCGCCGGCCGGCGGCTCGCCCGGATGGCGACGATGGCGAGCAGCAGCGCGCCGCAGTCGGCCAGCATGTGGCCGGCTTCCGCCAACAGCGCGATCGAATTGGCAAACCATCCGCCGAGCGCCTCGACCACCGTGAACGTCAGCAGAATGCCCAGCGTCGCGAGCAGTCGGCGCTCGCCCGCGCGGTGCGCGTGGTCGTGATCGTGGCCGCCAGGATGGGAGTGGTGATGTGGCATGGGACTCGTGCCGCGGGCTCGCTTGAATGCGCTTCGGGTCCGGTCTATCCTAAAACCTACAATGACTAGAGCTTCAAGCCCGCGCCCCCTGCCGATCGGCGAGCTGGCCCGCAGCGTCGGCTGCAAGGTCCAGACCATCCGCTACTACGAGCAGATCGGGCTGCTGCCGGCGCCCTCGCGCACGGCCGGGGATCAGCGCCGCTACGGCGAGGCGCACCGGCAGAAGCTGAGCTTCATCCGCCACGCCCGCGAGCTCGGCTTTCCGCTGCCCGCCATCCGGGAGCTGCTCGGACTCTCGGATCGGGCGGAGTACGGCTGCGGGCAGGCCGACCGGATCGCGCGCCGCCAGCTCGAGGCCGTCCGCCGCCGCATCGCGATGCTCGAGAGCCTGCGCGCCGAGCTCGAGCGGATGTTGACGCACCGGCCCGGCAGGGGCATCCGCGACTGCCGGGTGATCGCGACCCTGGCCGATCACGGACTGTGCATCCACGAGCACCATGGAGCCGGCGTTTCCGAGGCGTAGGCGCGCCAGAGTGTTGCGGTTTCATTGCGGTGCGATGACGCGGGCATGACGCCTGCGCCGTCCGGGGTTTCCCGCGGCACGCGAACCTTGTACCCTGCTTGCACGATCCAACACCACGAGAGCTGCGCATGGCGTCCCGGAGAGCTTCCGGCTTCCTGCTGCTGGCCGGCGCCCTGGCCATCGCCACGGCGGCGGCGCCGGATCTCGCAAGCGCCGCCGCACTGGCGGCGCCGATCGCCCCTTCGGGGGTGCGCCTGACGCCGACGGCCGCCGCCGGCGCTCACTTCATCCGCCTCGATCCGCACCTGCGGGCCTTTCCCGGCTACCGTGCCGGCCAGGCGGTGACCACGCTCACCAGCCCGGAGGGCAAGACGCTGCTGATTCTGACGAGCGGCTACAACCGGTTGTTCGACCGGCGGGGCAGGGTGATCCCGGGCGACTCCGAGGAGTACGTGTTCGTCTACGACATCGGCCGCAACCGCCCGAGGCTCGAGCAGGTGCTGCGGGTTCCAAACACCTACATGGGCGTCGCGTTCGCCCCGGACGGCCGGCAGTTCTATGTCTCCGGCGGGGTGGATGACGACGTGCATGTGTTCGTCCATCGGGACGGACGCTGGACCGAGGATGCCGCCGCGCTCATCAAGCTCGGCCACCGTGCGGGCAAGGGGCTCGACGTGAAGCCGGAGGCTGCCGGAGTGGCCGTGACGGCCAGCGGCGGCAGGCTGGTGGTCGCCAACTTCTACAACGACTCGATTTCCATCGTGCCGCTCGCGCGGGGCCTGCCGAGCGGCGCGCCCGTGGAGCTGTCCCTGCAGCCGGGCGGGGGACGCCCGGGCGGAACCTACCCTTACTGGGTGGCGATCGAGGGCAACCGCACCGCGTACGTGTCCAGCATGCGCGATCGGCAGGTCGACGTGGTGGACCTTGCGCGGCCGAGGCCTGCCGTTGTCTCGCGCATCCCCGTGGAGGGCAATCCCAATCGCATGGTGCTGAACCGCTCGGGATCCCGGCTCTACGTGGTCAGTGACAATGACGATGTCGTCTCCGTCATTGACACGGCCGATGATCGCGTCCTGCACGTGATCCGCACGATTGCGCCGCCCGCTCTGATGCGTCCGGGCGCGTACTATCACGGCGTGGATCCGAACAGCATCGCCCTGTCCCCGGACGGGAAGCGGCTGTACGTCACCAACGGTGGCGAGAACGCCGTGGCGATCATCACGCTGCGGGCCAGGGAGCCGCACGTCATCGGCCTGTTCCCGACCGGCTACTGGCCGAACTCGGTGAGCGTGAGCGCCGACGGCAAGAAGCTCTACGTCGTCAACGGCAAGAGCGTCCCGGGACCGAACACGGGCTTCTGCGACACCAGTGTCCACCACAGCGCGCAGCGGGCGCGCTGCCGCGCCTCCAACCAGTACATCCTGCAGCGCTCCAAGGCCGGGTTCCTGAGCCTGCCCACCCCTCGGGGCCGCGACCTGTCCGAGCTCACCCGCACCGTTGCGGCGAATGACCATCTCTACGTTCGGGAGAATCCCGCCGACCGGCGGCTGATGGCGGCGCTGCACCGGCGCATCCGGCACATCATCTATATCGTGCGCGAGAACCGCACATACGATCAGGAGCTCGGCGACCTCCCGGTCGGCAACGGCGATCCGCGCCTGGCGGAATTCGGCCGCGCGATCACCCCGAACGCCCATGCGCTCGCACTGAATTTCGTCGACCTCGATAATTTCTACGACACCGGCGAGGTCAGCGGCAACGGCTGGCCGTGGAGCACCTCGGCGATGGAGTCCGACCTCGGCGCCAAGGAGCTGTCGATCCAGTACGCGCACCGCGGGCTCTCCTACGATTGGGAGGGGGACAACCGCAATGTGGATGTGGCCATCGGCTCGCTCGCGGCGCGGAGGAAGGAGGAGCCCGGCTACCCCGACGATTCCGATCTGCTGCCCGGCACGAACAACGTGGCGGCGCCGGACGGCCCGCAGGGGCAGCGCCAGCGAGGGTATCTCTGGGATGCGGTCCTGCGCGCCGGGCTCACCGTGCGCAATTACGGATTCATGCTCGATCTGAATCCCTATTTCAACCGGCGCCACCCCGTGCCCCTGCTGCCGATGCCGTATGAGAGCCGCACGCGCGTCGCCTTCCCGGCCAACCCGCAGCTCGCTCCCGTCACCGATCCGTACTTCCGCGGCTTCGATACGCGCTTCCCCGATTATGATCGCGAGAAAGAGTGGGCCCGGGAGTTCAGGCAGTACGTCAAGAACGGCAAGCTGCCCTCGCTCAGCCTGGTGCGGCTGATGCGCGACCACCTGGGCGATTTTGCGCAATCGATCGATGGACTGAACACTCCGGAGGCGCAGGTCGCGGACAATGACTATGCGGTCGGCCGGCTCGTCCAGGCGGTGGCCCACAGTCCCTACGCCCGCGACACACTGATCATCATCCTCGAGGACGATGCGCAGGATGGGCCGGATCACGTCGATGCGCATCGCAGCGTGTGCTACTTCGTCGGACCGTACGTCAAGCATCATGTGGTGGTCAGCGAGCGCTATTCGACGGTCAACGTGCTGACGACGATCGAGGACATCCTCGGCATCGGACACCTGTCGATCTACGACGCCTACCAGCGGCCGATGTCGGCCGTGTTCGATCTGAAGCAGAAACACTGGACGTACGGGGCGCTCGAGCCGGCCCCGTTCAAGGCGGCTTTCACCGGCGGCGCTCACCCGCCGGACCCGGCCGCCTTCCACTTCACGCACACGGTCGCCTACTGGACCCGGGTGACGCGGGGCATGAACTACACGCGCGAAGACGCCAATCCGGCCCCCTTCGTCGAGAAGATCTACTGGCGGGGCCTCCATCCCGGTGTGCCGTATCCCACGGCCCGCTCCGGAGCGGACCTCAGCACCCATCGGACGAAGCGGCTCGCCGCCTTCGAGGCGGCGAGATCAATGCAACCGGCCGTGGGGCGTCGGTGAGGCGATCAAGGGCTTATTAATCAATAGCATGGGGTGATAATCTCGCCTGCTTCGAGCTTTCGCGCGATCGCGCAGGTAGTGCTGCGCGAGCTGCTGCAGACCGACGCTGGCGTCATGGGCCTGCTCGCGCATCTTGATGCGGATCAGCCACGGACCGATCAGCGGCGGTACCCAGAAAGCCGGCACCATCCGGATCCGCACGTCCACGCAGCTCGATGCCGCGGGGGCCGGGCAGGGCGCAACCCTCCAGCGGCCCTGACCGGCCTTGAAATCGCTTCCCTCGGGCAGCAGGCGCGAGCGCAGCACGCCGCCGTGCGCATCGGCCGTCGCCGTCATGACCTGCTCCTGGTCCATGGTCTTGCAGAAGAACAGGATGCAGGCGTGGAAGGTCGCAAACAGCAGCACCCGATCCGGGTTCGAGGTGCGCACGATGCGGATGGTGCGCACATCGGGGGTGTAGCGTGAGAGGGCGGAGTAGTCCTGAAGCGCGTGAAACACCGCCGCCGGCGGCGCATCGACGCTCAATCGCATGCCGATCTGGAACAGGGCGCCCTCGCGCTTCACCTGGACGCTCACCACCCGGGCCGCATGCGCCCGGGGCGCCAGGCACAGCAGCGTCAACACCAGCCACGCGGGCTGTTTTCTCGAGCTCAAGGCCATGCGCTGCGCCACTGCCTGCCGGCACCCCCGGGACGCATGGTACTGCTTTCGGAGCAACGCCGCCCGGGATCGGGCGAGCAAGCGCCCGGGAGGGCGCCGGCCCCGCCCGCTCCGTGCGGTGAGCCTGCCGAGGCGGTCCGATACGCATTGTCCACGAGTCCGGTACGCGGTTGCGACCTTGGCCGCGGGGGGAGTTTGCGATACAAGTTTGCGGACCGGTATCCATGGCGCGGGGGCGCGCCGGAGACAAACGGCAGTGCGGGCCGGAGGGACGCGGGCGCCTGAATGCGCTGCCGAAGCGGACTCGCGTGGCAATCAAGCAACAGACGACACTGTGGTATTGGGTGGCGATGATGGCCCTGCTGTTCGTGCTCGTGCAGGGCTACTTCTCCCGCTCGCAGGTGACGACGCTCCCGTACAGCGATTTCAAGACCCTGCTCTCGGCCGGCAAGGTGCGCCAGGCGACGGTCAGTCGCAGCACGATCGAGGCGGTGATCGATCTGAAGGGGACCGAGAAGCTTCTTCCCGCAGCCGAGTACCGCCGGCTGTCCGCCCAGTCCGGGAGCAAGGCGACGCCCGAGCTGCGCAAGATCACGACCATCCGGGTGGAGGATCCGCAGCTCACCTCTGAGCTTCAGGCCGCGCACGTGCGCTACAGAGGCGCCGTTCAGAGCACGTGGCTGACCACGCTGCTGATCTGGGTGTTGCCGTTCGTGCTGATCATGCTCATGTGGGGCTGGCTGATGCGCAGGGGCATGAAAGGCGGAGGCATGGGCTCGCTGATGGGGGTCGGACAGAGCAAGGCGAAAGTCTACGTCGAGACGAAGACCGGCGTGCGCTTCTCCGACGTCGCGGGGATCGACGAGGCGAAGGCGGAGCTCGAGGAAGTCGTGCAGTTCCTGCGAGACCCGGAGCGCTTCCGCCGCCTCGGCGGCAAGATCCCCAAGGGCGTGCTGATCGTGGGCGCACCCGGGACCGGCAAGACGCTGCTCGCCAAGGCGGTGGCCGGCGAGGCGGGGGTGCCGTTCCTCTCGATCAGCGGCTCGGAGTTCGTCGAGATGTTCGTCGGCGTGGGCGCGGCGCGCGTGCGCGACCTTTTCGCTCAGGCGCAGCAGCGCGCTCCCTGCATCATCTTCATCGACGAGCTCGATGCGCTCGGCAAGGCCCGCGGCATCGCCGGCATCAGCGGCAACGAGGAGCGCGAGCAGACCCTGAACCAGCTGCTCGTGCAGATGGACGGGTTCGACACGAAGGGCGGGGTCATCATCCTCGCCGCCACCAACCGACCGGAAATCCTCGATCCGGCGCTGCTGCGGCCGGGGCGTTTCGACCGGCACGTCGCCGTCGACCGTCCGGACGTCAAGGGCCGGGAGGCGATCCTCAAGGTCCATGCCAAGACCGTCGTGCTCGCCCCGGATGTGGATCTGGCCGTCGTCGCGGCGAAGACCCCCGGCTTCGCCGGCGCGGACCTCGCCAACATCGTCAACGAGGCGGCGCTGCGCGCGGCGCGCGAGAACGAGAAGGCGGTGCAGATGAAGGATTTCGATGAGGCCATCGATCGGGTGATCGCCGGGCTCGAGAAGCGCAACCGCGTCATGAACCCGAAGGAGAAGGAGACCGTCGCCTACCATGAGTCCGGCCATGCCCTCGTTGCCGAGAGCCGCCCGCACGCCGACCGCGTGAGCAAGATCTCGATCATCCCGCGCGGCATCGCAGCGCTCGGCTACACCCAGCAGCTGCCCACGGAGGATCGCTACCTGCTCAAGCGCAGCGAGCTGCTCGACCGGCTCGATGTGCTGCTCGGCGGGCGGGTCGCCGAAGAGCTGGTGTACGACGATGTCTCCACCGGCGCGCAGGACGATCTGCAGCGCGCCACGGACATGGCGCGGCACATGATCACCCAGTACGGCATGAGCGAGCGGCTCGGCCAGGTCACCTTCGATCGCCCGGGCGCGGGGGCCTTCCTCCCCACGCCCCAGGCGGCCCAGCCGCCCAACTACAGCGAGGAGACCGCCAGGCTCATCGACGAGGAGGTCGCCCGGCTCATCCGGGAGGCGCATGAGCGGGTCACCCAGACGCTGAGCGAGCAGCGGGACACCCTGGAGGCGCTTGCGCGGCTGCTGCTCGAGAAAGAGGTGGTGGATCGGGCGGCGCTCGATGCGCTGCTCGAGCAGCGCCGGGGTGCCTCGCGCGCCGCGGCCGGCGTGTGCGCACAGGGCGCGCCCGCCGCCCCTCGGGAGCGGGCCTGAATCGGGCGGGTCAGGCGATCACACCCCAGGGGGGCGCGCGGCTCATCTGGCGCGAAGCCGCGGGGGACGCGCCATGCGCACCGGCTGCCGGGCCCGGGCGCCATGTTGCCACAGTTGCCGGCACAGCTCGGCCGCCGCCTCATCGACGGTGGACTTCAGCGTACGCAGCCACCGCGCGGGCGCTCGCTGCGCGTATAGCAAAGGCATGCTGACTCGACGCGTGATCATGACTCGCTCCCTGGATCGATGAGCTTTCGCGCAGTCTTGCACGGACGGGACGAGGGAATAAGTCGTAATGGGTGCGCCGGCGTACGTACAACCTGCGCGCCGCTCGGCAGCGTCCGCGTCCGCCCCGTCAGGCCGGGCGGTGCCCGCCGGTCATGCTCGCGCGCGGCGCGGGGGGGAGCGTCTTAAGGCGCCCGGAGGGCTCGTGCGGCGGCCTCTGCCCGCGGGCTTGCCGTTCAAGGGATCGCCGACGGTCTGCTCGATGAGGCGGGCGCCGTTTTGCAGCAGGAAGCTCCAGAAGGCCGCCGCGATGGGCGGCAGCACCTTCTCGCCCAGCCGGATCACGTACCAGTCGCGCACGATCGGCAGCCCGATCACGTCCAGGATGGCGAGCCGGCCGGCCTCGACCTCGAGCCCGATGGTGTGCGAGGAGATGAACGACAGCCCCATGCCGGCCATCACCGCCTGTTTGATCGTCTCGTTGCTGCTGACCTCCATGGAGGTGCGGATCGGCACCCGGCGCTCGCGGAACACGTCCTCCATGGAGGCTCGCGTGCCGGAGCCTTCCTCGCGGATGACGAAGCTCTCGCGCGCGAGCGTCTCGAGCGGGATGCGGCGGCTGCGCGCAAGGGGATGCTGGGGCGAGGCGATGATGACGTGGGGATGGCGGGCGAACGCTTCGGCGGTCGTGAGCAACTCGCGCGGGGGCCGGCCCATGATCACGAGGTCCAGCTCGTTGGCGCCGAGCAGGCGCACGATGTCGCCGCGGTTGGCGACCGTGAACTTGATGGTGACCTCCGGATACTCCGGCGTGAACGCCGAGAGCAGCGCCGGGGCGAAATACTTGGCGGTGCTCACGGCCCCGAGCTTGAGCACCCCGCGCTTCAAGCCCCGCATCGCCGCGAGCGCCTCGCCGGCCTCGCGCAGCAGCTCGGTCACCTGATTCGCGTAGCGCAGCAGTTCCGTGCCCGCCGGCGCCAGGCGGATGCTGCGCCCGATCTGCTCGATCAGCGGCATGCCCGCTTCCTGCTCGAGCAGCCTCATCTGCTGCGAGACGGCCGGCTGCGTCAGGTGCAGCTCGCGCGCGGCGCGCGTGAAGGACTGGTGGCGGGCCACCGCGGCGAACACGCGCATCTGGCGGAGCGTGACATTGCGCATAGGGTTCCATTATATAAGAAAAACTTATTCTGAGGACAAAAATATCTAACTGGACCTAATGATACTCAAGCCCCACGATGGCGCCATGTCTTTCGGGTCATCCGGATCTTCCGGCGCGAAGCGCCGCCAAATGAACGGGGCTCGCCCAAGCGAGTCCCGTAAGTCCTGCGCGACAGCGCGCGAGAAGGGGTACTGTCATGATTGCAGCGAGCGATAAGAATCGGACGAAAACCGGGGCCGAGCGCTATCGGGCCGGTGTGCTGAAGTATGCGCAGATGGGCTACTGGCAGCCGGATTACACGCCCGCGCCGACCGACGTGCTGGCGGTGTTCCGCATCACGCCGCAGGAGGGCGTGGACCCCGAAGAGGCCGCGGCGGCCGTGGCGGGGGAATCCTCCACCGCGACCTGGACGGTGGTCTGGACGGACCGCCTCACCGCGTGCGACCGATATCGGGCAAAGGCCTACCGGGTCGATCCGGTGCCCGGCTCCCCGGACCAGTACTTCGCCTACATCGCCTACGACCTCGACCTGTTCGAGCCGGGCTCGATCGCCAACCTCACCGCCTCGATCATCGGCAACGTGTTCGGCTTCAAGCCCTTGAAGGCGCTCAGACTCGAGGACATGCGCCTGCCGACCGCGTACGTGAAGACCTTCGCGGGCCCGCCGACGGGTATCGTCGTCGAGCGCGAGCGACTCGACAAGTTCGGCCGGCCGCTGCTCGGGGCAACTGTGAAGCCTAAGCTCGGGCTCTCGGGCAAGAATTACGGCCGCGTGGTCTACGAGGCCCTGCAGGGCGGGCTCGATTTCACCAAGGATGACGAGAACATCAACTCCCAGCCCTTCATGCACTGGCGCGACCGCTTCCTGAACTGCATGGAGGCGGTCAACCGCGCCCAAGCGGCCACGGGGGAGATCAAGGGCCACTACCTCAACATCACCGCCGCCACCATGGAGGACATGTACGAGCGCGCGGAATTCGCCAAGGAGCTCGGCTCGGTGGTGGTCATGATCGACCTGGTGATCGGCTACACCGCGATCCAGTCGATGTCGAAGTGGGCGCGCCGCAACGACATGCTGCTGCACCTGCACCGCGCGGGGCACTCCACTTATACCCGCCAGAAGACCCATGGTGTCTCCTTCCGGGTGATCTCCAAGTGGATGCGACTCGCCGGCGTCGATCACATCCATGCCGGAACGGTGGTCGGCAAGCTCGAGGGAGATCCGAACTCTGTGCAGGGCTTCTACAACGTGCTGCGCGAGGGACACAACCCCGTCGACCTGCAGCGCGGGCTGTTCTTCGAGCAGGACTGGGCGGGTCTGAACGGGGTGATGCCGGTCGCCTCCGGGGGCATCCACGCCGGGCAGATGCACCAGCTCCTGCATTACCTGGGCGAGGACACGGTGCTGCAGTTCGGCGGCGGCACCGTCGGCCATCCCATGGGCATCGCCGCCGGGGCGACCGCGAACCGAGTGGCGCTCGAGGCGATGGTGCTGGCGCGCAACGAGGGACGGGACATCTGGGTCGAGGGCCCGGAGATCCTCGCCCAGGCCGCGCGCCACTGCGCCCCGCTCAAGGCCGCGCTCGATACCTGGGGCGAGATCACCTTCAACTACGAGAGCACCGACACGCCGGACTTCGTGCCGACGCCCTCGGTCGCCTGATCCTCCGTACACTCTCAGGACATCGCCATGAGAATCACCCAAGGCACTTTTTCATTCCTGCCCGAGCTCACCGACGAGCAGATCGTGAAGCAGATCGAGTACGGCCTGAACAACGGCTGGGCGATCGCGATCGAATACACCGACGATCCGCATCCGCGCAACACGTACTGGGAGATGTTCGGCATCCCGATGTTCGACCTGCGCGACGCCGCCGGCGTGATGGCGGAGGTCACCGCGTGCCGCAAGACCTTTCCGAACCACTACATCAAGGTGAATGCGTTCGACGCGAGCCGAGGGCGCGAGTCGGTTCGGCTCTCGTTCATCGTCAACCGGCCCGCCGAGGAGCCGGGCTTCTCCCTGGTGCGCCAGGAAGGTCCGGGACGTACGGTGCACTACACCACCCGCGCGTACGCGACCGAGCGTCCCGCGGGAGAGCGGTATTGAGAGCACGCCATGCGCGCGATGATCGACGCACCGCCGCCAGAGGACCCCCGCGCCGAGCAGCCGCTCGATCTCGAGGCGGCCTTCCGCGACTCGCATGTCGGGGAGGTGCTCGAGCGGCTCGATCGAGAGCTCGTCGGGCTCGCTCCGGTCAAGGCTCGCATCCGCGACATCGCGGCGCTGCTGCTCATTGACAAGCTCCGGCACGCCGCGGGCTTGAGCTCCGGCGCCCCGGCGCTGCACATGTCGTTCACCGGCAACCCTGGCACGGGCAAGACCACCGTGGCGATGCGCATGGCGGAGATCCTTCATCGCCTGGGCTACGTGCGCAAGGGCCACCTGGTGGCCGTCACTCGCGATGACCTCGTGGGGCAGTACATCGGCCACACCGCGCCGAAGACCCGCGAGGTCCTCAAGCGCGCCATGGGCGGGGTGCTGTTCATCGACGAGGCCTATTATCTGTATCGTCCGGAGAACGAACGCGACTACGGCCAGGAGGCGATCGAGATTCTGCTGCAGGTGATGGAGAACCAGAGGGATGATCTGGTGGTGATCCTGGCAGGCTACAAGGACCGGATGGAGACCTTCTTTCGCAGCAATCCCGGCATGTCCTCGCGAATCGCGCACCACATCGACTTTCCGGACTACACGCCCGGGGAGCTGTTCGCCATCGCGCAGCTGATGCTCGGGCAGATGCAGTACCGCTTGAGTCCTCAGGCGCAGACGGCGCTGCGCGAGTACATCGACAAGCGCCGGGCGCAGCCGCACTTCGCCAACGCCCGCTCCATCCGCAACGCGCTCGACCGCGCCCGCCTGCGCCAGGCGAGCCGGCTGTTCGAGCGCCGCGGCGGGCCGGCCCTCACTCGGGGCGACCTCGAGACCCTCGAGGCCGCCGACATCCGTGCGAGCCGTGTCTTTCTCGAGTCTTCCGGGGAGGAGGGGCCCTCATGACCTACGACGCGTTCACCACCAAACCCATCACGCGCTTCCTCATCGAGGAGCAGCGCCGTCTCAGCGGCGAGGGCGGCGCCAGCGGTAGCGCGGGGTTCACCGCTCTCATCCACGACGTGCGCCTCGCGTGCAAGCGCATCGCGGCGCTCATCGGCAAAGGCGCCCTCGCCGACACATTAGGGGAGGCCGGCACGACGAACGTGCAGGGCGAGGCGCAAAAGAAGCTCGACGTGCTCGCGAACGAGATCTTCGTGCACACCAACGAGTGGAGCGGCAACCTGGCCGGCATGGTCTCCGAGGAGCAGGACGAGCCCTACGCCATACCCGAGCAGTATCCGCGGGGACCGTACCTGCTGCTGTTCGATCCGCTCGACGGCTCCTCGAACATCGATGTCAATGTGTCCGTGGGCAGCATCTTCTCCGTGCTGCGCTGCCCGGAGGGCGTCACCGATCCGAAGGAGGAGGATTTCCTGCAGCCGGGAAGCGCTCAAGTCTGCGCCGGATACGCGATCTACGGGCCGGCCACCATGTTCGTGCTGTCCACCGGCCACGGCGTCAACGGCTTCACGCTCGATCGGGAGATCGGGGAGTTCTCGCTGACGCACCCGAACCTGCGCATCCCGGAGAGCACCGCCGAGTTCGCGATCAACGCGTCCAACTCCCGCCACTGGGAGCCGGCGATCCGACGCTATGTCGATGAGTGCCTCGCCGGCCAGAGCGGCCCGCGCGGGCGGGACTTCAACATGCGCTGGATCGCCTCGCTGGTCGCCGAGACGCACCGTATCCTCATGCGAGGCGGAGTGTTCATGTACCCGCGCGACCGCAGGGATCCGGCCCAGGCCGGGCGGCTGCGCCTGCTCTACGAGGCCAATCCCATCGGCTATCTCATCGAGCAGGCCGGCGGGCGCGCGAGCGACGGCCACGGACCGATCCTCGATGTGACGCCCCAGAGCGCGCATCAGCGCGTGAGCTTCGTGTTCGGCGCGCGCTCGGAAGTCGAGCGCATCGAGCGCTATCACCGCGACCACAACGAGTTCGAGCTCGACGTCCCGCTGTTTGCCACGCGGGGCCTGTTCACGCACAAGGCCTGACGGGGGTATCATGTCCGCACGGCATCCGATCATCGCGGTCACCGGCTCCTCCGGCGCCGGGACCACCTCCGTCAGCAAGACGTTCGAGCAGATCTTCCGCCGCGAGCGCATCAAGGCGGCGTTCGTCGAGGGCGACAGCTTCCATCGCTACGACCGCGCGCAGATGAAGGAGCAGATGGCGCAGGCGATCGCGCGGGGCGATCACCGCTTCAGCCACTTCGGGCCGGAGGCGAACCTGTTCGCCGAGCTCGAGGAGCTGTTTCGCCTCTACGGGGAAAACGGCACCGGCAGGGTGCGCAAGTACCTGCACACCGATGCCGAGGGCGTCCCGTACGGCCAGCCGGCCGGCACGTTCACGGCCTGGGAGGAGCTGACCGGCGACACGGATCTGCTCTTCTACGAGGGCCTGCACGGCGCGGTCGTAACGGAGGAGGTGAACGTCGCCAGGCACGTGGATCTGCTGATCGGGGTGACACCGGTGATCAACCTGGAGTGGATCCAGAAGCTGCACCGGGACAAGCAGTCCCGCGGCTATTCCACCGAGGCGGTCACCGACGTGATCCTGCGGCGCATGCCGGACTACGTGAGCTACATCTGCCCGCAGTTCTCGCACACGCACATCAACTTCCAGCGCGTTCCGGTCGTGGACACCTCGAACCCGTTCATCGCGCGGTTCATCCCGGCCGCGGACGAGTCGTTCCTCGTGATCCGCTTCGCGAACCCGCGTGGCATCGACTTCGGGTACCTGCTGTCGATGCTGCACGACTCGTTCATGGCCCGTCCGAACACCATCGTGTGTCCGGGGGGCAAGATGGATCTTGCGATGCAGCTGATCTTCACGCCGATGATCTGGCGGCTGATCGAGCGGCGCAACGACGCGGTCGCGAGGAAGCGGGGCTAGGCGCGCCGGGCGGCGCGCGGATTGACGATTTCCGATTGGACACCCTAGGGGGACAGGCATGGCATTGATCTCATTGCGACAGCTCCTCGATCACGCGGCCGAGGTCGGCTACGGAGTGCCGGCATTCAACATCAACAACATGGAGCAGGTGCAGGCCATCATGCAGGCGGCCGCCGAGTGCGACAGCCCGGTGATCCTGCAGGCTTCCGCGGGCGCGCGCAGCTACGCCGGCGAGCCGTTCCTGCGCCGCATCGTCGAGGCGGCGGTCGAGAGCTGGCCGCACATCCCGCTCGTGATGCACCAGGACCACGGGGCGAGCCCCGCGGTCTGCCAGGCCTCCATCCGCTCCGGGTTCACGAGCGTGATGATGGACGGCTCGCTCCGGGAGGACATGAAGACGCCCGCCTCCTACGAGTACAACGTCGAGGTCACGCGCCGTGTCGTCGCCATGGCGCACGCGGCGGGCGCGTCGGTCGAGGGCGAGCTCGGCTGCCTCGGCTCGCTCGAGACCGGCGAGGCGGGCGAGGAGGACGGGGTGGGGGCCGCCGGCAAGTTGACCCGCGAGCAGCTGCTCACGGACCCGAAGCAGGCGGCCGAGTTCGTCGGGCTCACCGGGGTCGATGCGCTCGCCATCGCCATCGGCACCTCCCACGGCGCCTACAAGTTCTCGCGCCGGCCCACGACCGAGGTGCTGGCGATCGATCGCATCAAGCAGATCCACCGCGCCATTCCCACCACCCACCTGGTCATGCACGGCTCTTCCTCGGTGCCGCAGGAGTGGCTCGCGGTGCTGCGCGAGTACGGAGGGGAGATCCCTGAGACCTACGGGGTGCCGGTGGAGGAGATCCAGGAGGGCATCCGCAACGGCGTGCGCAAAGTCAACATCGACACCGACATCCGCATCGCCATGAGCGCCGCGGTGCGCCGCTCGCTCGCGACTCAGCGCTCGGACTTCGATCCGCGCAAGTTCCTCAAGGCGGCGACGACCGCGGCGCGCGAAGTGTGCAAGGCGCGCTTTACGGCTTTCGGCAGCGCCGGGCAGGCCGCGCGCATCCGCCCCGTGTCGCTCGAGAAGATGGCCGAGCGCTACCTCGGGGGAAAAGCGGCATGAGGACCCGCCGAGAGCTGGCCAATTGTCTGCGGGCGCTGTCGATGGACGCGGTGCAGAAGGCGAATTCGGGGCACCCTGGGATGCCGCTGGGGATGGCGGACATCGCCCAGGCGTTGTGGGGGGATTTTCTGA
>OFHJ01000443.1_pt1 | contig 15994 bp, 14 predicted proteins | sample 1522001 | NCBI WGS metagenome assembly OFHJ01 (sample SAMEA2464838, study PRJEB22497) | soil metagenome | biome: Grassland; feature: Farmland; material: Clay | place: Australia | collected 2013-02-01 | depth 1.2 m | reverse complement strand
GCGCAGTACACGCCAGTCTTCCATTAATGTTCGTGGAGAACGGACGTATCCCTCCTTCTTCGCGCGCTCGTGCTTTCGCGCCGCAGGGAGACGCAAGCGGCCCGCTTTTCGAACAAGTTCTGCCATGGACACCCCCGAAAGTGGGTGATGTTGTAGCTCATTTCTATGTCTGGAAGCAACGACCTGCATGAAAAACACGTCTGGTAGCCTGCAAAAAGTGCGGCAAACCTGCCGTGTTCGGTAATGGTCGACTCAGCCTTCTTGCATTATGGAAGTCCTCGCTTACAGGGGCACAATAACGCGAATTCTGGGGGGGCCGTTCGTGGCGCTTCAGTTCTTTGGACATTTCGTCGCTCCGCGTATCAACTCCGACAATCCGAGTATTGATTCCACAAAATACCGTCCGCCATATCTCAAGGCGCGGTCGAAGAAGGCGTTAAACTTACTGAAGCGATCTTGGATCTCCACGCCGTTTGTCGGTGCACAGCGCATTTCGGAAGGACTACATCGTATGCCGCAGCTAAGGTTGGCACTGGCCCAGCAACAGTTTTGGGTGGGCGATATCCAGGGAAACGTTCGTCGCATCATCTCTTCCTGTCAGTACGCCCGGGACGCGCTGATGGCCGATCTAATCGTCTTTCCAGAACTTTGTCTTTTGGGTTACCCGCCGGACGACCTGATTCTTCGCGCCGGTCTTCCGGACGCCGTCAATGAGGCGGTTCTAACGCTTGTACGTGAGGTTCGCGGCATAACAGCTGTTGTTGGAGTACCGGAGTTTGCGGATGAAGGCGTCTATAACTCGGCGCTGGTCATCCGAGAGGGTGTTCTGCTGGCGCGCTATCGCAAGCAGATTCTCCCAAACTACGGGGTTTTTGACGAAAAACGCCATTTCTTGACAGGGCATGACCCGGTCGTGTTTGACCAGGGAAGCGTCAAAGTCGGGGTTTGCATATGCGAGGATCTTTGGAGTCCCCGTCCAATTTCTCTGGCAAAGGCGGCCGGAGCCCACCTAATTCTCGGAATCAATGCGTCGCCTTTTGAGATCGGCAAGCAGATGCAGCGGCGCAGGATGCTTTTCGATCGGGCAAAGGAGACAGGCCTGCCAATTGTCTATGTAAATTGCGTAGGCGGTCAGGACGATCTTGTTTTTGACGGCGACTCGAGTGCGGTCGATGGTGACGGGAGACTGGTGTTCCGCGCAGCATCCTTTGACGAAGGCATCCACCTCCTTCGGTTGAGTGATGGTCAACTGATTGGCGATGTTGCGCCAAGAGAGCGCGGTATCGCAACCGTGTACAGGGCTCTCGTTCATGCGACGAGGGACTATGTCAACCGAAACGGATTTCCCGGGGTGTTAGTCGGTCTTTCCGGTGGAATCGATTCGGCCGTGGTCGCAGCCATTGCTGCGGATGCCCTGGGATCGGCACAGGTTTGGGGCGTCTCGCTCCCATCACGATATACCGCGGACATGTCAAATGAAGACGCGCAAATTCAGGCGGATAGGCTTGGTATCCGTTACACGGTACTTCCGATTGAGCCTGCAGTTGACACAGTTACCGGGACATTGGCCACATTATTTGCCGGTCGTCCGGGAGATATTACTGAAGAGAATATTCAGTCCCGTCTGCGCGGGCTGCTCCTCATGGCGTTGTCAAACAAGTTTGGTGATTTGCTGTTGGCAACAAGCAATAAAAGTGAAATGGCTGTTGGTTATTCAACGCTCTATGGCGATATGTGTGGTGGTTTTGCACCAATCAAGGATGCCTATAAAACGTTGGTATACCGTTTGGCGCGATACCGGAATACCATCTCGCCGGTTATACCTCCGCGAGTGATCGCGCGCCCACCTACAGCCGAGCTGCGAGCAGATCAGAAAGATTCCGATCAGTTACCCGATTACGGTTTACTGGATTCGATTCTGGACGCTTATGTCGAAAAAGGGCATTCCATCCCCCAAATCGCATCCAAGGGTTTTGATTTGGATGAAGTCCGGCGAGTGACGGAACTTGTTCGGCGTTCGGAGTACAAACGTCGCCAAGCGCCCCCCGGTCCGAAGATTACGCGCTGCGCATTCGGACGGGAACGCCGGTATCCACTGACGGCTGTATATGGAGAACTCTAGATTTCCGAACCATTAGCCTGGCAGGCAAAGCGTTGCTTTCGGTTGTCCGATGAAATGAGTGGCGGCACTTGCAGATGATGTGCCTGCTGCTTCAGCCAGGCCGCTTTTTCCTGAGTGTTCCCAGGGATGTTTATTTCTGCAGGAATCGGGTGAGGGCCCCCTATGGCCGATTCCAGAGAGTTCGATTTCGCGGTACCAGAACCGGGCTTTGGGGTCGCACATTTTAGCTGTAACGATTGCCCTCTTATTTACTTGGCGATCTTGAGTGAAGCCGCATTCGCGCTAATCAGAGCATTGACCTGATGCTCTTGGTCCTTCAGGCCGAGTTTCATATCGCAACGCTTGAGTGCCAACAGTGCGGGTGCAGTGGCTGGGGCTCCCGGGTAATGCGAGATGATCCCCTCGGCACGTTTGGCAGCTGCAAGCCATGCACCTCGACGTATGTAGAAATGAACGATCGCAAGTTGATGATTGGCAATCTGGTTACGAAGGAAAATCATACGCCGACGGGCATCCCAGGCATAACGGCTGTGCGGGTAACGTCGCAGCAGGATCTCAAAATCATGAAAGGCCTTTTCCTCAGGGTTCGGGTCATATTCCGCGGTGGGCAGGGGAATCGGCAAAAGATAGAGCAGGCCCTTCTGCAGTGATTGTGCAATCAAGCCCTTGAGGTAATAGGCGTACGCAATATTGGGATTGCGGGGATGCTGGTGTATAAAGCGATCAACAACCGTGGTGGCATCCTCCGGATCCGGCGAACGGTAATACGCGTAGGCCAGTTCAAGTTGCGATTGCGTGGCATAGGCTGTGAAAGGGTATTGTGCGATCACCTTGTTATAAACCCTGATCGCAGTCTTGAACTCGAACTTGACCAACAGATGATGCGCTTGGTTGTAAAGGTCTCGCGCCTTCAAATTAAGCGCAGAGGCACTCATCTGTGTGCTGGATTTAGCTGGAGCGGCTTTGCCCGCAGTCGTGCTGCAGCCGGATAATGACGCAGAGGAAAGCGCAAGGGCGATGAACACTCCGGCCAAGCGCCGGTTCAGCATGTTTGTCATGACGATGGATGAGAGGATGAAGACGTGCCGAGTATAACGCAAGGGTTGCCCACTTGATGAATTCAGTGAAGGATTCGGGGCTCCAGCTGCGGGGAATTGTGCCAGAGACTCTTGATGGCATGCGACTGGATGCAGCCGCTGCCCAGATTTTTCAGGATTACTCGCGCGCCCGGTTGCGTCGCTGGATCGAAAGCGGGCATTTGGTCTGTAACGGGTGCATTGTGACGAAGCCCCGGCAGTTCGTGCGAGTTGGCGACCAGCTCGAAATTACCCCAGATGAAAGCAGGTCAGAACATGGCCCGATTCCGCAGGAAATCGATCTTGACGTCGTTTACGCCGACGAATCGGTGGCCGTGATTGCAAAGCCGCCCGCCCTGACTGTGCACCCCGGTGCCGGTCAGCCAGACGGGACACTGCTAAATGCCCTGCTTCATCATTTTCCCAAGACAGCTTTAGTGCCGCGGGCCGGTCTGGTGCATCGGCTGGACAAGGACACTTCAGGACTCCTTCTCGTTGCGTTGACCGTAACCGCGCAAACCCGTCTCGCAGCCGCAATGGCACGTCGCGAAATATGTCGGGAATACGATGCCCTCGTCATTGGTCGAGTCGGTGCGTCCGGATCGGTTGATGCCCCGATAGGGAGGGATCCTCGAAACCGGATACGTATGGCGGTAGTCGAATCCGGGAGGCACGCCATTACGCATTTCAGGCCAGTTGAAGTTTTTCAGCGGCATACGTGGCTTCGGGTGCGTCTCGAAACCGGGCGAACCCACCAGATTCGCGTTCATCTGGCCTATCGCCGGCGTCCTGTGGTCGGCGATCCACTTTATGCAGCCGGTTACCGGAGCGGTGTTGTTGAAGCGGACGCATTTGGTCGGCAGGCGCTGCACGCCAGAATCCTGTCGTTTGAACATCCTGAACGAAATGAGTTGATGCGTTTCGAATTGCAGCCGCCGGATGATTTTCAGGATCTGTTGTCTGTGCTTCGGCGACAGGAGGTCTGAAAGTGGGCGATCGACCCCCTTCGCTTCACCCTGAATGGCCTGCTCCTTCTTCGGTGCATGCGCTGGTAACGATGCGTCAGGGAGGTGTGAGTGCCGGGCCATATGAGAGTTTCAATCTGGGGTTGCAGTCCGGCGACAATCCGGCGGATGTTCTCGTGAATCGGGAGCGTCTGTGTGAACACTTCGAACTTCCAGGACCTCCGTGCTGGATCCATCAGGTTCATGGCCGTCACGTAATCCGGGTTCCGTGTTCCGGGGAGCCGATTGCGGATGGGGCTTGGACTGACCGTCCGAAGGTCGTCTGCGCCGTTTTAACAGCGGACTGCCTGCCCGTGTTGCTCTGTGACCGGGCCGGGCAGGTCGTCTGCGCCGTTCACGCGGGATGGCGGGGGTTGGCAGATGGCGTACTGGAGGCGGCTATCGACGCACTGCCAGTTTTGCCTGCCGAGGTTTTGGCTTGGCTCGGCCCGGCGATCGGCCAACGGGCCTTTGAAGTTGGGCCCGACGTTCGATCCTTGTTCATCCGGAGGCAGCCCGAAGCCGGTCTGGCATTTCTTCCCTCTCCTCGTCGGAAAGGTGCTTATCTTGCAGACCTTTATGAACTTGCGCGACTGCGCCTTGCGTCAACCGGGGTGACCGCGGTCTATGGAGGCGGCTTGTGTACATACCACGCTTCCGAAAAATACTATTCATATCGCCGGGAAGGGCAAACAGGACGCATGGCGTCGCTAATCTGGCGGGATTAGGATGCATGTGAGTGGGCCGTTTAGATGTGTGCCACAAGCCATGAAACCGCAGTGCAATGGTTATCGTGCAATGCACCGCCTTATTTGGCGTCGTCTTCAAAACATCTGCGAAGAGTCCACATCGGCGTCAGAAGACGGGCTGCGGGAAGGGATCCAGTCGCCGGTAATCATCTGAGCATAGCTCATGCCGGGCCCAACCATGGGGTAGACACCTGCATCCGGATCAATAATGACCTCGAGGAAGGCAGGGCCGTCAAAACTCACGAAATCCGCGATCGTTTGGCACACGTCCTCTTTTCGATCAAGGCGCTTGGCCCATTTGTAGCCGTCTGCCTGCGCAGCCTTGACGAAATCCTTCTTATGCAGGCTTTTGTCGCTGGCTGAGAAGCGGCTCTTGAAAAAGAGCTTTTGCCATTGACGCACCATACCATCACCATAATTGTTGAGCACTACGATCTTGATCGGTAGATCGTAGGTGGAAACAGTTTCGATTTCTCCAAGATTCATACGGATGCTGGCATCGCCGTCGATGTCGATTACCAATCTATCCCGTCGGGCAAACTGTGCGCCAATGGCTGCAGGCAATCCAAATCCCATTGTGCCCATCGAACCCGAAGTCAGCCACAGGCGTGGATCGGAGAAATCGAAGTACTGGGCGGCCCACATTTGGTGCTGTCCAACGCCAGTACTGATAATCGCCTGTCCGCGAGTATGCCGATTTATTTCCTCAATGATCGAATAGGGCTGGATTAACGAGCTTTCGCGATCATAATTCATCGCGTAGGTTTTCTTTAGCTGGCTGCAGTGAGCGATCCATTGCGCGTGGTCCGGCTTGTACCCTTGATTGAGGGCATGCTGCCTGAGAGCATCCAGCGACTTGGTCAGATCCCCAATGTGCTGCCAATCAACGTGTTTTACCTTATTGATTTCCGCGGGATCGATATCAAGCTGGGCAATATGCCTTGCGCTGCGCGCGAAGGTATCAGGAACACCCGCAACGCGGTCATCAAATCGTGCGCCGACCGCAATCAGGAAATCACAATCGTCCGTTGCGTAGTTCGCAAAAGCTGTTCCGTGCATCCCAAGCATATGCATCGACAAGGGATGCGTGGTGTCAACGGCCCCTATGCCCATGAGTGTCGTGACGCACGGAATCTGGAGGGCATCAACGAAGGCCCGTAACGCCGGACTGGCATTGCCATTGATGACGCCGCCCCCTGCATAGATCAAGGGGCGCTTAGAGTGCCAGAGCATCTGATAGAACTCTTCCGCCGAGTCGGCAGTCACCACGTGGCTGGTCGCATCCCTGAGACGAGCGCGGTATCCGGGCGCGGGCAGCGTGTTGTTCTCGTCGCCACTAAAAATTCCTTGCCAGTTCTGAACGTCCTTGGGAATATCGACAACCACCGGGCCAGGCCGACCACTGCGGGCAATTTCGAAGGCGGTGCGCAGCGTCGCCTCCAGTCTTTCCGGATTTGTTACCAGAAACACATGTTTTGCACAGGCTCCCATGATGCTAGTAACCGGGGCTTCCTGAAAGCCATCGCTGCCAATGGCTGGTGTAGCCACCTGGCCACAGATAACCACGATCGGCGTCGAATCAGCCATGCAGTCGCGAACCGGTGTGACGGTATTGGTGGCGCCGGGGCCTGAGGTCACGAGACAGACGCCAACCTTGCCAGAAGCACGTGCGTAGCCGGCTGCCATGAACCCGGCGCCCTGTTCGTTGGCTGGAACCACCAGTGGCATCGGGTCGCTGCCATCCGGTCTGCTGTTCGTCCGGTTATACCGGAAGATCGCGTCGTAAGTTGGCAGAATTGCCCCTCCGGAGTAGCCAAATACAACATCAACGCCTTCGTCGGCAAGGGTTTGAACGACGATTTCAGCCCCGGAGAGGATCTTTCCGGAGAGCGGATGCTTGATATCGTTTGAGGTCTTTTCGGAAGTCTTTACGGTCGCGTTCATTTCATCAGGGTTTTGTGGGTCTCGCTACTGATCTGTCACAGGGCTAAATTGACGTAGCCGAAACCCGATTTTATAACACGTTACAGACCCCGACGTCCCGGAGAATACAAGCTGGGGTCAGTTCCTTGGGCTGTCCTGAAATCATCGTCGCTTGATTTCCCATAAACCGCAGGCTACTTTAGCCGGCTATGCGTCACATTATCTCGATCCTTCTGCAGAATGAGGCAGGCGCTCTTGCGCGCGTTGCCAACATGTTTTCGTCCCGTGGCTACAACATCGAGTCACTGTCCGTGGCCCCGACCGAGGACGAATCCGTGTCAAGACTTACCCTGGCAACCAGCGGCAGTGCCGCAGTGATCGAGCAGATACTTAAACAGCTGGGCAAGCTGGTGGATGTCGTTCAGGCTGTCGACTATGCTGGCCGCGACCACATCGAATTTGAATTGCTCATGCTCAAGCTGAAGGTCGAAGGGGCCGGGGCACGCGATATGGTGGAATGCGTCTGGCGTCACCGTGGTTTGATCCTTGATGAAAGTGGCGCGATTCGTACCGTATTGTTGACCGGAACGGGAGCAGAGGTTGATGCTTTTGTGACCGAGATAGGTCGCATCGCACCTATTCTGGAAATGGTGCGTACCGGCGTTGCTGCTCTTGAACGTGGCGAAGCCGTTCTTCGGGTGCCACACGAACCGGCAGCATCTGCCCACTAAACTGCTAAAGATTCCGTTACTACAAACCAGCCCTATGGAGTTGCCTGTGAGTATCAACGTTTATTACGACAAGGATGCCGACCTATCCCAAATCCAGTCACGGACGGTTGCGGTGATTGGCTATGGATCGCAGGGGCATGCACATGCACTGAATCTAAAGGACAGTGGCGTCAATGTCGTGGTTGGCCTGCGTCCTGGGTCGTCCTCAAGACAGAAAGCCGAACAAGCGGGACTGGCAGTATCTGGCATTGAGGAGGCGGTGGCGCAGGCGGACGTGGTCATGCTGCTTGCTCCGGACGAAAACCAGAAAAAAATCTATGACGAGCATATTGCGGCGCATCTGAAGAAGAATGCGGCCTTGGCATTTGCGCACGGGTTTAATGTCCATTTTGGTTTGATTGAACCCCGGAATGACATCGACGTCATCATGATTGCACCAAAAGGTCCGGGCCACCTAGTCCGTTCCAACTATACCCAAGGCGGCGGCGTGCCCTGCCTTATTTCCGTGCAGCAGGATGCAACCGGAACGGCCAAGGAGGTTGTGGTTGCCTACGCTTCGGCGATCGGTGGCGGTCGAGCCGGAATCATTGAGACCACGTTCCGTGAGGAAACCGAGACGGACCTGTTCGGGGAACAGGTCGTGCTATGTGGAGGCGTAACGGCGCTTGCGCAAGCGGGGTTCGAAACGCTTGTTGAGGCGGGCTATGCACCGGAGATGGCGTACTTCGAGTGCCTGCATGAACTGAAGCTGATCGTCGACCTGATGTATGAAGGAGGGATGGCCAATATGCGCTATTCCGTCTCCAACACCGCTGAATATGGTGACTACACCCGTGGGCCCCGGATCGTGACAGACGAAACGCGTCTCGAGATGAAGAAAATCCTTTCCGAAATCCAGACGGGAGCGTTTGCTCGTGAATTTGTGCTCGAGAACAGTGCGGGACAGCCAACCATCAAGGCAAACAGACGACTCAGTGGAGAGCATACGCTTGAAAAGGTTGGAGCGAGATTGCGTGCAATGATGCCGTGGATCGGACGGAACAAGCTGGTTGATCGATCCAGGAACTGAAGTTGCATTGCGTTAAAAATGGCCCGGCGCACTGGAGCGACCGGGCTTTTTTGTCGACGTGGCTCAGGCCGCAGGTGCAATATTACTTCACTTCAACAGTCGGGTGAGGGGGCATGAATCAGCGACAACACGATGGGCGTAAGCGGCGAAAGGGCATATATTTATTGCCCAATTTGGTGACCACCGGGACTCTGTTCGGCGGTTTCTACGCCATTGTTGCCGCGATGACGAACCGATTCGATCTAGCAGGAATTGGCATCGTGCTGGCGATGGTGGCTGATGCGCTGGATGGTCGTATCGCGCGTATGACCGGGACTGCCACCGATTTCGGAAAGGAATATGACTCACTCTGCGATATGGTTGCCTTCGGAGTCGCTTCAAGTGTGGTTGTGTACGCCTACAGCCTGCACAATTTTTCCGATTATCACTGGCTCAATGGAAAACTGGGCGGCGTCATCGCGCTTGCGTATGCAGCTTGTGCAGCTCTGCGATTGGCGAGATTCAACGTATTGGCCGCGATAAGCGGCAGCGACAAGGACTTTTTCGGCCTGCCGAGCCCGGCAGCAGCTGCTGTCGTCGTATTTTTTGTCTGGAGCTCGGCAGACAGCGGATACGAAGGGCAGGATGTGATGTGGTTGAGTGCAATCCTGACCTTAGGATGCGCGTTTCTTATGGTTAGCAGCATCCGTTACAGCAGTTTCAAAAAACTCCGTCTGACCGGTCGTGTCCCTTTCGTGACATTCGCTGCCGCGATCGGTGTTCTCGCATTCATCACGATTGATCCACCCAGGATTCTTTTCCTGGCCTTCTTTCTCTACGCCATATCCGGCCCTGTTATGGCACTCCTTCAGCGGATTCGCCGCCTGCAGTCCAATAGAAAGCAGTAATTTAGCAGCCAGTGCCCCACATGCCAGTCGCTTGGTCATCAGAACGTGCCAATGCGCTTAGGACTGTCATGCTTCATCCTCGCCGGCCCCCACAAACATAGACTAGCCGCCCGGTCATGCCGCGACTGTCATGGAGCGTGACGCGATATCGATAACGTGCATGCTTGGCTTGTGCCGCGGTTGTTGGTAATCTTGTGTCATGAACGTCGATTCCAGTATTGCGTTTCCAGTTAACGACTCTTGGTCGAGACGTTCGGCGCTGCTCGCGCTCCGACTTCTGCCGTAAGGCAGAATTGATATCGCCTGCACGGGGGCGTATCCGTGCTATAGCAAATAGTTCCAAGCCCGATCGATTCGGTTTTGTTTATTGGACCAAAGTGCGAGCGTGTAAGTTATGAATCCAGAATCTCCATCTCCAAGAGCTTCAAGTTCCGTCGATCAGGCGGATCGATTAATTGTTTTCGATACGACACTGCGCGATGGCGAGCAGAGTCCCGGCGCCGCGATGGCGCAAGAGGCAAAACTCCGCATTGCACGAAACCTTGAGCGCATGCGCGTGGACGTGATTGAAGCCGGCTTTGCAGCCGCGAGCCCCGGCGATTTCGCGGCCATCCGGGCAATTGCGGAAGCGATAAAAGAGAGCACTGTCTGTTCGCTGGCTCGGGCAAATGCCAATGACGTTCGCAAGGCTGGAGAGGCGCTGGCGCCGGCATCGCGACGTCGCATCCACACCTTTATCGCTACATCGCCCGTGCATATGGAGAAAAAACTCCGCATGAATCCTGAGGAGGTCATTCGTCATGCAGTGGATGCCGTTCGTCTGGCACGCCACTATACGGATGACGTCGAGTTCTCGGCAGAGGATGCAGTACGCTCGGACATGGATTTCCTGGTCAGCATTTTCAAGGCGGCGATTGAGGCTGGCGCCACGACCATTAATGTCCCGGATAACGTGGGTTATTCAGTCCCAGCACAGTGGGGCGCCAGAATGCAGGAATTGATCGACAGGGTGCCCGGGTCTGGCGGTGTCACATGGTCAACGCACTGCCATAATGACCTCGGGATGGCGGTGGCCAATTCGCTGGCAGCAGTGTTGGCGGGGGCCCGACAGGTAGAGTGCACAATCAACGGTCTCGGGGAGCGAGCTGGCAACGCGTCACTGGAAGAAGTCGTGATGGCGGTTCGTACACGTCACGACATCTTCAAGCTTGATTCAAAAATCGACGCGACCCAGATCGTTCCGACTTCACGTCTCGTTTCAAACATTACTGGATATCCGGTTCAGCCGAACAAGGCGATAGTGGGAGCGAATGCGTTCGCCCATGAGTCGGGTATACACCAGGACGGCGTACTCAAGCATCGTGAAACTTATGAGATCATGCGCGCGGAAGATGTTGGCTGGAGTGCAAACCGTCTGACGTTGGGGAAATTGTCCGGACGGAATGCGTTCCGTACGCGCATGCTTGAGCTGGGCCACACTTTTTCCTCGGATGCGGATTTGGCCGAGGCCTTTGCGCGCTTCAAGGATCTCGCTGACAAGAAACACGAAATCTTTGAAGAAGATCTGCAGATGCTGGTGACGCAAAGTCAGCAGGCCCAGATGGAAGAGCGCTACAAGCTTGTGCGTGTGGAGGCAGGATCTTGTACCGGACAGCGACCGTACGCCAAGGTCTCGGTGCTGATCGATGGAGATCTCCGGGAAATTCGGGCCGAGGGTGATGGTCAGGTAGATGCGGTGTTTGCTGCGATCGAGAGCCTGGCAGAGAGCCATGCATCACTGCTGCTTTTTTCCGTCAACAACATCACGGCCGGCTCCGATGCTCAGGGCGAAGTGACAGTGCGTCTATCCAAAGACGGGCGTATTGTCAATGGACTGGGTGCTGATACGGATATCGTGGTGGCTTCGGCGAAGGCCTACGTGAATGCTCTCAATCGACTGAAGAGCATAGGTTACCGGCAGCATCCTCAGAGTTTCGAGGTCACCCCCTAAGCAGACACGGACCCATGAAGTCATCTGGCTGCGTCGCTCTACAAGATGGGCTACATTCTGCACCATGGACGTTCGTAAACGAGACCGGTTGCTTCGTGAACTCGGCATCACGGAGTGGATTCGCCGCCGTGAAGCCGTGCCACCGGGGACACTCGTTGCCCAACCCCTCGGCATGGCTTCTCATGCTGCGCCTGACGCGGGGTCAGCGGCTGGCGACGAACCAGAAAGCGATGCGCGATTAATGAAGGAAGCTATCGATCGCCCGGAGGTCTCAGAGCTTCAGTTGAAGCACGTTAGTTGGGGCGAGTTGCAGGCGACGGTCGACCAGTGCGTCGCTTGCGGCTTGGCGAGGACGCGCAATAAGGCGGTTTTCGGCATCGGACCCGAAAAGGCGCCCCTCATGGTGATTGGCGAGGGTCCTGGAGCAGATGAAGATGCGCGCGGCGAGCCTTTCGTTGGACGGGCCGGAAAGCTGCTGGATGAGATGCTCAAGGCGATTGGCTGTTCTCGATCCGATAACACGTATGTGACGAACGTCGTCAAGTGCCGGCCACCAGGGAACCGCGATCCACTGGTTGAGGAGGCCGAAGCGTGCCGATCATATCTGGATCGACAAATCGAATTCGTCAGTCCCCGGCTGATCGTTGGCCTTGGCCGGATTGCAGCACAACGTTTACTTTCGACAGAGTTGCCCCTGTCAAAACTTCGGGGTCGGATTCACCAATACGGGAAAAACGCAACACCGGTGGTTTTGACATACCATCCGGCTTACCTGCTGAGGAGCCCACGCGAAAAAGCCAAGGCATGGACTGACCTCAAGAGTATTTACCGCTTCCTGCAGTCAAGAGAATAATCACGAGGCGGTATTTTCTGAACGCACAAGCACAACCACAGAGTTTTAAAGGCCGCATTCTGCCTTTGAAGCTTGAGAATCTTCCTTCGATCCTTGCGATCGAGCATCGAGCATATGCATTTCCATGGACGGACCATATTTTTCTGGATTGTGTCAACGCGGGCTATGCAGGCTGGATCGTATGCCACGATCATGGAAATCTGGTCGGGTATGCGCTCATGAGCGTGGCGCTTGACGAGGCGCATGTACTGAATCTGTGCGTGGATCCGGATTGGCAAGGCCGGGGCATCGGGCGGATGCTGATGCAACATCTTTTGAGCGAAGCGCGCAAAGCCAGGGCAACCGTGATGCTTCTTGAGGTTCGGAAAACTAATACGGCGGCGTTGAGGCTTTATCGGAATCTGGGGTTCGTGCGGATCGGCTTGCGCAGGGGTTATTACCCGTCGGACTCTGGACGCGAAGATGCTTACGTGCTGGCCCACGAAATCATTTGAGTCCGTATGCCGCGAATAATCCGGCCGGCGTGCACGCAGTTGGCATAAGAGTGGGGCGCCGTGCCCAATGGGCTTGGGCCCTCAATGGATGGGGCAACCACGCCTTTGCCACGACTATTCTGGTGGTATTTTTCCCCATTTTTTTTGATCGATACTGGGCTGCCGGTCTTTCGGGGCCGGCTTCGACGGCATTTCTTGGAGTTGCGAACAGCGTGTCCGGCGCCGCGGTAATGATCCTGGCGCCACTGCTGGGTGCACTGGCTGATCGTCGAGGCTGGAAAAAAAGAATGCTCGGACTATTTACAGTCCTGGGAGTTATCGCGAGCGCCGGGCTTGCCATCATTGGGCGCGGACAGTGGCCTTGGGCGCTGGCAGTCTTTGTGATCGGCAGCATCGGCTTCTTTACGAGCTCATCGTTTTTCGATGCGCTGCTGATGCAGGTGGCATCGCCTAAAGAGTCCAATCGTGTCTCATCGTTTGGCTATGCTGTCAGTTATCTCGGAGGTGGATTGATTTTCCTTCTGGATGTCGTTGCCGTATTGCGACCCCACTGGTTTGGACTCAAGGATGGCACTGCAGCGGTTCGTGCAGGTTTTGTCAGCGTCGCGATTTGGTGGGCGCTATTCTCATTGCCGCTTTTTCATTATGTTCCCGAGGGGGGAGTGACGCGTGAGCCGTCCGGGTTTCTCGAGTTGCGCAGTACCATGCGAAAGATCTTCCGTGACCTTCCCGTCAGAAATTTCCTGATCGGTTACTGGATTTATATCGATGCTCTAGGGACCATACAGCAAATGGCGGTCAATTATGGCGCGAAGTTGGGGTTTCCGACGGATACGCTGATGAAGGCGATGTTGCTAGTCATGTTTGTCAGCTTTCCGGCATCGATAGCGTACGGACACCTTGCTGATCGAATAGGTACCCGCAAGGCCATAGGATCAGGGCTAACCGCATTAGCCGGAGTCAGTGTCTGGTCCTATTTCATGCATACGGTTGATCAATTCTATTGCATGGCTGCCGTTGTTGGATTGGCACAAGGCGGCGTTCAGGCCCTCTCGCGTTCGCTTTTCTCGCGGTTGATTCCCGGCGGTCAGTCAGGCGAGTACTTTGGTTTTTACAACATGATCGGCAAGTTCGCGGCGGTGGCAGGCCCGCTGTTTGTGGGCATGACAGCTCTGGTAACAGGAAGCCAGCGGCTCTCGGTGTTGCCGTTGGCAGTAGCATTCGGGATTGGTGGCCTGTTCCTGGCCAAGGTCGATGAAAAGAAGACGTGCGATGGGCAGGCCGCATCCACGTCGCGTGGGTGACAATACGAAAAGTAGATCCGTCCCCGGAGGAGGTTCTCGTATTGCCTCCCGCTGGCCTCGCTGAGAAAAAGAGCCTTCACTGCACGTTATGCTGCCCCCTTGAGCGGTAGCGTCAGGGTTCTTCCAACCTTCACGTGCGCGCCTGGATAGATTGTTTCGGCACTCCATTCAAGCATCCCGGGCGATGCCAGGAGAATGACGGTGGAGCCCATATTGAAACGTCCGATTTCGCGCCCGCGTTCATAGACCTTCGACGCATTGGGCGGATGACTAAGGATTGAGGCGCCCCACTGCCGGGACGGGGGAATTTTATCGGCCCAGACAGTTTCCATTGAGCCGACAAAGAGTGCCCCGACCATGATGACAGCTACGGTACCGTATACGGTGGTGAAAACGGCGATCAGACGTTCGTTTCGTGCAAATATTTTTGGAACGCAGCGCGTTACTTTCGGATTGACGCTTAAGAGCCGACCGGGAATATAAGACCATTCTGCAAGCGATCCCTTCACAGGCATATGCACACGGTGGTAGTTATTCGGTGCCAAATAGATCGTGCAGAATTGACCGGAACAGAATTTTGCAGCGAGCTCGCGATCACCGCCTAGAAGTTCGACCGTCGAGTAGTAACGACCCTTTGCCTGAATAATGCGATTGCCGTCAATAGAACCGAAATGGTCGATGCAGCCATCCACCGGGCTTGTCAGCAAGTTTTGCGCTGACGGTTGCGGGCGCACACCAGGTTTGAGTTCCCGGGTGAAAAACGCATTGAAATTCGGGAACTCATCTGGACTTGAAAGTGCCGAGTCACTCAGGTCGATGCGATAGATCCTGCAGAACAATCGGATCAAGAAATTTTTGATGATGGGGGAGTGCAGTCTCGTGACGTAAAGAGCGAATCGGGAAAGCGCGATAGTCGGAAGAAGGCGCTGCAATGATACAGCCACACACTGACGAGAGATCGGTTTCATTGGAAAGGTCCATTTAAGCACAGTATCGCAACGGCAATGTGCGACGATACCAGCTCATGAATGCAGACTTTGCGCGTCCATTGGCCCATGTTTAAGGGGGAGGGTGAAACACCGGGTCCCTGGCATCCCTGCGTGATCTCTGATTGTCTGAATTTCTCGCGACGGAACGGAGTGTAAACACGTTTCTTGTGGAGCCAAGGCGCCGGATTGGCCATTGACGGAGCATGCCGCACAAGCGTGTCACTCGATAGGCGTTCAAAAGAGGATTCATATTCCCGTTTTGACTGCCTGCCGTTGGTTTTATCGAACTTGCAGTTTCGGGCGGCGAGCCAATCACCGAAACCGAAGCTCATTTCAACAGCAGGCTGGCGCAAAGAGCGAGACCGGCCGGAGTCTTTTGAAGCCAGGGGGTCAGACCACGCCAGGAGCCACGGCGGTGGCCGCTCCACGGACGATGTACTAAACTTCCCAGCGATCTTGCAGGGGTCCGGTGTTATCATGATGGTGCAGGGAAGAATTCGTAGCACGCAGCCGAGTTGTTGGGCAATTTGCGTCGTCGACCGATGACGGCGGATATCGCATCGTGCGACTCCTTGCGCATTTCAGAGGCCTCTCTTGTCGAGGCCAAGAAAAGCCTGGCGACGGTTCGCGATCTGGTTCGCTGGGGTGCATCCGTGTTTGCGGATGCTGGCCTGGCATTCGGACATGGCACCGATAATGCCTTTGATGAGTCGTATCATCTGGTTTGCTGGGCGCTCCATTTGCCTTTTGACCTTCCCACTGTCTACCTTGAAGCCGTCGTGCTGCCATCGGAACGGGAAAAA
>OFHJ01000442.1_pt1 | contig 16025 bp, 11 predicted proteins | sample 1522001 | NCBI WGS metagenome assembly OFHJ01 (sample SAMEA2464838, study PRJEB22497) | soil metagenome | biome: Grassland; feature: Farmland; material: Clay | place: Australia | collected 2013-02-01 | depth 1.2 m | reverse complement strand
CGTTGATATTGAGGCCTATGCCTTGGAAAGCGCTTGCCAGTTGCTGTCCTACCTGATGCCGGACCAGGGAAGCGGTGTGAGCGTAGCGTTACTCGACATGGGTGCGAATACAACGACATTGCTGGTTCTGCGTGACGGAAAAGTTGTGTACACGCGTGACCAGACCTTCGGCGGACGTCAGCTGACCGAAGAAGTGATGCGCCAGTATGGGTTGAACTTTCAGGAAGCTGGTCGCGCAAAACGACGGAACGAACTGCCTGAAGATTACGAACGCGTTATCTTGGCCCGCTTCGTTGAAGACATGACCCAACAGGTCGATCGCTCCCTTCAATTCTACTACGCGAGTCCAGGTCGTCACGACAGTATTTCGCAGCTGATCATCGCGGGGGGCTGTGCGCAGATTTCTTCGGTGGACACCGCTATCCAGGAACGTTTGCAGATGCCGACGGTTGTTGCGAGGCCATTTGGCCAAATGACTGTAAGCAATCGTGCAAGGCCGCAACGTTTGGCTCGCGAAGAGCCGTCACTGATGATCGCCACGGGGCTCGCCTTGCGAGCCTTCGACGATCCCAGGTGAGTCGCCAGCAATGACACGCATAAATTTGCTTGATTGGCGTTCGGCCCGTCGCGAACGGCGCAAGCGCGAATTTTATGTGATTCTTGCAGGGAGTCTGGCGCTTGCGGTCGCTATTGTATTAGTGGCGATGGGCTGGCTGGATGCACAGATTCAGAACCAGCAGGCCCGCAATCAATACCTTCGCCAGCAGATCGCGCAAATAAATCAGCAGATCCGGAAGATTCAGAATATAGACCGCCTTCGTAACAGCCTTGCTTCCCGCATGGAGGTGATTGAGCAGTTACAGGAGAATCGATCATCTGCTGTGCATTTCTTCGATGAAATCGTCAATACGCTGCCGGACGGCGTCTACCTGACATCGCTTAGCCAGCGAGGGAACGAAGTCACTTTGGATGGCATGGCTGAGTCGAACGGAAGCGTATCGGCTTACATGAACAACCTGAATGCTTCACCCTGGTTTTCAGATCCGCGATTGGTTGTGATCAAGACGGGTAAGGGCGGCGGCGCTCCCTACTCTGCATTCACGCTTCGCGTCAAGAACTTGACGCGCGCCGCGACCACGGGGGGTGGGTCGTGAGAAAGCCCAGTGTCAGCCTCAATGTCGATCTGCGAGCAGCCTATCAGGAACTGCAGGCGCTGGATTGGAGGAACCCCGGCGTTTGGTCCCAGTGGATTTACTACTTTTTTTCGATCGTACTCGCTCTGGCGATCATCGCTGGCGGGTACTATTTCTTCTATGCTCCGAGGTCTCAGGATCTGGTGTCGGCCCGGGCTCAAGAAAAGGGATTGCGTCAGGTATTCGTTGCCAAGCAACGAAAGGTCGAGGCCTTGGGCGCCTATGAAAAGCAACTGAAACAAATGCGGCACGTTTTCAGTGGCATGCTCAAGCAGTTGCTAAGCAAGAGCGAGGTGGCCAGTCTCCTCACTGATATCTCACAGGCTCGTGCTGCTTCGGGGTTGAATGAAGAGCTGTTCCAGCCCCAACCCGAGGTTAAGAAGGATTTCTATGCATTGATACCCAACAAGATCGTAGTGGTTGGATCGTATCGCCAGATGGGCCAATTCGTCAGTGCAGTAGCAGCCCTGCCACGCATTGTTACAGTTAACCAAGTGACGATCCAGCCGAGAGCAAAGGGCAGTGCCGACCTACAGATGACTGCAATCGTTACCACATATCGCTACCTCCAGCCCAAAGAAGAGCATGTCCCGGCGAAACGTAAGGGAGGACATCGCCGATGAGCATGCGCCGTTATCTCGTGCCCTTCCTTATGGCAGCTTTCTTGACAGGCTGTGGCTCCAACAATATGGCCAGCCTGAAAAGTTATGTGGCCCGGATTAAAGCTCGGAAAACAACGAATATCCCTCCGATTCCGGCGATGAAGGCATATCACCCATATGCTTTCAAGCCAGGCGACAGTCGGGATCCGTTCGAGCCGGCCAATGGACCATCGGGCGCGCCCAAAAAAACGGCGAGCAACGGCCTGCACCCGGATTTCAATCGGCCGAGAGAGCCACTGGAATCCTTTCCCCTGGATGCCCTGCACATGGTTGGCACTCTGCAGTTCAAAGGCGTCCTTTACGCGATGATTCAGGCGCCTGACGGGGTCATACATCGAGTTACGACGGGTGACTATATGGGGCGGCACTACGGCAAGGTGGTCGAGATAACCGGTACCGAAGTTGACCTTTCGGAGATCGTGCCGAACGGGTTCGGCGGATGGAAGCGTCAACCCGCCAGCATCGGTCTCACCAAATAATCGCGGGAGCGTTAAGACATGTTCACTCAGATGCTGAAAGGTCGCGATGGGATTCCATCAGCGCGGGTCATACGCGGTGCCAGTCGACGCATCGTGGTTATTCTAGCGCTGTTGTCGGTCACCACGATGGCCTACGCAGCGACCCGGACCCTTCAATCGATCGAGATTTCACCAATTGGCGACAATCGGGTGGTAGTGCGACTTCATATGTCTCAGTCGGCTCCTCACCCACAATCTTTTGCGGTGAACCATCCGGCCCGACTCGCCGTTGACTTGCCGAAGACTGCGCTGGGGCTGGCAAGACGTTACCGAAAAGTTGACATCGGGGCGCTTCGCGGATACGCCGCGGTTCATGCCGAGGGTCGTACGCGCGTGGTGCTGGACCTGCAGAAGAACGTTCCATATGCGATTCGTCAGCAGGGCAACGATGTCCTCATTACGCTTGCAGGCGGCGTCCAGTCGACTGCTACGACGCAATCGGTTCAATCGACGCAACAGATCCGGACAATCCATTTTCATCGAGGCGAAAATGGCCAGGGCGTCGTGGTTGTCAGGCTCAGCAGCCCACAGTTTTCAGTCAATGTCCAACAGGAAAATGGCAGGATTGTGGCGCGATTCTCACATACCGCCGTGCCATCAAGCCTGATTGAACGACTGGATGTGCTCGATTTCGCAACACCGGTTCGGTATATCGACAGCCATCGCATCGGCAATGCCGCGGAAATCGTCGTGACACCGGTCAATAGTGCAAATTACGAGGAGACTTCCTATCAGTCCGGGAACAAGTTCACGCTGTCACTCCAGCCTTTGACGTCCGAGGAGGCACAGCAACAACAGCGGCTGCATCCACATTACACGGGCAAGAAGATCAGTCTCGACTTTCAGTCGGTGCCAGTCCGTTCCTTGCTTCAAATCATTGCTGACGTGGCAGGCACCAACATGGTGGTTTCGGACTCGGTAGGCGGGAAAATTGCGATTCGTCTCGATGATGTCCCCTGGGATGAAGCCCTCCACGTCATCTTGGAAACCAAGGGGCTGGGGATGGAACGTCAGAATAACGTGATTTTCGTTGCCCCCCTGGCGGAAATAGCCCAACGGGAAAAGGCGGAGATGGAGACGAAGCAGCAGAGCTCGAATCTTGCTCCGCTGAAGACGGAAGTTATTCAGATCAACTATGCAAAGGCAAGTGACATTGCGTCGCTAATGAAGTCGAACAGCCACTCCATACTTGGCAAACGAGGCGAAGTGACGGTCGATCAGCGTACCAATACCCTTCTGGTCATGGACACGCCGGAGAAATTGTCTGATATCCACGCACTTATCCGGCGACTCGACGTCCCGGTCCGGCAGGTGCTGATCCAATCACGCATCGTGATCGCCAATAATAATTTTGACCGCCAGTTGGGTGCCCAGTTTGGGTTCTCTGCGAACAACGGCATTCTTAGCACGTCTGGAACCAATACGGCGACCAACAATGCGGTTACGAACAAGCTCAACGGAAACCCGCCCAGTTTCGACACGAACCAGTCTGATCGATACAACGTGAACCTGCCGGCAGCTGCCACTCTGGGCAATCCTGGCACCATCGGTCTGGCTCTTCTGAGCTCGAAGTACCTCGTGGATCTTGAGTTGTCGGCATTGCAGGCCGAGGGGAAGGGCGAAGTGATCTCGACGCCGCGCGTGATTACCGCAAATGCGAAACAGGCATCGATTGAACAGGGTGTTGAGATTCCGTATCAGGAATCGACAAGTAGCGGCGCCACTTCAGTTCAGTTCAAGAAAGCGGTGCTGAGTCTCAATGTGACGCCGCAGATTACGCCGGATGGCCGCATTATCATGGATCTGGCTATTCGAAAGGACGATGTCGGCCAGGTCGTGTCGACGGCAAACGGAGGCAGTGTGCCCAGTATCGATACTCACCGGGTTAATACGCAGGTTCTTGTGAATAACGGCCAGACGGTGGTTCTCGGTGGGATCTACGAAGACAGTAAGACGGATACCTTGAACAAAGTGCCGCTGCTCGGCGATATACCTCTACTCGGCGCACTGTTCCGTTATACGGAACATCAGAATGATCGCAGCGAATTGTTGGTGTTCATTACGCCGAAGATCCTCAATCAGGCGATCAGGATCCGGAATACATCCTACTGAGCGGTTGACGCAGAGTAAACGCACATCCTGCGTTGGGCAGGGGTATACTGGCAGCCGTGCTGGCTCCCCGTTTCAGCCTGCATGCGGCTTATAGTAGGTGCCCGAGACGTGAAGGCTTCAAATATTTTTCTTGTCGGACCCATGGGGGCCGGAAAGTCGACAGTTGGACGCCGTTTGGCATCCAGTCTGCACATGGCGTTCGTTGATTCGGATGTCGAGCTGGAAAGCCGTACCGGGGTTGATATCAGCTACATCTTCGAGAAGGAGGGTGAAGCGGGCTTTCGTCGACGTGAAACTCAGGTGATCTCTGAACTCACTGAGCGCCGCGGGATTGTGCTCGCGACTGGCGGAGGGTCCGTGCTGTCTGCAGATAACCGAAAGCATCTCGCCAGTCGTGGTTTTGTCGTTTATCTGCGCACGAGTCTCCGACAGCAGGAAACCCGGACCCGGCGCTGTGACAATCGACCCCTGCTTCATGGAACGAACCGCCGGGACATATTGCGGCGTTTGACTGCTGAACGTGATCCCCTTTACCGCGAAATTGCCGATTTGATCGTAGATACTGATCGATACGGGGCGAGAAAGCTGGTCCAGTTGATTGCCGAGGCTGCGACTGCGTGCAGTACAGCGCGGAATGCAGCATGTTGACGCTGCAGGTCGAACTCGGTGTTCGTGGATATCCCATTTATGTAGGCGAAGGCTTGCTGGATCGGCTAGGGCAAGAAATCGGTGATCGCTCAGCCTGCATCATCACCGATGACAACGTCGCTCCCTATTATCTGGATAAAGCACTGAACTCGTTTCATGGGCAGCTCAAGGAGGCGGCTTTCGTAGTGCCCGCTGGCGAAGGCAGCAAAACAATGGCCAGCGTGGAGAAAGCACTTGATTGGCTGCTCGAGCGAAGATTCCCGCGCGATGGGGTTCTGGTTGCGCTAGGAGGCGGGGTTGTTGGCGACCTAGCCGGGTTTGTGGCGGCGATCTATCATCGTGGAGTCGATTTTGTGCAGGTCCCGACCACATTGCTGGCCCAAGTGGATTCGTCGGTCGGTGGGAAGACCGGCGTGAATCACCCGAAAGGAAAAAATCTTATCGGAGCTTTCCATCAGCCGCGCGTCGTCTTGGCCGATACGAGCACCCTGTCGACACTTGAAAGTCGTCATCTAAAAGCCGGTTTGGCAGAAGTCATTAAGTATGGAATGCTGGCCGATTCGACTTTCTTCGCGTGGCTGGAACGCAACCTGGATCGGCTCAGTGCGCTGGACCCCGAGCCCTTGGCGCGTGCTATCGAACGTTGCTGTGCACTCAAGGCACGCATAGTCGTGCTTGATGAGCGCGAAGCGGGTCCGCGTGCGCTCCTGAATCTTGGGCACACTTTTGGCCATGCCATTGAGACATGGACAGGTTATAGCAAATGGTTGCACGGTGAAGCGGTTGCCGTCGGTTTATGCATGGCGGCCTACATGTCTGCACGCATGGGCTGGATTCAGGAGGAGGCGGCACAACGTTGCCTGTCCTTGGTGGAACGCGCTGGGTTGCCGACGACTCCTCCAAGTGGTATGCACCCCGGCGATTTTATAGAACTCATGAAGCGTGACAAAAAGGTTACAGATCATCGCCTCCACCTGGTTCTGATGAGGCGTATCGGAGAGGCGGTTCTGAGCGCCGACTTTTACCCTGCCGCCCTGGATGCGACTCTTGGTAAGTTTTGTGGTGCTTTAACATGACATTGGCGTCGTATGCAGCAGTCCCCGAGCATTCCCGTGGTCGCCGTTTCCCGGAACCAACGCCACTTTATCGTTCCGAATATCAGCGTGACCGTGATCGAATCATCCATTCGGCGGCTTTCCGGAGACTTGAATACAAGACGCAGGTATTTGTTAATCACGAAGGGGATCTGTTCAGGACGCGTCTGACGCATTCGTTGGAGGTCGCGCAAATCGGACGGACAGTCGCGCGATCATTGGCACTCAACGAGGATCTTGTTGAGGCCATATCGCTTGCCCATGATCTTGGCCATACCCCATTTGGCCATGCCGGTCAGGACGCGTTGAATGCCAGTATGCGTGACTACGGCGGCTTCGAACACAATCTCCAGTCCCTTAGAGTGGTTGACGAACTGGAAGATAAGTACGCGGGTTTTCCGGGGTTGAATCTGACTTACGAAACGCGAGAGGGCATCTTAAAGCATTGTTCGCCTGTCAACGCGCGACAACTGGGCGAGCTGGGCGAGCGGTTTACGCTTGGGCGCCAGCCCGGACTGGAGGCACAGATCGCCAATATCGCCGATGAGATTGCTTATAATAATCATGATGTTGACGATGGACTACGAGCCAAACTAATTTCTCTTGAGGAGCTGCGTGATGTTCCGCTGTTCCGTCGCCATTTTGACTCAGTCCAAGGGGATGTGCCGCACGCAAGTTCGAAGCAGAAGCAGCATGAAACAGTGCGTCGAATGATCAATGAACTGGTCTGTGACCTTACTGAAAATACCCGGTCTCGCTTAGAGTCAGCCGCACCGGATGATCCGGAGGCTGTTCGCGCCCATGGCGAACCGCTTGTTGGGTTTAGTGCGACGGTTGGTGAAGACAACCGCCAGCTCAAGCGATTTCTCCGGGAACACATGTATCGGCATCACCGTGTACATCGCATCATGGTCAAAGCGCAGCGGGTCATTCGCGAACTGTTCCGAGTTATGTTCGATGATCCCCGATTGATGCCTCCCGAATTCTTTGATAGGGCGCGCGAGTTCGAGGCTCGATCTGGAAAGGTCGGGCGGGCGCGGGTCACCGCGGACTACATCGCCGGCATGACGGATCGATTCGCTATCGATGAGTTTGATCGTCTCTTTGATCCTCGGCGTTTATGTTGAACCAAATGCGCCGCATCTCGTTCCCAGATTGACGCACGGCTGAATCGCCCTATAATCAAAGGTCCAGTGCGTCCGTTGGCGACGTAGGCGGCTAGCGCGTGTAACCAGTTGCCCCGAGGTTCCCCAGTTTTCTGACAATTACCGCTGGGCGGTATAGAAGGGTGCGCCGCTAACGTCGCTTCATATCTAGGGTGTCCATCATGCGTCACAAGCTGCCTCACAGCGCCAGTTCGCGTAGCGGACTTTACGACGAGCGGTTCGAGCACGATAGCTGCGGATTTGGCCTGATCGCCCACATGGATGGCGTGGCGACGCGCGCCCTGGTGGAGGAGGCAATTCACGCCCTGGAACGCATGACTCACCGTGGGGCGATTGCTGCCGACGGGAAGACCGGCGATGGTTGCGGGCTGTTAATGAAAAAGCCGGATCGGTTCCTGCGGGCGGTTGCTGAAGAAGCCGGTTTTCAACTTGGCACATCGTATGCTGCCGGCAATGTCTACCTATCGAGGAATCCGGTTCAAGCTGATCGTGAGCGTGAAGCGCTGGCCGAAGCCTGTGCACACAATGGATTGGCGGTTCTGGGCTGGCGAGCTATCCCGATTAATCCGGATGCCTGTGGCCCGGAAGCACTTAGAACGCTGCCACATATGGAGCAGGTGTTCGTGGGGAGTTCGGTTAGCCTGCCGTCCGGCGAGGTATTTGATCTCAAGCTCTTCAAGGCACGCCGACGTGCAGAGAAAGTCCTGCTGGCAGAGGGAGATCAGGAGTTTTTTGTTAACTCATTGTCGGGTCGTACCCTGCTCTACAAGGCATTGGTCATGCCCGAATATCTGCCGACGCTGTACGCTGATCTTGCCGACCCGCGATTGGAGAGCGCTATCTGCGTGTTTCATCAGCGGTTTTCAACCAATACCAGCCCGAGCTGGCGTTTGGCGCAGCCGTTTCGCTACCTCGCACATAACGGCGAGATCAACACCATCGCCGGAAACCGGGCTTGGGCGCACGCGCGCCGTGGCAAGTTCCAGTGCAAAGACCTGCCGGATATCAGTGAGATTGAGCCGCTGGTTGGTTCGGATGGATCCGATTCTGAAAGTCTCGACAACATGCTGGAAGTTATGTTGGCTGGTGGTGCGGACCTATTCGCTTCGCTGCGCGCCCTGATTCCTCCAGCCTGGCAAAATGTCGAGAACCTAGACCCTGATCTCCGGGCGTTCTACGAATACAATTCCTTGCAGATGGAGCCTTGGGATGGGCCAGCCGGAATCGTTGTTACCGATGGACGTTATGCCGTCTGTGCCAATGACCGAAATGGACTCAGACCTGCTCGATATGTCATCGCCCGCGACCGTATCATTACCTTGGCGTCAGAAATTGGCGTTCGCGATGTTGCACCTGAGGATGTGGTTGAAAAAGGTCGCCTTAGGCCAGGGCAAGTCATCGCTATCGACACTGATTCCGGAAAGCTTTTGCGACCAGCCGAGATTGATCGGGTGCTGGCAGCAAGACATCCCTATAAGCAATGGCTCAATAGAAACCTGAAGCGTCTTGAGGCTTCGCTGAGGGATGAGGTGGGAGTGCTGGATCGGCTGCACCCGGAAAGCGTGGCCGTTTACCGAAAGCTGTTTCAGCTTACTTCTGAAGAGTGCGTTCAGGTGCTTCAGGTGCTGGCCGAAAAGGGCCAGGAGTCGGTCGGCTCGATGGGCGACGATACCCCGTTTCCAGTGCTATCTGCAAAACCGCGTTCACTGTACGACTATTTCAGGCAGCAGTTCGCCCAGGTGACCAACCCGCCAATTGATCCATTGCGTGAGCAGGTTGTCATGAGTCTCGAGTGTTCGCTCGGCGCAGAACGGGGCATGTTCGAAGAAACGCCTGACAGGGCAGCGCGCCTCCTGGTCGACTCGCCTGTGCTTTCAGAGGAGAAGTTTCGGGGATTACTTGGTCTGACTGACCCAGCTTACGCGCACCGCGTATTTGACCTCAACTACGACGTCAAGGTCGGACTGGTCGCGGCCCTTGATATGCTGTGCGATCAGGCCGTTCGCGCGGTCCGTGACGAGGGGGTTGTCGTTCTGATTCTTTCTGACCGGAATATCATCCGGGACCGCCTCCCAATTCATGCCCTGCTGGCTGTGGGTGCGTTGCAGACACGGCTGATCGAAGCAGGGTTGCGTTGTGACTGCAATGTCATTGTCGAAACTGCAACAGCTCGGGATCCACACCATTTTGCCTGTCTGATCGGTTATGGCGCGAGTTGTGTGTATCCGTACCTGGCCTACGCCACTTTTTACGAGATGTGCCGAACAGGTGAAATCCGTGACGTTACCCCGCAGGGGCTCTGTTCCACTTACCGGAAGGGCATTAACAAGGGGTTGTACAAAATCATGTCGAAGATGGGGATCAGCACGATCGCCAGCTATCGAGGAGCGCATCTGTTCGAGATTGTCGGACTGCACAGCGAAGTGGTCGATCTCTGTTTCCCGGGAACCCCAAGTCGAATTCAGGGCGCTTGTTTCAGGGATCTCGAGGCTGACCAGATCCAGTTGTCGCTGGCTGCATGGGTCAAACGAAAGCCAATACCGCAGGGCGGACTCTACAAATACGTGCAGAACGAGGAGTACCACGCCTACAATCCGGATGTAGTGACTGCCCTTCATCGTGCAGTTCGAAGCGGTGATTATGACGACTATCGTATATTCGCCGATTTGGTGAACCATCGGCCGATATTGAACCTGCGAGATCTTTTTCAGCTGACGAAAGCCGTGCAACCGATTCCGATCGAGGAGGTGGAACCGATCGAATCGATATTGAAGCGTTTCGATTCCGCAGGTATGTCGCTCGGTGCTCTGTCCCCCGAGGCCCACGAAGCCTTGGCTCAAGCCATGAACGCATTGGGAGGTCGCAGCAATTCTGGCGAAGGCGGTGAAGATCCCGCGCGTTATGGAACTGACCGCATGAGCAAGATCAAGCAGGTTGCGTCAGGCCGATTCGGAGTGACCCCCGCCTATCTCGTCAACGCAGAGGTTTTGCAGATCAAAGTGGCGCAAGGTGCCAAGCCCGGCGAGGGGGGACAGCTTCCGGGAACCAAGGTCAACGAGATGATTGCGCGATTGCGCTATGCCAAGCCCGGCGTGGCGTTGATCAGCCCCCCGCCGCATCATGACATCTATTCTATTGAGGATCTCGCCCAGCTGATTTTTGATCTGAAGCAGGTGAACCCGAATGCGCTGGTATCCGTCAAACTGGTTTCCGGGCCGGGCGTTGGGACCATTGCTGCAGGAGTGGCCAAGGCCTACGCGGACCTGATAACGATCTCCGGATACGATGGAGGGACCGGGGCAAGTCCGTTGACATCGGTGAAATATGCTGGCACTCCATGGGAAATGGGGTTGGCCGAAACCCACCAGACATTGCGCAAAAACGGTTTACGCGACAAGGTGCGCGTACAAACCGATGGCGGCCTGAAGACGGGTTTGGATGTCATTAAAGCCGCGGTTCTTGGTGCAGAGAGCTTTGGATTCGGAACAGCGCCAATGATTGCGCTGGGATGCAAGTATTTGCGTATATGCCACCTTAACAACTGTGCTACAGGCGTGGCTACGCAGAACAAAACCCTTCGGTCCGATCATTTTGTGGGCCTACCTGAAATGGTGGTCAACTATTTCCGTTTCGTAGCGCAGGAAACTCGCGAATGGCTGGCGGCGCTGGGCGTACGTAGCATTACAGAACTGATTGGACGTACGGACCTGTTTCAAATTGCGGCCCCGCAAACTGACAAACAGGCCGGACTCGATCTTTCGCCGATTCTGGCGGCAGCTGGCATGATGAGTCCGGCGGCCCAACATTGCACGAGCGGTAACCCGCCTCACGACCGCGGTGCGCTCGCCGAGCAGATGGTCCGCGATATTTTGCCGGCGATCCAGACCAAGTCTGGCGGGATCTTCGAGTACCGCGTCAATAATACCAATCGTTCGATTGGTGCACGGCTGTCAGGAGAAATCGCTCGGATTCACGGGAATCTCGGTATGTCAGAGGCGCCTGTGACCTTGCGGCTTCGTGGTGTTGCAGGCCAAAGCTTCGGGGTCTGGAACGCAGGCGGACTGCACATGGTACTCGAGGGCGAGGCGAATGATTACGTGGGAAAAGGCATGGCGGGTGGGCATCTCGTCATACGTCCGCCGGTGGGGTCGCGCTTCGACGCTCGTCGCACCACGATCATTGGCAATACGTGTTTATATGGTGCCACGGGAGGCGCGCTTTACGCAGCTGGCGTCGCCGGTGAACGGTTTGGTGTTCGGAACTCGGGCGCGGTGGCAGTTGTCGAGGGCGTCGGTGATCATGGCTGTGAATACATGACGGGTGGCGCTGTAGCCATTCTTGGGCGCGTCGGCATCAACTTCGGTGCGGGGATGACCGGTGGGTTCGCCTACATCTATGATGAGAATAGAAACTTCGTGGATCGGTACAACCACGACCTGATCGATATCCATCGAATTGTTGCCGAACCCATGGAAGCACACCGGGCTTACCTTCTCGAGCTAATCCGTGAGCATGTCGCGCTTACCAACAGTGACTGGGGTCGGGAAATTATCGGAAACTTCAGGGATTACGTGGGCCAGTTCTGGTTGGCTAAGCCCAAGGCAGCGGACATAACGTCCTTGCTGGTCGCCATCCGGGCGGCAGCTTGACCGGAGTGATGCAGTGTCAGTTAAGAATGCACTACAATTTTTGGAGATTCAGCGTCAGGATCCCACGAAGGCGCCAGTTGAGGCGCGACTCCACGATTATCGGGAAATCTACGGCCAATTCAGCGCCGAACAGGCCTCAGCGCAGTCGGGCCGCTGCCTCGATTGCGGTAATCCGTACTGCGAATGGAAATGCCCGGTTCACAACTACATTCCCAATTGGCTCAAGCTGATCGAGGAAGGCAATCTGATGGCCGCGGCAGAGCTCTGTCATCAGACGAATTCGCTCCCCGAGGTTTGCGGCCGCATTTGTCCGCAGGATCGATTGTGTGAAGGTTCCTGCACGCTGAATGACGGTTTTGGCGCAGTGACGATCGGCAACGTCGAAAAGTACATCGCCGACGAAGCCATCAAACAAGGCTGGCGGCCTGATATGTCGTCTGTCGAGGCCACAGGAAAGCGAGTAGCAATCATTGGCGCCGGACCAGCTGGCCTTGCTTGTGCCGATGTGCTCGCGCGAAATGGCGTGCAGGCTGTGGTCTATGATCGATATGCGGAAATTGGCGGATTGCTGACGTACGGCATCCCTCCATTCAAACTTGAAAAGGAGGTTTTGCGAACTCGGCGGATGATCCTGGAAGGAATGGGTATTGAGTTCCGCCTCAAAACCGAGGTTGGTTCGGACATCCCTTTTGACACGATTCTCGATCAGTACGACGCGAGTTTTTTGGGGATGGGCGCCTATCAGGCGATGAAGGGTGGTTTCCCAGGGGAGGATCTGTCCGGAGTGATTCAGGCATTGCCATTCCTGATTGGCAATATTCACCACGTCATGGGAACCGAGGATCTCTCCTATCCCTTTCAGGATATGGCGGGTCGCCGGGTCATCGTTCTTGGTGGTGGCGACACGGCAATGGACTGCAATCGAACGAGTGTTCGCCAGCAGGCAGCGTCGGTAACCTGCGTTTATCGTCGGGATGAAGCCAACATGCCAGGCAGCCGTCGAGAAGTGGCCAATGCAAAGGAAGAAGGCGTTCGGTTTCTTTTTAACAGACTACCGGTTGGCATTGTGGGAAACAATGAAGTCGAGGGGGTCAGGGTAATCCAGACGAAGCTGGGAGAGCCCGATGATCGCGGTCGGCGCCGGCCGGAACAGATACCGGGAACCGAGGAGATCCTCCCCGCCGACCGCGTCATCATTGCGTTCGGTTTTCGACCCAGCCCTGCCGGATGGCTAAAAGAAAATGGCATCGAGTTACGGACCGACGGTCGTGTCGTTGCATCAGCGAAACAGCACTTTCAGACGACCAATCCCAAAGTGTTTTCGGGGGGCGACATGGTGCGCGGGTCGGATCTCGTGGTTACCGCCGTTCACGAGGGTCGTCAGGCCGCAGAAGGCATCCTTGATTTCCTGAAGCTCTGATAATAACGGCGGCCTTTCCTTGATCGGAGTGCCACTGTATCGGCTGCCGGAAATGACCGATGACGAGATAGCCCGAGACTTGCCGACTCAGGTTGCGGCAAGTCATGTGTGTGATTTGACTCATAATCATATGGCGCGATGGTATCATCGATCGGAGGCACTGACGGGACGGGTTGTATTAATAGGTATATTTAATAACAAATAACTGATGTTTAGTTAAGATAGTTACAAATCGACGGATTTTTAGTGAAGACAATATCGCCGAATGAGCGTCTTATCGTTGCGTTGGACGTACCCGATCCCAACAAGGCCCGCGCCTTGGTGCGCGAGCTCAGCGATGCCGTACTGTTCTATAAGGTCGGCATGGAATTGTGTACGGCGGCCGGGTTCATCGAGTTGATCCACTGGCTTAAGAGGCAGCAGAAGCATATTTTTGTCGATTTAAAGTTTTTCGATATCCCTGAAACGGTCGGCCGCGCGGTTTCGGGGCTTGCCGCCCACGGAGTCGATTTCTGTACGGTCCATGGAAACCAGTCGATTATGGAGGCAGCTGCTTCAAGCAAACATGGTTCACTGAAGGTATTGGCGGTGACTGCCCTGACCAGCCTGGATCGCGGCGATCTCCAGGATCTTGGTTTTAAGTGCGACGTCGAAGATCTGGTGCTTTCAAGGGCCAAGCGTGCTCTGGAAGCCGGTTGTGACGGGGTCGTCTCTTCCGGGCTGGAAGTGTCGCGGCTTCGCGCTGAAGCGCCTTCTGAACTGATCGTCGTCGTGCCGGGAATCCGGCCGGTTGATAACAAGAAAGATGGCGGCCAGATTGACGATCAGAAGCGAATCATGACGCCCGCAGAGGCAATCGCGGCCGGTGCGGACTATCTGGTAGTTGGGCGGCCGATTCGTGATGCAGGCAATCCGCGGGCGGTGGCGAAGGAGATCCAGACGCAAATTCAGGGTGCCATAAAGTGAGTGACGCGTTGGCCAATGATCGGTTGCTGCGGGCGTTGGCGAGAAAGCCTGTCGACAGAACGCCCGTTTGGTTGATGCGGCAAGCGGGGCGATACCTGCCTGAATATAGATTGACACGAGCTAAAGCTGGAGATTTTTTAGCGTTGTGCAAGACCCCCGAGCTCGCTTGCGAAGTGACGATCCAGCCTGTGGATCGATATGACCTGGATGCGGCGATCCTGTTTTCCGATATCTTGACGATACCGGATGCCATGGGTTTAGGCTTGCACTTTGTATCTGGCGAAGGGCCGGCATTCGAACGACCGGTAAGGACAGATGACGCCGTGGCCCGTCTCGGAGTTCCTGATCCCGAGGTTGAGCTTCGTTACGTCATTGATGCCGTTCGGAACGTGAAGCAGAGCCTTGCCGGGCGGATCCCCCTCATCGGTTTTGCCGGTAGCCCATGGACTCTTGCCTGTTACATGATTGAAGGAAAGAGCTCCCGTGATTTCTTGGCAGCCAAAACGATTCGCTATGGCTTCCCTGATCTTCTGGATGGACTGTTGGCGAAGCTGTCAGAGGCGGTCGCCCTGCATCTATCGGCACAGGCGGCGGCTGGGGTGGATGCCCTGATGATCTTCGACACATGGGGAGGCATCTTGGATCCGGCAGGCTATCACCGGTATTCCCTTGGTTCGATCCGACGAGTTGTCGGCAGGTTGGCCCAGTTGTCCCCTGGCGTCCCGGTGATCCTCTTCTCCAAGGGGTGCGGTGCCCATCTGGAATCGATGGCGGATACGGGAGTCGCAGCCCTTGGGATAGACTGGGCGACTGATCTCGGCTCAGCTCGGACGCTGGTCGGCCAGAGGGTTGCCTTGCAAGGCAATCTTGATCCGGCAGTTCTTTTTGCGCGGCCGGAAATTATCCGTGACCATGTAGCATTGGTTCTGCAACAGTTTGGCGCTGGAGCGGGGCACATATTTAATCTGGGTCACGGAATTGTTCAGGGAACACCGCCTGAGCACGTGGCGGAACTGGTTTCAGCCGTGCACGAACTCAGTCCTGCCTACCATCTCAGTTCCAGCTAAGGGCCCTAATGATCCGGCGCGGGGTCCCGAGTTGGCTGGTCGGTGTGGTGACAAGCCTGTTCATGGCGTTGGCCCTGTTATTCTGGGCAATCCCCTTCTTTCTCCCCATTGCCTTTCTTCGTCTGATAATCCCTGTTCCGGCATGGAGACGCTTAAGCGGACACTATCTGGCCTGGGTCGCCGCTTCTCCGTGGTTGGGCACCAACGTGCTGATTCTGCGTATCCTGCATGGCCGCCGAACTAATACACGGATTGACCGGAAGTTGGATCCACGCCGGAGCTGGTTGCTGATTAGCAATCACCAGTCGTGGGCAGACATTCTGATGTTGCTCGACGCGTTCTACGGGAAAGCTCCATTCCCTCGGTTTTTCCTGAAGCGCGAGCTTTTTTGGATACCCTTCGTGGGCTTGATCTGCTGGGCACTCGATATGCCGTTCATGCGGCGTCAGCAAGGTAACTCGGCTCTCCGGAACCCATCGGCCGTCATCGATCTTGAAACGACTCGGCGATTTTGCGAAAAGGTTCAGGGG
>OFHJ01000441.1_pt1 | contig 16066 bp, 15 predicted proteins | sample 1522001 | NCBI WGS metagenome assembly OFHJ01 (sample SAMEA2464838, study PRJEB22497) | soil metagenome | biome: Grassland; feature: Farmland; material: Clay | place: Australia | collected 2013-02-01 | depth 1.2 m | reverse complement strand
ATATGAGTGAATTCGATGCTATCGTAGTTGGCGCAGGTCCTGCAGGCTCTGCGGCAGCCATCAGGCTCGCATCAAATCAACAGAATGTTTTGCTTGTGGAAAAGTCCGATCCACCAGGTAGTAAAAACGTCTCTGGAGGAGTACTCTGGGGCAACGATCTGGCGAGCGTGATACCTGACTGGGAAAAGACTGCTCCTCTAGAGAGGTTCGTGGAAACCAAGTCTGTTGCCTTTCTCACGAAGGAGTCAAAGATAGGCATCGATTTCAGCACAAAGAAGTTTGAGAACAGGAAAACAGGATACACGGTTCTCAGGACAAAGCTTGACCAGTACCTCGCAAAGAAAGCGAAGGATTCTGGAGCCATGGTTGCAAGCGGTGTTACCGTTGACAGGCTTGCATTTGACAATGGAAAGGTCATTGGCGTGGAACAAAATGGGGACGTGATCACCGCAGATACAGTTATTCTTGCTGAAGGAGCAAACCCCAGAGTAGCTATTGATTCTGGCCTCAGAAAACCACTTGCTGACCACGATGTTGCGATTGGCGTCAAAGAAGTGATAAAGCTTACCGAACCAATAATTAATGATCGATTCAATTTAGCTGGAAAGTCCGGATACGCGTGTGAGTATGTTCTAGGTTTCCTGGATGGGGGAGTACACGCCGGCGGTTTCCTGTACACAAACAAAGACAGCATTTCCCTTGGCGCAGTTATATCAATGGGTTATCTCAGGCAGAACAACCAGACATACTCATTCGACATTACTGAACAGTTCAAGCAGCACCCATTCATCGCTCCCCTGATTGAAGGTGGCAGAGTGGAGGAATACAGCGCACACCTGGTGATGGAAGGGGGCCTGCAGTCGGTGCAGAACCTTTATGGGGATGGCTACATGATTGCCGGTGACGGGGCTGGTTTCTCTTTCAGCAACGGGATGGTCCTGCAGGGGATGAACTATGCAATCGCCTCCGGAGTTATGGCTGCCGACACATTCATTGATGCGAAGAACACCGGAGATTTCTCTTCCGCCACATTATCCAAGTATAAGGCAAGACTGAGAGAGAGCTATGTCCTTAGAGACCTTAACACGTTTAGTGGAATAGGGGACATAACCTGGAGTCCGCTGATTCATGAGAAGTTACCCCAGTTGCTTGAAAACACCATGATGAATGTGTTCATGGAAGAGGGAAAGCCAAAGAAGCACATGTCGAAGATCCTCAGGGAATCAATGGCAACATCCGGCCTTTCCACATCGGAAATGATCATACAGGCTTACAGAATGATGAGGAGGATGTAAAATGAAGATAGAGGAGAGATTATCACTTCTTAATTACAAGATTGACAAGAGCTACGCACACATTACTGTGAATCCGGACATATGTGAAACATGCCCGGATCACTTCTGCACCTTTGCATGTCCTGCAAAATGCTACAGCCTCATCGAAGGCAAACTGAACTTCAAGTATGAAGACTGCGTAGAATGTGGAACGTGCTCGGTAGCGTGCGCACACGGAAGCGTCACCTGGACAAACGTCAAGGGTGGCCACGGTGTAAAATACAAATTCGGGTGAACAGCATGACACTGGAAATAGTCGTTATGATAAAGCAGGTTCCTGACAGCCAGGAAGTGGAGATTGACCCGGTTACCAAGACGCTGAACAGGATGAAGGCAAGAAATGTCCTCAACGTTGCTGATGACAATGCACTTGAAGCTGCACTCAGAATCAAGGACAAGACAGACGCAAACATAACAATAATATCGATGGGCCCACCAATGGCAGAAACCGCAATCATAGAATGCATGGCCAAGGGAGCTGACAGAGGAGTACTTGTCAGCGACAGGGCATTCGCAGGTGCGGATACTTACCCCACAGGCCTCACACTTGCAGCAACAATCACAAAACTTGGAAAATATGACATAATCTTTGCAGGAGAGGAAACCTCGGATTCAAGCACTGGCCACATAGGCCCTGGTGTAGCGGAATTCCTCGGTATTGAGCAGATCACGTATACAAGTGCTGTAGATTTCGAGGATGGATTTGTCCTGGGAGAAAGGGAACTCGAAGACGGAACTGAAGTGGTCAAGGCGAAACCACCCGTGCTGATCACGGTTCTCCTTGGATCAAACTACCCGCGCAACCAGACCCTTAGAAGAAAGATCGATGCCATGAAGAAGGGCATAGAGGTCTGGAATCTCGAGAAACTGGAAATTCCACCGGAATGGGTCGGCCTGAAAGGTTCACCAACAATTGTACGATCAATGAAAACTATAAAGGAGAAAGAGAGGGCAGCCAGGGAAATCACCCTGGAAACCATAGGTGATATGGTGAAGGAACTGGCTGAGAACAAGGTTTTATTCAAGGAGGAGGAGTAGCATGACCGGACTTATTAATGCGGTTCCCATTGAACATCCTGAAGAATACAAGGATGTGTTTGTATACCTGGAAACAAGACAGGGGAAGATACTGAAGTCATCTTCTGAAATGATCGGTATCGGCAGAGAAATTGCCCATAAGGTCAATGAGAAACTGGTATGCATCCTCATGGGAGATGATCTCAAGGATCTGTCAAAGGATGCTGCCTCTTTTGGCTGTGACAAAGTGCTTGGTGCGGAGTCCCCGGACCTGAAGGATTTCAAGACAATGCCATATGCGGAATATGTGGCGGAATTTATTGCAGAGGAGAAACCCAACATCTTCCTTCTGGCGGCAACCCATAACGGAAGGGATCTCGCATCTAGAGTCGCAGTGAAATCCAAAACAGGAGTTACGGCGGACTGCACCGTGATCGACATCGACGAGAATGACCGCACATTGCTTGCAAACAGGCCGGTTTACGGAGAAAGCACGCTTGCGGAGATTCTATGCAAGAAGCACAGACCTCAGATGGCGACAGCCAGGCCAGGAGTTTTCAAGGCTCCCGAGAGGCAGGATAACAATTCATGCGAAATCAACATCAAGAAAGTCAAGGTTGATCCCTCGCTCATAAGAAAGGAGATCGTTGAGTTCCGGCCAAAATCTGGCTTTGACATAACAGCCGCAGACGTTGTTGTGTCTGGCGGCCTCGGGCTCGGTGGAAGCAAGGGCTTTGGACTGCTTGACCAGCTTGCGCAGGAACTGCATGGCGTCGTTGGCTCATCAAGACCTGCAGTTGACATGGGATGGATAGACAGGGATCACCAGGTGGGCCAGACCGGCAGAGTTGTCCGCCCCAGGATCTACATTGCAGCAGGGATTTCAGGAAAAGCCCAGCACATTGTGGGAATGAAGGCGAGCGGGACCATTATTGCAATAAACAATGATCCTGATGCAGAGATAGTCAAGTATTCGGACTACTTCATAAAGGAAGATCTCTACAAAGCTGTTCCAAAACTTATTGAAGAAATAAAGAAAGTCAGGAAAGAGGGAATAAAGGAAGCTACGGCCTGATCCCGTTCTCAAATCCTTATGCAATCCCATGCAGGGTTTCGTCCGGAACGTATGCAATCTCAATCCCGGCTGCCAGAAACGCATGATTGATCGCATCCCTCTTATCCTGAAGGTACTGCATGATCTCCTCTGGTGGTTCGTGATGCCACCAGATGGCTCTCCTGGAACCATTGGAATTCCAGGAGTGGGATTTTGGCATATTCCATGACTGATATCCCAAGAGAGGTAATTTTCTGCGGGATATGCAAATGTGTGAATGAGACGGATGACTCCACGGATCCGATGAAATGCGTGTAAACATTGGGTGCAGTTTTCATGTGCAACCATGCACAATATATCATGATGTTGCACGGGTTATTCCGGCAGCTGTTGGAATCCTTTCAAATAATTATTATACGAAGAAAACATTTTAAATCACTTGAAAACCGTAGTGATCCACAAGTTCCCGAAGGAATCCGGAGTAACTCTCCACCAGGTTACCACATATATGGAGGACTATTCCCGCGAACACCCGGAAAGGCAGGTATTTTTTGACGGGGACAGGTTTGCAGTTTGCTACATAAGTGAAAAATGAAAAGATTGTTGCCCGAATATTGGTCTGTAAAGATGTTGGATCAGGTTCAGACCGACTGCTCGATCCTGTATGAAACAATCTCGTTCCTCATGGAATCTGTGAACTCTGAAAGCTTCATTACGTTCTGGCCGTTTGCCCTGTTTCTCACAGACACTGTGCCGGAATTCTCCTCCTTCTCACCCACGACAATTATGTAGGAGGGCCTCATTGGCCTGATTGTCTTTATCTTCTTGTTTATGGTCTCGTTGCCCAGGTCGAGCACCGACCTTATGTCATTCTGCTTGAGCTCTTCATGCACTTTCTTTGCATAATCTTCAAATTTCTCACTTACAGGGACAACGTACGCCTGAACCGGCGAAAGCCATGTCGGGAACTTCCCCGCAAAGTGTTCAATGAGGATGGCCATGAATCTCTCATAAGACCCGAATATTGCTCTGTGGACCATTATGATCCTGTCATGCTTGCTCTCGCTGTTGATGTAGTAAAGGCCAAAGTTTGTAGGCATGAAGAAGTCCACCTGGATAGTGGAAAGCTGCCACATCCTGCCGAGTGCATCCTTTACATGAACATCGATCTTTGGGCCATAGAAAGCCGCTTCTCCCGGGTTCACAGCATACTTGATCCCCTCCTCGTCAAGAGCCTGCCTGAGCTGGTCAGTTGCCTGATCCCATGTGCTGAAATCCGGATCTAGTTTTGTGGAGGAACAGTTGGGACACTTGAGTTCTTCCTGCATGGAAGTCTTCCTTGCCTCTATTTCCGTACCACAGTTGGAGCAGCGGTATGTGATGAGATAATTCTCGGGGTTTTCCTTGTCGATCACGCTCAGGTCAAAAGACATTGTTGGTTCTCCAAGGATCTTGGAGTACGTCTCTTTCACCATTGCCATCACATCCTTGATCTCTGACACGATCTGGTCTAGCCTGAGGAAAGCATGTCCATCGTCTACCGTGAACATTCTCGGCCTTGTGAGGCCACCCATTTCTCCTGATTTTTCATACCTGTAGACCGTTCCTGCCTCTGAGTACTTAACGGGCAGTTCTTTGTAGCTCTTGGGTTCTCTTGCAAAGATTGTTATGTGCCCGGGGCAGTTCATGGGCTTGACACCGTAATTGTCACCGTCGGGGAGTGTAAAGAGATACATGTTTGGCTTGTATTTCGCATAATGGCCGGACTGTTTCCATATGAGCTCCTTGAAGATGTGGGGGGTTGCAACATCCTGCCATCCAAACTTCTTGTTCAGCCTTTTCATGAAGTTTGTCAGTTCCTGTTTCAACACCATTCCGTTTGGAGTGTAGAAGGGGAATCCCGGTGCCCATTCAGAGTTGAAGACGAGGAGATCCATCTCCTGTGCGATCTTCCTGTGATCTCTCTTCATGGCCTCTTCCCTGTTCTTCAAGTATTCCTTCAGTGATCTTTCTTCAGGAAAAGCTGTTCCATAAATCCTGATTAGCATGGGTCTGCTTTCGTCGGCCTTGTAGTGTGTGCTGGCAACGGAAAGAAGTCTGATCGCTTTAATGTATCCTGTTGATGGAACATGCGGTCCTCTGCAGAAATCGTAGAATTCTCCCTGTGTGTAGATTGTTGAACTCCCTCCATCGGGAACGTTCTCGTTTATCTTGTCTATCTTGTACGGGTTGTGGGAGAATTTCCTGAGAAGATCCGCCTTGGAAAGGCTTTGTTTCCCGATCCTGAGATTCCTGCCGATAAGTTCTCTCATCTTCTTCTCTATCTCTGCCAGTTCTTCCTGGTCCACCGGTTTCATGTCTATGTCATAGTAGAAACCATCTTCTGTAGGGGGCCCTGCGTTTGGTTTAGCGTCAGGATAGAGTTCTAATACTGCCTGTGCCAGAAGATGTGCAGCCGAATGCCGGAGTATCTTAAGTCCTGCCTCAGTCTGAGTGAATACCGGTTCTATTATTACGTCTGCAGTGGGAGTATCCCTCAGGTCCTTTTCCACGCCGTCTTGAATGACGGCCACTGCTCCTTTTATACCGGCTTCCTTCAGAGATTCCTCGAAGGTCTTGTTGGCTTTCGCCATCAGTTGTTCCTGTTCAGCCTGCGGCATCACAACGTTAAAATAATTATGTATAAAAGGGTTGAGAAGAATGCCTAGAACTTTACCGATGAATTAGCCTTTAATTTTCCTTCCCTCATCAGGACCACAATCTTTTCAATGTCAGGCGTAGCTGGACGGTCATCAACTAGCTTTTCGACCCTGGTTCTCACTGAGTTCTTGAGATCGCTCACACTTCTGGATACGGGTTCCTTGATGAATTCCAGTGCCTGAGTTGCAAGCAGGTACTCAATGGCTATGATGGCCTCCACGTTTTCAACAATTTCTGTCAGCTTCAATGCAGCATTTGTCCCCATGCTCACATGATCCTCCTGGTTGGCACAGGTTGGGATGGTGTCGGCGGATGATGGTGTGCAAAGTGTCTTGTTCCTGTTGCACAGTGCCGCTGCTGTATACTGGGGTATCATGTATCCGGAATTGAAACCGCTCTTCTCGACAAGGAACGGGGGCAACCCACTGAGATTTGTGTCGGTTATTCTGGCGAGCCTTCTCTCGATCATGTTTCCCATGTCGGTAAGGGCTATGGCAAGAAAATCGGAAGCAAAGGCAACAGGTTCTCCATGGAAGTTTCCCACTGAAACATACTCGTCGTTGTTTACTAGAGGGTTGTCAGTGACCGAATTTATTTCTGTGGTGATAACATTCCTGACATAATCCATTGTGTCAAGGACAGCTCCATAAACCTGTGGAATGCATCTAAGCGTGTAAGGGTCCTGCACCTTGTTTTCTCCAGCGAGTCGTACATTCTCGCTCCCTTTCAGCATTTCCCTCATGGCGGAAGCAACACTTTTCTGGCCTGCATGTGCTCTTGCCTCAATTGCCCAGGGAGTGAATGCCTTGTCGGTTCCCCTCAGAGCCTCAAAGGCCATGGCGGCAGAATTTACTGCATTGGAGAAGAGCCTGAATGACATGGCGGTTTCCACTGCCAGTATTCCTGATATGGTGGAGGTGCCATTTATGAAGGCGACCCCCTCCTTCTCTGCAAATGAGTATGGTGCCATTCCTGCTTTTTTCAGGGCTTCGGACGAGTCGATCTCACCATGCCCTGATACAACCTTACCCTCACCCATCATGGCCAGTGCAACATGCGCAAGAGGTGCCAGATCACCACTGGCACCCACAGATCCATATCGTGGTACCACAGGGTGAATTCCATTGTTTATCATATCCCTCAGAAACTCTATGAGGTTGCGGCTGACTCCGGAGTACCCCTTGCACAGGCTGTTGAGCCTTACAAGCATCATGGCCCTGACATGTAGTTTGGGCAATCTCTCTCCATAGCCGGAAGAATGGCTCCTAATGAGGTTTGACTGCAACCTGATAATATCATCTTTGTCAACGTCCACATTGAGGAGGCTGCCAAATCCCGTTGTAACACCATAGACCCGCTTTCCAGACGAAACTATTTTCATGAGGGACTTGTGCGAGGCCACAATCCTCTCGAAGGCCTCATCGGATACCTTGATTTCTTCATGGTCCTTTGCAACCGAAAGTACCTGTTCGACGTTTAAATGATCACCATCAACTATTATCATGACCTCATAGTAAGACAGAATCAAGTTAAAATTCTTGCCCACGGGAAAAAATTTGTTTTATGGGGAGCCCTGAAGCCTCTTCAGGAAGCCACTGGCCGTTCGGGATAAGACATCGGATTGGTCTCCATTAAAGATGGTGCCATTCGAACTATATTCCGTTCATGATCATCATCGCTGCTCCTTCTTTTTGGCAGGCAGTTTCAGCTATTCGGGGAAGACAGAAAGATGCTTTTAGTATTGTAGCCTAATGAGTTGATGGGCATCGATGCAGTGAGAAACAGGATCTACAGGATCAACGCGAACGAGAAACCAGAAATTCCAAGATTTTCAACTCAATATATTGATGAAGGGATTGACCCCTTTGACGACTTCTTCCACTACTCCAATGGAAAATGGATCAAGGATCACCCGATACCCAAGGAGAAACCCTACTGGGGGGCCTTCATGGAACTTTTTGAGAGGAACAGGTACATTCTTGGAAAAATTCTGGAGACATGCGCATTCAACCAGTGGCAGGATGATCCAGCCAGGCAGATGGTGGGAAGATTCTACCTTTCTGCAATGGATACAGAAACCATAGAGAGGCTCAGATTTCAGCCTATTGAAGGGCTCATGCGGGAAATCGAATCCCTTGAAAGCAGGAGCAAACTCATGGAAAAGACCGCGGACCTCCACCGTCGTGGCATACCGGTTCTTTTCTCATTCGAATCAAGCCCGGATGACAGGAACAGTTCTGTCTACGCATACAGGATGTCTCAGGGGGGCATCTCTCTTCCCAACAGGGATTATTACATCCTGGAATCCTTTGGAGAGATCCGTGGCGAATTCCGGAACCATGTCAGGAGGATGTTTATGCTATACGGATTGCATGAGGAATCGGCAGCAGAATATGCTGAAACCGTATTTGACATAGAATTGCGCCTTGCTGAGGTAAGCAGGTCTCCCGTTGAGTTAAGAGACCCCGAAAAGAATTATACCCGCTTTGACTGGAAAAATATCCAAGAGCTTTCTCCCAGAATAGACTTTGGCCGGTATTTCGATCTTTCAGGGCTGTCGGGGCCCGATTACATTGTAGTGGGCCAGCCGGAGTTTTTCACCGGCTTGGGCAAGGTAATTGAAGACATACCCCTGGAGAAATGGAAAGTGTACCTGAAATGGAAGGTCCTGCACTTTGCAGCCTCCTACCTGCACGATGAAGTGGAGAATGAGAATTTTGACTTCTATTACAGAAAACTCCTGGGACAGCCGGAGCGTGAGAAGAGGTGGAAGCAGGTTGTCTCAATTATAGACATGTACATTGGCGAGGCCCTCGGCCGACTGTACGTTGAAGAGGAATTTGGAGAAGAACACAGGAAGAGAATGTCAACAATGGTGGATGACATAAAGGAAGTGTTCGCAGAACGCCTGCAGTCACTGGAATGGATGTCTGATGCCACGAAGACGAAGGCCCTTGGCAAGTTCAACAGATTCCGCACCAAGATCGGTTACCCTTCAAAATACCTGGATTACTCGTCCATAAGAATTGTAGAAGATGACTATCTCGGGAATGTCATGCGGTCCAATGAGTTTGAGTTTAATAGGGAAATTTCCCGGGTGAATTCACCGGTAGACAGGGAGTTGTGGATAATGACCCCCCCAACAGTCAATGCTTATTTCTCTCCAACAGAAAATGAGATTGTGTTCCCTGCCGGAATTCTCCAGCCCCCGTTCTTTGATCCCGACCTGGACGACGCAGTCAATTACGGTTCAATCGGTGGCACCATAGCCCATGAGATAACGCATGGCTTTGACGATGAAGGAAGGAAATACGATTCTGACGGTAATTTGCAGGACTGGTGGTCGGAGGTGGATTCCAGGGAGTTCATGTCGAAAACAGGAAAGGTGGTCGAGCTCTACAATTCCATGCAGGCGTTGCCAGGGTTGCCTGTGAATGGAGGCCTTACACTGGGGGAAAACCTGGCAGACCTCGGTGGGGTAAACATAGCCTACGAGGCTCTTGAAAGGCACCTCAAGAGAAATCCTGAATTGCGAAAGTCCATTGATGGATTCACGCCTGAACAGAGATTCTTTCTGGGATGGAGCCAGAGCTGGAGATCCAGCATAAGGAATGAGGCCCTTAAGTGGCAGATATCGAACGACCCTCACGCTCCTGATAATTTCAGGGGAGACATACCTGCAAGGGTTCACCCTGAGTTTGAGAAACATTTCAGAGGTCTTTCCAGGAAAAGAGACACCGGCATGGAGCCTATCAGGATATGGTGAACGAAAACCAGTGGGAATTGTATTTAAAACCATGGAATAACCGGCTTCTGAATTAATACAGAAAGAATTGGGGAGTGCAGGTGCCGGGATTCGGACCCGGGTTGAAAGCTTGGAAGGCTCTCGTGCTAGACCAGACTACACTACACCTGCTTTTCTTACCCTTTATTGCATGGGTATTAATTTATTTTCTATGCCCGGGCTGAACTATCCATAAGTTATGGTGAAAGTCAAAGGTTGGGTAGTCTGCCTCACAGAAGAATTCCACCCGATAAGGATATCATAAGTATGGCCGGTTGCAGTCGAAAGTGTAGACGGCGTAGTGAAATTCAGATAATTATTGCTAAATAAATATTGAATCGGCGTTTGAGTGGTGGAACTTGACTGCTGATAATTCAACGATGTTATGTTGAAATCATACTTGTATGTAAGGTAGATGCTAAAATGGGAAGTTCCCGGTGTCAGTTGATACGTATCGCTGGAGCTCAGGGTAAGAGGGACATACTGTGATGAACTCGGGGGCTGGGCCGAAATGGTCTGTATCTGGGGAGATGAGACCACGTGCAGCGGAGGATTCAGGAATATGATCCAGAAAAGGAGCCATGTGAGTACATAGGTACCATAATTGATCACCCTGTGGGACGTTCTGTCTGAGATTCCGATTCCAAGAGTCTTGAGAATGCGGGTTAGCAGGATAAGGATAGCAAGCATCAGCAATATTGCAAGATATGTATATCCCAGAAGCTGCAGGTAACCTGCGAAAATTCCTGAAAGGGCGCCTATGACAAAAATAACTAGAATGCCTTTTGCCCTCTCCCTTTCTATCAGAAGGTATTCCTTCTCGTCAAATTCTGGTTCTTCAAACAATGGGTTCTCTTTCGGTTTCGCCATGGCTTCAGGGCTTCATAGCCTTTCAATTAATGAATTTAACGACGAAAGAGGATCTTTGGATAGCACTATTCCGGAAGCGACCAGGACGCCTTCTGCACCCAGCTCAACAGATTTTGCCAGATCTCCGCCATTCTTGACACCGGCCCCAACCAGGACAGGCACATTGTCTGGGGAACACTTCTTCACAACCTCGCCTATTATTTCCGGCTTTGCTGAAGTTACTGACACATCCCCTCCTATGAGCTCGGGGGGTTCATAAGCAATGAACTCGGGTTTAAGCTTTGAATACACTTCCGCTTCCAACTGGTTCTCGGCACAGACGACAACGGGGAAGTCGTACCTGTGTGCCATATCCAGTGTTGAAACTATGGCTTTTTCATCAACACGCCTCTCCGAGTGGTTCAGCAGGGTGCCGCTAATCTCCATGTCGAGAAGTGATTCAACGGAAATCTGGGCAGTTTTGGCACCATATTCAACGGGATCTACATGCTGGCTGTAGAAATTTAGCTCAGGGAAATTCCTGGCTATCCTGAGATCAATGGGGTTCAATGCAAAAATGACCTTGACATCCTTCCGCTGTTCCATGCCGATAAATGAACTGAGAAACCTTTCACACATTGGACCGGAAGATACTTTGTAATGCTTGAGATTAATAATGACTGTAGTTTTCACGGTATCTGGCTGGAATCATCAAAGAACTTAAATTTATTTTCAGGGGCAGAGCTAAGACATTATTTTGAATTTCACAATAATTCTCCCTGCATGAGCAAAATAAAGATTTTGGGCTTCGGTGGAAGTTTAAGGAAAGGCTCTTACAACTGGGCACTGCTTGAAAACGCCAGGGATCTCATGCCGGAAAACTCTGAATTAGAGTTGTTTGATATTTCTGGGATTCCTCTCTACAATCAGGATAACGAAAACGACCTCCCTGAGCCTGTTGCCATATTCAAGAAAGCGATCAGACACTCAGACGGAATCCTGATAGCTTCCCCGGAATACAATTTCTCAATTCCCGGTTATCTCAAGAATGCACTGGACTACGCAAGCAGGCCGCCAATCGACAATCCTTTTCCCGGAAAGCCCGTGGCCATAATGAGCGCTTCGGGAAGCATGCTCGGTGGATCCCGTGGGCAATACCATCTCAGGCAGGTTCTGGGTTATCTTGACATGAGGGAGATACACAAGCCTGAGGTATTTGTGGGACAGGCGCAGACCAAGTTCGATGCTTCCATGAAACTAACTGACGAAAATGCAAGGGGGTTTCTCTCCCAGTTACTCCGGAAACTCGTTGAGGAGGCTTCAAGACTTAATGTAAACTGAACGGAAAAAGTGGTGTTCCGGAAATTGGATCAGGGATCTGCCGACCGAAGCAGTGGCCCGGCATCTCTTGGCTTGCATGCACTTGTGCCGAACTTGCAGCATGAGGCATAAGTGGCTAGAGCATATGATATCGTTCGATGGCCGCAGCCGGAAGTGCAACAGATCAGGTTTCCGGGTTAGGCGATATGGTTATTACCACTTTCCAATTTTATTAATGCCTTGAAAGCAAAGAGAATTGCCGCCATCGCAATCACGGTGCTGATTATTGCCAGTGTCGCCTCTGTCTTTCTTTACTCAAGTGCCTGGCCACCTGTCTACACTGTTGAATCAGAAAGCATGGAGCATTCCTACAACTGGACGGCAGGTACCATAAACGTGGGTGACATTGTTTTTGTCAAGGACATACACGATAACCCGGCGAACGTGGTAACATTCGCGACCGGCAAGGGCTCAGGGTACTCCACATATGGTGAGTACGGAAATGTCATTCTCTACAATGCCCCAAATGGCGAGGTGATCATACACAGGGCAATGTTCTACCTCTCATGGTCCAATGGAAACCCGGTTGTTTCCGGCCATAACGGACAGAACTGGATCAAGGTCACGGACAAATATGTGGTCATTGACAATGCAAGCTACACCCACAGAAACCTCATTGTATACCTCGATAACCTGGTTAATAAATCCGGGTTTGTGACAGTTGGAGATTATAACCTGGCTCACAGCCCGCTTTACAATTCGAGTGAAAATGCCTATGCCGCTGCAGACCAGAACGTTTTCGGATACAATCCTGCAGCACCATCCAGTGTAATGGGTGTGGCTTTCGGGCAGATCCCATGGTTTGGGCTCATCAAGCTCAACATAATGCGATTTTCAGGAGAATGGTCCCAGTATAACCAGGTGCCCAACAACGCGTACCTGTTCCTTGCACTATCCATACTGGCAATTCTGGTGGCAGTATTCTTCCCTTACGACAAGGTGCTCAAGAGGAAAAAACAGGAGAAGGGATGAATTGAAGCTTTTCAATAATGGGAAGAGTTTATATTCCGTGACAAAAATATGTCAGTGATGAATTATGGCGTTTGATTTCACACCTGTGCTTCGCATACTCCCGCAGTTCATAATTGCAGGCATAGTTGCAATAGTGTTCTATTCAGAGTTCAAGGAACCCCTTCTTCATGGTTGGGGAAGGCCCCGTTTCATTCTCGTGCGCGGGGGGGTCTTTTCAGGATCTGCCGCCACCTCATCGGGAGTTGACGAATCCCATACACCAAACAGCTCATTTTACAGGGAAAATAGAAAGTCGTTCATTTCCGTTCTTGGAAGTGCTCACATGGTTCTTCTCACCGTTAATCTCTGGATCATAATGGCAATCGCTATTCTGCCTGAAGAAAGCATCACAAAGATATTTCCTAGCATAACCGGCAACGCCGATATCTTGATTTACGGCTTCCTCGCAGCACTTTTCCTTGCAACAGTGGTGGCCACTGTCGTTTCCAGGATCAACGGGACAAAGCTGAACCTCCTCATACTGCTTGCAATTGGTGGTGTTGGGGCATACCTGTCATTTTACCTGCCATTCATGCAGTGGGTTGGTGATTACCAGGTAATACTCAGGGCGGTTATGATGTATTGTGTTGTTGCTGCTAGTGTGTTCGGGATATATGTGATGTCTTCACTGGTCAGGAAAGAACAGGCATTGAGGGTCGCTGTCATAGGCTCATATTTGTCATACGTGTACACTGCGGCCATCCTTACCATCAACCTGCTGCAAAATGCACTATAGAATGGCGATCCAGGTCCATACGAGGATCGCATTCATCATCCCACCACTCTATTTATCTCAAAGTGAAAATATCCGGAGAATGTCTTTTTTCAGGGTTCTATTTCTCTGAACAATTTCTCCTTATTTCTTTTTCTACCCTTCTAATATAATTTCTTGCCCTCTTTTTATTGGGAATAACCCCAAACAAAAGGAGGTAAAAAATGAACCGAAAAATGACCCTGTTGCTCCTTGCAGCAGTTACGGCAATCCTTCCCGCGGTTGCAGTGGCTGATGTAATGATAACAGGGAATGTAGCAATAGTAGGTACCCAGAATACCCCCATTTTCGAATTGCAGCCTGGACCTAACTATCCGGCAGCAACCGCAATTGGAGCGATCTACTGGAACCCAATGTTACCCGCTAGTGTAGAACAGCCAGTAAACGGACCACTTCCGATGGCAACATTCGATCTTGAAGGCATAGCAAACCAGACCACAGCACTTGCCAACGTTCTCGATCTGAACGTGACAATCAACGAGGGAGTAGCCGGAACACTCTACGTTAACTTCACAGGTGACTTCCCGGTTGCAGCACTAGTCTGGATCTCAGCCAGCTCGATGACAGTTCAGCAGGTTATGTCCGGTGTTGGTGGCCAGTCTATCAACTCAGCGACATTCACCTTCAGTGGACCTTTCCCTGGTGGAACAACAACATACTACATCAGCTTCCTGCTTCCTGCAAGTGCTAGCTACGCTGGGTCAACCGGAACAATCACTGGAACGTTCATAGCATCGTAAAGTGAGGACAAAAACATAACTCGATCTTTAAGGTGATAATATGAACAAGAAAGTGACTCTGTTACTGATTGCAGCGGTTACGGCAATCCTTCCCGCGGTTGCCGTAGCTGATGTGCTGGTGACAGGGCAGATCACGCTGGAAAGCTTCCACCACCACACGGCTTTCGAGTTCCAGCCTGGTCCAAACTATCTAGCCGCAAACTCCACAGACTCACTCGGCTGGATACCAGCGCAGGGCCAGACAATGGGACAGATAGACCTTGAGGGAAGCTACTACGTACAGACAGAAATGATCAACGTACTTGACCTCAACTTCACAGTAAGCAATCCAGCGGCTCCAGCATCATTCATGGGACTATACCTGAATGTGTCTTCGTCTACATTCATGCCTGGGACAATAATGGTGATCTCAGACTACCAGATAACATTCTCTAGCCTTGAGTCAACACCTGTGACACACTACTCACCTGGCGATCCCTCCATATCGCTGACAGTGGGATCCCCGCACACGAATATTGTGGCACTGGACCTCAGTGAGAACCCGCACCTGCTAATCACGTCATTCGCCCCAGCCCAGACACTGTATATCAGTTTCATGCTTCCACCGGGATACTATGCCGGTAGCAGCGCGATGCTGACCGGACAGTTCGTGGCAACGGCCTGAGGAGTGTAAGGAAGTGAGAAATATGAACAAAAAGATGACTTTCCTGATAATCGCTCTAGTCTCCACAATTCTGCCAGCAGTTGCGGTGGCTGACGTGATGATAACAGGGAATGTAGGCATAAACGGTACGTCCAACACAGCTGTTTTCTACCTGACACCAGGACCAAACTACCAGACAGCAGATGGATCCATAGCCTGGAACCACTACTCTGCCGGACAATACATGGGAGACCTGAAGTTTGCTGAGGTAAGCAACCAGACAACCTTCATCATAAACGTGATGGAGATCGTGTTCAACCCGAGCACGCCGTCCGGAATGTTCTACCTTAACTCAACCATAAGCTCAGCATTCACGCCCGGTTCAGTGATGTACCTTTCACTGTCCCCGATGAGCTTCAGTGACTTCTCCTATTCAGGGCTGCCAGGAGCTGTACCTGCAATAACCAACCCAGCCGTGACAGCATTCCCGCTGGACAGTGCACAGTCGTACTCAACCCCGGTTGACGGAAGCACAATCATCTACATTGGCTTCTTCACGCCAGGATACAACGGCAACATACTGACTGGTGAGATCTTCCTGACCGGTACCTACGTCTCTGGATAAATATTTTAAATTCCCAAATTTCTTTTTTTTCTATGAGTGAATAACCAGCATACAGGTCTGTCAGACTAGGTTATCTGTTGCTTTTTACGAGGTCCTTGTTACAATTTTTCCTGTTTGCCAAACTATTTGTCTGACATTTTCATAGATATGTCCCGTG
>OFHJ01000440.1_pt1 | contig 16108 bp, 14 predicted proteins | sample 1522001 | NCBI WGS metagenome assembly OFHJ01 (sample SAMEA2464838, study PRJEB22497) | soil metagenome | biome: Grassland; feature: Farmland; material: Clay | place: Australia | collected 2013-02-01 | depth 1.2 m | reverse complement strand
CAACCAAGCATTAGCTCTTAACTACGACAGCCCCAAATACCGAATGATGTCACAAGCAACCAAAACTGTTCATCACCGCGGGGGGGGTGGGGGGGGGATGCCTACCTCAACCTGTCGTGTCCGGTCTGTGGCGGACCGCCCGCGCCGTGGTTCCAGCGCGACGGCTATTTCATAGACCGCTGTCCGGAGTGCCGTTTCGTCTACGTCCGGAACGTGCCGTCCGACGCGACGCTCGCGGCGTTCTATGCCGGGTACTATGGCGACGACGATACCTTCGTGCCGGTCACGCACAAGCAGATGTCGAAGCGGTTTTCGAAGACGGTCGAAAATTGGTGGTATGCACGCAATCTCGTGCGCTGTGCGGCCGGACGTTCACGGCTACTGGAGATCGGCTGTGGCGAAGGATACTTGCTCGTGGCGCTCCAGCGCACGAGGCGATTCGACATCGAAGGCATCGACTACGCGAACGGCACAATCCGCTATCTGCGGTCAATCGGGATGACAGTTTCGCAAGGCAGCCTGATCGACCAGCACTATCCAGACGGGCGATTCGATTTCGCCGTCGGATTTCACGTGCTCGAGCACGTCCAGCATCTGGGTGAGTTCATGAGTGAAGTGAAACGCATCCTCTCGCCTGCCGGGCGCGTGTACTTCGTCGTACCCTGCATCACACATTTTTCAGCGATCCTCAAAGGATCGGATTGGAAGCACTTGGGCCCGCCCGGACACCTCTGGTACTTCTCGGTGCGCGCCATGAAGCGGTTCATGGCCGACCATGGATTCCGCGTGTTGTCCGCCCATTGCCTGTCGAATCGGCCACACTTGACGGTGCTTGCCGAGAAACGGTAGCTCCACGCGCCGCACAGCGCGGCGTTTCACCACTTCCATCCGGTTCGGGCGGAATTCATTCCCACATGTGACCATTTGGAAATCCAGAAAGAAGCCGCGGACAACCGGTCATGTTTCTGGGCCGTTTTTACCTTTGGGAGACCATCTTTATTTTTCACATCAACCGTTTCACATGGGACAAATTCCCACGAGTGTCCGTGATCGGGGCGATGACGCACCACGAAGTCCAGGCACGGCCAGACGGCATCAAGCTGCATCTGGGAGTCTTCACTGCGTACATTTGTGGCTCACTGTGCCTTTGTCGGGGCCAAGACCACCGGCGTTGTTCGCTGCGATCAATCCCGCGTACTCGATCTGAAGGCGCAATGGTCGGAAAGTGGATACGCTGCCGGTAACAGCTCTCGATGATGTTCTGGCAAGAGTCGCGACAATCTTCGCGTAGTGCGCCAACGGGACTGATCAGCTCACTGAAACTGTCGGCCAGCCTGAATGGTGACGCCCTCCAGCGACCTCAGCAGATATTCCCATAAGAAGAGAATATATACCTCCCTGTAGGGAAGAAATGGGGTTAAACGGAGTTAAAAAAAGAAGCCGCCAGCCATGGCGGTGGAAGCTCGGTGTCTTTAGACCCGAGTAGTTCACATAAGCATGACTTATTCGTAAGTCGAGCGGCGCCATTCCATCGGCGTTATCGTTCTCAAAACACGATGACCGAAGAACTCATGCAGCAAAGCAGCACCTACATGCAAGGCAAGGTAGTACCAAACCACATCGCCAAGAGCCCCATGGATTCTGATGAGTACATGCGCGAGGTTCCGCCACGTTCCGCCAAACTCCTTGCCTATCCACCAGAAGGTACCGGTGGCGGCGAGTATGCTGACCAACAGCAAGCCGGCGCCCTGCACCGCCGCCGGTAACGCGTTCGAGTCTTCTGGGTCTGCCATTCTGAAATGAATAGCGGCTTGCAGATAACGCTGAACATCCTGTCCAAATGCCTGCCTGCGGATTTTCGAAAACCACGGGAACCATTCTCCCCAGGCCGTGGTACTGGCACAGCGTGTAACCCTAAAAACCCAGAACAGGAAGACCGCTGAAAAAGTCAGCAGGCCTCCGTATTCATGGAATGACCACCATAAATTGCCCGGATGACCGCGTCTTGGGTTGGGAATCTGCATCACTGCACTCATCACCATCTGGTGAACGATGAGCACGGCCAGCGACAGATGCAACCAACGCGTTGCGCGATTACGAGTGCGAGTTAATGTAGCCATGGCGCAGTACGATTCTTGATTAAACGAGCAGTTGGCGATGAGATTCAAATTGACGGGGCGATCACTTCCAGCTGGGTGCTTCTGAATCTCGCATAGCCGTAACAGGGATTTGGTTCTGTTATGTCGCCTTTGGATGGTGGGCGACGGTCAGAGTTCCATGACAGGCAGACGTCGTCCATTACTCAGAAAAACTTCTTGTAAAAAACCCATCAGCCATTAACTGGATGATAATCCCGCAATTTTTATGACCACATGTGTACATGACTACATGTTGACATGTGTGCGTGACGTCGTATAGTCATGACTGCACGAGGACTTGCCCACGTCAATCACCCCGCCGTGAACGGCGGAGCTTGTTGCGAGACGAGCTCGATTGACCAGGGAGTGAGGAGTCGAGAGACGCTGATCTACGTCAGGCGCAGGTCGTTGAGACGCACCCCGGGATGCTTCCTCAGTTCCGGGCTCTGCAAGGCGGGATTCATGCTGGCCCCAGGGGTAAGGCCGAAGGATTCCGCCGCTGCCGCAAGGCAGGAGCCGGCGCCGGACATTCCCGAGGGGAGATGCCTCGCAAGAGGCGCGTCACAAGGCCCGTAAGGGCTCCGATTCAAGGAGTTTGAACTTGGCAGTATTCGTGTTGGATCGCCGGAAGAAACCGCTGATGCCGTGCTCGGAAAAGCGCGCGCAGCCGGTGGAATCGTTCCTGGCGCACGACCCGAAGCGCCTGGCGCGCATCCGGGCGCAGGCCAAGGCGCCGCTACGCGACGCCGCGGCTGTCAACAGCACGCGCTGGGCGCTGTTTCAGGCGCTTCAGGCCAGCGGCAGCTTCAACATCCAGACGGCCGCCGGCGTTGTCCAGGGAATCGGACACCGCCACTGCCGCATCCTGCAACGCGGCGACGGATACGGGTACTGGCATCAACCATTCGTAGCGCAACTCGACAAGGGGAGCGGGAACAGGGAGCGCGCTTCGCGCGCCGCGCTATCCCTCCCCGGTATCAATGCCGGGGTTTCTCGCGAAAAATGATGAAAACGATCGCGATCCTTTCCCAGAAAGGAGGTACAGGGAAAACGACGTTAGCCCTCCACCTAGCTGTCGCTGCAGAACGCTGTGGACACGTCTCCGCAGTGATCGACCTCGATCCGCAGTCGAGCGCTGGGGGATGGGGCGAGAGCCGCGTGACGGAGGGACCAGCCATTGCGATTGCCCATGCTCCTCGCCTTGGCTCCATCCTAACAGCCGCCTCCAGTAACGGGGTGACGTTGGCGTTGCTTGATACCGCGCCACATTCCCAAGGTGATGCCCTAGCTGCTGCCCAGGCGGCAGATGCCGTTCTGATTCCATGTAGACCGGGGATCCTTGACCTAAGGGCGATCGGAGCGACTGTTCAGGTTGCCCGACTCTCTGGAAAACCAGTCGCAGTAGTACTCAACGCGGTATCACCGCACGGCAGGTCACTTGCTGACGAAGCCGAAGCGGCGGTGCGTGGCTATGGCATCGAAGTAGCCCCACCAAGACTTACGCAACGCGCCGCATTCTCCCACGCGCTTACTAGCGGGCAGACGGTTCAGGAATATGAACCCCACGGGAAAGCTGCTGAGGAAATCCAGAAACTCTACAAGTGGTCATGCCTTTTTGTGGGCATGCCCACGTGCCCACATGAGGACAGCCATGAGCAAAAGAACCAATCTTGCCGAAGCATTGCATAATGCTGCCGCTAAACCAGCCAGCCACCCTTCGCCAGTGGCCTCTCAAGTCAGCGGTCCAACGATGGTTGTTCGGCCGCCCAGCCGCAGCGGACAACGCGTCGTAACTTTCTACATTAAGCCAGAGGCACATAAACAACTACGATTGCTCGGCCTCGAACAAGGAAGGAGCGTTCAGGAGCTGATGGTGGAAACGCTAAACGACTTGTTTAGTAAATACGGAAAATCTCAGATTGCCTGAGCATTAGGGCGGTCGCTGCTATGACGAAGCTGACACGCCGACAGAAACTCATTATCGACGTAGGGTCAGAGATTGTCGCTGGACGATCTACCGATCAGGACAGGGCGTTTTTAGCGCGCCAACTGGTGCAAACAACTCTGCCGCACAGCAATCCTGGAGATGTTCCCGTCTGGTCACGCAGCAGCGGGAACATGACGCTAACGATCCAACAAGGCTACGACAAAAGTGGCAAGCCATATGGACATCCATATGGAACCATCCCTCGGCTACTGATGTACTGGATGACCACTGAGGCAGTGCGCACGAAAGATCGGAAACTAGAGCTCGGGTCAAGTCTTGCTGATTTCATGGATGAACTCGGGCTCAACCCGGCAACGGGCGGAGGGAAGCGCAGCGATGCAGTGCGCCTAAAGGATCAAATGACTCGTCTATTCGAATCGACAATCAGCTTTACAACTGAACTACACGGTCAGTCAGACGAGCAAGAAGGTGAAGCGCGCGAAAGAATGTTGGTGGCGCAGACACGTGTGTTTTGGTGGGACATAAAAAATCCCCAACAACGTTCGCTCTGGGGAAGCTACGTAGTCTTGGATCCACGTTTTTTTGAGGCCATAACAGCTAACCCAGTCCCGGTAAATTTACGCGCACTACGCGCAATCAAGAGAAGCCCGTTAGCGTTAGATCTTTATTCCCTGTTGACCTATCAAGCCTTCAAGGCAGGGAAGACGGGACGTGCTCGCTACATGACTTGGAAGCAGCTCCAAACAACGTTGGGGACCGGATATACCGATACCGCGAATTTACGGAAAGCAATCAAACCAGCTTTAACAAAAATACAAGCGGTGTATCCAAGTCTGGTTATTGGGGAAAAGGATGGCGGAATTGAAGTACTGCCAAAAAGCCGTCCAGCGATCACGGGAAAGCTTAGAACCCCATAACAACCACTAGTAAAATTACTCACAGAGCCCTGTAAAAGATGATCAGTTATCCACGGTGAAAAGGTACCCCCCTGAACGGTGAAAAGGTACCCCCTGAACGGTGAAAAGGTACCCCCTGAACGGTGAAAAGGTACCCCCTACTTATATAGTAGTAATAAAGTAGTTAAAAGAAGTAGTAGAACCGATACTTATGTGGATAACACAAACAAACTACAGCAACACCATCTTCTCAGTTACACCTATCGATACAGACACACCAAAACCCCATCCATTTAGTGGTTATGTACAAATGCAAAAACCCCGGATAGCATACTTGTCGTGGAGAGCGTCGACACCATCCGCTTGACGCCGACACCAAAACAAATCACAAGGGAGGTCTTAATCCAAGAAATCGCATTAAGACGTAAAAAACAGGGTGGTTGCTTTATCCAATCGATGTAACCATAATGCGACCACAACTAGCAAAAAATAAAAGCTAGCAAAGCAATAAGGCAACGTTAATAAACGTTATTCGGAGGAGGGTCGAATGAAGACACGTACACGCGGTCTAGTTACCACGTTGGTAGCTGCCGGTTGTATGCTTGCATTTACCCAAGTAAGTCATGCATCTGCAGGACCGCATTCTTGGGAGCAAGCTCAACCGTGGGCACCAGCCAATCCAAATGGAACACCTGATTACGCAGTCAATCTAGGTGAATTTGGACAATGGACAGTCGGTGGTGGTGTTGACGGCATAGCTGGTCTTTGGACTAACAGCCAGCTTACCGGTAGTCACCGCAATGACGGCATCACCATGCCGGACGCTGAGTTTATCGTGAACGGGGACATGAGCCCGTGGATATCCCTCAGGGCTTGGGCGGGACTACCGCCGCTCGATCCGGTCGTCGGCTATCCGATGTCCGCTTCTCCTGGCGTAAATACCTTTAACGGCTTTGGTATCGGCGGTACCGCCCATGCTTCGCCGCTATTCAAGGGTTACATCAAGATTCATCCGCCATCCACACCATGGTTTAGCTTGTGGGTCGGACGTATCGATTCCACAGATGGCACCGAGATAGGCATCAGCTGGTTTAACCCAACACCCTTGTTGAGCCCACTCAACAACATGCAAACAACAACGGGTGACGGTGTTCAGGGTAATTTCTCTTGGGGTAACTGGGCGCTCTCAGTGCGTTATGCAGATGGTTACTACACTCACACCATCAACGAACTGGGTTTCCTTGGACAGTACTCCATACCCGGTACACCGGACTGGATTATCGGCTTTGGACACACCCGCTTGGGAACTGCGCAGTGCATAGGTTGCCAGAATCACGTGGCTGGCTTTGGCGTCTATAACTCCGATCTCGTCGGTTTTGGCGCTTACTTCCAGTTTGGCAACCAGTACGCCATTTCTCCAGAGATTCAGTATCAGTGGCTCCCGAAAGATATTTCACCAGGTAACTCGCTCAGTGGCGGTAACCAGACGATCGGAAGCTACACCTGTGATGGAGGTGCTTACTGTGCGCCGCCGGACACGACCTACTCTGAGTGGTCGGCAATGCTTGATATGACTGACCAGATCACCAACTACTGGCAGCTGGCTCTCCAAGTGTTATACGTCCACGAACACGGTGATTCCAATCCGAACAGCTCCAACAACACAACGACCATTGGTGGGGAAAGGCTGAGCAACATCTACGGTAACTACCTCGGACTGGGCGCTCCTTACGGTACGTTTGTTAACCAAGGCGGTCTTCTTGGTCAGGCAACTAACCTGTTCGGTGTTCAGGCTGGCGGCACCTGGATGTACAAGAACCTGTTCGTCCGTCCGTTCTTGATCTACACCCACCTATCCGGCCAGTCAGTGGTTAATGGCTCTGCGTATGGGGCAAATGGTAAGTCGTCTAATCAGCTTACCGGTCTTATCGAGTTCGGCTGGCTCCTTGGTGACGCCAAACAGCAGTAAGATGAGCTTTGCAACGTGAAACATCGCAGCGCGACCACTTCGAAAATCAACCGAAGTGGTCGCGCTGCTTGTTCGCGAAATCTCCCGCTCCCATTGGCGCGAGAAGCTGGAGTCAACGTAAGGGGTTAACCCCCCCAAGCGCGCCAAACCTGAAAAGCATTCAGGTTGCGAGAGCAGCAAAATTCAAATCGATGTTCGATGAGTGGAGGAGGAAACGATGAAATTCAAAAAACCCCTGACTCTTGCAGGGATAGGTGTTTTAACGTTTGGAGTTGGGGCGTTGACAACATCAGCGTTCGCATTCCAAACGCTTAAGACCGCAGGTGTATTCACTGTCAACAATCCGTTCGACTACAGTAGGGTGGCAACCATCCAAATGCAGGGCCCGAAGGGCCACGGCGACGCATGTACTTTTGATCCGCAGAATTCAAGGGTCTTCTGTTCCATGCATGACCACGGTGTGGATGTCATTAGCACTAAGAAGGCGAAGTCCATCAAGTTCCTCGCGAACATCAATCAGCCTGCTGATGAGAAGTACTACGATGGTTACGTTTACGTTGCTCAAGGGCCTGGCACCGGACCTGGCAATGTCAACGCGCTCGTCGTAGTTGGCGCCGATACCCTAAAGATTGTCGATGTCGTGAAGACTAAAGGGACCTCGGATGACGAGATCACCATCAACCCAATAACGAAACGGCTCTACTTGGGCTGCGATGACAACAACTGGGTTGAAGTCTTCGACGTCAGCCATCCGGCAAAGCCTCATGAAGTGGCGCTTTTCCATATGAACCCACCCGGGGCCGCATCCGGCGTAGACGATGGCGTCGTCGCTCCGTCGTTGAACAAACTGTTCTGGTCGGATGATTGGTACGTCGGCGTGTACAACGCGACCACTGGTAAGCCCGAGTCTCTGATCGACACCCAGGTACCGCTGGCGAAATTTGGTGGCACCAAGGGCGAGCAGTTCGATCCAGCCAATGACACTGTCTGGGTTGGTACCACCCATGCAGGTGATTCCGGCATGTTCGTCATCAACGCCAAGACCGACCAGATCGAAAAGGTTCTTCCTGAGACAGGTGGTGTCGATGGCACCAAGGTTGATCCTAACCTGGATGGGCACCGCATAGAATATGCTTTCATGCGGTGGCACGGCGCTCATGGATTTGACGCCTACGACCAGACCAAGATGGAGCGTATTGCGCACATCAATGTCCCGAGTGGACAGACCCATAGCGGCACCGTCGATACCCACACCCATGTGGTCTATGCCTTCGGTGGTGACCGGGCCATCCTGTTCGGCTTCAAGCCGGAAGCGGTTCATTAAGGTTCCATTAAGTAAGGTAGGGTAACGTGATCCGACCTGGCAGATGCCAGGTCGGATTTTTTTATGGGCACAGGTGCGCTGTTATGGCGCGTTTTTATAACGGAGCCAAATCCGTCAGAGAGTTAAGACGCGTTTAAATAAAAATCCGCAACCAGATTGGCTTGCTAAGAACCCTTAACAAGCTGGTCTTTTTTTAAAGGTGCATAAAAGGGAGAGACTTCGGTGAAGTTAAAAAGAAACCTGATTTTTGCAGGAGTTGCCGCCATGTCGATGGGGTTGGTAACCACATCGGCCTTCGCGAGCGGTACCTGGACGTTTCACAAGGTTGCCACCATCCATCTGAAGGGCCCGAAGGGTCACGGTGACCTCGGCGCTTTTGATCCTCACAACAACCGGATCTTCCTCTCCATGCCCACAGGGGTGGACGTGGTTAGCACGGTGACAAACAAAGTCATCAAGTATTTCCCTCACATCCAGGCACCCAACGGTGAGGTTGTCTATAAAGGGTACGATTACGTTGCCGAAGGTCCCGGGCCGGGCCATGTCAACGCGCTCGTCGTGATCGGCGCCGATTCTCTGAAAAACTATGGACAGGTAAAAACTCAGGGCACCTCGCCTGACGGGATTGCCATCGATCGGGACAACGGGTTGCTCTATGTGGGCTGCGACGACAACAACTGGGTTGAAGTCTACAACCTGCACAATCCTGCCAAGCCAAAGTATGTGACCAAGTACATGCTATATCCATCGCACCCGAAGGCGGGACCGGACGTTGGCACGGTAGTCTCTTCCATGGGGTACCTGTTCTGGTCGGATGATTCCTTCATTGACAAGATCAACGCCAACACAGGAACACTGGATGGTCATGTTGATACCGGCGTCAAACTTCTGAAGCACGGCGGCACGAAGGCCGAGTACTACAACCACAAAGATCACCGACTCTGGACGGTTACCACCAACAAGGCTCCTGGGGTCATCATCAGTGATCCCGATACATTGAAGGTCGTCAAGACCATTCCTGAGTCGGGCGGTGGCGATGATGGTGAGCCAGATGCTGCACTGGGACTGTTCTACGTCTTCTCAAGCTCCTCAAAGGGCTTTGACGTTTACAACATGAACAATCTGACTCATGTGACCCACGTCAGGGTTGGCATTGGCACCACGCACAGTGGCGTCGTTGATACCAATAACCATGTGGTCTACGCATATGGCGGAGCCAAGGCCGAGCTGGTCGGATATAAGCCCATCAGGAAGTAAAGTAGCAAGGCTGTAGCAAGGTTGTAAAAATATGCCCCGGTGGATATCATCCACCGGGGCATTATTAATGCCAATCGATCGAGGATTTTCTTGATAGTTTGGTTTATAGTGCTATAAGAGGCGGTGTCGAAAGAAATGATGCCAACTCTCGATTTTGTCGCGAGAGTGTCCTATGTCATGACATGGAGCCTCAAAACCAAATAAATAATATTAATGCTGCGAGAGGAGATGCGAACCTAATGGCTTACTATGGCCAATAATTAAAACAATACGTAATACGCTGAATTTATTTTAATTAATAAGACTTCGTCGGAAGAGACGAGGCAGCAGCCGTATTCTTACGTAAGGCCATATTACGTTGGGCGCGTCAAAGCCTATAACGATTTTGGAATTTATCGGGCTATGTTCGCCGAATTTAAAGATGGTTACTTGTCGGTGGTAGAGGAGAGCAACCCGCTTTTATGGGGTCGCTTGTCAATTACTTCTCGTTTCTGTAACGGCCTCCTAGGCGTTTCTGTCGATATTTATAGCCAGAAAACGGACTGGAGACCTGGCGCAAAAGGATATTTGCCATGAGGTCAAGTCGACTTCTTATTATAAGTGTAGCTGGCCTCGCCCTTTCGCTAGGTGGCTGTGCTACTTACCATGCGTTTCCGTTGGCAGGAACTGCTAACCTCAAATCGGGTCTTGACCAACTTGATCTCACGGTGCCTTCTGCCGGAAATGGCGCCGCGTCGATAAAGATTAACCCTGAGAGCCCGCTTTCTCCAGAAGAGGTTGGCCTAATTGCGGTACTTAACAGCCCGTCCTTGGCTTCCCAGCCTGGACAACTTGATGCTGCTCGGGCCGGGTTGCTTTCTGCGACGCTTCTCCCAAATCCATCACTTGGGATTGATTACGAGTTCTTTTTGGGTGGGGCTGCAACCAATAATTCATTAGCTGCTTCTCTCTCAGAAGATATCCGATCGATCGTGACATATAGCCCCCGCGTAAAAGCCGCTAAGGCTCGCGTCGGGCAAATCAAGGCTGATCTATTGTGGCAAGAATGGCAGGTCGCTCAGAAGGCGCGCCTGCTGGCTGTAGATATCAACGCCGACAGGAGTGAGCTCGCAACGCGAATGAGGGAACTGAGGCTTCTTGATAACGAAGTCGGCCAAGTACGGATGGCAACCTCCCAAGGCAATCTCGCCCTCTCGGCAGAGGCTCCTCTGCTCGCTGCACAGGCTAGTGCCCAGATCGATATCTCCACTACCCAGATGACGTTGCTTAGGGACTGGCAACACCTCGACGCACTAATTGGACTGGATCCTTCGGTTCGCTTTGACATCGCCAGGTCAGGGCCAGTCAAGCTACCTAATGACATAGGTCCGCTGGTGAAAACCTTGCCGGATCGCCGTCCCGACTTGGTGGCGTTGCGGCTCGGGTATAAAGCAGCCAATCAGAAGGTTCGAGAAGCAATACTGGGCCAGTTCCCGGCTTTTAGCATCGGCCCGGCCGGTGGATGGGACACGTCACGTGTCTACTCAGCAGGGCCAGTCATCAGCATGGATCTGCCCATCTTCAATCGCAATCAAGGGGAAATTGCCGCTGCCCGCGCCAGCCGTGTCCAACTGCATGCCGATTACCAGGAACGTCTTGACTATGCGGTTGGAACCAGCAATGACTTGCTTGTCCGCATAAACACGATCAAAGCGGACCTCAAGAGGGCGCGTTCTGCCTCAAAAGAAGCAGATTCACAGGCGAATTCCGCTCTTCAAGCCTATAGGCAGGGCAATCTCGGCCAGCGCGATTTGACAGATTACCAAACCACCGCGTTGGCACGCGAACTGGATGTACTGAACTACCAAAGGGCATTAGAAGAAACCACCTTGGCTCTATCTATTGAACTTGGTACTGGCTTTCCAAAGACAATGATCGTCTCTTCAAACAAAGTGAACCACTCATGAAAAAGCTCTCCGTTATAGCTTTCGTGGCGGCATGCGCCGCCGTACTTGGCGTAACACCCGCGTTCGCCGACAGTGGTGTCAGTGTTTTAGTAAGCCTGACCCCACTGACAGCGGGGAGTATGCCGGTCAAGATCATCACTTATGGCCGAGTCGTCCCGTCCCAAAAGGCGAGACAAACCCTCTCCGCTCCTGTTGCCGCCGAAGCGCGAGACGTTGAAGTCCGGACCGGGCAAACGGTCATCAAAGGCGAGCCGCTGGTTACCTTGGTTCCAAGCCCGCAAACCCGCGCAGACTATAAGCAGGCTCAGCTCGCGCTGAAGGTTGCCAAGCATTTACTGGCCAGAAGCAGGCAGCTGTTTGCATCTCACCTCGAGACAGCCGGGCAGCTGGCTCAGGATGAGAAGACGGAAGCCGATGCCAGAGCAAGATTGGACGCCTTGACGGAAGAGGGAGCCAATGGGCCGAATACCCTAAAGGCTCCATTTGACGCTATCGTCATGAAAATTGATGTCAGCTCTGGTTCGTTCGTGAGTCAAGGTAGTTCCGTGGTTGAATTGGCCCGCCCAGAGGGATTGGTATTCAGGACCGGCCTTGTCCCGGCCCAAGCCATGGAGGTCAAGGTGGGTGATGAAGCCAAGATCACACCGTTCAGTGGAAGCGGGGTCTACCAAGGCAAGGTAATTCTTCGTGGCTCCGTGGTTGGCACAGATAATGGCCTTGTCCCGATCGATGTCTCTTTACCTGATAGTGCCCTTCTGACTGGCGAGATGGGTCAGGTCGAAATAAATACCGGGTTGAAGAGTGGGTATATCGTTCCTCATTCGGCCCTACTGCTTAATCCAAGCGGTCAAACCTACATTGTGCAGTCGGTTCACATGGTTGCTAAGATCGTTCTTGTAAACGTGCTTTCCTCGGAGCATGGTAAGGATTTAGTTGAGGGCAAAGTTGTTGCCGGCGCGCCCGTTGTGACAACGGGAAATTATCAGCTCGATAACGGCACGGGGATGCACACCGCAGGCGATAGTGCTTCTCCGAGCAACAAAGGCTCGAGCGGGAATGGTGGACAATGAGCTTCGTAGACTGGGTTGAGCGCCACCGGCGCTCCCTTCTATTTATCGCTTTTGCTTTGACGCTGGCGGGCATATTCGCCGCCGCGACATTACCGATCGAACTGTTCCCAACCGTTAGTTTCCCCCGGATCCGGGTTGAAATCGATACCCCGAATATGCCGTCGGATCAGACGCTGGCCAGCGTCACGGAGCCGCTGGAAAAGGTGGCACGCGCTGTTCCCGGTGCGATCGATGTCGAGTCAACAACCACCCGTGATGGAGCGGAGATATTTGTCGACTTCCCATGGGGGTCGGATATGGCGCGGGCCTTCCTGAGGGTCGAGGCAGCTTTTGCGCAGAAGCTTCCAGATCTGCCGCCAGGGACCGGCTTTGATGTGCTGCAGATGAGCCCGACAATCATCATGCCGTTTGTTTCCTATTCGCTGATCTCCGACAAGATTCCGATGTCGGAGCTGAAAACCATCGCCAGGTATCAGATTGTGCCGTTGCTGACCGGGATCCCGGGAATCAGGAAAGTTGGCACTTTAGGAGGCGATACTAATGAGGTACAGGTCTACGTTAGTCCTGAGAAGCTTCATACCTATGGGCTGACTGTAAGTGACGTTGCCCAGGCGGTTTCTGGATCGAATTCGATCCAGGCCATGGGGCGCCTTCAGGATAACGATCTGCTTTATTTGACCCTTACAAACAACGGCTTCAAGGATGTTAACTCGGTTCGTAATGTTGCCCTCCACACGCCGAGTGGGGGCTTGGTTCGGCTGGGTAATATCGCCAAGGTCGCGATGGGCGTTGTACCCCAGTGGCTGTTGGTGGACAACGACGGACAGCCGTCGGTAAATATCAATGTCTTTCAACAGAATGATGCTGATTCGCTAAGTCTGGAAAAAAAGGTTCAGGCAAAGCTCGATGCCTTCATGAAGACGCAGTCGAAGGCCATTGTGGTGCATAAGTGGTATGACCAGACGCTGCTTGTCAGGTCATCCATTGGTGCCGTCGAAGAAGCTATCGTAATCGGTCTGTTCTTGGCTGCCTGCGTCATTTTGGGTTTCCTGCGCAATTGGCGAGCGGCATTCGTTGCGATTGTGACCGTACCGATGTCTGTGGCAACCACGTGCCTTCTGCTGCACGCGCTTGGGCAGAGCTTCAATATCATGACGTTGGGTGGCATCGCCGCCGCGATCGGTTTGTTGATCGATGACGCTATCGTCATGGTCGAGCAGATTGCTAGGCGTGCCGGGGTGCCAGGATTGGAGTACCCCCATCGGACGGTCCTTTCCTCAACGAGGGAGTTCTTGTCGCCACTTACCGGATCCAGCAGCGCCACCATCATCATGTTTATTCCGTTGGCGTTTCTCTCCGGCGTCACGGGCGCGTTCTTCAAGTTTCTGGCCATGACGATGGCCGCATCCCTCATCATTTCTTATGCATACACCGCCCTTCTGGTTCCGCTGATGGCGCGGGGCATCATCAACTTCAAAACATGGCATGACCCATCACATGGGCGAGAAACTTGGACGCGTCGAACCCATGGGCGCATATTGAGGACATTATTCGCCCAGCCGTGGATGGCTTTCGTTGCCATCGCGGTCGTCGCCGGGGTTGGCTACTTGGGCTTTACCCATGTTGGGACCGGCTTCCTTCCAAAAATGGATGAGGGTGGGTTCGTGTTTGATTACCAAACAGATCCAGGCACGTCTTTTGTCGAGACCAATCACGAGCTTGCCGAGGTTGAGGCGATTCTCAAGGCAAATCCCTATGTTGAAACCTACTCGCGTCGCACGGGGGCCGGCCTTGGTGGAGACCTGAATCTTCCCTATCAGGGCGACTTCTTCGTTAAGTTGGTTAGTCCTTCCAAGCGTCCTGATATCTGGACGGTGATGGCTCAAATCAGAAAGAAAGTTGATGCCCAGATTCCCGGGATTGATTACGATACCCATCAGCTTCTGAGCGACATGATTGGAGATATGGTCGGTCGTCGTCAGCCAATCGTGATCAACCTGAGCGCAAGAGATCCCGAAGTGCTCGATGACGTAGCTAATAACGTTGCTGATGCAATCACGAACGATGCGGGTGTTCAGCCGTCATCAGTGGACCCAGGGACGATGCCGACCGGCGATGCCCTGAATGTCCATGTCAATGAAGCTCAGGCGGCGATGAACGATCTCACCGTTGCCGAGGTGAAGCGGCAGGTGCATCGCTATTTGTCGGGCAACGTCATAACGGACTACATGGGGGAAGTCCAGCCTGTCGGGGTAAGGATCTGGGCACAGCCTCAACGTTCCCGTTATGCCGAGCACGGTAGGCTCTACCGCTCCGATATTGGAAATCTTCTGATCACGGCCCCGGATGGCCATACATTCCCGCTCGGGTCGATGGCTACCGTCAAGTTTGTTTACGGTCAGCCTGCGCTCTTCAGGGATAACCTTCAGCAGATCGTTGCGGTGACCGCCGAAACCAGCGGGAAAATGCCACTGAGCACCAGCATAACGGCTATCAAGAAGACCTTGGCTAAGCCTGGACTGCTTCCAGAGGGGGTCTACTACACGCTGGGTGGGCAATACAAGCAGGAAGAGAAGGCCGTTCACGGCATGACCATAGTATTTTCCGCCGTGATTCTGATCGAGGTCATCTTGCTGCTCTTCCTGTATGAGAATTTCTGGTTCCCATTTATCATCTTGTTTACATCCGTCATTTCTACAGGGGCAGTTTTTACCGGTCTCTGGATTACTGGGATTACGCTCAATATCACCGCAATGATGGGGATGGTCATGATCCTTGGAATTGCGACGGAGATGTCAATCTTCCTTGTGTCTGAGTACAAGATGCTTGTGGAACGGGACGACGTCCCACCCAGGGAAGCAATCTATCAAGCTGCGCTGAACCGGTTCCGCCCAATCATCATGAGCACATTGGCCATGATTCTCGCCTTGTTGCCGTTGGGCGCGGCGATCAGCGGTGCCGGAGACGAAATGCTGCAACCGCTTGCGGTCGCTATCATGTTTGGAATCACCGTGCAGCTACCGCTGGTCGTTATCATCATGCCGGTCTTGATCAGGTTGACACTCCCAAAGGAGAAGACACCGCCGGCGACAGCGGGGTAAAAACTTAAGAGAGACGGATCCGCCAGTATGGCGGATCCGTTGGCTCGCGATGAGCCAGACGGTTCATCGTGACGCCGTTTCGATGGTTGTCCCTGGGGGGAGGGGCAACCATTTTTTTATCTAATTCGTCAGACAGTTTGTGTTGTGACTGAAAAGTGACCAGAATAGAGACTGAGCATGTTCAGGTCCATATTTAATTATTAGCGTTATGGCTACCGCCGATACCTACGTCAGGGCCCGCATTTCTTCAGCCACTAAACGCCGGGCAGCCGAAGCGCTTGGAGAAATGGGGCTGTCTGTGTCAGACGCTATTCGTTTGCTGATGTTACGTGTTGCCGAAGAAAGACGAATGCCCTTTGAAATAAAGGCGCCGAAGGGAGCTGTTCGAGAAATCTCCGTTAGTAACTCAAAGAGTGTTGGATCAAAACACTTCAATAATGCCGAGGCGCTGGTAACAGA
>OFHJ01000439.1_pt1 | contig 16116 bp, 15 predicted proteins | sample 1522001 | NCBI WGS metagenome assembly OFHJ01 (sample SAMEA2464838, study PRJEB22497) | soil metagenome | biome: Grassland; feature: Farmland; material: Clay | place: Australia | collected 2013-02-01 | depth 1.2 m | reverse complement strand
ACACTAGGAAGTGTGGCGCGCCCGGCAGGATTCGAACCTGCGACCATCGGCTTAGAAGGCCGATGCTCTATCCAGCTGAGCTACGGGCGCGAGTTCGGTAGAGAAAAAAATAGCTAATCCGGGAGAATCGACCGAGTGATGGCGCCAATTCGACTGAACTTAGTTCCGATAATGAATTACGGCTATTGTATATGAAGTCTCCATCGATGCTTCGTTAGCAAATGTTCCTAGATCAACTGATGCTCATAAGATCTGACTTCCCTCTTTAAAGTCAGTATGTCCAGAAGATGACGGACAGTAGGGATTCCTACCGTGGAATTTCCCTTTTCAGCCGACAATTAAGTGCACTTGAATGGGTTGGACTGGTTAATGCTGAAATCCAATGTAGATTGGATAAAGGCAGTCTTTATCGTGATACGGAAGCGGGTTCCACAATGATCACCGCATCCATGACATATGGGTATCCGCCGTAACGGGTGTGGGGCTTATACGTGTGTTTCCATGGATATGAATGGACGACGCAATAGACATGATGGATGCCCGGCAGATGGAACGTAATGGATCGATGGCCTCCGCTTTTATCGAGAAGAAAGCCCGTGAAGGAGTACCGATAGTCGCGAATTGCATCACCATCTTGATACATGACTGAATAATATCCCGGAAATAAAGCGTGGGTCATGCTGTCTTCGTTGTAGATTTGAACGGGTTGTCCTGCCTTTACCACCAACACCCAAGGTTTGAATGTCATGGTGCCGCCCGTTACTTCCAGCCAGGGGGTGTGCTTCATAAAGGCATGATGGTGTTTGCCCGTTAGGGTGCTGCCATTCGGAACTTCCATGACTCCATAGTCACTGCTAAGTGGAATCCCCCCGCCAGACGCATTTGTGACTGCGATAATTCCGTAAGCGGGAGCGGGAAATGTTTTTGAGGTTTTTTTGGAGACCGGCTGGTAAACCTTTTCTCCATCCGAACCTCGGATTGTGACGGAACCAAAACCGGTGGTTTTGGCGTCGAGGTAATCGAAAACTCCATAATGTTTCGGTTTCCAGATGGCGTGACCATGTGCAGGGATCGAGAGCTCTTTGACTGCCTTTCCACGCCAAGTGACGATGCGGATATCAACTCGTTTCTTCATGGGATTAGAAAAATGAAGGGTCGAACCCAGCACGAGTTGAGTGTTCATGACATTGAAGCCTGCTCCTTCAAGTACAATCCGTCCAGTGGCACGGTTGCTCCCAGTTGTTGGCAGCGCCATGGTCATGTTCGCGTAAGCACCAGGAATGGCGAATATTGTACTGAGCACAGCTAACGCAAATTGGGTCCCATATTTTTTAAAAAACAATCCAGCGCGATACTTACACTTGTTCTTATTTTGAATTTGGATAATGCTCATCGACGCTCTCCTTCGGGTGTACTAACTTCGTTTTTAGGCAAATCCATGAGTAAATGTGTTTTAGCTATATATTCTTTTTTCGTTACAAGTAACAAAATTGCTTACTTAAACGTAAGGTTGTGATTAATTCACTTCTATCCGAATTATGCATTTTTCTCATTAGGCTCATTGCATTAGCGATGGCCTTAGGATTTAGTGATATCAATAGCGTAAGCCCTTTGGGCTATCCCAAAGTTTTTTCTCCTTATCGCAGAGCACAAAAGGCTGCACGCCGTAAGTAAATCAATTTAGTGTTACAGAGATACGATAGAAAAATCTCCCTCACATTGAAATGAGCAACGGCCATCGACTAGCGTACCTTGGGTCACATCCTTGCTTTTGATGCGACCTAAAGAAAGCTAGGATCAAACACTTGCTTTCCAGTTAAGAGGTCATTAGTTGGAATTTTCTTTTGGTGTCTACGTTAATATTCGTGCCTGACTTTTAGAGATAGTTTCTGTGTGTTCTTTGCCTGTCGGACACGTCGTGATTGCAAATCGCAAGCGCGGAAAGTGGATACTGTTCAAGTCTAACTGAGTGCACCGTGATTTGAAGCTCCGGGTTTTTGGAGAAAATCTATACTGGTGCAAGGCTATCTATAAAACGATACATGCAACGTCACTGGAATGTGGCGAGCTTAATAGTCAAATGGCGGAGAGGGAGGGATTCGAACCCCCGGACCCTTGCGGGTCAACGGTTTTCAAGACCGCCGCATTCGACCGCTCTGCCACCTCTCCAATGTTCGTTATTTTAGCCGATAAAGACGCTGACAGATTGTACGTAAGCTGTTGCAGGTTATCGAGAAGTTAAATCACAGTTGCTGTACTTGTGACTTTTTAACGCCGCGCTCGACTTAACTTCAAATTCTTGGCCATGATGCATTGTTGAAGTAAAATCGCCGCGCTTAAGCGTTGCCTGACCGTAAGTCTTGTTTGACAGATGCGTATCGTGAAGCATTCTAGGCGGTAAGGTTCTTGATTGATATGTTGCGACAATCAGATGAAGGTCATTCCGGGCTAGCAGGCCATTTGGGTGATTCAAGATAGGAAGCAGTGCGCGCATTTTCATCTGGTCAAGGGATATGGACATTTGAGAGTAGCAACAAGCATAACAATGAAGCCTTAAGTCAATTCAGCAGCAGCTTGCTGAACGCCGTTCCGTTAACGGGCTTCCGTTAACGGGCTCATTGGGCTCCGCTACGGACTACCAATAAAAATATAGTCTCCTTAGTCACTACAGATTAGAATAAATAAACTGAGTCATAAGAAAATATCAGTTGTTGCAGTGCAACACGGACTATAAAATTCTCTCCGTAACGAACTAGTGAGTTGGGTTCCTCCTCCAGCTAACTGTTCAAACTGTCTCCTCCAGATCCCGCACTGGGATCCTTTAAGGGTCGCCCCATAAAGGCGGCCCATTTTTTTATGGCCCCTGATTAGTCGAAGCTTCGAAAGCTGCACGATAAGTTCAGATGCGCGAATATAGCTCTTTGATACTCCACTGCGTGATGCAGCGTCATGACACCCGACAAACGCAATTTAATATGGATTGATCTTGAGATGACGGGCTTGGTTCCTACCGTTCACCGAATCATCGAGATTGCAACAATTGTTACTGACTCGGAATTGCGAGTATTGGCTGAAGGTCCTGTGATAGCGGTTCATCAGGACGAACAAAGCCTTCAGGCGATGGACGACTGGAATACGAAACAACACATGACGTCGGGACTAGTGAAACGTGTACAGGAGAGTAATCTAAATGAGGTTGCCGCGCAGGCACTAACACTCGAATTCTTGCGTAAATGGGTACCGGAGAATGCCTCGCCCATGTGCGGTAATAGCATTTGTCAGGATCGCCGTTTTCTTGCGCGTTGGATGCCTGAGCTTGAGCGCTATTTTCATTATCGGCATGTAGATGTAAGTACACTCAAGGAACTGTGCCTGCGCTGGGCGCCGACGGTTGCAAGTGAATTTAAAAAAGAACCGCGCCACCTTGCATTGGAGGATGTCCGGGATTCTATCGATGAACTTCGTTATTACCGGAAGAATTTTATTCGAGAGACATGAATGAAGGGCTGCTTATTAGGTTCACATTCGCTGATTGGAATATGGAAAATGGCGCTAGCGGGGCCAGTAAATTCGGATACGAGCACCGCCAAGGTCTGGGGAAGTATCCAGCTCAATCCGTCCTTCATTGAGGCGCACGATATCGGCAACGGTCGCTAGTCCAATGCCTTGTCCAGCAGTTCGGGTGTCGGCCCGTACTCCCCGGCTTAGAAGGGTATTTGAATCCGCAGGAAAACCTGGCCCGTCGTCCTCAACTTCTAGGAGTGTTTCGTTGCCGGTAACTGCCCGAATCCTTATCTTGGTCTCGGCCCACTTGCACGCGTTATCCAGCAGATTACCAAGAATTTCATAGAGGTCATTTTGATCAGCTCTGACGCGCAGGCGATCATCGATGTCATCCTCAAATGTAATGGCTCGGTCAGCATAGACTTTGCTGAGCGCACCGATCGTTTTATCGGCTAGCGGTCGAAGAAGGAGTGGTTCGGATAAGATACGGCGGTTTGCAGTTGCTGCACGACGTAGCTGGTAGTCGGCAATATCCTCCATTCTTTCCAGTGGATCTTTCATTTGCTGGCGATACAACTCTGGTACTTCTAAATCATCGTAAATGCCACGCATTACTGCTAGCGGTGTCTTGAGGCTGTGTGCGAGATCTCCTAGTGCATTTCTGTACCGCGTTAGTTGATTCCGCTCGTTCCCTATCATCGCATTGAGATTGGTTGCCAGCGGCATTAACTCCAGAGGGTATGTTCCTTCTATTCGGCTGCGGTGCCCTGCTTCGACGTCACTTATTTCTCTAGCTAAATGTCGAAGTGGTGATAGACCCCATCGCAATAGGAAAAACTGTACAAGGATCAGCATCACGGCGGCTGTTCCGAGCGATATCCACAAGGTACGCCGGAATGCATAGAGTTGCTTTTGATAATTGCTTTGCCCTTCTATGAGAGAAATCGTATAGCGTCGCGATTTTTTTGATGCATCAAGCCAGCGGATTCCGAAGGAGAAAACAAAGTTTCGACCCTCCTGGCGCAATAGAGATACTCCGACTGGCGGGGCTACGACCTTTGGGAGTGAGCCACTTAGGCTTGGAGAACGCCATACGGCATCACCATGACGATTGAAGATAATGGCTTCAAGGCCCGAATCGATATGGGCAAGCCTGGGATCCGGAAGCGCCGCTGCCGCAATCTTTAAAGTGCCTTGAGGTCCAGGCTCAGCTGCACCGAGTAATGCATAAACCAAGCCCTGCATGCGGTTGCGTTGTGATTGTAGTGCGCTTTGTACAAAGGCTTGTTCAAGCCCGGCGCCGCAAAGAATAATAAAGATGATCAGTACACATGATGCGGCAAGCAGCAGACGGGCTCGTAGTGAATGCAGGCCAATAGTCGCCACTTTATGTAAGGATCTACGTATACAAAATTATTAACGCGGAAGATTCCAGCGATATCCGCTGCCGCGTAGGGTGATTATGGGGTTGAGCGACCCGTCCGGGTCAATCTTGCTGCGTAAACGACGAATAAATACCTCGATGACGTTGCTGTCACGTTCTTCTTCCTCAGAGTAGAGGTGCTCGGTTAGTGTTGATTTAGAAACAACCTCGCCGGCGTGGATCAACAGGTATTCGAGGACTTTGTATTCATAAGCCGTTAGCTCAATCGTGACACCATCGAGCCATACGATTTTTGCGCTTGGGTCGAGTCTAAGTGGGCCCGATTCCATTTTTGCCTGACTCCAACCGCTACTACGACGGAGCAAGGCACGCGACCGTGACAATAGCTCTTCTTTATGAAACGGTTTCACCAGATAGTCGTCGGCCCCGCTTTCCAGTCCCTCAACTTTGTTTTGCCAGCCATCCCGGGCTGTAAGGATGAGAATTGGATAGTGTTTTCCGAGCTTGCGAACGCAGCGGATAATTTCAAGTCCGGAAGTTTTTGGCAGTCCCATGTCCACTACTGCAAGATCCAAGGGACACTCCTTGGCGACATACAGACCCTCTTCACCATCGGATGCCTCGTCGACAACATAGCCGTCTTCCAAGAAACACCGAGCGATTTGCTGGCGCAATTGGGGATCATCTTCGATGACTGCTACTCGCATGCGTTATCTGCTCAGCTTGTAGGAACAAAAATGATTCGGACCTCGCCATTCCTGATCAACTTGACCCGGTATCCCAGGGGTGCGTGCACGATCGATAAGATTCTGCCGCCTCCGTCTGCTTGCTGTGCCTGACGTGCGGCTTCACCTGCAGTCATCGGTTGCTTGGACTCCTGTTGCGCTTCTGGAGTGTGTGCCGGCTCGCTATGCATCCTGACGGAGTGCCCAGGATTGTTCCGCGATGGGGCCGCCATTGCGCTATGAAGCCAAAGACATCCAAGAATAGCAAGCCATGGCATGACTTTTCTTGATGATCGCCTGCGATTGTGTCGATGTTGTATGATCATGATGGCAGCTCCGGATGAGCGTCATCGCCTTAATCGCTGTTCTAGCTTGCGCATGACCACAGCAAGCAAGCTACCCATTTACGTTCGCAAAATTGTTTATACATCTAGCTTTGAGGTGTAAGACCTTACTGCCGGAAAGCATAGGCGATTTGAGATGAATGTCCAATGAACAGGCTTTCAAGACGTTCAATAATGATGCCTGATGGAAGCTTGGCGGAAGGCACAACCAATGCGTGGAACATGAGATGCTGTCGATTCGGTATAACAACGACCAACAAAGGACATGGATAATCCTTGTGAATTTTAGTGCTCAGGATTTGTCAGACCTGTAGAGCCAGACATCAGAAGCATAACAACACTTTCAATTGTCAGAAATTAATGTCTGAAATTAAGAAATGACAGAGGCCAGAAGATGCGATTGCGCGAATTAGGAAGCGAGGGGCTTATTACCTCAGTACTTGGATATGGGTGCATGGGTTTGTCGGACTTCTATGCCACTGGTCGCCCAGATGAAGCACGTTCAGTAGCCATAATTCAGAAAGCCATAGCACTCGGTGTAACTATGCTGGATACGGCCGATATGTATGGCCCTTTCAAAAACGAAGAGTTAGTGGGGAAGGCTGTCCGAGGGCGCCGTGACGCTGTGGTTTTGGCGACAAAGTTTGGTATTGTTCGCGATGTTGTTAATCCCGGTAGACGCGCGATCAATGGCCGACCAGAATACGTCCGAAGTTGTTGCGAAGCTTCTCTTAGGCGGCTGAACGTTGATTACATCGATCTTTACTACCAACATCGGGTTGACCCTTCGACGCCAATTGAGGAAACAGTGGGCGCGATGTCCGAATTAGTCCGGGAGGGGAAAGTTCGATATATAGGACTTTCGGAAGCCGCTCCAGAAACGATTCGTCGAGCCCATCGAATCCATCCCATCACAGCAGTCCAAAGTGAATATTCACTATGGACGCGTGACCCGGAGGGAGAATTGCTAGAAACGCTGCGCGAGCTGCGCATTGGTTTCGTGGCTTATAGTCCGCTGGGCCGTGGATTTCTCGGTGGACGTTTCCACGATATAGAAGAAATTGCGGCGGATGATTACCGACGAAGTTCGCCTCGATTTCAGGGTGACAATTTCCGGAGGAATATCCAGTTGCTGGACCGCATAGAGGAAATGGCAAGGGCGCGTGGTTGTACCCCTGCGCAACTGGCCCTGTCGTGGCTGCTAAATCAGGGTGACGATATTGTTGCAATTCCGGGGACCACTAATGTTGCCCGTCTGGAGGAAAATATTGGTGCCGCTGAAATTAAATTGACCCCTAACGAACGGAAGGAAATTAATGCGTTGGCGCCGCCAGGCGTTGCTGCTGGTGCTCGCTATAACGAAGATGCAATGAGTTCTATCAACCGTTGAGAGGGCAGCTACTCTTGCGTTGGCGTGACTCGCCCAGAGTGGCGTGTTCCTGAATCGGCAGGCATCTTCAATCATATCCGGAACCGTTTATTAAGATCTTGGTAAGCGTCTATGCGGCGGTCACGAAGGAATGGCCACCATCGTCGCACACTTTCATTTCTCCCAAGATCTATATCGGTAATGATTACTTCGGATTCATGACAGCTGGCTTTTGCAAGTATTTCTCCTTGCGGTCCGGCGACGAAGCTCGATCCCCAGAATTCTATCCCTTCAGTTCCCGCGCCTGGATTAGGCTCATGCCCCACCCGGTTGGATACCAACACATGAAGTCCATTGGCTATGGCATGGCCTCTCTGGATCGTGATCCAAGCTTCGAGTTGGCGATGTCGCTCCGTTTCCGGGTCGGTTGGATTGTGTCCGATAGCAGTAGGATAGAGCAGGATTTCCGCGCCGGATAGTGCCATTAATCGTGCTGCTTCAGGAAACCATTGGTCCCAGCATAAGAGCACCCCGAGTTTTCCGATGCTCGTATCGATTGGAAAAAAACCAAGATCTCCTGGAGTGAAATAGAATTTTTCAAAATAGCCTGGATCATCGGGGATGTGCATCTTTCGATAGCGGCCAGCAATCTCTCCGGTTTGCTCAAGAACCACGGCCGTATTGTGATAAAGACCTGGCGCCCGCCTTTCAAATAGTGAGATAACCAGAACAATGCCAAGCTTCTTTGCCAGTTGACCGAAGCGGTCTGTCAGAGGACCCGGTATCGGTTCTGCCAAATCAAAGAACGCCGGGTTTTCGCTTTGGCAGAAGTAAACTGACGTATGGAGCTCTTGGAGAAGGACTAGTTTGGCGCCACTGCTAGCGGCTTTCTGGATGCTATCTTCAGCGACGAGAAGATTGTCATCTTTGCTGATTCCGCACTTTTGTTGTATCAGTCCGATACGCAATTTTCTATCTTTTCGCATACCTTGCTTGCTATCTTCTGGATCATGGCAATGCCCGACATTGGCCCCGGAGAGACAAGTTACTGAAATTAGAAAACATCGGCAGCTTCTGCAGAAAGCGGCTGTTTGGCCGATTGACCATGCAACTGAAGCAAAAAGAGAAACTTTTGACTGCGAGCAGCACCGTTTGGTGCTGGGAATGCTGCATCAATGTTACTCAAGCCGCTTAGCGTTTGGTATTTGCATTGTAACGCAATGGAGACTTCCGTACTGTTCGATCAAAGTTCGACAGTTGATCCTCATGACCTGCCTTCCATGAAATGCGTGGCCTAGGCGCGTCAGCGCGATCTCATCCGCCGGATCATCGTAGACTGGCACTAAGACGGCTTTGTTGAGTACTAGGAAATTGGCATAGCTTGCCGGTAGGCGATGACCGCTGGCGCTATAGATAGGGGCAGCCATCGGAAGCGCGACCAACTTGTATGGCAAATTTTCCATGGTTCGTAACGCAGACAGTTCCTCTGCCAGCTTGCCCAGACCCCCGAATTGCGAGTCTTCAGCGTTTGCACATGCTTGATAGGCAATCAGATCAGTACTGCAGAAGCGCGCGATGGTGTCGATGTGGCCGTCTGTATCGTCTCCGGCGAGACTCCCACTCCGAAGCCATAGTATTCGTTTGGCGCCGAGGTGCTCTCGTAGTTGCCTTTCAACGTCTTCGCGATTCAATCCTGGATTTCGATTGGAGTTCAAAAGGCAGCTTTCGGTAGTCAGAAAAGTGCCCTGTCCATCGCTTTCTATTGAACCTCCCTCGAGCACAAGATCAATAGATTCAACGGGGGCGTTCCAAGCACCGAGCGTAGCTAGTTTACGAGTCAGCTGATTATCATGCTGACATGGATATTTATTACCCCATCCGTTAAACGTGAAATCGAGGTGCACAAGCTGTCCATCCTTGAAGACACTGATGGGGCCGTGATCTCGCGCCCATACATCATCACTGGCAACCTCATAAATTCGCAGTCTGCTCGCGGGCAATCCTGCATGCAAAAGCCGGCGTTCCAATCGATCTTTGTCGTCACTGACATTGATATGAACTGTTTCATTTTCTGCAACGGCCGCTGCAATAGATAAAAAAGTTTGTTCTATGGCATGAAAATACTGTTGAAAATCACCGTCCTGCCGTGGCCACGTTAGCATCACAGCGGACTGTGGTTCCCATTCTGCTGGGAGTACGGTCGCCATAGTTTTTGGAAACTTTCAATTAGCGCCTGTGACAGTCAATGTCGATTAGCGGAGATAATTCAACACATATCGAGCTTAAGCGCCTTTCTCAAGCTGATTGACATGATAGATCGGAGGAGGGCGGTTTGGGACAACCGTGTCGATCACGATCCGATGCTCAAAGAATACTGAGAAGCCCTTGTAATCCCAACGAGTAATGGGTGGTCGTACCGGTGAACTTCCTCCCACGGGTGCGTATTTCTTCAGAGGCATTCCGTACCGTTGTGTGACCGTCCGCATATGGATGCCGCGCTGAGGAAACGACCGATGAACAGTTGCGGTCGTTGCAGGGCTTGATCCGGATGACGGACTCATTGCGTTTGCCGGCAGCACAACGAAGCAAATCATCGCTGCCAACGAAAGTGACATAACTTGGATTCCTGATAGCACGTTATGACCTTGTCGTTAATGGTTCTCGTAAGAGTACAGTGTACAACAGACGCAACTAGCCAATAGAGTGAACGTTTTTTCTGGTATCAACAAGTAGCGAGGCGTCTCGATGGCAATTCTGCGTAATATCTGACCCATGGATTCCGGTGTTCAATATCATTTCCCTCACCTCTAGTTGGGTTGAAGCACCCCCGATGCTAGAAGCATCAATTGCGATTCCACGAGGCCGTACTGGGCTTACTGCAGTTTGTTGCACGTTTTCTGCGCGAATGGCAAGCACATTCCCTTGAGCATTTTCGGTTTGTGCGTCGTTTGTGGGTCGCCCAGCATAACCGTGAAAATCGACAAGCAACCATGCCTCGTAATTGAGAGAATAGTCTTTGTATATCTTCACTGCTACGGAGCCTAGATTCTTGGTGGATGCAAAACTGCGGAGAACCTCCTTAGGCAGGCGATGATGCTTCGTAATGTAAAGAAAAGTTCGACCACGTTTGTTTGCTAAAGTGTTGTGCAGTGTGTACTGGCTCATTACTGCGTCTGTAGGATTCCATTGCAATGCATTATCTGCTTGGGGTCGATCGTAGTACATTAATTCAGCAACGATTGCCCGTGTATCGCCTAGAATGATCGCGTTCGGATAACGATTCATTAGCTTGCGGACATTGGCCGCCAGTTGAGACCATCCTCTTACCCGCTTATATGGGTCGGTGTGAGCATTAAGCTGTATTCCTGCTGCGTGCGTCCACCAATCGAAATGGTAAGCGACCGGCATCAAAAAAAGGTTTAAAATCAGTCCGATGAAAAAGATTTTTTTCCGTCCATTCTGAAACAGCAAAGCGGTGATAAAAATGGTAGCGCTGGCATAGGTCATGGCGCCCCAGTTGGCATTTGCGCGACCAGCAAGAGCCTGGGCGCAGATTACGCCCAAAAAGGGGATGGCAAACAGCGCTAGATATCTCAGTCGTGAGTTGCTCCACCAGGTTTTCGGCTTCCACAGCGTAAGCCATACCCAAGTACTGAAAAACACTGGTCCCATCACAGCAAACTGCGCTGCGAAAAAGTCTCCGAGCTGCTGCCAGTGTAGACCAGGATTGGAACCGAGATGTGAAATTGAAATCGTGCTGTTTAGAGTTGGCCAGCCATTTTCTGCATTCCAAATGAGGTTAGGAAGAAAGATGAGTGCTGCTATAGCAGTGGCCACGTAAAGCTTGGGATTGCGGAACTGTGGGCGGAGTTTTCGGGAGCTCGCCAGATGCAAACAGACCGACAACAAGAAGAGAACCATCGTGTATTTGGTCTGCAACCCAAGACCGCCTGCGATCCCTGCTGTCAGCCACCATCTCCATTTGTTATCCTCGAGCGCTCGCCAGTACCCGTAAAGCGCCATGCACCAAAAAACAAAAAACGGGACATCGGTCGAAATTATCATCGACGAAAACGACACCCCAGGAAGCAAAAGAAATGCAACGGCGCTCCAGAACGCGATGCGCGCATCGAATAGACGTTTTGTCAGGGCGTAGATAAGGAGCGAGGACAAGGGGTAACAGAGCAGGGTTCCGCACTTAACCCAAAACACACCGTTGCCACCGATTACCGTTGTTAAAGCAATCAGAAGCGCAATGACTGGAGGTTTCGAAAAATAGCCCCACGCAAGATGTTTTGCCCATGTCCAGTATTGGGCCTCATCCACGTATAGATCTAGATGTCCGAGATAAATAACCAGTCCACGGTAGATGGTTAAAACCCCGATCGTTGCAATCAGCCAGGGCAGCCAGCAAGGGCTGTTCTTTTTGCAGGCAAGTTTAAACATGAATTGATCTATTTTTAGCGATCCGCATTCTACTCGTACTTGTGGTCTAATGCGCCGATGCGCCACCCTTACGAATTATTTACCGGCTTGCGATACACACGCGCCAAGCGTCGCAACCATTTCATTTCGTTCATTTCCGTTGCTTCGATATCCGGGATGACGGTGGGCGTTATGGCGCTGATCGTAGTCTTGTCCGTGATGAATGGCTTTGACGCCAAGCTGCGGTCGACAATTCTTGGAATGACTGCCGATGCCACGATTTCTGCTATTAACGCCGACAGCGGCATGCAACATTGGGAAAAGGTTGCTTCCTTTGCTCTGAAAAATCCTGAGGTAGTTGGTGCCGCGCCTTATGTTTCAGGTCAGGGAATGCTGCGTGCTAATGGGCAAGTGGCTGGCGTGGAATTACGCGGTATTGATCCTGAGCGAGAGGTGAAGGTATCCGATATTGCTGGTCATATGGTGACAGGATCAATTTATGCACTGAAAGCTGGCGGATTCGGGATATTGTTAGGCCAAGAATTAGCCAGGGCACTTGGCGTGCAAGTTGGGAGCCATGTCACTTTAATGATTCCGCAGGTATCTGTGACTCCGGCAGGTATATTGCCACGGTTTCGGCGGTTCACTGTAGAGGGTATTTTTAAGGTTGGGAACTACGAATTTGATCGCGGTATGGCGGTGATTGATATTCATGATGCCTCGGCACTTTTTCGAATGAACGGTGCAGTTACCGGTGTGCGGCTAAAGTTGCGCAATGCCGATAAAGCACCACTCGTTGCACAGTCGTTGATCCACTCATTGCCAGGACTGTATTACGTGACCGACTGGACGCAGCAAAACGCAAGTTTCTTCAAAGCGATAGGAACTGAAAAGACGGTAATGTTCATCATCCTTTCCTTCATTGTCTTGGTCGCTGTATTTAACATTGTTTCGACGCTTGTGATGGTGGTTCAGGACAAGCAGGCCGACATTGCAATACTTCGGACCTTAGGTGCGACACCTAGATCTATTATGCTGATCTTCATGGTTCAAGGCTCGGTAATCGGCTTTACAGGAACTGTGCTAGGAGTTTTGTTCGGCGTGGTGTTGGCGCTTCACGTTCAGACATTAGTGCCACTACTCGAGACGTTGACGCATCATCAATTCCTTAATCCGAAGATTTATTACATTAGTCAGCTTCCCTCCAAGCTTGAGATCACGGATGTCTTGCGTGTCAGCATCTTGTCATTTGCTCTTGGGTTTCTTTCGACGCTTTACCCCGCATGGCGGGCATCGAAAGTTCAGCCTGCTCAGGCACTGAGATACGAATGAATGCGTTTGGAGCGTCGCCGATTCTACAGGCGGTAAATCTCACCAAGTGTTATGACGAGGGCGGCGTTAAATTAACGGTCTTTAGTGGATTTAACCTCTGCGTCGAGCGAGGTGAACGTGTTGCGATCATCGGTGCATCTGGGAGCGGAAAAAGCACGTTACTTCATCTTCTAGGGGGCTTGGATGCTCCTACAGACGGAGAAGTCCGCGTTGGTGGTGCAGTAATGAGTGCTCTGTCCGACTCTGCACGAGGCCGGTTGCGAAATCAGGTATTGGGCTTTGTATACCAATTCCATCACCTGCTACCTGAGTTTACGGCACTTGAAAACGTCGCAATGCCACTTTCAATTCGTCGCTTGCCGTACGGCGATGCGACTCGCGCTGCGGCTGCGTTGTTAGATCGTGTTGGGCTCGGCGCGCGTTTGCATCACAAGCCCAGTGAGCTTTCAGGTGGGGAAAGGCAGCGAGCAGCAGTTGCACGTGCTTTGGTAACTCGTCCAGCATGTGTTTTGGCGGACGAACCAACAGGAAATCTGGACGTAGAGACGGCTAACAATGTTTTTGAGTTGATGTTGGAGCTCAATCGCGACCTTGGAACAACTCTGGTGGTAGCGACTCATGATTCTCGGCTCGCAGCCAGAATGGACAGGGTGCTAAATCTAGAGGCTGGGCAGCTTCGGCACAGTTCGTTGCCGTCAATGTGAATACATTGTGCAACCGATCGCTGGAACCCATGGTTATGGATTTTCCGATACTGAGGCCTTAACGTGAACGTAGGCTCTCGGCTTCCACGATAAGCCATTCACGAAACGCATCGACTTCAGGTCGTTTCAATGCACTGGAGTTGAAAATGGCGTAATAGGCACTGTTAAGTGGCAGTGGAATATCGAAGGCTACAACGACAGAACCAGCATCAAGCTCGGCTTTCGCAAGCAGAGGCATAGCCAATGTGACACCGAGTCCATCTGTAGCCGCTTCTAAAGCCAAAGTCGAATGTTCGAGATGCAGGCCCCGGCGTGGGTCAACATTCTTGATCCCTGCATGTCTCAGCCAGTTTGCCCAGGTTGACTGACTCCGATCGGCCCGTCGACCGTCACCGTGAAGAAGAGTGTGGAATCGTAGATCTTCTGGATTTTTCAAGGGAGGACTCCCAGTTATGAGATGCAAGCTGCACATTGGTACAACTTCGACTGGGAAAAGAAGGTCTACCACTTCTTCTTCGGGTAGTTGGTGGCAGAGGCGAATTTCCAGATCGATGGCTTCGGAGACATCAAGTGCACCCCTAGCAGATTGCTCAACCCAGACGTTTCCTTGCTGTCCGCTAGCGACGAAACTTACGTCAATACCGCGATGTTGCGCAAGAAATCCCTGCAGGCGCGGCATTAACCAACGTGAAACAAATGTTGGCGACGCCCCTACCGTTAAACGTGGTCTGGTGCCTTGTGGATTGCGTAGTTCGTCGACCGATTGCGAAAGTAGATCGAAACTCTGCTGAAGGATGGGAAGCACTTCTCGGGCCTGTTCGGTTAATTCTACCCGGCGGTTAAATCGGTGAAACAGTTTTACTCCCAGTTGCGTTTCTAAGGCCTTGATTTGATGAGTGACTGCCGCAGGAGTGACAAATAACTCCTCGGCAGCTTTTCGAAAGCTGAGGTGACGGCCTACGGCCTCGAATGCTCGCAGGGCGGTTAGGGGTGGTAATCGTGAACGACGCATAGTTTGAAAATAGCGAGAGAATGACTGCCAACTCAACCCTTAATCGATTATTGGTTACGCTGAATAGTTATTGTGCCAGAGTGTCGACTTCGCGGCCTTCTGTTGTTGTTCGCGGGCCCATTCGACGTGTTCACGTACAACGGGGTCAGGGTAATTTGCGCGGGCATTAAGCGCCGTAATAGCTTCGGAGTCGGGAGGTGCGTTGCCGAGTGCAACAGCAACATTGCGAAGCCAGTTCCGATATCCAGTCCTTCTCAATGCCATCCCTTCGGTGAGGGTTTTCCACTGGGATAAATCGAGGCGGAACAAGTCGGTCAGGCTAGCACTATCTAGGTTGTGGCGTGGACGGAAGTCCGTTTCCGAAGCTATCTGTGCATACCGATTCCAGGGGCATACGAGTTGACAATCGTCACAACCAAAAACGCGATTGCCGATTGCAGGCCTCAGCTCGATTGGAATGCTGCCATCGTGTTCAATAGTGAGGTATGAGATGCAGCGTCGTGCATCGAGAGATCTGGGTCCGACGATTGCCCGGGTTGGGCAAATATCAATGCACGCAGCACAGGAACCGCAATGGTCTCGTCCCATTTCATTTCTGGAATCTCCCAGAGATAAGTCGGTGTAAATCTCGCCGAGCAAAAACCACGACCCCGCGTTTCGATTCAATAGCAGTGTGTTCTTCCCAATCCATCCGAGGCCTGCGTCCCGGGCCAGCGCCTTCTCTAAGGCTGGAGCGCTATCGGTTAGAACGCGGTAACCGTACGGGCCAATTTCGTTAGCGATCAGGATCGCCAATTTTCGGAGCCTTGATCGAAGCAGTTTGTGATAGTCCCGCCCAAGCGCGTAGCGAGCAATGTACGCTAGCCGACCACTTCGAAGCACCATTTCAGCATCCGCAGCCTCCGGTAGGCAATTCATCCTTGCGGAAATGACTGAAATTGTTCCAGGGACTAGGGTTGCAGGTTCGGTGCGTTGTTTGAAATTACGAGTCATCCAGGCCATATCGCCGTGGAATCCCCGTTTCAGCCATTCGCGAAGCCTTGCCGCATCCTGATCAAGAGGACGTGTTGTGATCCTCGCGTCTTCGAACCCACACGTACGGGCCCAGTCCGGCAGTTGACTCTGAATGGTTGTTGCCGAAAGACGGGGTGTTGAAGTCATATCTGTCGTTATACTGTGAAAATGGGAGATGTCGATAGCAATCGATTGTACGGCGCAAATGAAGTCCGGGAACTTGATCGCCGGGCAACCCAAGTCTGCGGGGTTGAGCAATACACACTGATGAAGCGCGCTGCTACTGCGGCTTGGCGGGCGTTG
>OFHJ01000438.1_pt1 | contig 16162 bp, 11 predicted proteins | sample 1522001 | NCBI WGS metagenome assembly OFHJ01 (sample SAMEA2464838, study PRJEB22497) | soil metagenome | biome: Grassland; feature: Farmland; material: Clay | place: Australia | collected 2013-02-01 | depth 1.2 m | reverse complement strand
AGCGATAGCTGGCTGCCGACCGGGTCCGGTGACAACACCCCCCGGATCATGGTCGACTGGGGGCGGGAATCATGCCGGACCCGGCTGGCCCAAAGCCCCATTATCGGGGCGGGAAGAAGGTAACGGGGCGCAGCGGACCGGTACGCTTGTGATATCTTGAGTTCGGCGCCGCCGGCGCGCCGGAACTTCGCCGCGCCGTGTGGCGTCCTAGCAATAGGCGAGGGCCGTTTTTCCCCGGGCGCCGGCCCGGTGCGGGACCTGGAATCTTATGACCGAGCGAGTGAACTCATTTTTGATGTGGGCCCGCGCGGCGCGTCTCTTGGGCGCCGCCACGGTGACGCTCGCGCTCGGCGCATGCGCCACGACGCAGTACGAGCGGCCCGTGGCGTACAACGTGCCGCGCCCGAATACGACGGTCTACGCCTATCCCATGCACAACCAGTCGCCCGAGCAGCAGAGCCGCGACCGCTACGAGTGCAGCGTCTGGGCGGTGCACCAGAGCGGCTTCGACCCGAGCGCACCGAACGTCCCGGTGTACGACCGAGTGGTTGTTCAGGGGCCTCCGCCGGGCACCGATACCGCGCTCGGGGCGATCGCGGGCGCGGTGATCGGGGCGGCGATTTCAGATCCCTGGGACCGAGGTTCGGGGGCCGTGTTCGGTGCACTCACCGGCGCGATGATCGGCAGCGCCGGGGATGCGGCCAATGCCCAGGCCAACGCGCAGGCGAGTGACTCGGCAGCGCGCGAGCAGGCCCGCGCGATGGCGCAACAGGCCAGGGATTACCGGCGGGCGGTCAGCGCCTGCTTACAGGCCCGCGGTTACAGCGTGAAGTAATCGTCCCCGGGTATCGGATCCAACCGCGCTCGCGACGGCGCAGACGCGCAGCCGCATCCGGACCTGGAATTTCAGTATCCGCCCGTCGGGTAATTCGGCCTCACTGCACGCCGATCACCTGCACACCTCGAGCATGGAGACTCGCGTTGAGCGTGGGAATCTCGCGGTTACGCAGATCGGCCCAACGCGCCAGCTGCTTCTCGAGTTGTTGATGCAGTTCGACGAAAACCGCCTCTTGCTGCGCAGTCGGCGCAGCATTGGCGCTGGCGACCGAATACTCTAGTGACACCAACCGCACGTTGATCTGAGCCGGGTAGTTCATGAAGAGCCACTTGGGTGCACGTGCCTTGTACTGGAACAGCTTGCTCGCGATGTCATCGGCTCGGGCCGCCAGCGATCGCACCTTCGCGGCGACGGCCTTGGTCCGGGCCACATCACCGAGACGTTTCGCCAGACGCTTCAGCTGGTCATGCACATCGCGCAACTGATTGAACGCGCGGTGGTCCGCGCCGATGTCGTGATGGATGTCGAGCATCAGGGCAAGTTGCTTGCGCAGGTCCGCGGCGCTCACCTTCAGTCGGGGATCGAGCTTCACCGTGACCGGCTGGCGATAGGTGTGGCCGCCGACGGTCAGCTCCGCGGTGTAGGTGCCCGGCACGACTGTGGGCGTGACTGGCGAACTCGCCTCGAACACCGGCTTCAGCCCCTGGATTGGCGTCGGGGGGTCGTAGCGCAGATTCCAGCTCACTCGATGGCTGCCCGCGCTCGCCTCGATCTGACGATCGTGCTTTTTGGCCTTGCTGGTCCAGGTGTGGATCACCGCGCCGCTGGAATCCACAATCTTCAGCGTAACACCGTCCTTGGCGGCGTTGGGCAGGTAATAGAGCAGCGAGGCACCTTCGGGCGGGTTACTGCCGCTGTCGGGCCCACCTTTGGTGCGGGACAGGTTGGTCCGGATGGCAACGCCCGGCTTGAACAGGACGGGTAGGTTCAGCGCCCGCGTGCCGGCGGCGATCTGCTCCAGCGGCGCGATGTCGTCCAGCACCCAGAAGCCACGCCCGTGCGTGGCGGCGATCAGATCGCCGTCCCGGATTGCAAAATCACGCACCGAGGTCACCGGCAGATTCATCTTCAGAGGGTACCAGTGCCCGCCGTCGTTGAACGAAACGTATGCTCCGGTTTCCGTCCCCGCGAATAGCAAGCCCTTGTGACCGGGGTCCTCCCGCACGGCGTGGACGTACGCGGGAGAGTCGATCCCATCCGTAATGCGCGTCCAGTGCCGCCCGTAATCAGACGTGCGATAGATGTAGGGCTTCATGTCGTCGCTCTTGTGCGCGTTCACCGCGGCATAGGCGGTACCAGCAGCGAACGTCGAGGCATCGATCAGACTCACCGTCGCCCACTTCGGCATGCCGTGCGGCGTCACGTTCTCCCAGTGCTTGCCGCCGTCGTGCGTGATCTGGATCAGGCCATCGTCGGTACCGACCCAGATCACGCCACGCTCAACCGGCGAAGGCGCGATCGTATAGACCACGTCGTAGTACTCGGCGCCGACGTTGTCCTTGGTGATCGGACCGCCCGACAACTGCTGCTTCGACTTGTCGTTGCGTGTCAGATCCGGACTGATGCGCTGCCAGCTGCGACCCGAATCGGTGCTCTCGAGCACATACTGCGAGCCCGCGTACAGTACCTTCGGATCCTGTGGCAGGAACGCCAGCGGTGAGGTCCAACTGAAGCGGTACTTCACATTCGCGGCCGGCTGCCCCTCGGGATTGAGCGGCCAGGGCGTGACGTCCTGGACTTCGCCCGTGCTGATCGTGTAACGGGTCGTGTTGCCGAAGTAGGATCCGGCATAGACGACGTTCGGGTTGCCGGGCACGGGAAGCACGTAGCCGCTCTCGCCGCCGACGACGTTGTACCAGTTGTGGGTCGTAATCGGCCCAAAACGGCTGGCGCTGGCAATGGCGATACTGCCTCGGTCCTGCTGTGCGCCGTAGATGCGGAAGGGAAAGCGGTTGTCGGTCGCCACGTGGTAGAACTGCCCCGTGGGTTGATTTTCCTCACTGCTCCAGCTCTTGCCGCCGTTGACCGTAATCGTCGCGCCGCCATCGTTACCTTCGATGATTCGATCGGAGTTGCGCGGGTCGATCCACATGGCGTGGTTGTCCACATGCGGCGTCTTGGCCTGCTTGAACGTCTTGCCACCATCGGTGGAGACGTTGAGCTTGAAATTGAGTACCCAGACCTTGCCGGGATTGTTCGGGTCGGCGTGCACGCCGAAGTAATACCAGGGACGTTGGCGCAGATGCTGGTCGTGATTGATGAGCTTCCATGTCCCGCCGCCATCATCGGATCGGTACAGGCCGCCCTGTCGGGCATTGATCAATGCGTAAACGCGATCGCCGTCCGCGCCCGAGACGGAAACGGAGATTCTTCCCCAGATTCCCGCCGGCAGACCATGGCCCTTCAGCTGCTTCCAGCTCTTGCCGCCGTCAGTGGAGCGGTAAAGGCCACTGCCGGGGCCACCATCTTCCAGGCTCCACGCAGTACGTCGCACTTGCCACAGTGCGGCATAGACGATGCGCGGATTACGGGGGTCGGCGGCCAGGTCGATCGCGCCGGTATTCTCATTCTTGTAAAGGACTTTTACCCAGGTCTTACCGCCATTCGTGGAACGGAATACGCCGCGTTCCTTGTTGGGGCCGTACACGTGTCCCAGTGCGGCGACCAGCACGATGTCGGGATTGTGCGGATCGACGATGATGCGTCCAATATGGCGCGTGTCGTCGAGGCCCATGTGGCGCCAGGTCTTGCCGGCGTCGGTGGATTTGTACACGCCATCGCCAAAGGAGATGTCACCACGCGGCGCACGCTCTCCGGTACCCACATAGATGACGTTGGGATCCGACGGGGCAACCGCAATCGCGCCAATCGAGGCAATGGGCTCCTTGTCGAAGATTGGATGCCAGGTGACTCCGGCATCGGTCGTCTTCCACACGCCGCCGACCACGGCGCCGAAGTAGAACGTGTTCGGCTGCGAGGGTACGCCCGCGACCGCTTCGACGCGTCCGCCGAGAAACGGTCCGACCAAGCGCCATCGCATGCCACGGTACAGAGCTTGCGGACCCGTTGCGGCCGTGGCGGCACCACAAACCGATGCGAGCAGGACCAGGGATGCCGCGAACGGAATGAGACGGCGCAGAAAATGCATGCGTGAACTCCCCTGGTGCCCTGATCAATGCGCCGCTCTACGGCGAGCCCGATTGCGACTTCATACTAGTTGATTCAGGTTTTTGCGTCGCGTTCTGGGCGAAGTTTTTGGTCTGACGACACAGTGGGCAAAGAAGCCCTCTCGAATCTTCACCTTCGGGGGGCGCCCACAGTTGGTGTGAGTTTACGTATAAATTCAGATCTCGTCTCACCCAAAATCACTCAGTTAGACCCCATCAAGCACCATAACGTGGAACTGTTTAGCCCCATAAAGTGAGATTTTCTCCCATAATTTACGCATAAGATGAGAGTTTCCACGGCACGTTGGGTCACCCGAGAGAGTGCTCACAAGTCATTGAGTTTATTGCATTTATTGGCCTTCCGCGCCGCTGCCAAGTGGTATGCGGGAACTCTCGGAGCACTTCCCGCCCGTGTCCTCGTACATTGGCAGCCAATCGCAGCCGCATGGTCGATGTACTAGACTCGGCCGACCAGACCCGGATGTCTTCCCGGCGCCGTGAGGGTGAAAGTCGGTTCCTCCTCATCAGCACACTCCTGCGTGAGCACGTGCCGCAGAGTGTCGCCAGACCCAGCTTCACCCGCCAGAGGCAGATTTACCGAGGGATACGAATTTCACCGCGTTAAAGGCGGGATTTTCAGAGGACCAGTGTGAAGATTCTCTTTGTGTGCCTGGGCAACATCTGCCGCTCGCCGACCGCCGAGGGCGTGTTTCGCGTGATGGCCGCGCGGGAGTTGCCTGACAGGGTATTGACCATCGACTCGGCCGGCACGGCCGGTTATCACGTCGGCGACCCACCCGACCGCCGTACGCGCGAGGCGGCAGCCCGGCGCGGATATGACCTCTCTGCGCTACGGGCGCGCGTGGTCGAGCCGCGTGATTTCGACGCGTTCGATCTGATCTTGGCCATGGACCGGCAGAACCTGCGCACCCTCGAACGTCATGCGCCGGCCCATGCCCGCGAGCGGCTGCGATTGTTCCTGCAGTTCGCACCCGAAAGCGGCGTGCTCGACGTGCCGGACCCGTACTACGGCGGTGTCAACGGCTTCGAGCACGTGCTCGATCTGATCGAGTCCGCATCCCAGGGGCTGTGCGCCGCGCTGCGCAGCGGTGAATTGCCCACCGCGCCCCCGCGCTGAACGGACAAGCCGTTCGCTAGAGTCCCCCTGGGACGCGGGGCGCCCCAGGGAGACTCTCTGCTACTCGTCCGATCCGTGCCGACCCGGGTTCCAATCGGCCGGGGTCGAAGACCACACCACGTGCGGCTTGCTGTCGCGGCCGGCCTCCGTCGGTGCGGGCTCGGCGTGCACGGCCGGTGGCTTGGGTTCCTCGTGCCAGGCCTTGGGTTTCTCTTCCCGTGCCGGAGCCGCAGCCGGCGCGGGAGCCGCAGCAGGTGCGGGAGCCGGCGCCGGTGCCGGAGCCGCAGCCGGCGCAGGAGCCGGCGCAGGAGCCGGCGCAGGAGCCGGAGCCGATGCAGGAGCCGGAGCCGGTGCAGGAGCCGGTGCAGGAGCCGGTGCAGGAGCCGGTGCAGGAGCCGGAGCTGATGTCTCCTGCCGCGGGGCGGGTGATGCGGGCGGACTCGCAACAGGCTCGGATGCTGTATGCGAATCGCGCCGTTCAGCGCCACTTGGCGTGGGCGACTCGCCCTGTGCCGACGTTGCTGCGTTCGGGTTCTCGCCTCCTCGGGTTCCGCTGCGGCGACCGCCTCGGCGGCCGCGACGGCGGCCGCGTCGTTCACTGCGCTCGGACGAGGGGCGCTCATCTGCTGGCGCGGCGGATTCACTCGGCCCAGCGCCCGTGGACGCTTCGGTGGACCGCTGTGCGCTCGTATCGCGATCGCGATCGCGATCGCGAGTCCGATCACGGGGGTGGCGTTCCGAGCGGTCGCGACGGCCCTCCGTGCTGCGTGATTCGCCTTGCGCGCGGCGAGCGCCTTCGCTGCGGTCCCCTTCACCGTGGCTCCGCTCGCTGCGACCCCGCTCGCTGCGGCTTCGTTCGCCGCGATTTCCCTCGCTGCGGCGGCTGCCTTGGCGCCCGGAGTCCCGGCGGCCGTCGCGGCTGCGTTCGCCGCGGCGGTGCGGGCTGCGCGCGGCCGGCGCGGCAGGTTGTGGATTCGGCTCCGGCTCGCTCGGCTCGGGCTCAACGGCAAACAGCCCCTTCAAGCGGGCCCACAACCCCTTGGCGGGCCGTGACTGTGCCGGTCCGATCGGTGTCGGATGCGCCGTGGCCAGCGTCACCGGCGCCGGCGTGCTCGGCATGATCTGCGCCACCGCTGCGACCTCGCCGCCCGGGCGCTGCTCGCGCGTGCTGCCGGGTTCGTTGACCTCCGGCGGGGCGGGGATCAGGTAGCTGGTCTGGCGGTTTTCCGGCAACTCCGTCTCATCGTCGCGCACGCGCCTGATGTTGTACTCGGGCGTCTGGATGTGCGGATTCGGCACGATGATCAGCTCCGCCTCGCTCTTGCTCTCGACCGTGCGCAGCCATTCGCGCTTTTCGTTGAACAGGAACGTCGCGACGTCCACCGGCAGCTGCGTGATCACCTTGGCGGTGCGGTCCTTGCGCAGCTCCTCGCCGATCAGGCGCAGGATCGCCAGCGCCATGGATTCAACGCTGCGGATGCTGCCGATGCCGACGCAGCGTGGGCAGACGATGTGGCTCGATTCCCCGAGCGAGGGTCGCAGACGCTGGCGTGACATCTCGAGCAGCCCGAAGCGTGAGAGCTTGCCGATCTGGATGCGCGCGCGGTCCATCTTCATCGCCTCGCGCAGCCGCTCCTCGACGTCACGCTGGTTCTTGCCCGATTCCATGTCGATGAAGTCGATCACGATCAGGCCACCGATGTCGCGGATGCGCAGCTGCCGGGCAATCTCCTCGGCGGCCTCAAGGTTGGTGTTGAGCGCGGTGGTCTCGATGTCGCTTCCTTTGGTGGCCCGCGCGGAGTTGATGTCGATCGACACCAATGCCTCGGTGTAGTCGATCACGATGCTGCCGCCGGACGGCAACTGCACCTTGTGCGCGTAGGCCGACTCGATCTGGCTCTCGATCTGGAAGCGGGTGAACAGCGGGATGTCGTCCGTGTACTGCTTCAGGCGCCGCTGCGCGTCGGCGGGCATGAAGCGCTGCATGTACTCCTGTGCCTTCTGAAAGGCGGCCGTGCCATCGACCATGACCTCGGCGATGTCGTCGGAGAGGTAATCGCGCAATGCGCGGGTGACGGCGTCGCTTTCACGGTAGACGAGAAAGGGTGCCGGGCGGCCCTCGGCGGCGGCGGCAATCTGGTCCCACTGCGTCTTGAGGTTGTCCAGATCCCATTGCAGTTCCTCGACGCTGCGCCCGACGCCCGCGGTGCGCACGATCGCGCCCATGCCCTCGGGAATCTGCAGCTGGTTCATCACCTCGCGCATCTGGTCGCGCTCCTCGCCCTCGATGCGGCGCGAGACGCCGCCGGCCCGGGGGTTGTTCGGCATCAGCACGAGGAAGCGGCCGGCCAGGCTGAGGAACGTGGTGAGCGCGGCGCCCTTGTTGCCGCGCTCTTCCTTCTCGACCTGCACGATCAGTTCCTGCCCCTCGAAGAGCAGCTCGCGGATATTCATCCGGCCGCCCTGGGGCGATTGCCGGAAGTAATCCCGGGTGACTTCCTTCAGCGGCAGGAAGCCGTGGCGCGGGGCGCCGTAATCGACGAAGCAGGCTTCCAGGGAGGGTTCGATGCGGGAGATGCGGCCTTTGTAAACGTTCGCTTTCTTCTGTTCGCGGGAGGGTATATCAATACTCAGGTCAAAGAGCTTCTGTCCATCGACCAGCGCGACTCGCAGTTCCTCTTCCTGAGTCGCATTCACGAGCATTCTTTTCATGTGCCCCTACTGTTGTACGGTGAGGGGCCGGCAAGCACACGGGAGGCCGCGGCGCGCCGCGGCGGCGAAGATTTCTGTGACTCGGCGTATCCGCTCGAGTCTGTCTCGTCACGATGCACACCACAGCATAGGCGGGTGCCGGAAATCCTTCGATGGTCTCAACCGGAGCCGCCTCCCGCGGAACCTAATGACACAGGTTCGACGCCGAAGGCGTTCTTGTCGGCCCGATACGATGGCCTCTCTATGGAGGTCCAACTAACATGCGGCGGGCTACCCCGCCAACCATTGGCGCGCCCGCGCAGCGGGCGGCCAGGAGAGTATACTGCAATGATTACTGTAGAAACAGTACCTTACGCGGAATAGGGCGGTGTCTGAGATCAATTTGACCGAGGGGCGCACCGGGGTGCGCTATTTGGACGTGGGCGCGGACGAAGCCGGGCAGCGGCTCGACAAATTTCTGGCCCAGCACTTGCCCGGGGTGCCGCGCACGCGCCTGTTCCGCATCATCCGCAAGGGCGAGGTGCGCCTGAACGGGCGGCGCAGCGTGCCCGAGGCGCGCCTGGCGGCCAGTGACCGGGTCCGGGTGCCGCCGGTGCACATCGAGGCGCCCGGCGCCGCGGCGCCGCCGCGGGGTCCCTCCGCCGAGCTGATCGAGACGGTGCGCAGCGCGATCATCCAGGAGGACGCCCGGGTGCTGGTGCTCGACAAGCCGGCGGGAATCGCCGTGCACGGCGGCAGCGGCGTGAATTTTGGCCTGATCGAGGCGCTGCGCGCGCTGCGCCCGCACGAGACGCTCGAGCTGGTGCACCGGCTCGACCGGGACACCAGCGGTTGCCTGCTGGTGGCGCGAACGCCCTCGGCGCTGCGTGCTGCCCACGCCGTGCTGCGCGAGGGGCAGAGCGAGAAGCGCTACCTGGCGCTGGTCTGCGGGCGATGGGAACTTGGCCGCAAGCGCATCGATGCGCCACTACGGACCGACACCCGGGTGGGCGGGGAGCGCACGGTGCGCGTGGCGGCCGGGGGCAAGCTCTCGATCAGCGACTTCAGGCCCGTGCAGATTCTCGGGCGGCGGCGCGGCAGCACCGTGGCGACGAGCCTGCTGGAGGTGACGCTGCACACCGGGCGGACGCACCAGATCAGGGTCCATGCGGCTTATGCGGGCCACCCGGTGGCCGGGGATCGCAAGTACGGCGATGCGGCCTGCAATGCCGCGCTGCGCGAACTGGGACTGAATCGGATGTTCCTGCACGCCCACAGCATCAGCTTCGAGTGGCCCGACGGGGCGACCTTCAGTGCCAGCGCGCCGCTGCCGCCGGAGCTCTCCGCGGTGCTCGGACGGCTGGAACGCTAGCCGAGAGGCCGGCTGGCGGCCGGCGCGAGGCGTCTCAGCGGGCCGCGCGGCTCGTGCGCCGCCGGCGCCGGGCGGCGGGGCGGGCCGGCGCCTGTGCCGTGCCACGGGTCGCCAGCGACTCCCCGATGGTGCGGGCAATGATCTGCGCGCCGTGCTCGAGCATGAAGCTGCGAAACGCCGCGGCAATCGGTGGCAGGAGCTTCTCCTGCAGTTGGATCACGTACCACTCGCGAATGATCGGCAGGCCGGCCACGTCGAGAATCACCACTCGCCCGGCATCGAACTCCAGGCCGATGGTGTGCGCCGAGATGAACGAGACGCCCATGCCGGCCATCACCGCCTGTTTGATCGTCTCGTTGCTGCTGACTTCCATCAGCGTCCGGTAGCGCACCTTCTGCTCGGCAAACAGCCGCTCCATCGTGGCGCGCGTGCCGGAGCCGTTCTCGCGCACGATGAACGGTTCGCTCTCAAGCTGCGCGAGCGGGATGCGCCTGCGCGCCGCAAGTGGATGGTTCGGTGCGGCGATGATCACCGAGGGATGCGGTGCGAAGGCGGTCGCGGTGGTGGCGAGTTCGGCCGGCGGGCGTCCCATGATCACCAGGTCGAGCTCGTTGGCCGCGAGCAGCTGCACGATCTCGCCGCGGTTCGCGACGGTGAACTTGATGTTGACTTCCGGATAGTCCGGTGTGAACCCGGACAGCAGCGCCGGGGCGAAGTACTTCGCCGTACTGACCGCGCCGAGCTTGAGCAGTCCGCGTTTCAGTCCGCGCATCGCCGCGATGCTCTCGCCGGCTTCGCGCAGCAGCTCGGTCACCTGGTTGGCATAGTGCAGCAGCTCCACCCCGGCCGCGGCGAGGCGGATGTGCCGACCGATTTTCTCGATCAGGGGCAGGCCCACCGCCTGCTCGAGCTGGCGCATCTGCTGCGAGACGGCCGGCTGCGTCAGGTGCAGCTCGCGCGCGGCGCGCGTGAAGGACTGGTGGCGGGCCACCGCGGTGAACACGCGCAGCTGGCGCAGCGTGAGGTTGCGCATAAAAGATAAGCCTCACTTATCGAGAGACCAAAAATATCTAACTAGACCTAATGAAAATCAAGCCGCAGTATCGATTTCAAGCCCCACGGTGACGCCGTGCGGCCGCTTCACCGCCCCGAGCGCCGAGGAGCCTACGCCGATGAATGCCGCCGTCGTTGCCGAGAAGCGTGCCAAGACCGGTGCCGAGCGTTACCGCGCCGGGGTGCTCAAATATGCCCAGATGGGTTACTGGCAGCCCGACTACGAACCGCTCGCGAGCGACGTGCTGGCGCTGTTTCGCATCACGCCGCAGGAGGGGGTCGAGCCCGAGGAGGCCGCCGCGGCCGTGGCCGGGGAGTCCTCGACCGCCACCTGGACCGTGGTGTGGACCGACCGGTTGACCGCATGCGATCGCTACCGGGCCAAGGCCTACCGTGTCGAGCCGGTGCCCGGCACGCCCGGGCAGTACTTCGCCTATATCGCCTACAACCTCGACCTGTTCGAGCCCGGCTCGATCGCCAACCTCAGCGCCTCGGTGATCGGCAACGTGTTCGGGTTCAAGCCGCTGAAGGCTTTGCGGCTGGAGGATATGCGCTTCCCGATCGCCTACGTGAAGACCTTCTGCGGCCCGCCGACCGGTATCGTCGTCGAGCGCGAGCGGCTCGATAAATTCGGCCGCCCGCTGCTCGGTGCCACGATCAAGCCAAAGCTCGGACTCTCGGGCCGCAATTACGGTCGTGTGGTCTACGAGGCGCTCAAGGGGGGGCTGGATTTCACCAAGGACGATGAAAACATCAACTCCCAGCCGTTCATGCACTGGCGGGACCGCTTCCTCTATTGCATGGAGGCGGTCAACCGCGCCGAAGCGGTCAGCGCAGAGCTCAAGGGGCACTACCTGAACGTCACGGCCGGGACCATGGAGGACATGTACGAACGGGCGGAATTCGCGCGCGAACTCGGCTCGGTCATCGTCATGATCGACCTGGTGATCGGCTACACGGCCATCCAGTCGATGTCGCGATGGGCCCGACGCAACGACATGATCCTGCACTTGCACCGCGCCGGGCACTCCACCTACACGCGCCAGAAGAGCCACGGGGTGTCGTTCCGCGTGATCTCCAAGTGGATGCGACTCGCCGGCGTCGATCACATCCATGCCGGAACGGTGGTCGGCAAGCTCGAGGGCGACCCGAATTCAGTGCAGGGCTTCTACAACGTGCTGCGCGAAGCGCATAACCCGGTCGACCTGCAGCGCGGCCTGTTCTTCGAGCAGGACTGGGCGGGCCTCTACGGGGTGATGCCGGTGGCCTCCGGCGGCATCCACGCCGGGCAGATGCACCAGCTCCTGCACTACCTCGGAGAGGACACCATCTTGCAGTTCGGCGGCGGCACGATCGGACACCCGATGGGCATCGGCGCCGGGGCCTGCGCCAACCGCGTGGCGCTCGAGGCGATGGTGCTGGCGCGCAACGAGGGCCGGGACATCTGGAACGAGGGGCCGCAGATCCTCGCCGCGGCGGCCCGCGACTGCACGCCGCTGCGCGCCGCGCTCGATACGTGGGGCGAGGTGACGTTCAACTACGCCAGTACCGACACGCCCGACTTCGTGCCGACGCCCGAGGTCGCCTGAGCCCCGCCACCACCGTCTGAATCACTGCCCGAGCCCAGAGGACTCCCGCATGCGCATCACTCAGGGTACCTTCTCCTTCCTCCCGGATCTGACCGATGAGCAGATCCGGCGGCAGATCGAGTACTGCCTCGCCAACGGCTGGGCGGTGGCGATCGAGTACAGCGACGACCCGCATCCGCGCAACACCTACTGGGAAATGTTCGGCATGCCGATGTTCGATGTTCGCGATGCCGCCGCGATCCTTGCCGAGGTCACCGCCTGCCGCGCCACCTTTGCGCGCCATTACATCAAGGTCAACGCCTTTGATGCCACCCGCGGGCGCGAGTCGCTGCGCCTCTCGTTCATCGTCAACCGCCCCGAGCGCGAGCCCGGCTTCGCGCTCACCCGCCAGGAGGGTGCGGGTCGTATGCAGCGCTATGCGCTCAGGGCGTACTCGGGCGAGCGTCCCGAGGGCGAGCGGTATTGACCGCCCATGGAGTGCGCGACCGGCATCGACGAGGCGGTGCAGCGGCGCGAGGCGGCGCCTGAGTCGCTCGACCTGCAGGCCGCTTACCGCGACTCGCAGGTGGGCGAGGTTCTCGAGAGCCTCGAGCGCGAACTCGTCGGGCTCGCCCCGGTCAAGGCGCGCATTCGCGACATCGCCGCGCTGTTGCTGATCGATAAGTTGCGCAGCAGCGTGCTCGGCCTCAACACCGGTGCCCCGGCGCTGCACATGTCCTTCACCGGCAATCCGGGTACGGGAAAGACCACCGTCGCGCTGCGCATGGCCGAGATCCTGCATCGCCTGGGCTACGTGCGCAAAGGACACCTGGTGGCGGTCACGCGCGATGACCTGGTCGGGCAGTACATCGGGCACACCGCGCCGAAGACCCGCGAGGTGCTCAAGCGCGCGATGGGCGGGGTGTTGTTCATCGATGAGGCCTATTACCTGTACCGCCCGGAGAACGAACGCGACTACGGCCAGGAGGCGATCGAGATCCTGCTGCAGGTCATGGAAAACCAGCGTGACGACCTGGTGGTGATCTTCGCCGGCTACAAGCAGCGCATGGACACGTTCTTTCACAGCAATCCCGGCCTGTCCTCGCGCGTCGCACACCACATCGACTTCCCCGACTACAGCACGGAGGAACTGCTGGCCATCGCCAGGCTGATGCTCGCCCAGATGCACTACCGCTTGAGCCCCGATGCGCACAGCGTGCTCGCCCAGTACATCGAGCTGCGCCGCACCCAACCGCACTTCGCCAACGCGCGCTCGATCCGCAACGCGCTCGACCGGGCACGGCTGCGCCAGGCGAGCCGCCTGTTCGAGCGGCGCGAGGTGCCGCTGACGCCGCTCGAGCTCGAGACCCTGGAGGCCGTCGACATTCGCGCCAGTCGCGTGTTCGGAGCAGACCATGCCCCCGAGTCCTGAGAGCAATTCCACGGCGATGCCCATTACGCGCTTCTTGATCGAGGAACAGCGCCGCCTCGGTGCGGGCAGCAGCGGCGGACTCACCGCGTTGATTCACGACGTGCGCCTCGCCTGCAAGCGCATCGCGGCGCTGATCGGCAAGGGAGCGCTCGCCCACACGCGCGACGATGCGAACAGCGCCGAGGCGCCGGGCGAGCGACAGCCGAGTCTCGATCGGCTCGCCGGGGACATCTTCCTGCGCACCAACGAGTGGGGTGGGCAGCTCGCCGGCATGCTCTGCCCGGAGCGGGCCGAGCCGTATCCGATCCCGCCTCAATATCCGCGTGGGCCGTACCTGCTGCTGTTCGACCCGCTCGACGGTTCATCGGACATCGACGTCAACGTCCCGGTCGGAAGCATCTTCTCCGTGCTGCGCTGCCCGCCGGGGATCACCGATCCAAGCCCCGAGCATTTTCTGCAGCAGGGCAGCACACAGGTCTGCGCCGGCTACGCGATTTACGGTCCGGCGACGATGCTGGTGCTGTCCACCGGCCAGGGCGTGCACGGCTTCACCCTCGATCGGCAGATCGGTGAGTTCTCCCTCACGCATCCGAACCTGCGTATCCCCGAGAGCGCCAGCGAGTTCGCCATCAGCGCCTCGAGCTCGCGACACTGGGACCCGGCGGTGCGTCGCTACGTGCACGAGTGCCTGCAGGGTCAGGGCGGCCCTCGCGGGCGGGATTTCAACATGCGCTGGATTGCCGCACTGGTGAGCGAGGCGCACCGCATCCTGATGCGCGGCGGGGTGTTTCTCTACCCCCGTGACCGGCGCGACCCGTACTCGCCCGGTAGGCTGCGCCTGCTGTACGCGGCGAACCCGATCGCCTTCCTCATCGAGCAGGCCGGCGGCCGGGCGAGCACCGGCCACGGGCCGGTGCTCGAGGTCCAGCCCGAGAGCCTGCACGAGCAGGTGAGCTTGGTGTTCGGGGCGCGCTCGGAGGTGGAGCGGATCGAGCGCTATCACCGCGACCACAACCAGTTCGAGCTCGACGTGCCGCTGTTTGGTACACGCGGGCTGTTCACGATCCCCTCGGTCTAAGCGGGAGCCGTCCATGTCGGTCCGACACCCCATCATCGCGGTCACCGGCTCCTCGGGCGCCGGGACGACCTCGGTCAGCAAGACCTTCGAGCAGATCTTCCGCAGGGAACACATCAAGGCGGCGTTCGTCGAGGGGGACAGCTTCCACCGCTACGACCGGGCCGCCATGAAGGAACTGCTCGCCCGCGCGCTCGAGGCGGGTGATCAGCATCTCAGTCACTTCGGACCGCAGACCAACCTGTTCGCCGAGCTCGAAGCGCTGTTCAGCGAGTACGGCGAGCGCGGCTGCGGCAAGGCGCGCAAGTACCTGCACGATGCGGCCGAGGCGGCCCCGTTCGGCCAGCCGCCCGGGACCTTCACACCGTGGGAGGAACTCAACGAAGATACCGACCTGCTGTTCTACGAAGGTCTGCACGGGGCGGTGGTCACCGAGCAGGTCAACGTCGCCCGGCACGTCGATCTGCTGATCGGGGTCACGCCGGTCATCAACCTCGAGTGGATCCAGAAACTGCAGCGCGACAATCTCACGCGCGGCTACAGCGCAGAGGCGGTGACCGAGACCATCCTGCGCCGCATGCCCGACTACGTGAGCTACATCTGCCCGCAGTTCTCACGAACCCACATCAACTTCCAGCGCGTACCGGTGGTGGACACCTCCAATCCGTTCATCGCCCGGTTCATCCCGACGCCGGACGAGTCGTTTCTCGTGATCCGCTTCGCCAATCCGCGCGGCATCGACTTTCCCTACCTGCTCTCGATGCTCAAGGATTCGTTCATGTCGCGTCCCAACACCATCGTGTGCCCGGGCGGCAAGATGGACCTGGCGATGCAGCTGATTTTCACGCCGATGATCTGGCGGCTCATCGAGCGGCGCAACGATGCCCGCGACCGCGGGCGCGGCGGTGCGTCGCGCTGAGGGCGGCGCGAGGTTCGTCACGCGGCCACGGGCCGTACAACCGGGGGGCTCCGATGGCGCTCATTTCACTGCGACAACTGCTCGATCACGCCGCCGAGTTCGGCTACGGCGTGCCGGCCTTCAACATCAACAACATGGAACAGGTGCAGGCGATCATGCAGGCGGCCGCCGCCACCGCCAGTCCCGCGATCCTGCAGGTCTCGGCCGGCGCACGCAGCTACGCGGGCGAGTCGTTCCTGCGGCGCATCGTGCAGGCGGCGGTGGAGAGCTGGCCGAGCGTGCCGGTGGTGCTGCACCAGGATCATGGTGCGAGCCCGGCGGTGTGCCAGCGCTCGATCCGTGCGGGCTTCACCAGCGTGATGATGGATGGGTCGCTGCTCTCGGACATGAAGACGCCGTCCTCGTACGACTACAACGTTGAGGTCACCCGGCGCACGGTCGAGCAGGCCCATGCGGTCGGGGTTTCCGTCGAAGGGGAACTCGGGTGCCTGGGATCACTGGAGTCGGGGCTCGCAGGCGAGGAGGACGGCGTGGGCGCCGAGGGGATGCTCGCGCGCGCGCAGCTGCTCACCGATCCGCGCCAGAGCGCTGATTTCGTCGCCCGGACCGGTGTCGATGCGCTCGCCATCGCCATCGGGACTTCGCACGGGGCGTACAAGTTCAGCCGTGAACCGACTCGCGACGTGCTGGCCATTACGCGCATCGAGGAGATACACCGCGCCATTCCGAACACCCACCTGGTCATGCACGGTTCGTCCTCGGTTCCCCAGGAGTGCCTCGCGGTCCTGCGTGAGCACGGCGGGGAGATTCCCGAGACCTACGGCGTGCCGGTGGAACAGATCCAACAGG
>OFHJ01000437.1_pt1 | contig 16182 bp, 15 predicted proteins | sample 1522001 | NCBI WGS metagenome assembly OFHJ01 (sample SAMEA2464838, study PRJEB22497) | soil metagenome | biome: Grassland; feature: Farmland; material: Clay | place: Australia | collected 2013-02-01 | depth 1.2 m | reverse complement strand
CTTCTATTCTTGCTGATTCTGGCGCATGGTTTTCGCAAGCCCATAATCCTCCTTGGTGTTAATGTTGAAAAATGCATTTTTGCTGAACCTTTCCCTGTCAACAAAAACCGTATCTGGAGCCAGGAGTGCTTCACGCAGGTTCTTTGTCATGGAGGGATTTGATCCCGTGTAGATGCTGAACATTGGCTCTATGCTTCCATCTCCATTCCTCGGTGTTACAGGACTTCCATTGAATGAACCTCGGAGCAACTCGAGATCGCCGCGGGTGAAAAATACCATATCTCCCCCTATCAGGGCAAATGTCCCGTACTCTTTCCGGAGATTGTAGACCAGTTCCATGATATTCCCAGAAGAATCCTTTGTGTAAGGAATTGGAAGATCTATCTTCGAATACACCATGGTTTCGAAAACCTGCGATACTTTACCGTAAACAAGCTCAATTATGGAAGTGCCCCCCAGTGGTAGAAGGTGTTTCAGAGGGAGCCTCTGTGAAAGCTTGACGGGAATGATGGCCAGCATTCTGCGTTAACAATGAAAAGGAAGCCTAAATTTGTTGCCATAGCTCAATAACTTCTTTATCTGTTATCAACATAATCGAATATCATGATAAATGTATCAGACAAACCAGTGGTTCGTCGATATGCCAGTGCGTCTGGAAAAATACTCCTTAAGGATGAAACGATCGATGCCATAAAGAAGGGCACGGTGAAGAAGGGCGACGTCTTCACCTCCGCAAAGATTGCAGGCATACAGGGTGCAAAAGAAGCCTGGAGCAGAATGCCATACTGCCACCAGGTACCACTGGAAAGCATTGATTTTGATTTACAAATATCAGGTAACGAAGTCCAGATAAGCTGTGGAGTCCTTGCAAACTGGAAGACCGGGGTTGAAATGGATGCATTGAGCTGTGTGTCATCTGCCCTTCTTACTGTCTGGGACATGGTCAAGTACATAGAGAAGGATGAAACCGGAAATTATCCATCAACACTGATACGTGATATCAAAGTAGATACAAAGGAGAAGGGCCATGCATGAGCATAGGATAGAGAATTTCAAGGCGAGATTCGGAGTTCTGGTATGCAGTTCCACAAGAGATGCTAAATCGGATGAGGCAGGATCGAAGATCATTGCACTTCTGAAACAGAATGGCCACGAAATCTCACGCTACGAAGTTGTGAAGGACGACATAGATGCCATCAGGAGAAATGTGGTTGAATTTATCCAGGAATCGGATGCCCTGATAATTTCCGGTGGCACGGGAATAACAAAACATGATGTTACAATTGAAGCTGTTTCCAGCCTGGCTGAATATGAAATGAAAGGATTCGGCCACGTCTTTGCGCTTCTGTCCTTCCAGGAAATCGGTTCCTCTGCCAGCCTTTCAAGAGCATCAGCTTTCGTTGTAATTCGTAAACCTGTATTTTGCCTTCCGGGTTCTCCAAAGGGTGCAGAAATGGGTGTTAAGCAGATAATTCTCAAGGAAATTGACCACATACATCACGAACTGAACAGGTAGGTGTTTTTCTGGAAAGAGTCAGGAGAAAAATGGGGCGATTCATTGAGCTGATCTCGCACGAAGAGGCCATTGGACGAATCCGTTCCATCAACTGGAAACTTCCGGGAACTGAACTTATTGCTCCTGACCAGTCCGCAGGAAGGATTGCCTCTGCGGACGTTACAGCTAAAAATGATGTCCCCTCATGGAACCGTAGTCTCGTTGATGGTTACGCTGTCAGATCCTCAGACTGTGCAGGTGCTTCGGAGACCAATCCTGTAGTCTTCCAGATAAACGGTATTGTTGAAGCTGGATCTTCAACATACGAAGGTTTTGCAGAAGGCCAGTGCACAGTAATATACACTGGTGGTGTGCTTCCGGAAGATTATGACGCCGTAGTAATGGCAGAGGATGCGGAACTTACCGGGACTGCAGTGAAGGTATTCAATCACTTGAAGCCCTGGGAAAATGTTGAGCGGAAGGGTGATGATCTGAGGGCCGGCTCAAATATCCTGAAAAAATCCGAATTTGTGAGACCATGGCATATTTCTGCGATGCTGAGCGCAGGAGTCAACAGTCTGCAAGTTTTTGAAAAACTGAAGATCGGAGTTATTGCCACAGGTAATGAACTTTTTGAGGGCTCAGAGGGCTTCATACCCAATACCACACAGAAAATATATGTTGATTACCTCAACAGAAAATTCATGAATGCAGAGGCTGCAGGGATTGCCCATGACAGGGTGGAAGAGATAAGAAACCTCATAGATAAGTCTCTTGAAAATTACCATTGTGTAATCGTTACGGGTGGCACCAGCCTTGGAGGGAAGGATGAAGTACCCGAAGCAATGTCTGGCATGGGAAACGTCGTATTTGCAGGCTCCATGCTCAGGCCGGGAAGAACCCTGACTCTTTATGAAGTCCATGGAAAACCTGTCTTCTCTGTTTCAGGCATACCGGTTCCATCCCTGCTTTCCTTAGACGTCTACTTTGAGGAGTATTTGAGACGAATTACCGGCCTGGAAACCTACAGGCAAAAAGTTACCGGCATTCTCGATTCTCCAGTGACAAATCGTGCAGGCTACACCACGATTTTCAGGGTTAAATACACCGCGAACACCGGTGGAGGAGCAGTTGAGATAGTGAAAACAAAGGGAACCGGTTCTCTTGGTTCAGTACTGAATTCAAACGGAACCCTGGAGGTTCACGGGGATGTGGAAGGGTATCCATCAGGCAGCACAGTTGTGGTAAAACTATTTGGTGATGCATTATGAAATCCGTTTACAAGAAGCTGGTCAATTTTCAGCAGGCCATTGAAACCGCGTTAAGTTCCATGGAGCCAGTAGATGAATTGGAAATGGTTGACCTGAATGATTCACTTGGGAGGATACTGGGTGAAAATGTCTACTCGCCCAGGAATAACCCACCTTTCAGCAGGGCCACCATGGATGGATACGCAGTAAAATCCCGACTCGTCGCCAATGCATCGAGTGAAAAACCCATCAGGCTGAAAATAGCAGGAGAATCGTACATTGGTGAACCAAGGAAGATTATGTCCCCCGAGGAACAATGCTTCAAGATTTCAACAGGCGCAATCGCCCCGGCCGGATCAGATTCTGTTGTGAAGGTCGAAAGCACTGAGGAAAAGGATGGTTTTGTTGAAATCTATGAATCCGTCGGCCCGTCAGAGAATATTGCTGAAAGTGGCAGCGATATCGCCGAGGGAGAACTGCTGCTTGCGGAGGGAAAGGAACTGGAAACCCATGATATTGCAGTGTTGGCATCACTTGGAATTTCCAGGGTTTCCGTTGTCCGCAAGCTAAAAGTGAACGTCATTTCGACCGGAAATGAACTCATAAGTTACAATGAACCCTATACTGAAGGGAAGATAAATGATGCCAATGGTGTTGTAGTTTCTTCTGAATTAAATTCATTCAGATGTTTTGATGCAAAGTACTCAGGAATAGTGAAGGACGATTACGGGAAGATCAAGGAGGCAATTGATCTTGCAATGGAGGACAATGATGTTATCATCCTTTCAGGAGGCAGCTCAGCAGGTGAATCTGATCTCGTGTACAAGATCATAGAGGAACTGGATCCCGGCATGATCTTCCATGGAGTTCTGGTAAAGCCTGGCCTGCCAACCGTTCTGGGCAAGAGTGGAAAAAAGGTGCTGATAGGATTACCAGGATTCCCGGTGTCTGCACTGATGATTTTCAGGTCAATATTCCTGATTCCTCTGCTCAGGGCCGCAGGATCCATGAGAGTCCCCGTATCAAAATCAGGAATACTGGGCGTTAACCTGAAACTTGAAATGGGCAAGCAGAACCTCATACCGGTCTCGGTCTCTAACAGGGATGGGCTGAGGATATACCCGGTTACCGGACTTTCTGGCTCGATCACCAGGTTTGCATCCACTTCCGGTTTCCTTTCGATTCCCGGAAATACAAAATTCCTTGAAGCTGGCACCCAAGTGGACATAATTCTTTGGAACAGTGAAATATGGCCGGGAGAAACAAAGATTTCCGGAATTTTACTGGAGGGCATGTCAGGTGGTTTGCTTAAGCCTGGAAATAAGTGGGATTACCAGAGAATGCTTCCACGTGATTCATTAAGGTCCCTTTCAAATGGCGATACTGATCTTTCCGTTTTCCTTGCAGAAAAGGATGTTGATCTGGCCCAGTATTCACTGAATGAGTCCGGTTCTGCAGGGGTGACCATATTTCGTGGGGAAACTGAGGAGCTTGTATTCTGCTCCAGAAATGAGATTGGGAGTTTTCCGGATGTTCTTGAGGGGATAAGGTCCGGGAAGACCGCTGCAGGCCCTGCCATGAGAATCCTGAAAAATATCGTAAGCACAGGAGATACTATCCGGAAAATAGTGGGAATTCTGGGAACTGTACTGACTTCCTACAGTGCAGTGGGATTTGATGCAGCTGCTGAAAGTGTGAAAAGGGGGGACATTGAATTTGGGCTGACCACAGCCAGCCTCGCAAATAAATATAATCTAAAGACTCGGAGAATATGTGAGATTTCCCCGGTTTATGTTGTATCGTCTGATAAGACGGAAAAAATAAAGAAATTGATTGTCACCACCGGACTGGAAGAAATTCGGGCCTGATCGAAATACTGGAAGGTCAGGTTTCCGATCGACTTTTCTTAACTTTCTCCTTTCCGGAATCATTTATTTTCCTTACAAGCCTGGCAGTTTCCCTTATTTCATCAACATAATAGTCTGCATTGGGAGAAAAATGAACTTTCCCATGCCCAATAAACACAGAAACTGAGCCAATTTCCCTGGCAGGTATGAGATCAGTTTCGGCATCTCCCACAAACATTGCGTGTTCCGGTTCAATTTTAAGGATATCAAGCATCTTCAGATATGGTTCAGGATCTGGCTTTCCCATTTCAACATCATCTATGGTGATCACAGGTTCAAAGGGAATTTTCAGGATATCGACCATAGCCCTTCTGGAGGATGTTACCACACCGGTCCTTATGCCAGAGGCTTCCAGTTTCCTGAAAGTGTCTTCAACATCACCGTACATTTCCATTCTTTCCAGGTGAGCCCTGAAATATTTTTCCTCTTCCATCTCAATCTCAAATGCCTTTGGAGAAAACTGCCCCGCGAGATCAGGGCCCGGAAGCCCAATAAGCGGATTTATCTGCTCATCTGTAAGCTCGATGCCATAAACCTGGAAAGCATGTTTCCAGGCCTCAATTCGCAATAGTTTCGAGTTCATTATTGTGCCGTCAAGGTCAAAAATTACTGCTTTTATCATATATCTTCCTTCATAACTTGCCGCAGGTTATGCAATCTTCCTTCCTGTTGATGTGAATTTTTTCATAGGTACTGCTCCACGGATCAATGTAGATGAGGTCACCATTTTCATTTCGCCCTGTCAGAATCCTTACGGCTATGGTCCACGCAGTGGATGAAGCTATAATGGGTGAAGCTGCCAGGACTCCTGTTTCCTCACAGCTCATTGGATAATTGGCTTCTTCATCAACAAAGCAGTCAAGGCACGACGTCTCACCGGGAATTACTCCCTTAACCTGTGCCACAGTCCCTATGGAAGATACGAAGACCCAAGGGATTCCGTTCTTTACACAGTGCCTGTTGATGGTTCTGCGTGTCTCCATGTTGTCTGTTCCGTCCACAACAATATCACAGCCTTCCAGGAGACCGGATATGTTATCATCTGTCAGAAAATAGCCAACCGCCTCAATGTTGCATTTGCTGTTCACCGCTTCAAGCCTTGACTTGGCAGCATTAACCTTCTTTTCGCCCACATCTTTCTCAGAGAAGAGAATCTGCCTGTGAAGGTTGCTTATGTCCACGGTATCCCCATCTATTATCCTGAGGTTGGCCACTCCTGCCCTTACAAAAAGATCTGTAACGGGAGAACCGGTTGCCCCTGTGCCGACAACACACACCCTCGCCCTGCTGATAGCTTCATAACCATCTACAGAAAGTTCCTTGAGGGCAATCTCCCGTGAATATCTCAGGTCAAACATTGGATCACTAATTTATAAACCAATGGGAAACTACATAATTTATATTTCTAAATTATTCTAACACATGAAAGCCGCGGTACTTAGGGAACTGAAAAAACCGCTTGTTACCGAGGACGTGAATATCCCCGAGATTTCAGGAAAAGAACTGCTGATAAAGCAAAATCTCACGGGGATTTGTTTCAGGGACATACTTACTCAGGACGGATTCTTTCCAAGGGTCAAACTGCCCATCATTCCGGGCCATGAAATTTCCGGCATTGTGGAGGCGGTTGGTGACCAGGTGACAGAATTCAAGCCTGGCGACAGGGTCTCAAGCCTGATTTATTCCCCCTGCGGCGAATGTGAATTCTGCCTGTCGGGAAGGGAGAATCTGTGCCCCTACAAGAAGACGTATGGCGAAGCGTCGGATGGCGGTTATGCCGGATATGTGAAAGTAACAGAGAATTCCCTGGTCAGGGTTCCCATAGGTGTGGGAGAAGCAGAGGCATCAATCGCGGCCTGTGTTACCGGAATGCTATACAATGCCATAAAGCGGGTGGGAAACCTTGTGGAGGGAGAGAAGATCCTGATCTCGGGTGCAGGTGGAGGAGTTGGAACACATGCAGTCCAGCTCTCCAAGGCTCTCGGGGCATATGTTATTGCAAAAACCTCATCCTCCTGGAAAGCTGAAAAGCTGTACTCCCTGGGTGCAGATCTGGTACTCACTTCAGAGAATTTTGACAAGGAGCTAAAGGAACAAACCGGAGATGGGGTCCACCTTGCACTGGAAAGCGTTGGGCTTCCCACTTTTGAGAGAACACTTCGGAGCCTGAGGCCCGGAGGCAGAATGGTTGTTGTTGGAAACGTGGACCCGACACCCGTTCCTTTCCCGCTTGGGCTGGCGATTCTCAAAGGAAACACCATCTCTGGGAGCATAAGTTCAACCAGGGAGGACATGAAAGCTGCACTTGATCTCAGCGCAAATGGAAAAATAAAGGCCATAGTCCACAGAACAATACATCTGGAAAATGTCAACGAGGCTTTTTCAGAAATGAAAAGCAGGATGTCCATGGGAAGGATCATGATCGAAGTCTGATTGGTTTAACGATTTAAGTTCAGGTCAAATTCCTGCCTAAGAAGACCCCGCAATGTCTTTTAAAATTATCTATTCCAAAGGTTTTTATAAACCTCGAAATTCCACAAAAAGGGAGCTAAATGCAGGAACTCATATGTAACATTGAATTTGACAGTGAAGACGACCAGTTTATCGCCAAACTTAGAACTGAAATGGGAGGACTCAGGGAATACACGGGAGTCACGTTTGAAGAAGTTCTCAATCTTGTTATGATCGAGCTTCAGGAAGAATTTGCCTGATCCTGTATCAAACTGCAGGATTGTACCAAAAAATTTTATTTTAGTTGAGTCAATACTTTGGTGTTGAAGCGCATTCTTGCATTACTGTTAATTGGGGTTTTACTGGTTCTGCCAGTAGCTTCTGCGGATGATTCTGGAACAACGGGCCACAACCCGGAAAATGATCTCCAGTTTACACAATTTCCCCAGGTCTATGTAAATGTAACAAATAATGCCAGCTTCAATGTTTCATACGTTGGACTTATTCTCCTGACAGGGTCGGGCGTCTATTATTCTTACTTCCCTTCACAGCACTGGGTGGTTAAACGAAACTCCAACAACAGTGTTGCTTATGACTCAAGGATTATGTTCAGCCACCTGGATTCGGAACACATAGGCCTGATTTCACAGAAGTTCAACATAACGAACCTTCAGGCACAGAATCCAAATGGTGAGGGCGATCAGCCTGAACTTGAAAACATTCAGGCAAATGTTTCCATTTCCATGGACAAAGTGAATATTACCAGTCCACTCAACAACACAAATGCCTCATCCAATCTCACCGGCTTCAAGCTGTCCTTCACCTTGACTTCCTCACAGATAACCGGGCCGGGAGACCTTCTTCTCATTCAGCAACTTGGTGCCAAAATAAACCATGGCTTTGAAAGGTATCATGATCTTGCCCAGATCTCCCACAACCTGTCCAGATTAAACGGTTCTGCGATAGGCGTTACTGGCACAAACTATGACGCTTACTTCTGGTGGGACCCATCATACATGCTTAACGGGCATTCCGCCAACCTCACTGCCTCCAGAAGCATTGCTGGCAACACTGACACACTCGTGTTCAAGTTCCAGTTCAAGAATGGCCTGAATTCTATTATTGAGGATCCTTACTTCTCGATTCCACAGATAAACCTGTTCAAGAATCCAATACTCCAGAAAGATATCCAGAATGCAGCAGCCTTCATCATCCTGCACATTGAACTCTTTACGGCAGGCATTGCCACTGGAGCCGCACTCATAGGGTTTACATATGCTTCATACAGAAGGAAGCGTTTCTAATTTTACAGTTAATCCAGAAGGGATAGTATATTCGAGCTCATGGAGTCAAGGAAACTCTCCCTGAATCTCTTCAGAACCCGCTTCACTTTTTCAGGGTCGTTCAGGAAAATAATATCCCGCCCACCGTCTGGCTGCAGGTGGAGGATGCCCTGTTCCACCATTTCACCTATCAAGATCTGGACCTTCTCCCGCCTGGACCTGCGGCCATTGATGAACTGATCCACAGGAGAGTATTCATTTTCCATGAGGTGAAACAGGATATCTTTTGAGATGCTGTTCCTGAGGAAATAAAGCAGCTTTCTCTCGTTGAACCCTGTGTCTTCAATGAGAAAATATCTCTTTAGCTTGCCATCTTTTTTGATGGAGATTTTGTCCATCTTCTCAAGCTGGTAGAGATGATATTCAAGCTGTCCTATTGCTGCACCTGATCTGCGCTGGATCTCCCTGAAATGTATTCCCGGATTTTCCGAGATGACCTTTTCGATCTCATTCCTGAGAGATTCGCGCTCCGTCAATTTTTAATTACCCCGCACTACACCGTAGTAAAACAGAATCAGGATCACGATGTTTGATATGAGCAAAAGAGACGTGTCTGTCAGCGGCAGTGAAAAGAGGCCCAGCCCGATTGTCAACACAGCCAGTCCGTCAAACAGCAGGACTATGAACACCACCGTCAGGTAAGCGAACATCCTGATGCCGGATCTCCTGTAGGCCCTGATATTCACTGCAAGCAGGAATATGGCCAGCACTACAGAAAGCCCTGAAATGTAAAAGTCTATACTTTCCATTGGGGAATGAATTTAAAGTGGTTATAAAATTTCTGCGCAAGAAACAACCATGGTTGGAAATTTCAGGTGAAGGAGACCGCATATCCGAACTCGTTCATTTCCTTCTTCATCCTGTCCCTGTAAGTTCTGTCACCAATTACCTTGGAAACCTTGAGGGTCTTGAGGCTTTTTCTCGCTGAGAAACCCGCCACTATTGAACCGTTCTTAACGAAGACATACAGGTTAGTGGAACCAAGCTGCCTCTTGATGTACTCCTGGAAATAGAGCAGTATCAAGTCTTTTGGTATAAGTACCCTTGATTCCTTTCCCTTGTATTTCAAAGCCTGGGCGTTGATGTACAGCAATCTCTGAACTCCAGGTATTATGCCCTTGACGGCCTTGTTTGATTTTGCAAGTGCTTCCATTATGTCGTAGAAAGTCTTATCCATGGGTCTCCCTGTAACGTCCTCATACCTTTTCTTGTCCAGGAAACCCATATTCTTGAGAAGTACCCTGACAATTGTTTCGACAGCCTCTTCTTTCCTGTATTTCTCAGGCACAAATACATACCTCCTGTCGGAGTCCTTGGCAATGACACAGTCTTCGTAAAGGGATTTCAGGGTGGATCTTACGCCCAGTACATCCTTCCTCAGGTGTGTTATTATTTCAGACTCGGTTGCCCCGCCATACTCCATTATTGCATGTACAACCCTCTGGTCGCCCTCTGACAATTCCCTTCCCCTGAGAGCACGGTAGATTGATATTGTGTCCATGGTTGCCAACGTCTGGACACCGAACGGGCCGGAGAAATTGAAAAGGAGCTTTGACTGGAAGTAGTTTCTCAGGAGTGCATTCCTTAGGCCCATGTATGAAGCCTCTATCTCGTTCCTTATGCCCAGGTTGAATTCCTTCAATTTTTCAAATACAACTGAGTCGTCATTTTTCTGGGCGAAGGCTATTGCGTAGGAGAAGAGGTCGTCCTCCTGGATATCAACTATCTCAGATTCACCATATACAAAGGATTCCTCCTTCTCAGTGTATCCAAATTTCTCCGCAACGGGAGACACGTTTTCAGGAAGGGATTTGATGAAGATGTCTTTGCAGGCGTTTCCATCAGCCATTTTCCTGACAGCTTCGAAGAAAGCTTCCGGCGAATTTATTGCGCCTGAAAGCTCGCGTATCCAGAGAACCCCATCATTGACCTCTGCATTGAGTGATGCCTCCTCTTTCCCGCCTGAAATGAATAGTGAGTTGTAATCGATCTCTGAAAGATACTTCTTGCCCAGATATATCTCCAGTGGATCATTAACGGGAACTATTGCAGACTCTTTTCCACTGACCGTGAATTCCCTGGAACCGTAGTAAAGATCACTCTTCAGGTATTTTGGCCTGTTTCCGCTCCCCTTCAGCTGGTTATCAAGATATGCCCAGAAAGTGCGCTCCAGCTCACGCCTTGATACAGGACCGTAAACACTCAGGAGCTTGTTGACCGAAGCCACTGCATCTTTCGGTTCCTTGCTTCCATTTGTCAGATAAAGTTCCCCTGTGATGGTCCTGGCTATTGATGCACGGAATTCAAGCGCTTTTAAAATCTGTTTCACTACCTTCATGGGCTGGCCTGACCTTTCCACCAGCAACTCCTCAGTGTCGTTTCCATTTTTGATGTATTCCAGAAACTGTTTTTCCTCATCCTTGAAAGGTTCGTACCTTAGATCATACAGTGCCTGGGTCAACCATTTGGCTGCATAAGTTAAACGGTTCTTTACAAATCTGCCAAGTTCAACCTTGCCTTCCTCCACCAGCGCCTGCAGTTCTTCTTCTCTGAAGCCTGCATATCTTGACTTTATGCTGGCAGTATTATATGCGTACCCATACCTGTCGAAATATTCTTCCACTGAATCCACTGAAGCCGCAAAATCCAAGACCCTGAGTTCCAGCTCATTGCTTTCGCCCTGCCCCAGAAGTGCGTCCAGGTCTGTCTTGAGTATGTACTGTTTCGCGAAAACCGGAGTGATATAATCGAAAACCAGATCTCCTGAATCCACAAGTTTTTCAAGCCCCGAGTAAAGAATTTCCTGATCCACAGGGAGCCTTATTGAAAGTTCATCGATTGTCAGCGGGCCATAGCTGCCAACAACAAGGAGAATTGCCCTGCTGAGGGTTTCCTCCATTGGTACCTCTTCCGGGTATAGGTCATTTTTAATGTAACACTGGCTGCTTCCCTTCAATCTTCGCCTTATGAGGTACCACGACTCAAGGCGGCTCAGTGCCTCTTTCAGGAGGTTTTCATCCATCTCAAGATCGTGCTTCAATTCACTGAATGTCTTATTTTCACAGGCGTCCAGAACCGTCTGAGTTGAATGATCCAGTTTCTCACCGATCCTGAAAAGTTTGCTGACCATTGGGTAATATTCAATGTGTGTCCACATTGAGCCCCTCACATATGAAGAAACAATGGTGTCGTTTTCAATTAGTTCCTCGGTGAGATCCGATACGCCTGTCTGCGCATAGGGAAACGGACTGTTGAACCTGTTCCTGAACGGATCAAAGAATAGAAAATGCCGAGCCAGTTCCTCATAGCTTTCCAGATCCTCCACAACGGGCACCTTTGTCCTGAAATACTGGTCCACTGAACCCTGATCCTGGATAAGGAACCTTACTTCCTGTGAACCGTAAATCTTGTCAAGGATCCTCCCCTGAAGTTCCTTCAGGAGTTTTGAGCGGTCTTCCATGAGAACCATGTCTGATACTCCTGCAAGTATCAGCCCATACGAGAACGGGCTCGTTTCAGCCCTGTAATCAAAGGTCCTGTAATTCTTTGGCTCGATAACTTCCTTGACATATTTCAGGGCCCTGGGGACATCCATCATATCATTCATGATTTCGTGGTATGTCTCCTTGATAACCGGGAAATTCTTCATACCCTCAAGCGTCTTGAGGAGTTTGTCGCTGCGCAGCTGTTGCCTTACTACAGAAATATCGTAGCCCTTGTACTTTCTCAGGACCATCAGGGACCTGGCAGCGCAGTGCCTGAACCTCTGCTTGAAAACTTCTGTGTTTGTAATTGAACGGGCAACAGTTTCCTCGAAATTCCTGCTGTCAATTAGTTTTGCTATATCCTTTATTGGGACCTTTTTCTGTACTGTGAGAATGAAACCGTCATCAGTAACCGTGATTCTTGTGTTGGTGGAATAGGCATTTGACATTGCCTGCCCGTATGCTCTTGAAAGGGCATCGTTTACCCTCCTGCCAAGAGGTATGTGAAAGATGGCGCTGTAAAGTCCCGAAGTGTCGGTGTAACCTTCGACCACCAGATGGTCTTCAGTCGGGAGGTCAAACTTCGCCTGAGTCCTGATGTATGAGATCATGCTGTTGGCGCCATTTTCATCAAGGCGGTAGTCTTCCATGAGCCACCCCTTGATGTCCTCGCCGGCTTCCAGCCTGCTTAGGGCTTCCTTTCTGAACTTCCCTACAAGTACTCCGAGATCATAACTCCTGGGAAGCATCTCGCCTGTCCAGGATGGAACTGTCGGCCTCATTCCGGTTGCGTCCCTTACATAGACCCTGTTTCTGACACTCCTCTGGTACATGTAAGTCTTTGCGCCCAGCACAAAGATATCTCCAAGCTTCAAACGCTCCACGAATTTGTCGCTTAACTGGCCGAGGTGCCGCCCCTTTTCGCTAATGACCTGGTAATCGGCCTCCTCGGGAATGGTGCCTATGTTCATGAAATAAATCATTCTGGTGCTCTTCTTCTTGCCGAAAGCCCCTTCTTCCTCATCATACCAGATTTTGCTGTAAATTACGTTGTCCTCAATTTTCCCGGACAGGTAATTTATGGTCTCCATGAAGTCTTCGTATGGAAGTTCGTGAAAAGTGTATGAGTTGCGAAGTACAGAATATGCCTCGGCAATCTTCCATGGGCGTTCCAGTGACATTCCCACTATGACCTGCGAAAGAACATCGAGGGAGTTTGTGGGAACAACCACCTTGTCAATTTCACGATCGTAAGCTGCTTTGGTGAGAACGGAACATTCCATCAGATCATCGAGATCGAATACCAGGAATCTGCCAATGGAAAGATCGTTGATGTTGTGGCCCGACCTTCCAATTCTTTGCAGGCCCTTTGAAACTGACTTCGGGCTGCCTATCTGGATCACTAGGTCAATGTATCCTATATCTATTCCCAGCTCAAGGGACGTTGAGGTGATAACACACCTGAGTTCCCCGTTCTTCAATTTGTTTTCAACTTCAAGCCTTGTATCCTTGCCAAGTGACGAGTGGTGCGCCTCGATACTTTCTATGCCGCGTGCCTTGAGCCGCATCGCAACATGCTCCGTCCCGCTTCTTGTGTTGGTGAAAATGAGTGTTGTCTGATGTTCGTTCACCATTTCAGCAAGAATCTCATACATCCTGTCGTTTGCAACCTCATAGCTTGTTTTGGTGAGATCTGCAACTGGCGTTATTGTCTTCAGATCAAGAAATTTCTTTGTGTCAACCTCTATTATCCTGAATGGGCGCCTTTCCTCCCCATCGTAGCCGCACAGGTAAGTTCCTATGAGATCAAGAGGTGCCTGTGTGGCCGAGAGACCCACCCTTATGAAGTCCTTGTTGACAGAAGCAAGCCTTTCAAGATTTGCAGCAAGCAGTGCCCCTCTCTTGGTGGAGGATATTTCATGAATTTCATCGATTATGAGCCATCGCAGGTCCTGCAGCTTTTCCCTGAATTTTGGTGCTGAAAGAGCCAGTGAGAATGACTCTGGAGTGGTGATAAGAATGTGTGGCGGTTTCCTGAGCATTTTCTGCCTTTCACTCTGAGGTGTATCGCCGGAACGCACAGCAGCCCTGATCCTTGGAAGTTTCTCCCCTTTCTCTTCTGCAAGATCATAAATTTCCTTCAACGGTGCATTGAGATTCTTGTTGATATCATTTGCAAGTGCCTTCAATGGACTGATGTAGAGGCAGTAAATCCTGTCCTCAAGCTCATTTGAACGTGAGAGGCCGAATAATTCATTTATCACTGCCATAAACCCTGTCAGTGTCTTGCCAGTACCTGTGGGGCTTGAAACCAGAACGTTCTCCCTGTTATGTATGAGTGGTATGGCTTTTTTCTGTGGTTCAGTCAAGTCACTGTATTTGGAGTTGAACCATTCTGAAATATGTGGATCAAGGAAAGGAAGGTAATCTTCAACTTTGAACACTTTAGTATCAGGCTGATGCATTGTCTTTAATCTTAGTCATAGTGGAAGAGGCTATTTAACTATTTTGCAGTAATATTTTTCAATATTTTTTATCGAGGACATAGATTAATACGATGTCTGGGCGTAACTATACTTTGCGAGTTTTCTGACGAAACTGTCAAGAACTTTCTGACCTGAATATGAATCGCGAAGTACTTCCCTGTAGAATTCCAGGACCTTGTCGTAGTCATGGACATTTATGGGTTTTGGAACACCGTCCTTTCCTCCAACTGCAAAGGAATATTTCACCGGATCCCTGAATGAAGGCTCAGAACCAAAAATAAGCTCTGCCAGATATGAAATTGCCCTAATGGTTGATTTGCCTATGCCTTTCATAAATGCCATTTCCGAGAAATCCGAAGGCTGATACTCATAAAGGGTCCTCATCCTGTCCCAGTTGATTCTGTAATCCATCCTCAGGACAGGAGAATTGTCGGCGTAATTATCAAGTGTGGACTGATTTCCGCTTGAAAGTCGGGCGAAGTATCTCTTTGGGTTGTCCTTAACAACCTCAAGCATATTGTTTCTATGTTCACCACTGACCGAAGTGGAAAGATCCACCACAGAATTCTGAATCGACTCTGCGGAAATCCCATTTCTGCCATCGTTGAGGAAATCCAGTCCGCTTCTGTGTATCCAGTGATACCTTCTGGCCATTCTCTGGGATGTATTCATTCCCTGCTGGACAACCACCCACTTGCCTGATGAATCCATGACCAGAAACTGCATATACAGGTCAAACCCGTCCTGAAGGAGATTGTTGTCAACCTTTGCGACCCTTCGAATATCCTCGCGTATCTTTGAGGCCTTTGAATCTGACATTATTCCATCCTTTACAATCCGATCAAATTCTGAGGAAATTGTTCCAAGTTTCTTCCCTTTGCCTCCAAGGATGAAGATATCCTTGTTGTTGCCGGAGTAAAACTCCTTGATTGCACTCAGTGTAGCTGTTGTGGTACCACTGGAATTCCAGTCGAAACCAATGGCAAGGGACAGGGAGTGAAACCAGAATGGATCAGAAAAATTCTCTAAGAGCCTGTCCACACCAAACTTCTCCAGTATAGTCTCTGAAACCAGCCCCCCAAGTTTTACCATTCTTTTGTAGAGATACTCGGGAGGGTGGCCATAGTGTAACGGAAGTACCGCAGAACCTCTCTTCTCCATCCGTCTAAAAATTTAGGAGCATGATTTTAAGTTTCCCGCTCGAATCTGAATGTGTAAACACTTCCTATGTATGAATTGCACAATTTACAGTTCGATTAAAAGAATTATTTGTTCGTAGACCTGCAAAAAAATTTAATGTGACTGAGCCCTTTTAGCAATATGGCAGAATTCAAATGTTATGACTGCAACACCAAAGTGAAAACGGGCGAGAAATTCACCTTTACCAAGAAGGGCTCAGTACATTTCGACTGCTTCGTTTCCTCGAGGAGGAAAGAAGTGTCAGAGGACAAGCAGGAAAGGCTCAGAGTACTTTCAATAATACTTGATCTTGAACTTCAGTTGCTGCTTGGGCATCTTTCAATACAGAACGTGCCTGAAGATACCAAGGAAGATGCCAGATTAAAGTACAAAGATGTGGAAAAAGCAGCCGGAGAAACGACAAGGCTGATTTCAGAACTCTGAAATCAATAATCCCATTTTTTTAGGGGAAAATTTTCCTGTTAAAATCGTGTAAGGTTTCTATATAAATTTGATTTGAAGAGAAATTACTCTTCCTTAGCTGATTTTGGCTTTGAAACTTCCTTGGGCTTAGATTCCTTTGGGG
>OFHJ01000436.1_pt1 | contig 16186 bp, 11 predicted proteins | sample 1522001 | NCBI WGS metagenome assembly OFHJ01 (sample SAMEA2464838, study PRJEB22497) | soil metagenome | biome: Grassland; feature: Farmland; material: Clay | place: Australia | collected 2013-02-01 | depth 1.2 m | reverse complement strand
GTTGTACACCGTGGCCTTCGAGACGCGCGCGCCGCTGGTGCGCAGCAAGGCCAGGATCTGCTCCGCGCAGAGGTGCTGGGGCTCGGACAGCAGCAGCGTGGCGATGCGCATGCGCTGAGGCGTCGCGCGGATGCCGCAATCGGCCATTCGCCGCTGGCAGTGCGTCATGATCGCCTCGGGTGCCGCGGACGCATTCGACTCCATAAAATTCATTATAGGCGCAATCGTGGGCCGATTGCCTGGGTATTTGCACGTATGTTCAGGCAACCGCCGCCTTGAGCACGCGTTGCGGCTGGGCGACGCCGTAGCCCTGGGCGAAATCCACCCCCAGGCTGGTGAGCATCTGGATGATCTCGGCGTTCTCGGCGAACTCGGCGATGGTCTGCTTGCCGGTCAAGTGCCCGATCTCGTTGATGGAGCGGACCATCTCCCGGTCGATCGGGTCGCGCAGGATCTCGCGCACGAAGCTGCCGTCGATCTTCAGGTAGTCCACCGGGAAGTGCTTGAGGTAGCCGAACGAGGACAGCCCCGTGCCGAAGTCGTCCAAGGCGAACTTGCAGCCGAGCTCCTTCAGCGCCTGGATGAAGCGGTTGGCCTGCGAGAAGCTGGCCACGGCCGCGGTCTCGGTGATCTCGAAGCAGATCTTCGAGCCGTCGATGCCGCTGCGGTGGAACTGGTCGATGACGAAGGGCAGGAACTTGTCATCGCCCAGGCTCTGGCCGGAGAGGTTGATCGAGCACAGCGCCAGCTTCTCGCGCTCGTCGGCCTCGGAGACCAGCCACCGGAAGGCGTTCTCGATCACCCAGCGGTCGATGGCCGGCGTGATGGCGTAGCGCTCGGCCGCCGCGATGAAATCGTTCGGGGTCACGATCCGTCCGGTCTCATCCTTCAGGCGCAGCAGCAGCTCGTAGTGCTGGCCGGGGTCCGAGTGCTGAAGCGGCAGGATGGCCATGCGGTGCAGCTCGAAGCGGCCCTCTTCGAGCGCGGTATTGATGCGCGCCGCCCACTGCATCTCGCGCCGGCGGCGCATCAGCTCCATGTCGTTCTCGGCGAAGCTGTGCACGCGGTTGCGGCCGGCTTCCTTGGCTGCGGTGCAGGCGCTGTCGGCGGCCGAGAGGATCGAGGCCACGTCCTCGTTGTCGGCGGTGATCGGCACCACCCCGACGCTGGCGCCGAGGCGAAAGGCCCGATCCTCCCAGCTGAAGCGGAAGTTGCGCACCGCCTCGCGCAGCGTCTCGGCCGTGCGCATGGCCTCGTCGATCGAGCAGCTCTCGAGAAGAATGCCGAACTCATCCCCGCCCAGGCGCGAGAGCGTATCGCGCCAGCGAACCTTGGATTTCAGCAGCGCGCCGACCTGCCCGAGCAGGGCGTCTCCTGCGCTGTGGCCGCAGGTATCGTTGATGATCTTGAACTGGTCGATGTCGAGATAGCACAGCGCGTAGGAGGACTCGTGGGACTTGGCGCTCTTCAGCGCGCGCTCCAGGCGATTCTCGAACTCGCGGCGGTTCACCAGGCCCGTCAGCAGGTCGTGGCTGGCGTGATAGGAGAGGCGACGGTTGAGCTCGCGGGCCTCGCTCACATCGTGGAACACCAGCACGCCGCCGGTGACCTTGCCGACACCGTCGCGGATCGGCGCGGCGGTGCTCTCGACGTACAGCTCGTTGCCGTCGCGCCGGATCAGCAGCATCGGCCGCACCGACTTGATCGGGCGCACGCGCCGGATGCACATGGTGAGCGGGTTCTCGAGCGGCTCGCAGGTCTCCTCGTGGAAGGCGCGGAAGATCTCCTCCACGGGCCGGCCCATGGCGGCCTCCAGGCGCCAGCCGGTCAGCGCCTCGGCGACCGGGTTGATGTAGTCGATGACCGACTCGGCGTCCGTGGTGATGACCCCGTCGCCGATCGACTGCAGAGTGATCTGGGCGCTTTCCTTTTCACGGAACAGCGCCTCCTCGTAGAGCTTGCGCTCGGTGATGTCGAACTCCACGCCGACCAGGCGCAGCAGCCGCCCGTGCTGATCCACTCGCGCCGTGGCGCGGCTGACGACCCAGCGCCACTCGCCGTTGCGATGGCGCATGCGGTGGGTGCTCTCGAAGATCGGGGTCTTGCCGTCGATGTGCTCGCGGATCGCCGCCTGCACCCTCGGCAGGTCGTCCGGGTGCACGAGGCTGCTCCAATCGGGCGAGCCGCGCAGGTCCTCGTCCCGGTAGCCCAGCATGGCCTTCCAGCGCGGGGAGAAATACACCTCGTTGTTCTCGACGTCGAAGTCCCAAAGGCCGTCGTTGGCGGCCGCCTGCGAGAGATTCGCCCGCTCCTCGAGCTTGGCGAGCCGTCCCTCGATGCGCAGCCTCTCCAGGCCGGTGGCGAGGCTCGTCCCGAGCAGCTTCATCAGCAGCTGCAGGCTCACATCCCAGGGACGGGGCAGGGTATTGGCGAGGCCGAGCAGGCCGGCCGGCTTGCCTTGCACGCGCATCGCGATCAGCAGCACCGAGCCCATGTAAAGCGAGGCGAAGCGCTGCGCCTCGGCGGCGGTCTGCTCGCGCGTACCCGAGGTGGTGTCCGCAAGCTGCGAGAGCCGCAAATGCTCCAGGCGGCCGTTCAGCCATGGGAGGGAGGTCAGGGCGGTCTCCTGCAGCCCCTCTGGCCGGCACTGGGCCAGGGTGCCCCGATCGAACTGCACGTCCTGGATGACGGGCGCCTCGGGCCGCAGCGTCGCAAGGAAAGCGCAGTCGACGCCCGACACCTCGCGCAGCAGCGTCAGGTTGCGCTGTATGCACTCGCCGACATCGCCCCTGCGCATGTTCTGGAAGTCGACAGCGATTTTCGTGCAGGTGACGTCGATGCCGAGCTTCGAATTCTTGTCCTTCCAGGCATCCGCGGAGAGGATGTCCGTCGCTGAGAAATCCGCAGGCTTGTCCGGCGGTGGACTCGACATGAACCGGTCACCTCTTCGCCCATCAATCACAGCCTACACGCGCCTCGGGCCAGTTAGCGTGAACTGCCGCCTGCTCCAAGAGTGTGCTCCGGCTCTGATCTTTTAGCGAGTTACGGCAGATTCTCGCATACCTGATCAGGAACACAAGCTAACGCACTGTTCAACCAGGGGTAGAAGACTTAACAGAATCTCCCGGGCGGCTGCCAAAGATGCGATCCAGTGCGCGATTTCTGCCGAAATGCCGGCTATTCAGTCCAGGGCCTGGCGGGCGGTCTCATAGGCGCGTTGCAGCTCGAGCGCCATCTCCTGCTGGAGCCGCTCGAGCCCGGCGGCATCGAGGGAGCGGGGCACGTGCCGGGGCGGTCCGATCGCGATGGCGATGCGGGCGAAGGGCTTGGGGATCACGAACCGGTCCCACTTGATGCGCCAGGCGCGCGAGGCGGCATACGCCATGGGCAGGATCGGCCGCCCGGACATCTGCGCGAGCAGAATGGCGCCGGGCTTGAACTGGTGGCGCGGACCGCGCGGGCCGTCCGGCGTGATGGCCGGGGAGATGCCGTCCTTGACCAAGGCCTGGTAGTAATCGCGCAGGGCCCGCGCACCGGTATGGGTCGAGGAGCCGCGGATGGTGTACGCGCCGAGCCGCCGCGCCAGCATGGCGCCGATCTCCCCGTCGACCGAGGGGCTGATCAGCCACCCGACCCGCATGCCCCGCGCGCGCTGCTCGAGCAGGTACTTTCCACAATAGAGCTGGTGCTGGTGCCAATAGCAGGGTAGAAGCGACGGCGATTCGGCGAGGGCCGCGGCGAGGTGCTGCTCGCCCTCGACCTTAACGACCGGGCACAGCCGCCACCAGGCCCGCAGGATGCCGAGCGCCAGGGGCAGGCCCAAGCGGTACAGTCGCTCCCGCGCCGGCGTCATGCGCCGGCCCGAGCGGGTGACCGTGCGGTAGAAGGAATTGCGCAGACCCGGCTCGGTCATGCTGAACGGGGGCTCCGATGTGAAAACCGTCGATTGCTATACTAGCCGGCCACCACGCCTGTCGGCGTGAGAAAGCTTACATGAGCAAGCCTGCGACAACCCAGAGCGATGCGCCGGAGGCGGCCGCGCAGTTCGACATCGGCTCCACGGACGACTCGCTGGAGCGGATGAGCGAGCTGTTCGCGCTGCACGGCGACCTGTATCGCGTGTACGTGCCGGCTCGCAATTCCCATACCTACGTCATCCACCATCCTGAGGACGTCAAGCGGGTTCTGGTCTCGAACCATCGCAATTACACCAAGGGCATCGGCCTCGACCGGGTGAAGATCCTGCTCGGCAACGGGATCATGACCAGCGAGGGAGAGTTCTGGCGCCGCCAGCGCATGATGCTGCAGCCGCTGTTCCACCGGCGCATCATCACCGAGTTCTCCCGGGTGATCGGCGAGGCGAACGCCCGCCTGCTCGCCCGCTGGGAGGCGTTCGCGCGCCGCGGCGAGCCGGTGAACCTCACTGACGAGATGAGCGAGCTCACCTTGGATGTCGTCCTGCGCGCCGTGTTCGGCCGCGACCTCGAGCGCCTCTCGGCCGAGCTCGGCGGCAACCCCTTCGAGGTGGTCACCAAGGAGCAGACGAGGGATCTGAAGTTCGCCTACAAGTTCCGCTCCCTCACCCGCCTGGTGACCGCGCTCATCACGCGCCGGCGTGCAGGCGAGGAGGAGCATTTCGACTACGTGTCCATGCTCATGAGCGCGCGCGACAAGGACACCGGCGAGGCGATGGGCGAGCGGGAGCTGGTCGATGAGATCATGACGCTCGTGGTCGCCGGTCACGAGACCACGGCGAGCGGCCTGAACTGGACCTGGTATCTGCTCTCGCAGCACCCCGAGGTCGAAGCGAAGCTGCATGCGGAAATCGATTCCACGGCGGCGGACGATGCGCCGAGCCTCGCGCAGATGGAGCGGCTCGCCTATACCCGGCAGGTGATCGACGAGGCGCTGCGGCTGTACCCGCCCGGGTGGCTGCTCTCGCGCCGTCCGGTCGAGGCGGACGTGCTTTCGGGCTACCAGATCCCGGCCGGCGTCAATGTGCTGCTGCCGCTGTATCTGCTGCATCGGCATCCGCGCTACTGGCACGATCCGGATGCGTTCATGCCGGAGCGCTTCGCGCCCGAGCACGAGGCCGAGCGGCCCCGCTTCGCCTATATGCCGTTCGCGGCCGGTCCCCGCCACTGCATCGGCGAGACCTTCGCGCTCTATGAGATGCTGATGCACCTGGAGCGCGTGGCGCGGCGCTTTCGCCTGGTCTACGTGCCGGACAAGCCGATCGAGCTCGAGGCGCAGATCAACCTTCGAACCCGTTATCCCGTTTTCATGAGACTGGAACGTCGCTGATGTTGAATGTCACGACCCTGACCGGCCTGATCGAGGCCAACCGAGCCTTCCCGCGCGCCATCACCTATCTCGAGGGCGAGCACGAGACCCACGCCGTCGGCTTCGACGAGCTTCACGAGCGGGCCCTCGGCATTCTGTATCACCTGCAGCGCCTCGGTGCGCGCCCGGGCGACAAGCTGATCCTGTTCCTCGGCCACAACGAGCAGTTCATCGACGCGTTCTGGGCGGCGGCGCTGGGCGGCATCATTCCGGTGCCGGTGGCGATCGGCATCAGCGACGAGCACCGCCAGAAGCTTCTGAGGATCGCCCGCCGCCTCGGCAACCCGTTCCTCTATACCGATCGGCGCTCGCTCGAGCGCATCGCGGCCTTCGCCGAGCAGTCCGGGGAGGCCGAGACGCTGCGACGGCTGCGCGAGCGCGCCTTCCTGGTCGATGACCTGGATGACATCTCGCGCGCGGGCAAGGTCCATCAGGCGCGGCCCGAGGACACCGCCTTCATCCAGTTCTCCTCGGGCTCGACCAGCGAGCCGAAGGGCGTGGTGCTCACCCACGGCAACCTCATCGCCAATATGCGCGGCTCGACCGAAGCGGCGGGCTTCAACGAGAACGATGTCAGCCTCTCGTGGATGCCGCTCACCCACGACATGGGGCTGATCGGCTTTCACCTGGTCATGTTCTTCAACCGGGTGCACGCGCACCTGATGCCGACGGAGCTGTTCATCCGCCGCCCGCTGCTGTGGCTGCAATTCGCCAGCCGCGTCCGCGCCACCATCCTCTCCTCGCCGAACTTCGGCTACAAGCACTACCTGAAGGTGCTCGGCGAACGCTCGGTCGAGGGGCTGGACCTCGCCGCCGTGCGCTATATTTTCAACGGGGCGGAGCCCATCTCGGTCGAGCTGTGCGAGCAGTTCCTCGAGCGGCTCTCGCCCGCGGGCCTCAAGCCCACCGCCATGTTCCCCGTGTATGGGCTGGCGGAAGCCTCGCTCGCGGTGAGCTTCCCGACACCCGGCGCGCCGATGCGCACCATCGCGGTCAACCGGCACCGGCTGGGCGTCGGCGACGAAGTGCAGCTCGTTGACAAGGGCGCGCGCGACGCCGTGCAGCTGGTCTCGGAGGGCAGGGCGATACCGTACTGCCAGGTGCGCATCGCGGACGACGAGGATCGTCCGATGCCCGAGGGACGCATCGGCCATCTGCACATGCGCGGGGAGAATGTCACGCGCGGCTACTACGAGAACCCCGAGGCCAACGCCGAGGCTTTCACCGCCGACAGCTGGCTGCGCACGGGCGATCTCGCCGTGGTCCACGACGGTGACCTGTACGTCTCGGGCCGGGCGAAAGAGATCATCTTCGTCAACGGCCAGAACTACTATCCCCATGACCTGGAATCCCTCGCCCAGCGCGTCGAGGGATTCGAGCTCGGCAAGGTCGTGGCGGCCGGCGTGCGCCGCCCCGGAACGGAGGTCGAGCAGCTGGTGCTGTTCGTGCTGCACCGCGGCGCCATGGACGAGCTGCTGCCGCGCGCTCTCGCTGTGGTCCGCCTGATCAACGAGCAGACCGGGATCGAGGTGGCCGAGGTGGTGCCGGTCAAGCGCATCCCCAAGACCACCAGCGGCAAGATCCAGCGTCACCTGCTCGAGGAGAGCTTCGCCGACGGGGAGTTCGACGCCGAGCTCGCCGAGCTCGCCGCGCTGCGCGAGGCGCGCCGGGGGCCGCAGTCGGCCACCCGCAGCGCGATCGAGCAGAAGCTGGCGACGATCTGCGATGCGGTGCTCGGGGGCAAGCGAGTCGATCCGAACGACAACCTGTTCGAGCTCGGCGCGAGCTCGCTGAAGCTCATTGAGATTCACGAGCAGATTGAACGGGAATATCCCGGCAAGATCGAGCTGACCGAGCTGTTCGACTTCCCGACCATCGCCGAGCTCGCACGCCACCTCGAGAGCAAGCTCGCTGCTTGATGGGCGCACAGGCGCTTTCGACGTGTTGCGCGGCCAGCCCCGCGGCTCTCTCGCGCAGCCGGCCCCGCGTGACGCATGTGCCGGCCGGGCGTGCTATTGACGAGGCGGTTGCAGCAGGCGCGCTAGCCCTCGAGCGCCAGTCGCATGGAAAGGTCCACCGCCCGCACGTGCTTGGTGATCCCGCCGACCGAGACGAAGTCCACCCCGGTCTCGGCGACGGCCCGTACGTTCTCCAGGCCGATGCTGCCGGAGGCCTCCAGCGGCAGCGGCCGGCCGCTCGCGCGGTTGATTGCAACGGCGGCCGCCATGTCCTCGAGAGAGAACTCATCCAGCATCACGATGTCGGGGCCGGCGGCGAGCGCCTCCTCGAGCTCGACCAGCGACTCCACCTCGACCTCGACCTTGACGCCGGCTGAGACCGCATGGGCCGCGGCGACCGCTCGAGCGATCGAGCCCGCTGCGGCGACGTGGTTCTCCTTGATGAGCACCATGTCGTACAGCCCCTGGCGGTGGTTGCGCGCCCCGCCGCAGCGCACCGCGTATTTCTGCGCGCTCCTCAGTCCAGGCAGCGTCTTGCGCGTGTCGAGAATGGCACAGCCGGTGCCGTGGACCGCCTCGGCGAAGCGGGCGGCCTCGGTCGCCGTGCCCGAGAGCAGCTGCAGGAAGTTAAGCGCGGTGCGCTCGCCGGTGAGGATGGGCCGCGCCGGCCCCCGGAGCTCGAAAACCACCTGACCGGCCGTAAGAGGCGTCCCGTCCCCGGCGTACCAAGTGAGGCGGATCGCAGGCTCGAGCTGGCGGAAACACTCCTCGGCCCAGGGCCGGCCGCACAGCACGGCCGTCTCGCGGCTGACGACCTGCCCGTGCGCGTGCCGCCCCGGCGGCACGAGCTGCGCCGTGACGTCGCCCGTTCCGATGTCTTCGCGCAACGCCCTGGCCACCTGCTCGGCCAGGTCGGGGGGAGGGACGAGGGTCTCGGGAGGGGGGGCGCTCATGGGGCGCAGGCTATCACGGTTGGCGAGGCTGCCTTTTGGGGGATTTGAAGACGGGCGGGCCGGCCTCATAATGGCCGTCCATATCCTCGAGAGGTGAATCGATGGACGTCGTCGAGAAAATCAAGGCCGAGATCGGCTCCGCGCCCGTCGTGCTGTTCATGAAGGGCACGCCGGACTTCCCCCAGTGCGGCTTTTCCGCGCAGACGGTTGCGGCGCTGCGCGCCCTCGGCGCGCAGTTCAAATCCGTCAATATCTTCGAGGACCCGGAGCTGCGCGAGGGGCTCAAGCACTTCTCGAACTGGCCGACCTACCCGCAGCTGTACGTGAAGGGCGAGCTGGTCGGCGGTTGCGACATTGCGATCGAGATGTACGAGAACGGCGAGCTCCACACGCTGCTCGAGGGCGCCGGCGCACTGCACTCCTGACCCGGATCAGCTCTCGCCGTTCTCGCTCCCGCCCGGCCGGGTGAGCCAGCCGAGCGAGCGCGCGCGCACGTGCGCTTCGAGGAAGCTCTCGCGCAGGCGATTGCACACCAGACAGAACACGTCCGCGGTGCGCTCGGCGTCGTAGGACGCCGAGTGCGCGCTCGCCTGGTCCCAGTCGAGCCCCGCGACCCTCACGGCCTTGGCGAGCACGGTCTGGCCGAGCGCGGCGCCGGCGAGCGTCGCGGTGTCGAAGCAGGAGAAGGGATGGAAGGGATTGCGCTTGAGGTCCGCGCGCTTGACCGTGGCGTTGAGGAAGCCCAGGTCGAAGGCGGCGTTGTGACCGACCAGGATGGCGCGGTGGCAATCGTAGGCCTTCATCGCGTGGCGGATTTCCCGGAAGACGCGCTGGAGCGCGTCGCGCTCGGGGATGGCCGGGCGCAGCGGATGAAACGGATCGATGCCGTTGACCTGCAGGGCGGCCGGATCGATCCTCGAGCCCTCGAAGGCCGTGACATGATAGGTGTGGGTGGCGCCTCGCCTGAGCACTCCGTCGGCGTCCATGTCGATCAGCACGGCGGCGATCTCGAGCAGCGCATCGGTCTCGGCGTTGAAGCCGCCGGTCTCCACGTCCACCACCACCGGGAGATAGCCTCGAAAGCGCTGCGCCATGACGGCGCCCGACGCGGGCGAAGCGGGAGGGGTCGACTCCGGTTCGTTCATCGTGCTCATCGGCCGCCCAGGCCACCGGCCGACGCGCTGCCCGGCTCGCCTTGCACCTGCCAGCCGATGCGCTCGAGCGAGCGCAGCGGGACCAGCCGGTCTGTGCCGTAGGCGTAGGACGCAGGCGCCTCCCACGGCTTCTTGACGAGGCGGATCTGCCCGCCGTTGCGCGCCAGGCCGTAGAAGTCCGCCCCGTAGTGGGAGGCGAAGGCCTCGAGCCGCTCGAGCCGGCCGATGGACTCGAATGCCTCGGCGTACAGCTCCAGCGCCGCGTGGGCCGAGAAGATGCCCGCGCAGCCGCAGGCGGTTTCCTTGGCGGTCTGTCCGTGCGGGGCGCTGTCGGTGCCGAGGAAGAAGCGAGGGTTGCCGCTGGCGACGGCCCCGAGCAGCGCTTGCCGGTCGGCCTCGGATTTCAGCACCGGCAGGCAGTAGTGGTGCGGGCGCAGTCCGCCCGCGAACAGCGCGTTGCGGTTCATCAGCAGATGCTGCGGCGTCACGGTCGCAGCGATGCCCTCGCGCGCGCCGAGCACGAAGTCCACCGCGGCGCGCGTGGTGATGTGCTCGAACACGATGCGCAGGCGAGGGAACCGCGCTGCGAGCGGCGAGAGCACCGTGTCGATGAAGCGCGCTTCGCGCTCGAAGATATCGACCTCCGGATCGGTCGCCTCGCCGTGCACCTCGAGGACGAGACCGCTCTCCTGCATGCGCGCCAGCACGGCCTCGACACGCCGGATGTCGGTGACTCCCGCATCGGAGTGAGTGGTCGCTCCGGCGGGGTAGAGCTTGAAACCGAGGACGTGTCCGCTCGCCTTGGCTCGATCGGCTTCCGCCGGGTCGGTGCGGTCGGTGAGATAGAGCGTCATCAGCGGGTCGAAGGACGTACCGGCGGGCAGCGCCTCGAGAATGCGCTGCCGGTAATCGAGCGCCTGCCGCGTGGTGGCCACCGGCGGCTTGAGGTTGGGCATGACGAGCGCGCGCGCGAAGCGTGCGGCCGTAAACGGCACAACCGCGCGCAGTGCCTCTCCGTCGCGCACATGCAGGTGCATGTCGTCGGGCCGGCTCAGGGTGATCGAGGCCGGGCTCGGGCTCACGCGCGGCGCTCCAGGGACTTCAGGACGTTCTGTTTCAAGATCAGCTCCAGAGCGAAGCGTACGCCAAACCCGGTGACGTCGGTGTTGATGTGGCCCAATCCGCCGCTGCGCGTGGCCGAGGACAGATCCACGTGCGCCCACGGGATCTCCCGCGGCACGAACCGGCCGAGGAAGCGGGCGGCAAGGATGTGATCGCCTTTGCCCTCGACGGCGCACTGCAGGATGTCGGCCACCTTGCTGTCCAGGTCGGAGTCGAAATCGGCCTCGAACGGGAAGCTCCAGACCCGCTCGCCGCTTGCGCGGCCGGCCTCGACCAGCGCGTCCGCCAGCGGCTGACGGTTGGCGAACACGCCGCTCATCCGCTCGGTCAGCGAGTACACGCACGCCCCGGTGAGCGTGCCGAAGTCGATCATCAGGCGCGGCCGGGTGCGTGCGGCGAGCGCGAGCGTATCGGCGAGCGCCATGCGCCCTTCGGCGTCGGTGTGCACCACCTGGATGCTGACCCCGTTGACCGCACGCACCACCTCCTGCGGGCGGTAGGCCCGCGGGCCGATGTGGTTTTCGCTGATCGCGAGCCAGGCGTCGGCCGCGATCGGCGCGCGCAGCTCCGCGAGCGCGATGAGCGTGGCGAGCGCGACGGCGCTGCCGGCCATGTCGGTGTGCATCTCGAGCATGGAGCGGTGCGGCTTGAGGTTGACCCCGCCGGTGTCGAACACGATGCCCTTGCCGATGAGCGAAACATCCGGCGAGCCCCCCGAGCGCCGCCCCGGGCGGTAGGAGAGGTGCGCGATGCCGGCCGCCGGGCGCTCCTCGGCGCCGGCAACCGCGAGAAAGGCGTTGGCGCCGGCGCGGCGCAGCGCCGCCTCGCCGAGCCAGCGCATGGCGAGGCCGTGGCGGCGGGCGAGCCGTGTCAGAGCCGATCGGTAGCCGCGCGAGTCGAGGATGTTGGGTGGGAGCGCGGTGAGCCAGCGCGCCAGGTTGGTCCCGGCCGCGCAGACCTGCACATGGCGCAGATCGAGCCCGGCGCCCGGGGGCAGCGCGATGCGCCGGATGCGCCGCTGTCCGGCGCAGTCCGCCTTGAAGCTCGGCAGCGCGAATGCCTCGGCGAGGCTTGCCGAGAGCAATGCCTCGAGCCCGGTCTGGATCGTTGCGGATGCGCCGATCGCCGCGAGGCCCAGGCTCTCGGGCGAGCGCGCGGCGGTCTCCTTCAGCATCCGCCCGGCGAGTGCGAGCCGCTCGAACGCGCTCGGCTGCGCGCCGAGGAAGCCGAGCACGGCCAGTGTCTGGCGGCGGTTGGCAAGGGTGGTGGTGCGTACCGCGCCGGCGCGGGGCCGCTCGCGCGCGTGCAGATCCTTCCATCGGTCGCCGTCCGGCAACCGCGCGAGACTCTCTCTTCCGGCAGACTCCGGCATCACCACAAGTAGGGCGTCGGAGTCGGCGTATGTGCGCGAACGCACGATTTCAGGGCTTGCGGCCGGCGGCAGCAGCGAAACGGGGCGGCGCGAGGAGGGAAGTGCTGGGGCGGTTTGCTTGACCATCGAGGATGAAACCCGGATTATTGCGCGGCTCATTGACAGGCGGCTTTCGCTCGCAAGAGATGCTGGCGGCGCATCCTACTCCATTCGGCCCAGGCCTTTCGCTTCAGGCCCATGCGAAGTGCGCTGCCGGGCCACAGGGGCGGGGCGCCGAACAGTCGAGCAGAGGATCCCGCGCGATCAGGCGCGCGGGGCCGAGCAGCGAGCGTGAAACCGCATGACCGAACCTCCAAAGCTCTCAGACATCGATCCGGTTGAAACCCAGGAGTGGCTCGAGTCGATCGACTCGGTGCTGAAAACGCACGGCCCCTTGCGCGCGCACTACCTTCTTGACCGGCTCATCGACTACACGCGCCGCAGCGGCGCCTACCTGCCGTTCAAGGCAAACACCGCCTACGTCAACAGCATCCTGCCGGGGCGTGAGCCGGTGTATCCCGGCAACCGCGCGCTCGAGAAGCGCATTGAGGCCTACATCCGCTGGAACGCGCTCGCCATGGTGGTGGCGGCGAACCGCAAATCCTCGGAGTACGGTGGGCACCTGGCGAGCTACGCGTCCTCGGCGACCCTCTACGAAGTCGGCTTCAACCACTTCTGGCGCGCTTCGAGCGCCGAGCATCCGGGCGATCTCGTGTTCTTCCAGGGACACTCCTCGCCGGGCATCTACGCGCGCGCCTATCTCGAGGGACGGCTGAGCGAGGGCCAGCTCGAGCACTTCCGCCAGGAGGCCGGCGGCCCCGGGCAGGGGCTTTCCTCCTATCCCCACCCCTGGTTGATGCCGGATTTCTGGCAGTTCCCGACGGTCTCCATGGGCCTCGGTCCCATGCAGGCCATCTTCCAGGCCCGCTTCATCCGCTACCTCGAGCACCGCGGTCTGATCGGCCCCTCCGACCGCAAGGTGTGGGCCTTCCTCGGTGACGGGGAGATGGACGAGCCGGAATCCATGGGCGCGCTGACGATGCCCGTGCGCGAGGGGCTCGATAACCTCGTGTTCGTCATCAACTGCAATCTGCAGCGGCTCGATGGGCCGGTGCGCGGCAACGGCAAGATCATCCAGGAGCTGGAGGCGGCCTTCCTCGGCGCGGGTTGGAACGTCATCAAGGTACTGTGGGGCTCGCGCTGGGATCCGCTGTTCGCCCGCGACACGCAGGGCCTGCTGCGCCGGCTGATGGACGAGTGCGTCGACGGCGAGTACCAGAACTTCAAGGCGAAGGGCGGCGCCTACACGCGCGAGCATTTCTTCGGCAAGTACCCCGAGCTCAAGGCCATGGTGGCCAACATGTCGGACGAGGAGATCTGGCGGCTCAACCGCGGCGGCCACGATCACCGCAAGGTCTACGCCGCCTACGCCGCCGCCACGAGCCACAAGGGTCAGCCCACGGTGATCCTCGCCAAGACCGTCAAGGGCTTCGGGCTCGGCAAGGGCGGCGAGGGCCAGATGGTGGCCCACCAGCAGAAGAAGCTCTCCGAGGAGGACCTGCGCGCCTTCCGCGACCGCTTCCACATTCCCATCTCGGACGAGGAGATCGCGCGGCTGCCGTTTCGCAAGCCTCCCGGGGACTCCGAGGAGGCCCGCTACCTCGAGGAGCGCCGCAAGGGCCTGGGCGGCTACCTGCCGGCGCGCCGCAGGCAGGCTCCGCCGCTCACCGTGCCGCCGCTGGAGGCGTTCTCCGCGGTGCTCGACGGCACAGGCGAGCGCGAGATCTCCACGACCATGGCGTTCGTGCGCATCCTCACCACGCTGCTCAAGGACAAGGGCGTCGGCAAGAACATCGTGCCGATCGTGCCCGATGAGGCGCGCACCTTCGGCATGGAAGGCCTGTTCCGTCAGATCGGCATCTACTCCTCGGTCGGACAGCTGTACACGCCCCAGGACGCCGACACCCTCATGTCCTACCGCGAGGACAAGAAGGGCCAGATCCTCGAGGAAGGCATCAACGAGGCCGGCGCGCTGTGCTCGTGGATCGCGGCCGGCACGGCCTACAGCAATCACGGCATCAACATGGTGCCGTTCTACGTCTTCTACTCGATGTTCGGCTTTCAACGGGTCGGGGATTTCATCTGGGCCGCGGGCGACCAGCAGGTGCGCGGGTTTCTCCTCGGCGCGACCGCGGGGCGCACCACGCTCGCCGGCGAGGGTCTGCAGCACCAGGACGGCCACAGCCAGCTGGTGGCCACCACCGTGCCGAACTGCGTGGCCTACGATCCGGCCTTCGGCTACGAGCTCGCGGTGATCGTCCACGACGGCATGCGGCGCATGTACGTCGAGCACGAGAACATCTTCTATTACATCACGGTCATGAACGAGAATTACCCGCAGCCGGCCCTGCCCAAGGGCGCGCAGCAGGGGATTCTCAAGGGCGCCTACCGTGTGCGCGCCGCGGGCTCCAAGGGGAAGCTGCGCGCGACGCTGCTCGGCTCCGGCACCATCCTGCGCGAGTGCCTCGCGGCCGCGCAGGTCCTGGAGAGCGAGTACGGCGTGCGCACGGAGGTGTTCTCGGTCACGAGCTTCAGCGAGCTGCGGCGCGAGGCCCTCGAGTGCGAGCGCTGGAACCAGCTGCACCCCACGGAGGAGGCCCGCATCCCGTACGTGCGCAAGTGTTTCGAGGCCGCGCGCGGCCCGTGCGTCGCCGCGACCGATTATGTACGGACCGTGCCCGACCAGATCCGTCAGTGGACCCCCGGCACGTACGTCAGCCTCGGCACCGACGGCTACGGCCGGTCGGATTCGCGAGCGGCGTTGCGGCGGCATTTCGAGGTCGATCGCGATCACCTCGTGGTCGCGACGCTCAAGGCGCTCGCCGATGACGGCAAGATCGAGCCGGCGGCGGTCGGCGCAGCCATGAAGGCGCTCGGGGTCGATCCCGAAAAGCCGGTTCCCTGGAAAGTCTGACCTCGGAAGGCAATCTATGAGCGCGGCAGAGAGCCTCCTGGAAGTGCGCGTGCCCGATCTGGGCAACTTCAAAGACGTCGCCGTGATCGACGTGCTCGTCAAGGTCGGCGAGAGCATCGAGCCGGAGACCCCCTTGATCACGCTGGAGACGGAAAAGGCCACCATGGATGTGCCCTCGACCGCCGCCGGCGTGATCGAGAAGCTCCATGTGGCCGAGGGCGGCACGGTCTCGGCGGGCGATCTGGTGGCCACCTTGCGCACCGCGGCCGGCGAAGCGCCCGCGGCCGCGTCTCCGAGCGCCTCGGCGGCGAGCGAATCGGCTGTGGCCGCCCGCGCCGAAGTCCCGGCGGCCCCGGCGCCTCCTCCGGCGCCGGCCCCTGCGGCGTGATAGCGAGTGGCGCGCTGCAATCCTCCGGGGCGCAGGAGCGATGCCCTGTCAGGGCATTCAAGGAGACGGACGGGACGCCTAAATCGTGCTAGCACGTATAGCAGTGTGAACATGGGATCTCCTAAGGTCCGCGAGGGCTACGGAGACGGAGTGCCCGTAGTAGTCGGCGGCGTAAAGGACGACCAATATGGAGACAGGGAGAACCGGACCACAGGGCGAAGGGGCACAGGCGATGAACGAATAGTGACCATGAAGGATGCGCAATGCAAACGGCTGAAGTGGAGCTGAACGTTCTCCGCGAACGCGGCAGGAAGGGCCTGCCGTGCACGCAGCTCTACAGGCAGATGTTCAATGAGAACCTGTACCTGCTGGCTTACGGGAACATCTACTCGAACGACGGGGCAATGACACCCGGAGTCAGCAAGGAAACGGCCGACGGAATGTCCGAGGCGAAGATCGAACAGATCACAGGGCTGATGCGACGGGAGAAATACCGGTTCTCCCCGGCCCGCCGCACCTACATCCCGAAGAAGAACGGGCGGCTCCGCCCCCTCGGCATGCCGACGTGGTCCGATAAACTAGTCGGCGAGGTTGTCCGCCTGCTGCTGGAAGCCTACTACGACCCGCAGTTCTCGGACAGCTCGCACGGTTTCCGGAAATCCAGGGGGTGCCATACCGCGCTGCGGGAAATAGGCAATACCTGGACCGGGACCACCTGGTTTATCGAAGGTGATATCTCCGACTGCTTCGGGTCGCTTGACCACGGAATCCTTCTCAAGATACTGGCGGAGAAAATCCATGACCAGCGGTTTCTTAGGCTTATCCGTCACATGCTGAAAGCCTGGTACCTGGAAGACTGGGAATGCCGTGACACGCTCAGCGG
>OFHJ01000435.1_pt1 | contig 16215 bp, 12 predicted proteins | sample 1522001 | NCBI WGS metagenome assembly OFHJ01 (sample SAMEA2464838, study PRJEB22497) | soil metagenome | biome: Grassland; feature: Farmland; material: Clay | place: Australia | collected 2013-02-01 | depth 1.2 m | reverse complement strand
TATGATGATTGAAAGCCTTGAACTGGATAACTTCAAATCGTTCGGAAATAAAAGGAAGATTCTTTTCCGGAAAGGATTCACCGTCATAAGCGGTCCGAATGGAAGCGGCAAGAGCAATATAGGCGACTCAATGCTCTTTGTCCTCGGAGTCCGCTCTTCAAAGGCTGTAAGGGCAGACAGGCTTGCTGACCTGATACACAAGGCTTCCAGCCCTAACAGGCAGAGGGATACCTGCAAGGTCACAATCACATTCAACAGTGAAAACCCGGAACTTTCAGAGGATGAAAAGAGGATCAGGCTCACGAGGGAATTGATTTCCGATACCGAAAGTTATCATTCAAATTATTACATCAACGGGGAGAGGGTCAGGCACTCCGACGTTGAAAGGCTACTAGACTCACTGCACATATATCTTGACTCATACAGCTTTGTGCTGCAGGGTGACATCAACAACATAATAAAAATGAGCGGGATCGAAAGAAGAAAACTTCTTGAATCCATCTCCGGCATCGAGAGTTTCGACGTGCAAATAGACAAAGCAAAATCCGACATCGAAGCGATATCCGGAAACCTGACAAAACTCGAAATTATGCACGAAGAAGCCCAGCGACGACTGGAAGAACTCAGGATAGACAAGGAAAATGCTGAAACTTTTAACTCCTATTCACAGAGAATAAAGGACATGAGGGCCACCCTTCTTGGATATGACCTGAACAGGCTGAACAGGGACGTTGAGTCAGTTGAGACTCAGATTTCCAGCCTTACCTCAGAGATTGACACTTTAAACCTTGAGAACTCAGGCCTCCAGGAAGATGTGGAATCAAAAAGGTCCACACTCAAAAAGCTCGAGGAGGAAAGAGAAGCGATCTCCGGTTCTGAGCTAGGGGAGATAAGGCAGCACATTGCGGATCTGAGGGTAAAAATCGCTGAGTTCAGGATGAAGAAGGATGACAGGGGCGAGCAGATCCACAATCTTCAGGAAGAGGTATCCAGCAGGGATAGCCAGTCCGAGGAGATCAGGAAAACAATTTCGTCCAAGAGTGATGCACTGGAATCCAGGGAGTCGGAACTCATGAGAATTCAGGACGAAATGAGGCGCATAGAAGAACAACTTTCCAAAATGAGGATAGAGTTCAGCGATTCCACAAAATCAGCAAAGAAGTTTCAGGAGAGGCTTGTGGAGATTGATGCAAGCATAGACAACATCAATTCACAGAACGATGCTGTCAGGGAGAAATATAACGAACTAATCCAGGAAAAATCAAAGATCATGACTGAACTGGTCTCCCGTGAGGAAAAGAGAAAAGATCTCGAATTCCAGATTAAGGATGCCCAGTGGAGGCTTAAGGACATATCGGGAACCGACCAGACCAAGAGGAAGACGCTCCAGGACCTGAGAAAGCAGTACTATGAAGTCAAGAATGAGCTGGAGGAAAACCAGAAAGCAAAGGAAGCTGCCAAAGACAGGCTTTCTATCCTTTCAAGGGAATATGACAAACTTACCATGAGCATGCAGGGGTCAAGAGGCGCAGGATCGAGAACCCTCTCATCAATCATAAACGCCAGAAACCAGAACATGATTGATGGCATTCATGGCCCCATCAGGGACCTCATAAGCTTTGATGAGAAGTACAGAAGTGCCGTAGAATCAACTGCAGGAGGCAGGCTTAACGCTGTTGTTGTTGAGAATGACCAGGTGGCCCAGGAATGCCTGGAATATCTGAGGAAAGAGAAGATAGGCAAACTTACATTTCTGCCGCTTAACAAGTTAAGTACAGGCCGGCCAAGGGGAAAGGCAATCATTGTGCATGGGTCAGACGGCTCACTTGGCTATGTGTTTGAGCATATATCATATGAGAGCGTATATGAGGCTGCTGTCTGGTACGCTTTTCAGGATACGGTTATAGTTGACACTGTCCAGACTGCAAGAAAGTACATGGTCGGTGTAAGGCTTGTTACCCTTGGAGGGGATATTTTTGAGGCAAGCGGCGCCATCACAGGTGGTTATAATGAAGCACGGAAGAGCAATGCCGCCACGGAATCCAAATTATCACAGCTTTCCTCCGAAATTAACGGCCTCAATGAAGAATTAAGCATTCTGAACCCTAAAATAGAGGATGGCAAACACCTTGTGGACCAGCTTACCACAGAAATGACGGAACTTTCAAAGGAAGAAGGGTCAAAGACCAAAGAGATAGATCAACTCAGGGAGATAGCGGAGAAGGCGGAAAGACAGATCGAGGGGGTTGACTCACAGGTTGCAGAGTCTGAGGAATCCCTTCGAAAAACTGAAAACCACCTCAAGGCGCTCAATGAAGAAATGCTGGAGAACGGCGACAAAATAGACCAGCTTTCAAAGGAGAAATCAGAAATCCATGAGAAGTTGAAATCCCTGTCTCCCGAAACCGTAGAGCTCCAGAGCGACCTGGAGAGGACTTATGCCTCACTAAGAACCGACGAGCAAAGCATGCTGGATGGTATTTCATCAACAAGATCAGACTTGAAACATATGGAGGGGGACCTCCAGGAAAATGCGAAGCTGATAGGTAACAGCACCAATCAGATCGTCCAGCTGAAAGATGAAGTCAATGTCCTGCAGGATCGGATCTCTGAACAGAATACTGAACTTGAAAAATACAGGAAGATCGAAGAGGAAATGGACCAGAAGACAAAAGAGCAGACAGAGAAGATCCATGCAATAGAGAATGAGGTCGAAAGGATAAGCGGCAGGATGGAGGGAAACAAGTCCCTGGTTTCAACAAAGCATGATGTCATTATCACTCTAAGCTCAAGGCTTGAAACTTACAGGACCAAAATTACGGAAATAGAGGAGCAACTGGCCGAGACCGGTGGAACTGCAATTCAGGAGAAACTTTCAATTACGGAAATAAAAGGCACGATAAGCGATCTTGAGAACAGGATTGAGCAGCTCGGGCCGATAAACCACAAAGCGATTACTGAGTTTGATGAGGTTAGTGTTGAATGTTCAAACATTTCAGAGGAGATGACCAGGCTGAAGGAAGAAAAGAAAAGCCTTGAGGATTTGACCGAGAAGCTAAACGAGCAGAAGAAGACAATTTTCCTCAATCTATATCACGCCATAAACCAGCACATGAACGAGATATACGCAACACTTTCGGCAGGCGGCGAAGCACAGCTGGTACTTTCTGATGAGCTTGACCCGCTGAACGCAGAAGTTTCTATCAGGGCAAGGCCGAAAGGGAGAAACTTCAGCAAGCTCCACTCACTTAGTGGCGGGGAAAAGAGCCTGACTGCTCTTTCGTTTATAATGGCTGTTCAGAGAATAAACCCGTCCCCGATATACTATCTTGACGAGGTGGACATGTTCCTTGACGGAGCAAACGTGGAAAGGATCGGCAAGATGTTCAAGAGCAACTCCTCAACTTCGCAGATTCTTGTTGTATCGCTGAGGAAAGCGATGCTGAAATATGCTGAAAACATCATCGGTGTCACAAGTTTCGACGAGGAAAACACTGAAGTATTCGAGAAATCTCTCGGGACTGAACCGGAGGTGTTCTGATGGAAACGGATCAGGTGCTGAGAGATATAGTGGTCCAGGGAACCTTGCTTGATTACAACACCGATGTGTATGCATCCATAATGAAGAAAACCAAGGATTCACGGGAATTCTCGGACCCTTTCGCCAGGCTTGTGGCCTCTACATTCAAGCTATGCGAGGAGGGTGTCATAGATCCGTGGAATGTTGATCTTCGAGGTTTTTCCAAAATATTCATATCAATAATTGACGAGACGTTCGATCGGTTTGGCATGGCTGGGTACCTGATAGGTCAGGCATGGCACATTCTTCTTGAAAAAACGGAAAGGTCCGTTATGAAGAGGCAGCAGCTGGAGGTCCCGGAAACCTACGTTGAAGAGGGCCCGGATGATGGGATGGAGTCTCCCGTGCTTGAATTTGAGCCGCGAGCCCTTGAGCTTTCTGAACCGGTCAAGCACAGGGAAAAGAGGCAGGTAATGCTTGTGGAACTGCTTGAGGCAATGCGTGTTGCGGTAAGGAAGGAGAGGAAGAGAGTTCACACAACCCGGCAGGAAAAGGAAGAATTTGACGCCACAGCCATGGAGGAGATAATATTCGAACTTCACGCCGAAGAACCTGAGAAGGAAATTGATAACACCTACGAAAAAATACTCTCGCAGTTCGCAGATCAGTTCTACATTGAAGAAATATGGGGAAGCAGCGTGGAGGACAGGTGGGGCTTTTTTGTATATTGCCTGTTTCTCATGAGGGAGAAGAGGATCATCCTGAAACAGGAAGGCGCTTTTGGGAAAATCTCCATCCAGCGTATCGCGAGGCCGGATGGGCAGGTCATCAACATTTGAGCCTGCTAGGTTGCCAGGAGGAAATCTGCTTTCCATGAAAGATGACGGCACCCTCAGTGCATCTGAAATATCCGAGTACTCATTTTGCAGTGTGGCTTGGTACATGGATTCAAACGGCTATCCAAGGAGCACAATATCTTCCAAAAGGATGGAGAATGGCAGGAAAATGCACAAGAAGCTTGAGCCGAGGTACAAAAGGGTAAGCATTGCTGCCAGACTGTCGATTGCTGCCATTGTTCTACTTTCAATAATATTGGTGGCCTTTGCCGCAGGGCTGATCTGAGTGGATGCTTATGAGATATACGCGATCCTCTTTCTTCTCATAATGCTCTTTGTGATAATGTCAGCCGTCCTTTCCCGCTCCAGAAAGAAATTTGCAATGCCCGATGGAAAGGCAGTATATGGAGACCTCATGGCTGAGGGGAAAATCCTGAGATCACGAAGGTACGGCCTAACGGGAAAGCCTGACAAGATTGTGCAGAACGGGAAAGAAGTGGTGCCCTACGAGTACAAGTCAACAGATGCTGTAAGGCCCAGGGAGGGGCACATGCTCCAGATGGCCGCATACTTTGTGATACTGGAGGAGAACTTCCCGGGCTCAAAGGTTGAATACGGCATACTGAAGTACAAGAATTATGCATTCAGGATTGAAAACAGCCAGCGGCTCCGGGAAGAGCTCTTCAATGTAATGGGCAGGATAAGGGGGAACCTTGGGATGCCTGAACCCAACCATAATAATCCGGGAAGGTGCGTATATTGCAGTTTCCGTGGAACCTGTTCAAAAAAGTTAATTAAATGAGACAGTATGTGCGCTGGTTCATGGATAAACTAGAACTCCTAGCCAGAAACATGGTGGAAGTGATCACGGAAGCTGAAGCCAAGGACGCACTGGAATCAGGGAGGAACAAGGCATACATTGGTTTTGAGCCTTCAGGTCTGCCGCACATCGCCACGGGGCTCCTCTGGCCAAGAAAACTTAACGATCTTATAGAGCTTGGGCTGGACACCACCGTACTCCTTGCTGACTGGCATGCCAAGGTGAACGACAAGCTCGGCGGAGACCTTTCCAGGATTCAGGAGAGTGGCCGCCTTCTCCTGAAGAGCATGAAGGTTATGGGCCTCAGCGACAAGGTCAAGTTTCTCTGGACAAGTGACATGGTTTCGGACCCGGAATACTGGAGCACACTCCTAAACGTGGCAAAAACGGCCAATCTTTCACGCATAAGGCGCGCCCTGCCAATAATGGGAAGAACCGAGGAGGATGCGGACAAAGATTTCAGCAAGTACATCTATCCTCTAATGCAGGTTACAGACATTTTCTACATGGACCTGGATTTTGCTTTTGGCGGAATGGACCAGAGGCACGCGCACATGCTCGCCAGGGACGTGGCAGAAAAAATGGGCAGAAAGAAAGTTATATCTGTGCACGGCCCCCTCCTTGGAAGCCTTACCGGGACGGGCAGGATGGATTCATTCAAGAAGATGTCAAAGAGCGACCCTAACTCAGCAATATTCCTTTTTGATCCTCCTGAAAAGGTGAGGTCCAAGATAAAGAAGGCATACTGTCCAATCAAGGAGGTAGAAGGGAACCCCGTAATGGACATAATACGACACATAATAATGCCGTATTATGGGGAGAACTTTTTGATACGTAGGCCTCCGCAGAAAGGTGGTGAAATTTCCCCAGAAACATATGGCGAGCTTGAGAAGCTATATGTCAATGGCGACATCCATCCGGTTGATCTCAAGAACGCGGTCTCTGACGCACTAAACGAAATGATAGCCCCGGCTAACAGGCTCGTCGAAAGAGAAGAGATTGATCTGAGCAATTTCCAGGTCTAGTGTGCCTCATACTACTTGATTTTTTCAAGTACTATTGATTCACCATCAAAATAGAATCCCAGAATGTCTTCAGGCTTGACGTTCAATTTCTCTGTTACTTTCTTTGGAAGCGTTATCCTAAGAGAACTACCCCTTTTTGAAACGTGTGATACATCCAGCAATACTTTTTCTTCGTTCGTAAATATATATTTGATATTAACTACTTAAATGAATCGCATTACTTTTAAGATTCAAAAAAGTTGCAATATTTCTTAAACTGCTATTATTTCGGAGTTGTCAAAAGAATGAGTCAAGATTGGCCTGCGAAGTTTTCCCGAATGCCTTCTCAAGAGTATCAAGATAAGGTGTTACACGCCCCTCAGAGAAGTTGTGCTCTTCACACAGGAACCTCAGTATCCCTTCTCTGTCCGGTTTATTAAAGGTGAGGTCAAAGTCTGTTTTTACATCGGGGTTCATGAAAATTTCTATGATTCTGTCCTGGTTCTCTATCTCCTGATCCTTCTCCTTCAGCACAGTTGCAATGTCTCCATGCTTCTTTATCAGCTTGAGTGCAGTCTTGGGGCCTATACCCTTGATCCCCCTGTTGAAATCTGTCCCAACCAGGATACCTATGTGAATAAGCTGCTCCAGAGTCACTTCATTCTTTTTCAGCGTCTCTTCGAGCTCAATGTATTCTGGCTGAACATTGACGTAAATATTCCTTCCGGGCACTTTTCTCCTGCCAAAAACAGCAAAGTTTCTGAGAATACGTGCTGCACCGAACAGCAGGCAGTCATAATCCTGAGATATGACGCCATTGACCTTTCCTACCTTGCTCATGTACGAAGCCTGTGCTTCCCCTTCGGAAGGCGCTTCAACATAGGGGAGCCCCATCAGTGACAGAAGTTCCATAGTCTCTGAAACGATCTCGCCGCTTACGTAATTTATACGCGATGAAAGCGATCTCACACGGGCCGAATCTCCTTCTTCCCTTGCCTGGGCTAGCTCAATCCTTGCTTTCTCCTTGGCAAGTTTTCTTTCCTCGATTGTTCTGTTCTTCAGAACCGCAGGTTTTCCGTCAAAAACATAGACAGGCCTTATCCCGCTGTCGAGCATGTTTATGGTTCTATAGAAAAGGCCAGATAGATGTGAAGTTACTCTCCCCTGACTGTCCATCAATGGAGTTCCATCCGGCTGCCTTATGCTGCTCAAAAACTGGTAAAGTATATTGTAGGCATCAACTGAAAAGGTTGAGCCGGAATGTTCCCTGAGTGATGTTTGATGTTTGACCACTAGATCTGATATGTCTACGCCCATGTTTATCCCTCACAGTTTACTCCATAATCCACTATCCTGTATTCCGAACTGTTGCCTTCAGGTATGGACCTGTGCTTTGATACTGAAATTCTTCTTTTCCCTCCCGGAAGTTTCTCGAGCTGGTATATGGCCTTCATTGAATGGTCTATGAGGAAGCCCCCGAAAGGATGGAGCAGTTTTGAATCCATGTCCTGGTAAATCTGGTTGGTGATAAGTACCGGGACATTTCCCCTTAGGGCGATGGATGAAAGGAGGCCCAACTGTTTCTGGAATCCCGCTGATCTGGAAGCAGCATCCGCCGTCTTTTCCAGCCTGAAATATTCAGTGAACGAATCCACGATCACAATGCCTATCTTCCTGCTCTTTTCGAGCATTTTAAGTACCCTCATTATCGAGAGTTCCTGGTCATCAAGTGAGGAGACTCTGTAAAGCATAAGGCTCTCCGACGGCTCACTTGAACCACCGCAGATCTGCATGAACCTGTCCGCGGAAAAACCTTCAGTGTCCAGAAAGACAGCAGTCTTGTCGTTCTTTATGGCTGCAAGCGCGAAAAGCATTGACATATTGCTCTTGCCTGATCCACCTTCACCGTAGAGTTCCGTTATTACCCCGCTTTCGAGGCCACCATTCATGAGTGAGTCAATGCAGCTGACTCCCACTGGTAGCTTCTCCAATTTCTGTGCGGGGTCTATTTTCTCCATATTATCGTAATGTTACTGATATATAAAACCAGTTTCAGGTCATGTCCAGGTAAGCTTTGACGATCAGCCCGGCAAGGGCTTGAAGGTCATTTGACTGCAGTGTTGCTGTGGCATGACGCCCTACTTCTTCCTCTGTGGGGTTGAACCCAACCGAAAAGGCAGAATTGTTGAACATCGGCACGTCATGGATGGAATCTCCAACGCTAACTGTCCTTTCACTACTTATTTTGAGCTCTTTCTGCAATTTCCGGACAGCCAGATCTTTTCTGAGTGGATCCACAACTGCAACTCCTTTTGGCTGTATAATTCCCTCTGAATCGGTATTCAGATAATTCACGTATGTGAAATCGAAATGAAAGGTTCCGTTTATCCTGTCGGAAAGCCATGAAATGCCACCAGAGATTATCGCCAGGGTTGACCCATAGCCACGGAGGGTCTCCATGGATTCTCGAAGATTGTCTCTCAAAGGGATGGTGTTGAGTATATTCACTATGTCCTCTCTCCTTATCCTTCCCAGCTTTCGGTTCCAGAGGCGGACATCGCTCTCAAGAAATGTCTCATAACTTATCTCCCTGTTTTTGAAAAGCTCGTAATTCTTCCTGTTATTGACCCCTATCCTGTCGTGGACATACTGCCAGCTGCTCGAGTGCTGAGTCAATACGCCATCCATGTCGAAAATGATAAGGGTCCTCTCCTGTCTACTCACTTTTGAGGTATATTCATAACGCATTAATCAGCCTTTTTGATATTTTGGAGTTGGGACAGGCAGGCATTCTGCTTTAATAGGGCGGGGAGGATGTCACCGATCAATAGGACTTGGAGAAAACCGACTTCTTCCCGTCAGTGCCGCAAACGATGCATTTTCCGACATCTTCTGTACCGTTGACGAATCCCAGGGGGTCAAGATCAGCTTCAGCTTCTATATGGTCTGCACACTCCTTGGACCCGCACCAGTAAGCTGCTGTGGCTCCAATTGCTTTTTTCATGTCGTCAAGGCTTGAAGAATCTGTAAGAAGGGATAGGAACAACTTATCTGCTGATTCTTTCATGCTCGCTTTCACTTCACCAAGTAAGCCTGTCACTCCTGAAACAAAATCCCCCCTGCTCATGACTTTTTTGCCTTTCTTGCTTCTGAGGGCGACCGTCACATTTCCGGATCCGACTTCCCTTACTCCAATCTCGACCCTGACTGGAACGCCCCTCATTTCCCAGTCGTTATACTTGTACCCCGGGGTGTAGTTGTCCCGGTCATCAACTCTCACCCTGAAACCCATTTTCAGAAGGTCATCTCCGATCTTCCGGGAATATCCGATCGTGTCCTCCGACTCAGAGGGTATTGGAACAATTATGACCTGTACCGGGGCAATTCCCGGTGGAAGAATGAGCCCCTTGTCGTCGCCGTGCACACCTATTACCGCCGCAAGCAGCCTTTCGCTCATACCAAATGTCGTCTGAGAAACAAAATGATGCTCTCCATCGTCATCCGCATATTTAATATCGTAATTTTCCGAGAAATTAGTGCCATATTGGTGGATCGTGCCTATCTGGAGAGACCTGCTGCTTGGAAGCAGGGTATCAAAAGCAAGAGTGTATCTTGCACCCGGGAATTTGTCCCAATCAGGCCTTCTGTTGGTTATGTAAGGAAGGCAAAGCTCGTCGGCAAGGCGTTCCCAGATCTCCTTGTACTGTACCATCTGTTTTTCAGCATCTTCATACGTCGCATGGGCTGTATGTGCTTCAAAGAAGTGTATTTCCCTTATCCTGATGAATGACCTGGTGTGTTTTGTCTCATGCCTGTAGACACTGACAATCTGGTACAACTTCATTGGAAGGTCTGCATGGGAGCGTATCCAGAGTGAAAACATCGGGTACATTGCAGCTTCGCTTGTTGGTCTCAGGGCCAGCTCCACATCCAGGTTTTCATGGCCTCCTCTTGTGATCCAGTAAAGTTCACCCTCAAAACCTTTTACATGCTCAAATTCCACCATGAGCTGGTCTTTGGTGACTGGAACAGGAAAACTTACCTCATCAAAATCACGGGAGTCGACAAGTCTTCTTATTATGCCATCTATGCCTTGCATTATTTTGAGACCATACGGCCTCCATACATTCATCCCTTTTACATGGTATCGTTTGTCGCTCAACTCAGCAGTCTCAACTATCTCATTGTACCACTCGCTGAAGTTTTTTTTCCTGTTCTCCATCTGATGCAACAGATTATCAAGGTTTTAATTAACTTTCCTTATCTTACTGTTTGAGTCAGAGGACGAGTATGGCCTACAAAAAAAGAGATATATTCATTGATCATTTGTCTGGTTGTGATAACAGACTCCCTTCAGGATAAGGAAAAGAAATTTATTGTCGATATCGCGCGCAGAATTATCCCGATAAGGTCCATCTCTCCGGAATCCGGTGGAAAGGGCGAATCTGAAAGGGCTGATGAACTGTGCAAAATTCTAGATGAAATGGGGTTTAAGGGCTACTCAAGATACGACGTGGAAGACAAGGGCGGATTTAGAAGGTCCAGTGTCGTTCTCAAATCTGGGCGCAAGGAGAAAACTCTATGGATTGTGGCCCACATTGATACGGTTCCGGAAGGTGATCTGTCGCTATGGACCAGGAGTCCCTTTACAGTGACACTTGAGAAGGACCGAATTTATGGCAGAGGGACTTCAGACAACGGCCAAGCCATACTACTTTCAATGCTCCTCCTTAAGAATCTCAGGAAGGACGAGCTCAACTACAATCTGGGGATTGCATTTGTGGCAGATGAAGAGATGGGCAGCAACTATGGGATTCAGCACCTGCTTGAGAAAGATATCTTCCGGGAGGGAGACTTGATAATTGTTCCAGACGCAGGTACTGAAGAAGGCAATGAGGTCGAAGTGGCTGAAAAAAGTATTCTGTGGCTGAAAATAAAGACCACGGGAAAGCAGTATCACGCCAGTATGCCGTTCAATGCAATCAACGCATCAAGGGAAGGCATGAAATTCGTACTTGAACTGGACAGGCACCTTCATGAAAAATTCAAGGATAGTGTGGATATATTTTCACCGCCATACTCTACCTTCGAGCCCACAAAGCACGAAAAGAACGTTGATAACATCAACACGATACCCGGCGTCGATGTACAGTATATGGACTGCAGGATTCTGCCAGGATACGATTTGGTCGTCGTCATGGACCAGATTGAATTGAAAATGAGGGAGTTCGAGAAAGACAGCAAAGCAAAAATTTCGTATGAGGTGATCCAGAAGGAACAGGCACCCGCCCGGACTCCTGAAAACGCAGAGATTGTCGAAAGGCTGATCAAGTCGATAAGGAAAACCAGAAATATCGAGCCTAAAGTTATTGGGATAGGCGGCGGAACCTGTGCAGCATATTTCAGGAAAAAAGGTTTCGATGCTGCAGTCTGGTGCACAACTGTAGCAGAAAGCGCCCATAAGCCGGACGAGTACATGATACTCGATCATGTCCTAAAAGACAGGGATGTAATCGAAGACATACTCTATGGCAGAGGGGATCAGCCTATTAATGCCGACTAGTCCAGCCCATCGTCCTCGTCGGTCTTGGACAGGTCGATCAGCCTGTTTACCCCGTCCACTTCCTTTATTATGTCAGCGACGGTCTGTGGGACAGCAGGTTCCCATTCTCCGCCATTAAGTATCTTTTCCCTTATCTTCGTTCCAGACCAGAATTTTCTGTTTATAAGCTTGAATGATCTGGCATCATATCCTTTTTCATAAAACAATCTTCCCACAAGGGGGTTATTTGTGTAAACAGTCCTGAATTTCGGTGTCAGGGACTCAACGTGGGCAACCCACAAAGGGTTGGAATTGACATCCTCAATAGGCACGATGTAGAAATTTCTGATTCCCTCGTTTTCCAGAGTCGAAGAAATCATCAGATATCTTTCCCCTGCTGTAAACGGGTCCTTCAAAGTGTGTGAGTACTGTGCGCTTCCTATTCCTATAATTACGGAGGGGCTGTCCCTGAGAACTTCCTTGATGATTTCGAGATGGCCTTTATGGAATGGCTGGAAACGACCGACAATGAATGATCTCATGTAATGTTGTATTACAACGGTTAAATAAATCCTTCACAGTTTTTTGAAAAAACTCCGATCTATGGATTTTCGCCGATCCTCATTACAGATTCTTTTCAAACGGGTTGGATGCTAATTACTACCTTTTCTCCGTTGATGTCCCAGTCCCTGCCTTTTTCTTGTGCGTCTTCAACTATCTCTTCGCTGAGAGTCTCTTCCATTATCCAGTTCTTGAATTTTCCAAGCGCTTTTGGTATCACGCCACTCCCTGAAATTCCAGTCCTTATCTTCTGGTCATACTCAAGATTAAGGTCCTTCCTCATGACCTGTATTCTTCTTATCAGTTCTCTAGCGGCTCCCTCCAATTGGAGGCCTTCGTCGATTCTGCTGTTTACAAATACCTCTATTTCCGTTCTACTGTCCTGCGTATAACCGTAGTTCTCATCGGGAGTTTCTTCGATCTTGACAAGGCTGGAATCTACATCCACCCCTTCTGCTGATATCTTCCCGTGCCTTTCAAGCTCATTTATGAGCTCTGCCTGGTCTGCATTCTTTATGTATTCCTGGACTTTCCTGAGATTGCTTCGGAGAATTGGTGCTGCTTCAGACAGAACTATCTCTACTCTTCGGATCACTGGCCTCTCGCTTGAGGCGATGAATGTTAAATCTCTCGAGTTGACTTCCGGTTTTACAAGATCAACGAGGTCTTTTTCAAGTGCTTCTGTTCCTGAGACCAGTATTTCAGTTACCGGCTGCCTTCCTTTTATGCCTGTCAACTGTCTGACTCTTCTTACGGACTCTATGATGGAAGCGGCTTTTGAAAACGACCTCTCAAGCTCCGTATCGACTGTGGACTCATCAGTTACCGGAAAATCTGTCTCATGTACACTCCCCTTTCCTTTAGTTAGTTTCTGGTAGAGGTAATCTGTGGTAAACGGAGCAATCGGCGCAAGAAGCCTGAGTGTAGAATCTATTGTATAATACAGTGTGCTGTAGGCCTGCCTCTTCTCATCATTCATGGACTCCGCCCAAAACCTCCTTCTTGAGAGTCTCAGGTAAAAGTTGGATATGCTGTCAATGAGCTCCTGTACATCTCGAAGTGCCAGATGCAGTTGAAGTGCGTCCATTTTGGCTCCCACGCTCTTGATTGTCGAATTGACTTTTGATATTATCCAGCGATCCAGCAGGTTGGCTGATTTTTCGAGGCCTTTGTATTCATAGCTGTCCAGGTTCGCATTGGACGCAAAGAATGAGTACACGTTTGTGAGAGTGCCAAGCGTCTTGCTCGTGACCTCAGAGATTAGCTTCTTATCCAGAGATTTAACCTTCCATGGCGCCCCTGTGAGGAAGAATAATCTCATTGGATCCGGACCGACTTCATGGACAAAATCAAGAGCAAAGACAGAATTTCCCTTGCTCTTGCTCATTTTTCTCCCCTGTTCATCGAGGATGAAATTTATGGTCAGTGCATTCTTGTATGCATTCTGCCCGAACAGAAGCGAGGAAATCACGTGAAGTGTGTAATACCATCCTCTTGTCTGGTCTATTGCCTCAGTTATGAAGTCTATGGGGAAATTGACATCCGGTGAGAAGGCGTCCTCGAATGGATAGTGCAAAGCAGCGTAAGTGGCGCTTCCTGAATCAAACCACGTATCAATCACGTAGGGTTCCCTTGACATTTCAAGGCCACATTCCCTGCATTTGAGTTTTATATTGTCTACAAAGGGCCTGTGAAGGTCATCTGGAACTTCACCGCCATTTTCTCTAATCTCCTTTCTGCTTCCAACCACGAAATAATGTTCGTTTGAGCATTTCCAGACGGGAAGAGGGGTGCCCCAATACCTGTTTCTGCTTAGGGCCCAGTCTTTTGCCTCTGAAAGGAAATTCCCAAATCTGCCTTCCTTAAGGTGCTCGGGAAGCCAGTTTATCTTCTCGTTGTTCTCCATCAATTCCTTCCTTATGGTGGATACGCGGATGAACCAGGCCTCTAGGGGGTAATACAGTAGCGGAGAACTGCACCGGTAACAGAACGGGTATGTATGCTCTATCTTCTCGCTCTTGAACACCAGTCCTTTCGACTTGAGGTACTTCAATATGTCTAAGTCTGCATCCTTAACAAATTGGCCATTCCACGGAAGTCTTTCATCCGCAAATTTTCCTGAAAGGTTAACCGGATTCAGTATCTCGACATTTTCATTTTTCCCTATGTCAAAATCATCGGCTCCGAATGCTGGTGAAGTATGAACCACACCCGTACCTTCTGTGACGGTGACATGATTCCCGGTCACGATTTTCATTGTCCCAACGGGTTTTCCCAGAAATGGTATGAGTTGTTCATATTCTTTTCCGGATAGATCCGATCCCTTGAAAGTCTCAATCGTCTCATACTCTCCTTTGAACAGCTTCGGTACTATTTCAGTTGCAAGGTAAAGTTCTTCACCCTCGTGGCGTATCAGGGAGTATTCTATGTCGGGATTAACCGCCAGAAACTCATTTGATGGAAGAGTCCAGGGGGTAGTAGTCCATGCCAGGAAATATCTGTTTTCAGTACCTTTTTCCTTGAACCTGATATATAGTGAGGGGTCCTTGACATCCTCATATCCCTGTGAAACTTCGTGGGAACTAAGGGAGGTTTCGCATCTGGGGCAATAAGGCACGATCTTGTAGTCCTTAACTAGAAGTCCCCGTTCAAACATGGTTTTGAGTGCCCACCACTCACTCTCGATGTAGTCATTCCTTAGAGTTATGTACGCTTTTTCATGATCTATCCAGAATCCAAGCAGATCATCAACTTTCATCCATTCGTCGATGTACCTGAATATGCTTTCACGGCAATACGCATTGAATTTGTCAATTCCAAAATCTTCAATCTGTTTCTTGGTGGTGAAACCAAAGTGCTTTTCTGCCTCCAGTTCAACAGGGAGTCCGTGGCAATCCCATCCTGCAGTTCTTCTGAGGACGTTAAACCCCTTCATGTATTTGTATCTCAAAACGGTATCTTTGACCGTCCTGGTCATTGCATGTCCAACATGCGGCCTGCCATTTGCAGTTGGAGGCCCTTCTAGGAAAACAAAATTCCCTCTGTCCTTCTGGGGCTGAAAGATCTTTTCTTTCAGCTTATTATCCTTCCAGTTTTCAAGTACTTCCTCAGCTATCGAATAGTATGATCTCCCTGTATCCGGTTTTTCGTACAATTCTCCCGTCATGTGATAATGTTCCAAAAGGTTACAAGACTATTTATCAGTTTCTTGAAAGAACATCTGTAACATACACTGTGTAGTTTTGACTCAGAAGAGTAAAGGTTTCAAGGATTTTTAAAGTGGTTATAAGTCTGGTGTTCAAATCGTTGCGACTGTTACCTTCGGCAACTGACCGTACTTCTTCCTGTATTTTCGCAGAAGCTTCTGCTCTTTCCTGACGAGCCAGTCAAGGTAGTAGCCATAAAGGTCTGGGTTTTCCTTTCTAAGCTTCATTATGCCTATCCTCTCCTGGGTAACCGTATCTATATCCTCCAAAAGCCTGAATTTGTCTGACATCATATCTATCGAACTTCCTCTTAATTACTATTAATTTCGCATGATATGATAATTTTTTCATAAAAGAGGAAAATGAGAAAATGAGTGCGAACCCACTTAATACGGAGTTTACGTTATAAGGAATTTTTGCGAAATTTCTTTTTCATGTTGACCGTGGTCAACTTATTCCCTGCAATGGCAATTACTCAACGTATCGGTTTGGAAAAAACCCCATGTTCGCTGGGTTTCCTTACAAAATACCTACATTGGCAGACATTGGCTGAACTATAATTTCTTTCACATACTTGTTCTTGTATAAAAGTAAAAATATTTATTAACCAGAACTGATTATATTTTTTATGTTCAAAAATTTCTTCCACAAGGTATCAGTTTCCATCAAGGAAGAAACGGCCAGGCTGCGATCAGTGATTCATGAACAGTTTGATTTACCGCAGAT
>OFHJ01000433.1_pt1 | contig 16284 bp, 16 predicted proteins | sample 1522001 | NCBI WGS metagenome assembly OFHJ01 (sample SAMEA2464838, study PRJEB22497) | soil metagenome | biome: Grassland; feature: Farmland; material: Clay | place: Australia | collected 2013-02-01 | depth 1.2 m | reverse complement strand
TTCATATTCTGGAGATCTTTCAGCGATCTGGTTCTGGTTGAGCCATTCATCAATCCTCACAGCACAGTTCCAATACAGGTTCAGATTCAGTATATCAAGGAGTACCTTGGGCTCAATGTTCCAGTTTACCTTCAGTATTTCATGTTTTTACAGAATATACTTACCGGGAAATGGGCACATCTAAACTCATCCATATCATACACTGTGTACAACACAATTTTTCTGATGTTTTCGTCTTTCCTTCTGGGGGTTCTGTTTTCATTAATTCTTGGAAAAATTCGCAATTTACGCCCATTGAGAGGACCCGTGAGAATCACATTGGTGTGCATTGGAGTGATTCTTTTTTCCATAGCTGTTCCATTGCTTGGACGCTATATCCTGTCCTTCGCAGGTCTGCAATATTTGCTAAATGCAGGTTTTACGGTGCAGGCAACATATCCGCACTGGATTACAATCCAGTACGTCTTCAACTCATTTTTTATATATGGGACGGAACCGACTCACATATTGCTCCTAGATTCTATCATACACCTGTCACCAGATTTTGCATATCTCTTCATAATCCATATGCTTCCAGCACTCTTCTCATCGGCACTGATCATCGCAGCAATACTACATTTTATGAAAGCCAGGGCACTGTTCAAATATCAGGTATTTCTGGACAGTTCAGCAAAAGAATTGGGCAATATTAATTACTCAAGGGGGGAAAAAAGGTACATCAGAAAAGAAATCCTCGCAAACGCCGCACCATTGATAGTCTTCACAGAAGTAGCCGTAGTTTACAACGAGATCATTTTCTCGTATGAAGCGGGCATTGGTTATTACCTTTCAACGTTCTTCCAGTTATCACCCGGGTTGTTCCTGAATGACAAATATATCTGGCCATTTAGCTACTGGGTATTGACTCTTGGTTTGGTCGCAATACTTGGGGCGCTGGTATTCGGTATCTTTTATGATCTCCTTCACTGGATATCAGAACAGCACAGGCAAATCGGAACCCAATAAGAGTATTTCAGGCTGTGAAACAATTATTAACACCAAGTTATTATCAAAATCAATGTCATTCTGGAAAAAAGAACACCACCCGGACCGGGGAGTTGTAATACATTATTGTGACAAACATGATTTCAAGACCTGGAATCCCCTGGAGATAGAAGAGCACGAAAAGCTTCATGAAATGGAACAGGGAATTCACTACGATTAGGTTAAAAGGGAAATCTTTTATCGGTTTGAAATAAAATTTTGAAGATAATGAAAATGGTGTTTGGAGGAATGCCTCCACTTCTTAATTAGGTTCGACCAGCCTTTACTCCACTTTCCATTATAGATGTTTTCTGAATGGGTCTTTTGATGCCTCTTTTCCCAAGTACCTCTACGCCAAAGGGGACAAGTATTGCCGCGGCCAGGAATACTATGGCTGCGATGATGAAGATGTAGGTGTAAGCAGTGTCACTGGGTATGGTCAAAGCCGGGGATACCTGTGTGGCATAGGTGGCAAGTATAGAACCCGCAATGGGTGCACCTATGCTGCTTCCAAGGGACCTGAAGGTCCCGTTCATAGCGGTGGCAAGGCCCATGTCCCTCGGGCTGACCGTAAGGACTATGAAGTTGATAAGTGTCCCGTTCAGCAGGGAAAGGCCAGCTCCTATGAGGAATTCGTATGCAAGGACGCCGTCGTAGCCTGGGAGGGTTGCCTGCAGGATAAATCCAAGGGCAGAGATCACTGCACCCAAGGCAGCAAGGGGTTTTACACCGGTCCTGGAAACAAGAATTCCGGCTACTGGACCCAGTATGAAAGTGCCGATTGCAAATGGCACCAGTGATAATCCGGTTTCAAGAATGGAATCGTGGAAGCCGAAAATGAACCTGTAGGTAAGTGCCTGCATTGACAGGAACATCCCAAGTCCGGCAATGGAAAGGATGACATTTGCCACCAGAACGTTTCTCATTGCAAGGAGCTTGAAATTCAGGATAGCTTCACCACCTGCCCTCGTGTATCTGAGTTCGTAAATGCCAAGTGGGAACAGGATTACAAATCCTGCGAGGATCATGCCTATGGTTTTTCCTGACATCCAGCCCCAGGAGGCCCCCTCTGAGAGTGCAAACACGAAAAGAGCCAGGGAGGAAGCAAGCATGGAAGCACCGGCATAATCGATCTTCACATCCGGACGCTTGAATCTGGATTCCTTGATAACTATCCAGCTAACCAGCAGTAACCCGAATACGAGGGGAATTGCGGAATGGTAGGTCCATCTCCAGCCGAAATCGTTTGAAACTAGAGAACCAAGAGGAATACTGATTGCAAAGCCAGCACCGAACATGGCACTGATAAGGGCCTGTGCTTTCGGTACAAGCTCTTTGGGAAATTCCTCTCTTACCAGGGCGAATCCCAGCGGCATGACTGAAAGGCCAATACCCTGGATCGTTCTGGAAATGATCATGAAGTTAAAGGTTGGCGAAAATCCGGTAACAGATACAGCTGCAGCATAGATGAACAGGGTTATGATGAGCATTTTTTTCTTGCCGTAAATGTCTCCCAGCTTGCCTACGATCGGTGTGATTGCAACCCCTCCAACCATATACATGGAAAGGACAAGGCTTGCCTCGGCAGGGGTAATTCTGAAATCCCCTTCTATGCTTGGGAGGGAGGGTGTAAGCATTCCTTCTATGTACATCACAATGAGGACCAGTCCCACTAGTATTCCCATGACTTTGTAGGCGTACTTCCGGTCGTATTCTTCCATGCTCACAAAATCTGATTTGTTTTCATCTGTTGACAATGTTTTTCACCTGTGTTTGTTAGTGTATTTGCTTCCAATTGCTTCTCTGAGGTTTTCACCCAAAGCTGTCATGGTATCGTTGAGTTTAAGCAGTGAATCCTCGGGGATTGAGTTCAGGAACCCATCAATAACGAAAGTTGTTTTAGATTCAAATCTCTTGAAAAGTTCCAGGCTCTTTTCAGTTAAAACGAGATCAACTCTCCTCCTGTCATCCGATCCGTGAACTCTCTTCACAAATCCATCCTTTTCAAGTGTGTTCATCAAACCTGTTACGGTTGGTTTGCTCACACCCATGAAGTCTGCTATGGAGGATAGATCTTTGGGTTTGTTGTAGTACAGGAACCTCAGGGTAAACAATTGTGGTATTGCCAGGCCTTCATCCCTTACAAATTTCATCTGAAAGAAGATCCACTCGTGGAAGAGTTTTCTGAAATTTGCCTTGAGATCTTCCTGAAGTGAGAGATCTCCTGAATTCACAGAATCATACGATTCTGTGCCCTTTACATTCACGTGGGGTGATTAGTTAGGAATACATAAAGATTAGCAAAAGCTAACTAACATCCTGACCACTTTAATATTTTCAGGGATAATTAATCTGATTCTGGAAGGCATGTTAAAGGCAACTCCTTGAAGTCTGGAGTAAAGGACTGATTACGAAGTTGAACCTGCCAGTGTGCGTGAATAACACATTAGAATAATATATTTACAGTAAAGTCTTAGCCAGAAGGTAACTAGATGAAAAGGGTCGAGATTTCAGTTGAAGAAGACGATGCAGGGAAGATAGAAGAACTGCTGAGAGTTGAACAGCTGACTTATTCAAAGTTCTCATCAACATCAGAACTGGGCAAAATTTACTTCTATTCTACAACGGTTACCGATGAGCTTCTCGACAGCACTATGGAAAAACTCAGTTCAGCAATGGACATGAGGAAATCTGACAACCAGATAATTGTGGTTGACGTTCTTGCCTATGTCTCTACAAAATTGAGGAACTTACAGAAAAAGGGAGCAGAAACAAAATCCAAGAATCCCATCGAGCTTATAGTTCAACCACTGGAACAGTATCTTAAGGTCACCAGGTACCCGGTTATAATGATTATTCTCTCCACCATCGTAGTTCTCGCAGGCTTATTCCTTAACAATGTGCCAATCATAATTGGGTCGATGCTCCTTTCTCCACTCCTAGGGCCAGCCAGCGCATCAATGGTAAACAGCAGCCTGGGAAGAACCAAACAGCTTGTGCGATCAGAAGGCGTGCTGTTCATGCTCGTTTTTATTTCGCTTGGCCTTTCGGCAATTATAAGTTACATACTTGCGCACTTCACCTCTATCACTCCCGGTCCACAGATAGTGAGCCGAACACTGGTTTCTGGACTTGAGGTCGTGGTAGCAATCGTTCTCGGAATCGCAGCTGGACTCGCATTAACGACGAAGCTGCCTGAAACCCTTGTGGGTGTAGCCATTGCAGCAGCTCTGCTTCCACCGCTTGGCGTTGCAGGAATATATCTGGGCCTTGGCGATCTTCACGATTTCCTGAATGCGTTTGTCCTGACCCTCATATACATCTTCGGGCTCAAAGTTGGGGGAATTGCCTTCCTGAGGCTGTCAGGGATTACGCCAAGGAAGTATTACGAGAAACAGAAGGCCAAGAGTTTCTCACTTATGTCCTTCATAATTTTCACAATAATACTCGTTGGACTCCTTTCTGTTGCCTACTTTTAAGAAATAAGCGGGTGCCTCCCGGGTTCACTTCAGTTGTCCACCAGATGACAATTTATTCTTATGTCAGTGTCAGTTTTCCAATAATGCAGTACCGGCTTTTTGGATCAACCGGAATAAAGGTTAGTGAGTTATGCCTGGGGACCATGACATTTGGCAGGGAAGCAGATAAGGAGACTTCTTTCAAAATAATGGACCGTTTTGTCGAAGAAGGCGGGAATTTCCTGGATACAGCAAATGTATACAATCAGGGTGTTTCAGAGGAAATAATCGGAGAATGGCTCAAGAAAATGGACAGGGAAGATATCTTCATTGCCACGAAGGTAAGATTTCCCATGGGCGAGTCCCCAAATTCCGCGGGTCTTACGAGGAAGCACATACTGAAGTCCCTGAAGGACAGTCTTTCCCGCCTTGGGACAGATTACGTAGATCTTCTGCAGGTTCACGCCTGGGATCCCCTGACTCCAATTAAGGAAACAATGAAGTCGCTTGATTCGGTTGTTGAAAATGGGATGGCAAGATACATCGGGGCAAGTAATTTCAGGGGATGGCAGATAGCAAAATCACTCGAGGTGAGCAGGATGAACGGCCTTCATGAGTTTGCTAGCATCCAACCCCAGTACAGCCTGTTATGCAGGGCAACTGAATTTGAAATCCTGCCGCTGTCCAAATCAGAGAACATGGCTGTTCTGCCGTGGAGCCCACTGAAAGGGGGTGCGCTATCTGGCAAGTATTCCAGGGGAGCGAGAAATCAAGGTGAGGACAACAGAATTTCTGAAAACTTGAAGATGGGGAGGAAAGCGCCATGGGAAGGTAATGAGGAATACTTCTGGAAAGTTGTTGAAGCTGTAAGGAAAGCCTCGGAATTAACAGGCAAGACCTCATCCCAGGTTGCGCTTAACTGGCTGCTTTCAAACGATGCCGTTACATCGCCCATTATAGGTGCACGGAACCTTCAGCAGCTTAATGAAAATATTCTTTCCACAGGCTGGGAACTGGACAGCGAAACACTGGCACTTCTGGATGAAGCCAGCAGGCTTTATGTCACATACCCTTATGATGCATCATCAGAAGAGCAGCAAATGGCGGGAAGAATTTCGTAAAATTTTTTCAGGGATCTCCAGGACTACTGGAGATCCACTTCGATGAACCCTTTTTCTTCCTTAATGGGGTAAGTCTTGAGCCCAAGTTTATCCATGGGTGCATTTGGAGCTACGTAAGGTGGCTCCACCATCCTGCCGGTGCCAAGCTCAAAGACTGCATCATGGCAGGCGCATTTTACTTTCATGGTGCTTTTGTCTATGGACCCGAGGATGCACTTTGCGTGTGAGCAAGTTCCGTCCATGGCGTAGAATTTTCCTTCGATATTGGAAATGAAGACCACTTCGTTGCCTACTTTGACGCTTGTGTGTCCTACTTTTTCCAGGGCTTTTGCTGATATTGTCTTATGCCAGACCATATTTATCTCTATTACTCGATATGAAAAACCTTTTGCTATGCAGGCCTGCTACATTATTCATGATGGCAGCTCCCTCATTTTCCTGTTCCTGCTGGATCGTATATGAATATTCATTGCTATCTGTATAAGCGATCGGGCAACCAGCTGTGAACTTCCAATGATGAACAAGATCACGCCGATAAAAAGGCTTCCGGGAGGCATCCCTGGCAAAAACTCAAAGCTGCCTATGAGAAAGAGCACACCAAGGACCAGGTCGTTGGCAATTCCCAGCCAGTAGTAAAATCTCCTCAGTTTCTTTTCGTGCTGTTCCGCCTCGTACCTCTTGAGAAAAGCCGCAGTTACAAAATCCTGTTTCAGAATCATATTCCTGTTGAGGACAATCATTGCCAGAGTGCCGTCGGATATCAGGGTGCTCATCTCTTCCGCATTTATGCTGTGGGCCTCCCTGTCTATGAGCTTCAGAAATCCCCTGGTCTGGTTTACCCTTACCCCTGACTTAAGGATGGTCATTAGATCCATGAACCAGTCGTTCCTGACCAGTTTACGGATTCTGCCCAAGTCAACCTGCATTCCTGATATGTGTTTCTTCACGAAACTGTTGCAGGATTTGCTTTCTATGAAGAGGTCGCTGGTAATCAAAGGAAGAATCGTGGAGTCGCGGAAAACATCCAGGTGGTGTCCCTGCACCCTGAAAAGGAATTCCATGACCGCCAGGGTAAAATCGTATTCTGTTGAAATGAGCATAAGAATGTTGGAAAACTCCCTGTGAGGTTCAACCAGGGTCAGAATTCTGCTGAATATCTTCTCTTTTTCCACAGCAGGGATATCTGCATCAAAGACACCAGCCACAAGAAAAGCCCCAGTGGTGTCTTCAGGGAGGCCAACATTTGCTTTCCTCAGGGTTTCAACAAGATATCCCTTCTCAACATCCAGTGCAAATGACATTGTGTCGATGACACTCGGCCAATTCAGTTCCAGGCTGAAATGCCCGTCATCAATGACCCTGCACAGGTACCTTGCCTGTTCTAGGTAATCAGATTGCTTGCCAGTTTCAGGCAAATAGCATTCCCCGCTTAAACATGGTATGTGGATTGTTTCAACCGTTTAAAGAGTAACACTTTCTGGTGGGTAAAACCACAGCTCATTCGGTTCCCGCCCTGGCCCCACTGCCTCCATAGGGATTGAGCATGCCCTTAGGTAACAGGAGCAGGAAACCCAGGGTCGCCATGGAAAAAATGCCAAGGAACATCCAGGAATATGAGAATCCATAGGCTGCGATAAACCCGAAGATAGCAGGGACGGTTGAGCCGATACCTATCTGGATGGAGTTGATCAGACCCACATTGAGTGCCATGTATCTGCTGCTCCTGTCCATGAGCGCAATGATCCCATACTCAAGTGAGATGACAATGGTGGCGATCAGTCCCGTTGAGACCATTACAAACCATAAACCCATATAGGGAAGTTCGGGAATCAGGGCAACAAGGGTCCCGATTATGATAACAAGAAATGTCCCCAGCTTCAAAGGATTAAACCTTCTAAAGGAAGATGCGAGTATTCCACCAGCGATTCCAGCAATGGGAATAGCTCCACCCATGATTCCAGCAATATTCGGGTTGATGCCTATTAGGGTCGCATAGGTTTTGAAATACTCAGGAAGGGTGTAGTTCAGTGACCAGAGGCCTACCAGACCAACGCCGATAAACCATGTCCTTCTGTCAAGCAGCCTTGTTCTAAGGCCCTGCAGATCGAAACTGGTATAGTGACCCCCTTTCTCAATGGCAAGCTGAAGGAAGAAGGTTGAGGCCAGAACTGCGATCCCGGATACAAGGAAATCCATCCTCCATCCGAAAATAGGAATCAGAGGTGTGAAGACAATAATTCCTCCACCCGCACCAATGTTGAATGATGCATTGTAGTAGCCTATCATCCTGGTTATGTTCTCGGGGTCCAGTTCGTTCAGCAATGCTATTGCAGTACTGAAGTAGAACGCGGCTCCAACCCCAACGAAAAACCTGAGAATTACCACCTCAGCAAAAGTTGCTGAAAAAGCTGAAAGAACGGCAGCGGCTGCCATCACATAAAGACCCATCAATGCAGTCTTCCTGGAGCCAATCTTGGATGAGATTATGCCTGCAGGCAGCTGGAAAACCCCGGCACCAAGAAGGAACGAAGAGAGTGCAAGCCCGGTGTAGGATAACGGAACGTTGAAGGTCTGGCTTATTGGAATGAGTGCGGGAGAAATATTGTACCAGTTCAGAGAATAAAAAAGGCGCGAAGTCATTATGGAAGCTATGCCAACCCCACTTCTCTGAACCATGACTTTGGGTTATCGCACTCCACTATAAATGTGAAATGTGTTCGCTGAATCCATAAATCTGATGAAAAAGACTATATCAGGACATACTATGTTTCAGGCATGTCAGTTTCCAAGGAGGAAGTTCTGAGCTGGTTAGGCGCAAAGGATGAAACCTCGGGCAACCTGGTTGATATCCCATGGGAGATCAAGAGGTACAACAACCACTTCGTTCTGGAAAACGAAAAGATACCATTTTCGATTTTCCTGAAATTTGACCACGAGGTTGTAAGGGTCTTTCTCAGAACCGGTGTGGAAACTGCAGTGATGGAAAGTGAAGCCAGACTGGCAATCTACAGGGTTCTTCTCATATTGAACAGGCAGATAGACCTTGTTAAATTCATGCTCGAAGGCATTCACGAGGAAGTCATCTCGAGAGTTGACCTTGAGCTTGATGAACTTAGCAAGAATGAGCTCAATGAGGGGTTGAACCTACTTCTTTCCTCAATTTACCTCATGGTAAGAACCCTGAACCTTGAAGAGCAGTTTCAGACCAGGATCACTGAAAGAATGCTTCTCATGGTGCAGGAGATGGTGAGGTCAGGCAAGACAAAGGAAGATATTGAGAAGTATCTCATTGAAAAGATAGGCCTGACCAAGGCGGAATCTGACAGCATACTTACCCAGATAATGGGAAGTCAAGACGAAAACGAATCGAGTGGAATGTACGCATGATATCTGAGGACGAATTTCCAAAAATAGGGGTATTGGTACCCGGCAAACAGAATCTGAACATGCATGTAAAGATTGTATCGCTTCAGCAGAGGAAGATCAAGAACGATAAAGGCGAGACAGTATACTTCTATGGAATACTTGGGGACGAAACCGGCACCATTTCATTCACGGCCTGGGCATTTCCCAACACAATCCAGGCAGGTGATGTGGTGGAGGTAAAGAACTGTTCAACAAGGGAGTACAACAACGTGAACAGGGTTTACATTGATTCCAGATCAGAGGTTATTCTGAGGCCCGGAGAGGAAATGGAGGTGAAGAGAACCTTCAAGGAACTCAAGGTAAAGGATCTCTCAACTTCTGACCCATACGTGAGCATTGACGGGAAGGTTTCCAACGTTCGGCAGCGCGAGTTTGAAAGGAATGGGGAAAAGACCCAGCTTTATTCCGCAGATCTTGAAGACGACACGGGAAAGATAAGGTTAACCTCATTTGGCAAACAGCTCAACGAAGGAGAGACCATAAGGATTGAAGGTGGAAAAGTCTCTGAATATAACGGAAGGCTGAGGATCACCATTAATGATAAGACACGGGTGCTTCCTGCCAAGCTGGAGTACCAGATAACAGAGAGAATCGTAAACATTGCCGATCTCACGGGACCGCTTGGAGGAGTAACAGTCCAGGGATTTGCAGTATCATTCGGCCAGAAGAGCGGATTGGTGATGCGATGCTCGGAATGCAACCAGAGGCTCGACGATCTCAGATGCCCTGACCATCCAGAGGCACCTTACGTTTACGATTTATTTGCATACTTCACGCTTGACGACTGCACGGGGCACATCCAATGCACCGGAGGGAGATTTGCACTCCTGCCTTTAATTGGAATAACAGAAGAACAATTTGTGCCAAGCAACACTGCAATTTCAAGACGGTCAATTATGGCGGCACTGGAGGACCATATTCCCGGAAAGGCCGTGGTTATAAAGGGAGATGTGGTGAAAAGCCAGATAGGGCTTTCCCTGAGGATGACTTCTGTCAGGTACATGGATGAGGAGTTTCTCAGGAAATTTTCAGGAATACTGGAGGCTGATTTCCAGTGATGCCGAGAAGAAGGGAATTCGCTTACTGGATTATATCCAGGGAGCTGAGGGACTCGGTTGTTCTGGAAGAGAATCCGGACGAGGAGAGGTCCAAGCCTTACATAATCACGCCTCTTGGTTCAAGAGTCAGGAGGGTTCTGATTGCAGGGAAGGTTACACAGAAGAATGCTGAGGAAAACATGACCAGGATGACCGTTGCAGATGCATCAGGCAACTTCTATCTCAGTGCTTTCCAGAATGATTTTGGGAGCGAGGGAAAGATGATGCTTGATGAACTTGAACTTAATGATACAGTTATGGTCATGGGAAGAGTAAACTCCTTCCAGAATGAGGGAAAGATCTACTTCAATGTGAATCCTGAGCTGGCCACCAGAATTGATGAAACCGCGCTCAAGTACTGGAGTCTCCGGGCAAGCCACTCGGCCAGAAGGAAAATTTACGCCATCAAGGCAGCAGTGAAAAGTGAGAACCCCTCTGTTGAGGAACTGACAGGCATGGGTTATTCCAGTGAGGAAGCAGAATGCGCCCTGAGGTCTGTTAAGAACTATCCGGGATACAGCACTTCTGAGATTGAGGCTCTTGTAAGCGGTGGAACCGCAACGGTGGCGCAATCAGCTGACGACTCAAAAAACAGGGATTTCATTCTTGAATATATCCGAAACAACGATGAGGATGGGAGAGGCTGCAGGTACGAGGATCTCCTGGCTGCAGCGCAGAATGCTTCCATCTCTCAGGCTGATCTTGATGAACTTCTCAATACGATAGGATCAGACGGGGAAATTTTTGAAGTATCCCTCAAGAGATACAAGGCAATTTAATCCCTGAAAATATTTTTTCCGTAATTTGCCACTATTTTTTCATCCTTTACGAAGGTATAGTAAGCTTCTTCCCTGTTGAATCCAACAGCATTGTAACCCTTTGCAAAGAGATTTTCGAACGTTTCCCTCAAGCCCATTCGTATTTTAAGTGCAAGATCAGGATCAGATTTCTTGATCGAAACAAAATCACCAGGGATGTATACTCCAATTGACGGTGAATCAACATCTGGATGTGATGCAAAGAGTTCTGCGCTATCATTTGCGAAGCTCCCGGGAACGGGCAATCTAGGTTTGATGTAACCATTCCACCACTCAGCCACAAATCTGTCTGTGGGCATCCCAAAATTGAGAGAATCCTCCATCTGGCCGTAGAAGTTCCTGAGATATGTTCTGGAGAAGACTCCAAGTTTGTTGAAGTTGAAGTTTGCGTTAAGCGCCATGAGGGGATCATATGTCCAGGCCACGAGGTTGTAGCCGTGGCTGCTTGCCCAGTCCCTCTGTGCCAGTTTGAGGGCCTTCCCCACTCCAGAATATTTCAGATCCTGAATGACACCTGTCATGTGTGAATAGAGATAAACACGGCCGTTTCTGTAACCTGGGAAACTGTAGTGCATCCCCACAACATTTCCACTCTCCCTGGCAAGGAGTACGAGACCTCCGTGAAATCTCATGGAAGCAACTATGTCCTTGACAAGCTGATCCATTTTTTCCATTCCCCAGGCAGATTTGATCACTGGTATAATTTCACTGATTTCATCCGGGTCAGAAACTACGTTTATGTCCATCCGGATCAGGCAGATTCTACGAGAATAAATAGGTTGCACATAACTGCCCTTTTTTCATGCACTGGAAGGCGCATAAAGCTGTGACAACTTGTTGGATGTGTGCAATAACTTTCCGGTCAATCCCTGCCCAGTGGACGGCCTGCAGCAAAAATAAGGAAGATTTGAAAAAAATCAGTGAAGGTCCCACTTGACCTTCAGTTCCCTTGCTGCTTTTACCTCATCAATCCTTCCTACAGGGAGATTCTTGGGCAGGCTCTTCAGCTCACTATCCTCAGTTTGTATGCTCTTGAGGAGAATCTCAGCATACTGATCGAGATCGGCCTTTGAAACCGATTCTGTAGGCTCGATCATCATGGCTTCATGGACTATCAGCGGGAAATAGACTGTTGGCGCATGTATTCCATGGTCAATAAGGAACTTGGCGAGGTCGAGCGCCCTCTTTCCAGTGTTCTCGGTGGAGAGAACCAGTTCATGTTTCTTCAATGGCTTGTAAGGGATCTTGAATTTCCCGGACAGCAGGTTTGCAAGATAATTTGCATTGAGGACTGCATTAACCGTGTTCTCCCGCAATCCATTGGATCCATGGTACCTGATGTAAGCCCATGCCCTGAGCATCATGTTGAAGGAACCAAAGTAAGAAGAGATTTTTCCAATAGTCTTGCTGTGTGAGTAGTCCAGGAAATATCGTTCACCCTCTTTTTCTACTGTTGGGACCGGCAGGAAGTCCTTGAGGTTTCCCCTTACCGCAACCGGGCCCGATCCGGGGCCACCGCCTCCATGAGGTGTAGCAAAGGTCTTGTGGAGGTTGAAGTGAACTATGTCAAAGCCCATTAAGCCAGGAGATGTGACACCCATGATGGCGTTGAAATTTGCACCATCGTAATAGAGGAGGGCACCTGCGTTGTGAACTATCTCGGCTATCTCTGTAATCTGGTCCTCGAAAATACCGAGGGTGTTGGGATTGGTTATCATGAACGCTGCAGTCTTTGGGGAGAGTGCGGCCTTTAGGGCCTCAATATCAACCGTTCCTCTTGGGCCGGATGGAATTTCAACAACATCAAAGCCACCCATTGCTGCGGAAGCAGGATTTGTTCCATGGGCTGAATCGGGAACTATGATCTCAGTCCTCTGTGCAAGCTCTCCATGGTCTTCATGGAATTTTCTGATTATGAGAATCCCGGTGTACTCTCCATGTGCACCTGCAAGTGGCTGCAGCGTGATAGCGTCCATGTCGGAAAGTTCCTTCAGGTATTCCTGCAGCTCATACATCACCCTCAGCGTTCCCTGCACGGTATCTTCCTGCTGAAGCGGATGAATCTCGCTGAACTCCTCAAAAGTGGAAACTCGGTCAGCGAATTTTGGGTTGAATTTCATGGTACATGAACCAAGGGGGTACATCCCAATGTCGACGCTGAAATTCATCTGGGAAAGCCTTGTGAAGTGCCTGACCGCGTCGTATTCTGCAACATCCGGGAGATCCAGCTCCTTCCTTCTCATGCCTGACGGAAGGCCGTCCAGAATTTTTTCATCAAACTCACCTGGTAGCTTGTAGGTGGTTCCTGATCTTAGCTGGCCAATAAATGGCTCATCATAGGATGCCTGCCGGTAACTCACTGGATCACCTCCAGGGTTGAGAGAAGTTCATTTATCTCTTTTGCAGTGTTCTTTTCGGTAACCGAGAAGAAATGGGAGTTCTCCGCGAAAGAATGGTCATGATCCAGGAGCCTCGAAAGGGGTAATCCTCCAAGAATTTTCTTCTGGAATAGTTTTCCCTGGAGATCGGATATCTCCTTTGAAAATGATATAATCACATCTGAAAACGGCTGTCCAGTGATTTGTGCACCTGAACTTATCTTTAGAGTAACAAGGCCTTTTTTTAGCCTTGAAGCATTTGAATAAGTGGCAGTGGCGACTTTTTTCAGGCCAGAGGATCCCACGATACTCAGGTATGAAGCTGCGGCAATGGCCATAAGGGCCTGGTTTGTGCAGATGTTGCTCATGGCTTTTTCCCTCCTTATGTGCTGCTCCCTTGTCTGGAGAGTCATGACAAAGGCACGTTTCCCGTTCACATCAATGGATTCTCCAATTATTCTGCCTGGAGATTTTCTTATATGTTCATTCTTGAAGGACAATATTCCCAGGAGAGGGCCGCCGTAGCTCTTGTGTATTCCAAGCTGCTGCCCCTCGGCAACAACTATGTCTGCATCATATTCACCCGGAGGGGTGAGTATTCCAAGTGAAATTGGATCAACGTATGCTATTAGCAATGCGTTCTTTTTCAATTCCCTTATCTTCGGAACATTGGCATCAATTATGCCTAATCCATTGGGCAACTCACATATTATTGCACCAGTGTTGTCATTCACTTTGTTTCCAAGGTCCTCCAGATCGGTGTAACCTGTTTCGTGGTCAACCCTGTATGTCAGAATCTTGACATTGAGTCCGGCAAGGTAGCTGTGTATTACTTCCAGTTTATCCCTGTAGAGTGTCTCCGGAACAAGAACCTCAGTTTTGCCATTTATTCTGTAAGCCATCCTGACAGCTTCCCCGAGAGCTGTAAAGCCATCATACATTGATGAATTTGTGACATCCATTCCAGTCAGCTGCGACATGAGGCTTTGATATTCAAAAAGGGACTGGAGGACTCCCTGAGACATTTCGGCCTGATAAGGTGTGTAAGAAGTGAGAAACTCGGTTCTTCCGATAAGTGAATCAACCGATGTTGGTACGACTCTGTCATATATCCCGTTCCCAAGGAAATTGGTATAGCCAACTCCCCTGTTCATGGATGAAATTTCCTTGGCTGCTGAGAGAACACCGAACTCTGAAATCCCCTCAGGAATATTCAGGGAAGATTTTCTCACCTTCCTGGGGACATCGGAGAACAGGTCATCCTTATCTTTGATGTTTAAAATCTTGAGCATTTCTTCATGTTCTTGAGTAACAGACATAGGGGTCAAGAGACATATATTAACTGTGTATTTATTTTATTTGAGCAACAGTGGTTTCAAGAATTTCTTAATAGTTGATACGAAGAGAATGTTTCAGGATCCACCCCATCTCGAGTTCAGTTCCCAAAAAAAATTAATATCTGGGGCTTATGGGAAAACATTGACTGACAATCAGACTGTTGCTTATTCCGAATCGGTAGCGTACCCCACAATCGGCGTCATCCTCCTTGGAGGCATCTCTGACAAAATGAAGAGAGTTCCTATGCATACTTCTGCAGGATTTGCTTATGAAGGCATCGAGGAAGAGATAAAGGTAGTCACCAGAGTAGTTGTGAATAGAGGAAAGCCTTACGGCACCCTGAACGGAGATAATATTGCTTATTCCGACACGGGCAGGTCTCCATTCGTGACACTTAACAGATATAAACCAAAAATACTGGAAAGGCTCGGACTTAAGGACAATGCCCTTTCTGTGTCCTTTGCTTCCGAAAACCACGGAGTGCTCAGCGGTAGCTCCGATGCCGGGGCAGCAGCCCTGGGAAGCAGTGTAAGCGATCTTGTGGGTGGCATGGAGGACCCGGCCAGGTTTGAGGATGAGTTAAGGTCAATTTCAGAAAGCGTTGGGCGGAGTCTTCACGGGGGTCTTACCGTTACCTGGGCAGACGGCAAGAATGCCACAACAGAGAGGTTGCTGGATCCATATGATTTCCGGGATTATGCAGTAATCGGATGCAGGTTTAACGTCAGGCGCAATCCATCTGACAGGATTCATGAGAATGCTGTCAGGAGCTCAGATTACCCGCAGAGGATAGAAAACACTCTGCAAAAGGGAAAGGCACTTGTCAAACTTGCTGAGGACAAGGACATCAAAGGGATCTTCGAAATTGGACACTATGATACTGCAGAATACCACAGGCTCAACGAGAGCATGGGCGTAAAGGTGATAACTCCGGAAATGAGGAAACTGATGGATATAGTGGACGATATGAGAAAATCCTCCTGGCTCAGTTATATAGTGACAGGGGGAAGCAATGTTTTTGTCGCAACCGAGAGGAAGAACCTCAGGGAATATGTGGAGACTTTCAGGAACCACTGTGATGGTATCTCACTATTGAAGGTCGCGGAAAAGGCCCATGTAATAGCAAGTTCAAATCCATAAAATAATTAAGCACAATTGAACTTAGGTTTTGAAATGGCAGAGAAGAAGGGCGAAGGATTCCAGTCCGGAGCTGGACTTATAAGATATTTCGAGGAAGAAGAAATCACCGGACCTGCTCTTGATCCCAAGTTGATTATTTACATAGGAATTGCAATGGCTGTCGTTGTGGAACTTGCAAAGGTCTTCTGGCCAATAACACTCTGATTCTTCCCAATCTTTCCAGTCAGGCTTTGTTTTTCAACACCGAATAATCAAAAGAAATAAATGTGCATATCACATCCTGCTGAGTCGCTCCGGTAGTGTAGTCAGGTCAAGCATAAGAGGCTCTCAATCTCTCGACCCGGGTCCAAATCCCGGCCGGAGCATACCATGTAGTCCAGGTTGCGCCCGACCGTTTCTTTTAGCCCCTTTCCCTGGGGCATGTTAAAATCCAGTTTCTTCATGTATTTTCTGACCTCCGAAAATGCGTCTTCAGCATCAGGCTG
>OFHJ01000431.1_pt1 | contig 16292 bp, 17 predicted proteins | sample 1522001 | NCBI WGS metagenome assembly OFHJ01 (sample SAMEA2464838, study PRJEB22497) | soil metagenome | biome: Grassland; feature: Farmland; material: Clay | place: Australia | collected 2013-02-01 | depth 1.2 m | reverse complement strand
GTGCCGCACTGCGTGCCCGCAAGCTTGAAACCCCGGACGATTCAATCCGTCATACCCTGCGCTCAATTGCAAAACGATGGTTATATCTTGATGAGGAAATCAAAGCACTCACCCACATGATCGCCACGCTTGTCACGGCCCGAGCCCCGCGGCTTGTCGAAGCATTTGGCATCGGCATCGACACGGCGGCAGAGATTCTCATCGTCGTCGGTGACAACCCCGAACGAATCCACTCGGAGGCAGCGTTCGCCAAGCTAGCCGGCATCAGCCCCATTCCGACAGGATCAGGCATGACGAGCGGGAAACACCGCATCAACCGCGGTGGGCACCGACAACTCAATGCCGCCATTTACCGGACCGTGATCGTGCGTATGCAACACCACGAACCGACGAAGGCCTACGCCGCTCGCAGAACCGCAGAGGGAAAGTCCAAACGCGACATCATCCGATGTCTGAAACGATATGTTATCCGGGAGGCCTATCATCTGGTCAAAGCAAGACCTAATGACGGTCAAATCACACGTTGACAAATATAGGAGCATCAACGCCGTGGCCGAGAGCTTTTTCCAGTTGCTAAAGCGAGAGCGGGTCAAGCGGAAAATCTACAACAACCGGGCCGATGCCCGGGCGGATGTGTTCGACTACATCGAAATGTTTTACAACAGCCAGCGCCGGCATGGTGCTAATGAACAGCTATCGCCGGTAGAGTACGAGCGGCGTCACCAAGAACGGCCGGGAAGTGTCTAGCAAACTGGTGGCGATTCAAGCAAGTCTGCACCACGGAATCTAAAAAACGTTCGGCAGGCGCCTTCTCAGGATATTGCCTGTCCGTATCGATCCAGTTACGATTTCGCGAACTAAACGTGGAGTTCTCAATGAGTGCAGCGGACCTAGTGCGGAAATTACCCACGGTTTTCAATCCTCGGCACGTTGAAGATCACAAACGCATAATCCAGTTTAATATTTCCGAGCCGATGTATGCCGAAATTGAAAACGGCGCCTGCCGGATCGCCACAGGGGTCGCCGTACATCCTGATGTCACGCTGACCATGACGGATGCCGACCTAGAACAGCTTCTAAAGGGCGAACTTAACGGCATGACCGCTTTCCTTACCGGAAGGCTGCATGTGGATGGCGATATCCTGTTAGCACAACGTCTCGGTGACATCTTTAGTGTTGGCAAACTTGCATGACCCCTGTCACGTCGAGGGAAATCCGGGACGCGAGCATTCTTTCGTCTTGAGACGCAATCAGGTGGGGCAGTTGGGACTGCTCGCACTGCATCACCCTCGCTTTGGCGCCGTCTATGCAGATTGGCTAAGCTCGCACATAAAAAGACGAATTTCCGACGGTGGACGACAACCGCTAACGCGGGCTGTTGGCCTGCGAAAAGGCCGGCCTCTCCGAGTTCTTGATGTTACCGCGGGACTTGGCCGTGATGCATATACCTTGGCTGCTCTAGGCGCTCAAGTCACTTTGATCGAGCGGCACTCACTGATCTTTCAGCTCCTCCACGACGAGCAAATGAGGGTCTTTGCCAGTCAACCCCAAGAGGGCCCTGCCAGCCGCATCCAAATTATTCATGGGGACTCGAACGCGGAACTACCAATTATCGGGACGCTCTTTGACGTTATTTATCTCGACCCCATGTATCCTGAACACATCAAATCGGCGCTTCCATCCAAAGAAATGCAGGTCTTGCGTGAACTCACGGGCGGCGACGTCGATTCTCAGCGATTGCTAGGTGCAGCATTGAATACCGGCAAACGGGTTGTAGTGAAACGAAGCTGCCGATCAGCATGGCTTGGGCCATCGCGCCCAAGTACGGAAATACGCGGAACTCAGGTGCGCTTTGACGTCTACTTGTACAACGCGCCAAAATTCGGCCTCCCCGAACCTACTACCAGTCACTCTCGGTTCGCTTGACCGCAACAACTAATGCTTCCGGATCGGAATCCGTCTCAATCGCGCAGAGTCGTTCGTCGGAGGCTAACGGTTCGTAGTGGGCCAGCTGCATTTCCATAACTTCTTCACCAGCTTCAGAGGCATCCATCCCGCGTCGCTTCCTTAAACGCTCGCGCATTACCTCGACATTTGCCGCCAGAGCTAGGATCGAGAACGGACATTGCAATCGTTGCGCAAGCCGACGAGCCGCCATCCGACGGCTATGTTTTAGAAAAGTGGCGTCAAGAATTACCGGCCAGCCGCTGGCAATTGCACGCTCGGCTAGGTAAAGCAGCTTTCGATAAGTATTGTGGTCGTCAAGTCGCGTATAGATCCCACTTCCTAATTTGGACGCGCTTTCACCATCAATCGCCATACAATGCAGTCGCTTACGTTCGACATCCGATCGTATCCGTATATAGCCGAAGTGTTCTGCAATCCATCGCGATGCATAAGATTTTCCCGAACCGGAAACGCCATGGGTGATGATCAGTCCTGCTCGGCCTCTTGATCGTGCCCATCGAGACGCCTCGTTTAGGTATTGACGGGCTCGCCGGCTCGCCTCTGTTCCCCGTTTTCCGGCAAAACGGCGGTGCGGCACACTTAATGCCATGACCTTTGATCTAATCAATGCCCTGTATACCAGATAGAAACGCAGAACCTTCAAGCCGGCATAGTCCCCAGTAATCTCAAGATAGCGATTAAGCAATCGATACGCGAGGTTTGGAACCCTATGTGCTGCAAGATCCATTATGGGGAAAGCGAGATCGCTCATAACATCAATCCAGCGCAGTCGAGGGTCAAACTCGATGCAATCAAAAGCAACCCACTGGTCCCTGAACTTGACCAGATTAGACAGATGCAAATCCCCGTGACATTCGCGGACAAATCCAAGCCCCGCCCTCTCTGCAAAAACGATTGCCAGATCCCGAAGGTGTTCGTTTGTCCAGACAGCGACGTCCGCGCACTGTCTTTGCAGCGCGCCCCTGCCGTCACTGAATACGGCCTGCAGTTCCCGGATGTTGTCCGAAACGGGTAACTGGGCTTCTGAAATGAGATCATTAACTGGTCGCCCGCTTTGTCGCGGCGCTTCCGAATGAAAGCGAGCAATAGTATCGGCCAGTGAATCAACCATTACAGGACTCAGGGCGCCTGATTGGACGAGGGCATTGCCCTGCAATTCCTGCTTAAAGCGCTTCATTTTCACTGCATATTCTATTGGCTCACCATTTCCTTCCAATATGGGTCTACTGGCACTTCCGGATATCGGGATACACGCAAGGTATAGTTCGGGAGCGAACCGCCGGTTAAGCCGGACCTCTTCCTCACAAAAGAAATGTCGCGCTTCCAGCGTCGTGTAATTAACGAAATCCAAGTAGACCGGCTTTTTGAACTTATAAGCAAAACCGTCGAGCAAAAGAATTGTCGAGATATGCGTCTCAACGCGTACCGGATGCCCCGATTGCGTCGCTTGATAGAGTCCATCGACTATCCGCCTGTGCCGCCAAAAAGCAGACCGTCGCCTTCGGCCCTCAGATGACCGATCGGTCATATCATTTTCCCTTGGTACACACCGACGCATCTCTATGCAAAAGCGCCATTATGCGAACACGCAAGGAAAAGCGTTTCAGGGAGATGACCACAGGAACATGATGCACATCAATTAAGCCATCGGAATCACTGTCGTAGCATGAACTCTGGAAATTGGGGGACAAAAAAGTACTGGGAGATCCGGTGCGTCAACCGCTCCGAAACTACCCAGTACCAACGAGCACACCGGTCCCGGCGGTTATCGCCATTGCCAATGCCCCCCAAAATGCCACCCTTATCACGCCCCGGAAGATTCTGGCGCCCCCCATACGGGCAGCTAAACCCCCCAGTGCACACAAAAGAATTAACGAGGTAATGGAGACTGCCCATATCAGCGAGTGACCCGAGGTTAACCACGCGCACAAAAGTGGTAATGCCGCTCCTGCCGAGAAACAAAAGGCTGAAGCCAACGCGGCCTGCAAAGGCTGCGGGCGGGTCACTTCGGAAATGCCAAGCTCGTCACGCAAATGTGCTGCCAACGCATCTTTTTTCATCAACTCGACGGCAACCTCCCGAGCGAGGCGCTCATCAAGTCCGCGTCGCCTGTAGATTTCAGTCAGTTCCGCTTCCTCATGGCCCCGGTCGGTGGCCAACTCTCTTTGCTCCCTCGCAATATCGGCCTGTTCTGAATCCTTCTGCGAACTGACAGAGACATATTCCCCCGCAGCCATGGACATCGCGCCAGCTACTAATCCGGCAACCCCTGCCAAAACAACTCCGCCATGGGCAGCATTTGAGCTTGCCACGCCAACTATGAGAGAGCCAATGGAAACGATGCCATCATTAGCGCCCAAAACGGCCGCGCGCAACCAACCTAAGTTACCCGATCGATGCCGCTCTATATGTTTGCGATGCATGCCGAGTTAAACCTTCGTTTTACTATTCAATTATCAAATACAGTAGGTTACTCATTACACGCCAAAATCTGATAGAGCGGCCATTTCACGGCGCTACCATTCACGCTACAAACACACGCGCAAGTCGTCAAAATTGAATGACTTTTACTGTTCATGCTTTTTCCTCGAATCTCAACCAAGGTTGATGCATTTTCCCGCAATTTCCCACAATGCGCAGCGGTTCGCACAACCTCCGGAAGAACTAGACCTTGTAGAGATCGGCATCGACTTCTGGCGGCGGCGGTGGCTGGCGTTTCTCGTGTTCATCGTGATCGTCGCAACAGGCGTGGGATCGCTGCTTGGGAACATCCGCTGCGTCAGATTCTGATCTCCGTGATTCGCAACAAGCTCACGCATCAACTTGGGAAATTCTGACGCTTCTTCTCGTCGAACCCGCACGGCTATCTTGCCTCGGCACTACGTCTGCGCCTCTTTGCAGGCTGTCCAGATAGTCCGCCCACACCTAGATCATCTGTCGGCTTGGGTAAAACTCAGGGAACTAATCCATCGAGGTGCTGCCAAATCCTCCGACCGGAACGCTTTCCTCTCCCCTTTGCATCCGGTTTAATGATGTTTAGCATTAAGTTATAATGCTATGTCGTTGCCTTTCAGGCGATTACTGTTAATCAGTGATCGCCTTTTTTTATTGGCTTTTTACTTATCCACGAACCGGAAATACCACGTTGTCACCGGCACCACCCATCAGGCCTTACTGATAACAATTTCGTAGTTCGATCGCTTCCTCGCGTTCGGACAAGTATTCGGATCGGTTGACATACTTACGACGCCGCCCGTCTTGTGATTTACGACCTTCTCGATCACATAGGGAGCAGCGCCTAGATCGGAAAGCTGTGTCACCACGGTCCGGCGCAGGTCGTGCGGCGTAATCTTGGCAATCGATAGTGTTCCATCCTTCAAAAAATTGGATAGGGCAAGTTGCGCAGTTGTTTTCTGCATCTGTCTTCCGTGCGTTTGCGGACTGGCGAAGATGATGCATGCAAAAAAGTCTTTTAAAATCGCTTGTCACAGGCGCCACGGATCGCCGCTAGTTATACCAAGTGAGTTTGTCTTCGACGCATGACCCAAGGACAACGCATTTTCCGATACTTCCATTGCACGCTGCATAGCTCCGCTCTGTACCGTAAGGTAAGCCGAATTAGCGTGGCTATTCCAGGGCGTTTCGCAACGCGGTGCTAATTGCCCAAGGCAATAGGGTGAGCGCAAGAACCAGTTCGGCGGCCAAAAACAGCAAGGGGCCCTCTACAGGCAGACCGCCCACAGCGGCCCGAACTGCCCCTCCAGCAAAGATCACAATAGGCCCCATCAGTGGTAGAACCAATATCGGCAGCAAAAGACCAGCCCTAGGGACCCCAACTGTCAACGCAGCTGCAAATGCGCCTACTAGCATTAAGGTAGGCGTTCCCAGCAATAATCCGTATAGGAGCATCCAGCAACCTTTGGGTTCCAATCCAAGCGCGGCACCTGCTAACGGCCCGATAATCACCAATGGAGCGCCGGTCAACAACCAATGCATGATCACCTTGACGGCAACCAAAACGGGGACCGGCGTGGGCGACAGAATCATCAATTCCAAATAACCGTCTTCCAGATCTCCGCGGAACATGCGCTCAATGCCAAGCAGAGCAGCCAACAGGGCGCCAATCCAGACAATGGAGGGGGCCAACCTCGCTAGTGCCGGATCCCGCGGAGCCGCGGCTAGAGCAAACAGCGTAACGACCACCAAGTAAAAAACTGGCGCTTGGCCCCATTCCGCTGCCTGGCGAGCAGCCAAGCGTAATTCCCGTCCAGCTGTAGCCGTAACTGCGCTTCCTATCACATCAGATCCAGGCTGCGCACTTGCACGGCATCACAAGTGAATGGTTGGTGGGAACTGACAATAACTGCGCCCCCGTTAGCGGCATGTTCTACCATGAACCCCGTCAATACCTGGGTGAAACTGACGTCGAGCGCAGCTAATGGCTCATCCAGTATCCACAGGGAACGTTCTACCGCCAGCAAGCGTGCCAGGCTGGCTCGACGGCGCTGTCCTGCGGATAAGCGACCACATGGGCGGTTACGAACTGCGTGTAGGCCGACCCGGCGCAGCGCATCCGATATTTTTGAACTCTTATTCTTCTCACCCTGTATATTCTTCTCACCCTGCAAAAGGCACCAGTAACGCAAGTTTTCCATGGGCGAAAGGGCGGGATGGAATCCACTGCGATGTCCAACCCAGTGCAGATTCGACGCTCCCGGAAAGCCCTCAATTCTTCCGTTGGCTGGGGTTCGCAACCCGGTCAGCACTTCTAACAAGGATGTTTTTCCAATGCCATTTGGGCCTCGGAGATGAAGAATGTCGCCTTCTGATACCGTAAAGTGTAGATTGGCAAGCACGGTACGGTCTCCGCGAGTAACGGTGAGATTAATAACACGCATGGGATTCATAGACTGCGATCACGAATATTGAATAAAATTTTTTCATTAAGGAAAGCGTCTTAAAATGCCAGAATAAGCTCATTTACGGCCAACCAAAACATGCCGACGAAACTCATCGATGGCAAAGCGATCGCGTCCGATATCCTAACTCAGTTACAACTTCAAATCAGGGAGCAGCAGTCGGATGGTTTGCGAAGCCCAGCATTAGTGACAATTCTGGTCGGCAACGATCCGGCCTCGGAAATATACGTGCGCAATAAGCTGAGCGCATGCGCACGAACCGGCATCTTATCCCAGCATCTTCAGCTCCCAATGCAGGTTGAGCAACAGGCACTGCTGGATCATATCGACAATTTTAATGATGATGACTCCATTGACGGCATCTTGGTACAGCTCCCCCTTCCGCCGCACATTGACGCAACGATCATAATCGAGCGTATTCGTGCAGAAAAGGATGTCGACGGCTTTCACCCCTACAATGTCGGGCGACTGGCACAGCGAATACCGGCATTGCGCCCTTGCACCCCTGCTGGCGTTATCGAACTACTCAAACGCACGGGTGAGACATTTTACGGTCGAAATGCCTGCATTGTTGGCGCCTCCAACCACGTCGGGCGGCCGATGGCACTTGAACTGCTGCTTGCCGGTGCTACCGTAACAGTCTGTCACCGATTTACGAAGAACCTAGCTCAACATATATCCGAAGCCGAGATCCTGGTTGCTGCCGCTGGACATCCTGGCCTTATTGAGGGGCACTGGGTCCGCAAAGAAGCCACTGTTATCGACGTTGGCATCACGCGTCGTAGCGATGGCTCGCTGGTCGGCGACGTGATTCATGAAACCGCTCTAGGACGAGCCAAGTGGCTAACACCCGTGCCAGGCGGCGTCGGACCCATGACGGTTGCGATGTTAATGCAGAATACTGTCGAAGCCCAGCGCCGGAGAATGGGTCTTGTTGTTGATGCTGCAAAACTCCATAGCGATGGCCCGCAAGGTGCTGATCGACAGGCTCTTGATGATCAGTGGTAAACCCCACAACCATGGGCACCTAGGGTTCGAGGCAAGCAACCGCTGTTGAGGTTCTGCCGACTGCAAGAGGGATACCGCACGGCTAGTGTCCCCGGCCTTCGGCTGCGATGGACACCTGTCGACGTCCGAAAACTGCTAAGAATAATAAATATGCCAGACCATGTAAATGTGATTCAAAAGCGCTCGCCGCGCGCAAGTGTTGATGCGTCACTCAGGCATCGCCCCATCGGAAGGTAAGGGACAGCACTACAGCCCACAGGGCAACTCAAAAACTTTCGACTCTGGCATGCAATATCCGGCATCGCGCCCCCATAACCGTATAGCACAATGAACCGAGGCGCACTTCATCCACCCGAACGGACAACGGTTGCCGACTTGAAGACGTGGGCGAGACAAGTCCATGGCTCATTCACACGGAACCCAGACTCGGTATGGTGCTAAAGCTTGCGCTCAAGCTCCGGAATGACCTGAAACAGGTCACCTACCAGCCCGTAGTCGGCCACTGAAAATATAGGAGCATTTGGATCCGAGTTAATTGCGACGATGGTCCCAGCGTCCTTGATGCCCGCCAAATGCTGAACCGCACCCGAAATACCAACAGCAATATAAAGTTCGGGCGCAATTATCTTCCCTGTCTGTCCAACTTGTATTTCATTCGGGGCATATCCTGAGTCGACAGCCGCACGTGTCGCACCAACTGCAGCCTGGATCTTGTCCGCCAAGTCGCAAATCATCTTGAAATTATCAATGGACCCTAGGGCGCGGCCGCCGGCAACGACCCGGGATGCGGACTGTAAATCAGGTCGGGCGCTCAGATGCTGTTCAAGCCTGACAAAAATAGTGTGTGACGGAAGTTCCGCCCGAGAACTAACCGACTCAATTGAGGCATGGCGGGTGACCTGGGGGACCGCGCCAAAGGAAGCCAGGCGAACAGTTGCAACAATGCACGGATCGGACGGAGCTCCCACCGTAACCATTGCGTTGCCGGCGTATATCAGCCGGTCGAAACACGTAGGGCTGTGGATCGCCATGATATCCGACACTTGCTGAACCCCGAGTTTTGCCGACACACGGGGCAGCAGATCTTTACCGAATACGCTTCCCGACGCCAACAAATGAGTGTAGCCTCGTCCGAGCACCTCAATGACCTGAGGCGCGATCAGTGCCGCGAGCAGATGATTATTTTCCGCGCGATCAACCTGTAACACGCGCGAAACACCGTCATAGCTTGCCACCTCCTCCGCAATAGCGGTGCCATTGTCAGAGAAAACCGCCACATCGATTTCGCCACCGATCGCCTTCGCAGCAGAAAGCACCTTGGCCAGTCCGCTGTTTAGCTTGCCATTGGCATGCTCAGCAATTACGAGTGTTTTTATCATCCCACCAAGCCCTTTCCTTTTAGGGTGGAGACCAGTTCGTCGACGGAGCTAACCAGAATGCCTCTACTCCGCGCAGGTGGCGACGCGAATCCCATGGCGGTCAGCTTCGGGCTCACCTCAATATTTAGGTTCGACGTATCCACCAATTCGATCGGCTTCCTCTTTGCCTTCATGACATCGGGCAATTTGACGTAACGAGGCTGATTCAGGCGCAGGTCTGCAGTAATCACCGCCGGCAGGCGAACCTTAATCAACTCCGTACCGGTATCAACCTCGCGAGTGACGACTGCTTCGTCACCCAAGATCTCAACTTTGGATGCAAAGGTAGCCTGCGGAATATCGAGTAGCCCCGCTACCATTTGGCCGGTCTGATTCGCGTCATCGTCGATCGCCTGCTTCCCCATCATGACGAGGTGCGCCTGCTCCCTTATGAAGATCGCAGCCAGAATGCGCGCGGCGGCCAATGGCTGCACATCCTGATCCACTTTCACGTGGATTGCACGATCAGCGCCAAACGCCAGCGAATATCGCAATACCTCTTCGCACCGCATTCCGCCAACCGTAATCGTTATGACCTCGTCGACGATACCTTTTTCCTTAAGTCGTACCGATTCCTCAAGGGCGATTTCATCGAACGGATTCATGCTCGTCTTAACACCATCCGTCACCACACCGGATCCGTCCGGTTTGACCTGAACTCGAACGTTGTAATCAATAACTCGCTTAACACAAACCAAAGCTTTCATAACATCCTTCGACAGATAACAAATTTCAGATGACACTAACTACCGACTGCTACATGGCGCTGTAATGAGGCCCCCCACCGCCTTCTGGCGGCACCCATGTAATATTTTGAGCCGGATCCTTGATGTCACAAACTTTGCAATGCACACAGTTTTGCGCGTTGATTTGAAGCCGTTTTCGATAGCCGTCTTCTACAATTTCGTAAACACCTGCCGGACAGTATCGCTGAGCAGGTTCATCATAAAGCGGCAGGTTTTGGGAAACTGGAATATTTGGATCCGCTAATTTCAGGTGAACCGGCTGGTCCTCATCGTGATTGGTGTTTGAAAGAAATACCGACGAGGGTTTATCGAACGACAGAACGCCGTCAGGCGTCGGATACGTAATCTTTCTAGCTATTGCCGCAGGCTTTAACCTGAGGTGATCAGGTTGCTGGTCTCTCAGGGTCCAAGGGGCACGTCCGCCAAACCAGTTCTGATCGATATAGTTAATCGCGCCGCCAACCAAAGGGCCAAACCGGTGGATCGCTGGCCCGAAATTACGCGCCCTGTATAGTTCGTCTTGGATCCAGCTCTGACTGAACTTCTCAGCGTAGAGATCCACAGACAAACCTGCGGCACTTTCTGTCGACAGTTGCTCGACAACCGCCTCGGCCGCAAGAATCCCCGATTTCATCGCGGTGTGATTGCCTTTTATCTTAGCAAAATTCAGCGTTCCGGCATCGCAGCCTATCAGAAGACCACCCGGAAAAACGCAATGCGGCAATGCATTGAAGCCCCCCTTGGTCAAGGACCGCGCACCGTAGGCAATCCGCTTACCTCCGATAAGGTGACGGCGTATAACCGGATGATGCTTCATTCTCTGGAATTCATCGAACGGTGAAAGATGGGGATTGCTGTACGACAAATCCACGATCAAGCCAACCGCGACCTGGTTGTCTTCTAGATGGTAAAGAAATCCGCCTCCGGGGCTTGTTATGTCGAGCGGCCAACCGACTGAATGCACTACCAGCCCCGGCTTATGGCAATCGGCCGAGATCTGCCAAAGCTCTTTAAAGCCGATGCCATAGTGTTGCGGATCGCGCCGCAAATCGAGCCCAAACGCTTCGATCAAACGCTTCCCGAGATGCCCTCGGGAACCCTCAGCCAGCAGCGTGTATTGGGCACGCAGCTCGATCCCTGGCACATAAGTGGCTTTCGGTTCGCCATTGCGAGACACGCCCATATCACCGGTAACAACCCCGCGCACGACCCCGCTCTCGATGATCACCTCCTGGGCCGGGTAACCGGCATAAACGTCGACACCAAGAGTGTCCGCCTGCTGTGCCAACCAGCGCACAAATTTCCCCATGGATACGACGTAGTTCCCGTCGTTTCGCATGGTTCTCGGCACAAGGAAACCGGGCAACCCGATGGCGGCACTTTCACTCGTAAAAAAGTAAAGCTCGTCGTGACCCACCGGGGTAATAACCGGCGAATCCATGTTTCGCCAATCCGGGAACAATTCGTCCAGCGCACGTGGTTCAAAAACGGCGCCGGACAACGTATGCGAACCGACTTCGGAACCCTTTTCAAGCACGCACACGCTCAGCTCTTTGCCCGCGCAGGCAGATAGCTGCTTTAGGCGAATCGCAGCGGACAATCCTGCGGGGCCGGCGCCAACCACTACCACATCGTATTCCATCACCTCGCGCTGCATGGGCATGACCTTCCTTGCCTCTGCGGAACCTGTGACAGCTTCCGGAATGCACCGGAACTATAGCGCGTCGTCATGACCTAAGAAGCGACTCATGATGAACGACAATCAGAGTGATCACCAGCTACCCGCAAACGTAATAACGGCACCGGCAAACTAACCGGCGCCAGTTCTCCCGAGCGTAAAGAGAATGTCCCCCTCGCCTGCTTCAAGGAGGCGTGTTCGGTCCACCTCACCGACCGCACCAGATCCAACCCGACAGCCTCGTCGTCACTTATTTCCGTAAGCGGCGTGGCTTATCGAAAATGCGGAGGCAAGGCGTTCGACCATCGCAGCCCGCACTTCTGTCCGCTCGATGCGATGGTCGATGTCGATCCCCAGATCATGCACCAACCCGTTATCAAGACCATAACACCAGCCGTGGATGCAAAGAGGCTGCTTCCGCTCCCACGCGTCGAGCACCGTGGGCAAACGACACAAATGGAGCACTTGCTCCACCACATTCAATTCACAGAGAAGCCGCAACCGATCTTCTTCTGATTGAATCGATAACAGAAGCTGTTCGTGAAGAACGTACACTGACCTAACGTGCGAGGTCCAATGGTCGCAAAGTCCGAGACGCTGATCGCTAAGAGCTGCCGTAACTCCACCGCATCCGTAATGACCCGTCACGATAATATGTCCAACCTTCAACACATCCACCGAAAATTGAACTGCTGACACGCAGTTCAGATCCGAGGAGACTACTACATTGGCAATGTTCCGATGGACAAATATTTCTCCCGGAGCCAGGCCAATAATCTCATTGGCTGGCACTCGGCTATCGGAGCACCCAATCCAAAGATAGTTCGGTGTTTGCTGGCGGGCCAATCTCCGAAAAAAATCGGGATCGTCTTTGGACATTTTCGCTGCCCATTTACGGTTATTCTCGAGTAATGTGTTTATAGAGCTCATATCGAACAGTCAGTTTGAAAATCCACGTGCGCTAGAATCAGCAGCTTGCAGACAACGCCTGACGCACCCACTACCTTTGTATGGCGCACGAACGCAGCCGGAAAGCCGTGACTACCGACCGCTGAGTCAACCAAATCTAGATGGCTTCAGCGCATCACACACGACCATGTTTTTACCGCATCTTGAGTAACAGGATAATGGAAGGCTTGCGTTGCGTATACCTCCATCTCGGATTTTGCTCGGATCCAGCCTGACGATGCCAACGTTTGAGCCGCATCCTTGATCAGCCTCATACCTTGCTTATACGCAACACCACCAAACAGGTAAGCCGCGCAAAGGGACTGATTGACGCTAACAATCTATGGGATCAGGTTAAGCGTAATCGCGGCCACTACAGCTGTCAGAAATCCGGCAACGGCATCGTCAATCATGATCCCCAACCCACCGGACACATGTCGATCGAACCACTGGATGGGCGGCGGTTTCATGATGTCTAGGGTACGGAAAAGTATAAAAATACCCACCAACCAAGGCCAAAGCGGGCCGCGGCGCTGATAGAGCTGGCTAATCAGCGGGGTTGCGGCAATCAAAAAGCCAACCACTTCATCGAAAACGATTCCCTTGTAATCAGGCAGCCCAATGAGCTTCGCGCTGCGACCACATACCCAGCAACCAAAAACAAATAGTGCTGCCAACAAGCCAAGATATACAGTTGGCGGAAGGTCGCGCAGAACCCACCAGACAAACACACCGACCAAGGTTCCCACAGTGCCTGGCCCTAAAGGCGACAGCCCACTTATACCCACGAAAGCTACAAGATGTACAGGGGACTCAAGAATTTGGTTGGCCGGTGGACGGAACCCTGGGTGTTTATTTTTGGACATTGGTCATTGGCAGGCCTCAACCTTCAAAGGAAATTTTCTGGAAGCTTTTCCCAACTGATTTCGTTCGGCCACAGTAATTTGGAGATTCGACTGATTTTGAAGGGGTCGCTACTGGTATATCCGACAATCGAGCCGCGGCCTTGAAACTCGACACCCAGTCCATTTTCGTTAAGAACAGCTGCTGCCCTTCGAGCTACAGCGTCTCCGCTCTCAACGAGTTGGACACTATCGCCCACGACTTCTTGGATCAATTCCCTGAGAAAGGGATAATGAGTACAGCCAAGCACCAAGGTGTCTGCCCCCTTCTCCAGCAACGGGACAGCGTACCGCTGAATTAGTGCGCGAGTGCGAGGTCCCTTCAAATCGCCGGATTCTATCAGCTCCACTAAGCCGGGACACGGCTGTTTCAGTACTTGAACGGACTGCGCGAACTGCTGAATGAGATGCTGCAGTCGATCGGTGCCGGCAGTCGTCTGTGTCGCGAGCACGCCGATAACACCGGTGCGTGATAACGTGGCAGCCGGTTTAACTGCGGGCTCCATTCCGACGAACGGAACCGGAATGCGCTGACGGAGAAAATGGACGGCGGCAACCGTCGCCGTATTACAGGCAACCACAATGACCTTTGCGTTTTGTTCGAAAAGGAATGTACTAACACAAAATGCCCGCTCAACAAGCTTTTTTATTGGTAACGCGCCATAGGGACAGTACGCTGTATCGGCTACATAAATAAAATTCTCGGTCGGCAGCTGATCGCGCAAATGCTCTAACACCGTCAGCCCCCCCAACCCCGAATCAAAGACACCGATCGGCATGTCAAATCTTATCGTCGGCCAGCAGCAAAATGATTAAACCCCATAGCAATCAAAGGCTCAGTGCGCCGATCCGTTTGCAAAACAAGACCGCGCTTCCCCTTTACCTGACCTATGGCATGCAGTGACACCCCAATTTTCCTGAGTACACGAACTGCACCTGAAAAATCGTCCGGCCGAAGACAGACGCATAATTCGTAGTCATCGCCACCATGCAGCTGCAATCGCAATGCTGTTCTGCTATTCGGGGAAAGGGCCTGAAACGCAGGTGATACGGGAAGAGACGATGCTTCGATTTTTCCCCCAACACCACTGGCTTCCAGCACATGCCCAAGATCAGCCGCAAGACCATCGGAAATATCAATTCCAGCCGCTCCGAACCGAGCAAGAACCCGACCCGCCTTCACCTGTGGTTGTGGTCGATCAAGCTTCTTACGGAGTGCGCGCGCCTCGATACCCTGTTCTGGCAGCCCTCTTTTCAGACGCCAGAGCGCTAATGCAGCATCGCCAATTGGCCCGGTCACGCAGATCAGATCACCTTGCCGGGCAGTATCGCGTCGCATCGCTTTGCCGGGAGACAGCAAGCCCATTGCGGTAATCGTAACGGACAGTTCGCGTGCACGAGTTGTATCGCCGCCGATCAACGCAACCGCGTGCTCGGCGGCCAGGCATTTCAATCCGTTTAGGAATCCTCGGAGCCATTGGCTATCAGCCGATGGCAAGGATAACGCCAGCGTAAACCATCGCGGCTGGGCACCCATAGCTGCCAAATCCGATAGATTCACGGCCAGCGCCTTCCAACCGATATCCGAAGCACGAACGGTCCTGGGGAAATGCCGGCCCACCGTTAAGGTATCGGTAGTCACGGCAAGCTCGCTTCCTCTGGGGATTGCTATCAAGGCGCAGTCATCACCTATTCCAAGTGACACGCCAACCCCGCATGCTATGGATACAGACGAAAAATACCGGCGTATCAGCGCGAACTCGTCCACGAAGAGGAGGCGGTCTCTGAAGAACGGACAATACGTGCTAGACGATCCAGCACACCATTAACGAATTTAAATCCATCTTCGGCCCCGAACAATTTGGTCAAGCTCACCGCCTCATTCAAGATCACCTTCCATGGCACCTCGGGTCTATTAATGAGTTCATATGCGCCAAGCAGTAAGGCTGCATGTTCAACTGGATCAAGCTGCGCCATCGGCCGATCGGTCAAAGGGATTATCTGCGCCTCCAGAGCTTGTGCTTGCGCGATCGTGCCATACACGAGCACACCAAAATATTCGGGATCCGCATTCCCGAGGCCTCGAGGTTCGCTTCGAAATTGGGCCATCATGAGATCCGGATCCGTTTCATTAACCAGCCACTGGTAGAGCGCTTGAACGGCCAGCCGGCGGGCGAGCCCACGTCGGCTTTGGTGCGTCACTTCAGACATCCAGTCCCCGTAATGAATCGAGTAGTTCCAAGGCAGTCACTGTCGATTCGTAGCCCTTGTTTTCGTTACCGTACCCTGATCGCTCGGCTGCTTGCCGCACGTCATTAACCGTCAAAACACCAACTCCTAGTGGCACGCAATGCCTTTGTGAAGCCTCGCGCAAGCCGCGAAAGCATTCCTTGGCCACAAGATCAAAGTGGGGCGTATCCCCGCGAATGATCACTCCAAGCGCCACAAGGACATCGCATCGATCAGCACGCATCAACGATTCCGCCATCACAGGCAATTCCAAAGCACCGGGAACTCGATGCTCGCGGAAGTCGCGAATCCCTCGATCGTGAAGAGCGCGGCGTGCTCCATCAACCAGTGCGTCAACCAGCTCAACATTCCATCTGGTCGCAAGAACAGCTATCCGGGAACCACTGATTCGCTCTCTTGCAGGCGTAACAATAGTGTAGCCACTCTTCAAGTCGCGCTGACCCTCACTCACAAGG